>Ga0179593_1733492_pt1 | contig 10089 bp, 10 predicted proteins | sample CZODoug2_1_08_16_FD_185931 | JGI IMG/M metagenome (GOLD analysis project Ga0179593, IMG submission 185931) | Vadose zone soil fungal communities from Angelo Coast Range Reserve, California, USA - CZODoug2_1_08_16fungal (PacBio error correction) | ecosystem: Environmental > Terrestrial > Soil >...
TTCATTGAAAAAAAAAAGGAGGGCGAGAATCGCCCGCAGGACACTGGTTGCCGGAACATGCTCAAGCTTTGCGCCTTACAGAAAGCCGCCCCATCAGATCGCTGGTTGAAGCCAAGGTAGGCGAGCATAAGAGAGAGGGGGAACCACATTCCAGCAAAAAAGAAGCCCTCCTACCAGTGGCCGTCGTCAAACGGCAGCATCACGGAAAAAGACCTGAACAACGGTCCTCAAAGGAAGTCAAACACCCGAATCATCGCGGACTGATTCTTCATCTCTGAAGCGAGTCCATCTGGCTTCATTGTCGGCGGGGGCGCAAAAAGGGGAGGGTTCTCATCACCTTCGAAAAAGGAAAGCCTTTTTTATCGACGGGAGAGGAAAAGGGTTATTGAGGAGGTCGTATCGTGCAGGGAAAAGATAGCTGCACCCGATAGAACCCAAAAGATGAGCCCTTCGGGAGGGAAGGGGTCCTCTGTCTTCGTTCTCCGAAGGGGAGGCAGTCTGTTAAGGGGAAAGAAGGAGCCACACCACTCCAACCTCGCTCAGAAAGGAAACCAGGAGACCCCCTGACTTCGGCGGAGAGACCGTCTGAAAAAAGACCTCGGGTTGGGGAATGAAAGTCTTCTCCTGGGGAGTCCTTCCCTCAATAATACATAGGGGCATGGAAAGCTCTTCATTTAATGAAGCCAGAGAAGAAGGGGAATCCTAACATATACCAGAGGGACCGCGTTTCCTTCATGTCCCGCGGAAGGTGTCGAGCAAACACAGAAGCTCTCCCTATGAGGAGGAAAAAAAAGCGAAACGGCTCCGGGGGGGGGGCCGAACCTGAAGGGTCTTCATTCGCGGCTAAAAGAATGTACTGGTAAGAAGGAGGATTGGGTCGGTACCAGTGACCTCTAGGGGCAGACGGGCGGAAAAAGAAGGAGGGTTGTCCTCGCAGAAGGGGAGAACGGCGGCGCATAAAAACGGGGGGAGCAGCAGCAAGCCGCGTGGGGCGCGTTTCACCTCATCACAAAGGAAAGGGGCCGGCCAATAAGAAAGTGGGACGCAGCGGCGTGGAGGACGGTCATCCTCTTCAACTACATCACAAGAGATCAGGTGAGGGGCGGAACCGAACAGAGGAAAAGAGAGTCTGTGAGAAACAGCAGAGAAGCTACGTTGTGGGCGTGGTAGAGAGAGCTAAGCGCCCTGCCTCAAACTTCGATGACAGGCCACCGGAAAGGGTGCGGAAACCACATTGCGCCCGAAAAAAGACCCGGCGATGGAGATGACGTTAGAATGAGAGATCTATGCAATGAACCTTGGGGCGAGGGGGGGGGCCTCTATCAACAGCTAGCGAAAGCGCATGAACCAAAAAAGCTAATCAATTCTCCTACTACCAGGTGAAGAAGAAATCTCTTGCGAATGAAAAGAGAAGAAGAGGGGATACGATGCTACCCTTGTGGAGAAACTCCTCTCCCGCTTCTTCCCCGGTCGAGCTGTAAAGGGGGCCCCTTCACACCTTAATTCCGAGGCCGTGAGAGGGACTAATACTGGAGGGAGGAGGGAGGGAATAGATGGTGGCGAAGTCAGCAAGGCTCAACTGGAAAAAACTCACGCGCCTTCTTCTCTTGTAAGAAGCGAAAAAAGAAAGGTGTAGTCAAAAAGCTGCCACCTGACACTTTGTGTCTCTGGAGGAAAAAAAATCGGGAAAACAAGGGAAGGGGACGTCGGCGCTCTAAGGGAGGGAGCACTATCGCTGGGGAAAGGGTGACGGGGCCCCTGTCTCAGCGAATCCGCGGACGCAACGTATCCTCGATGAAGCCTTGAAAAAGAAAAAAAAGGAACAGGGTCCCGGTAAGCAGTTTAAGAAAAGGAGAAGGAGAGTTTCCCGGGGCCCGGCGAAACGCTGGGGCAGAGGAGGGGACATCTGCAGCGTCTGCATACCGGGAAAGGGGCTTGACTTCATGTCCGTTCAAGTAAGGGAAGGGGGGCGTTTGCCTGAGGGGGAAGAAAATAAACGGCAATGACTTTTTTTCCAGCGGCGAAAGTCGACTTCCTCGTGCTACTGCGAGTCACGGAGGATGAAAGCTGCATCTTCAGGTCTGAAAAAGAGGGAGAACAAAGGACACCGAGAGGAAAGGGGAAAAGGGGATGCGTCCCGACCATTAACTTCCATCTGAAGGGACCCACCCCCCTGGTAGTGAGGAAGAAAGTCAGAAATCTCTCTAACAAAGGGGGGGATATTCCCTGCGTTATCATCAACAAGGGAACATGGTGGGTCCCACTGAAAAAAAAAGAATGGAATGCCTCACGTGGGAGGAAAATCGTTGTGAGAGGGGTCATCGCGGGAGGGGTCTCCTCGGGCTTCTTAGAAAATAGACAGCTGTTCCCGGACGCCACAGGGAAGGGGATCCGGAAAAGGGGGAAAATCGAGTCGGAGCTCCTCGATCCTCTGTAAAACTTAAGGGGTCGGCGTCGAAGGGAAAGAGAAGGGGGATAGCGGCAAGCGCAGGTGAACCTGAGGGGAAAGGAAAGTACTGTAAGAACTCCCTCTGGGGGATCAGGAAAGGAATCAATCGTCGAGAGATTCCCCACTGTTTCGAGAGAAGACCAACGAGACTTGTGGTTTTCGTGCCAACAGGGGAAAGTCGATACGCAGCTACTCTTCAAGAGTACGGGGCAGTTACGGAAAGTTCTCGGCCGTCCAAAGGGGGAATCAAGCGACGTGGAACGCTCCGACCTGGCGGGCGCGAGAGGAAGAGGGGGTTCCCATTTGGAGACGCGCCGAAAGACCGTGGCAGCCTATGTCGTTCGTCGGGAGGAGGGGAAAACCGGCCGATTAGACGCACAGGACTCGAAGGGGGGGCGCTCCGTCCTTCAGGACTCAAGGAATTACGCCACCAGGAAAGCACTCCATTTTCTTCGGGGGAAAAAGACCTCGGAATTCAGGGGGTCCGGGCCAACGGAAAAGGGCGACGCTCTATGCGGTGAAAACGGGAGAGGCAAGGAAAAAGCGGGCCTCGATCATTCCCTTTCGAAGAGAAGGTCGCGCGCCCGGGAGGCTGCTGCAAACATGGTTCGTCGAGCCTAGAAAGGGGGCGTGTTCATTCCTCGAATTGACTCGCCAAGTGATCGCGGGGAAAAAAGAACACGTTCATTGCCCTCGATCTGTTCGCCAAAAAAAGGAAGGGCTCGCTTTTGCGGGGGGGGAAGGGACGAGCAGCCCTCGTGTCTCCGGGGAAGGAGGTATTTCCCTCTAATACGAAGGAAAAGCGAGACAGGTCGGAAAAGACGCCTCCACCGCCCACCACAGAGAAAAAAAAAGGGTTTCTCAAGGAAGAGAGGGAAGTGGACCTCGCCCTCACCACTCATCGAGGGGAGGACGTTGCGCTGCTGTCCAGTCTAAGGGGAGAGGATAAAGTGCAGTCCCGCGTCTATGGAGGGAGGGCCTCACCGAGGGGGTGGGAGGAAGGGACACCGCCCCAAAAAGATTTCGTGGGAAAGTCCCTCTTCTGCTCACTTTTTGGATTCTAACGGGGAGGGAACCTGAAAAAAAATCGACTCTTTCTGAATTTTCAACCGGAGGAAAAGGTAAAGCGCGAGCTGTTACAAAAAAGATGCCGACCGCAGGGGGGGGAGGGACAATCCTCACCGGAGAGGGAGGGGCCCCGGGTCAGTGGATGGCGCATCGGAAAGCGCGACATATCTTGGTTGCCTGCGACCGGGAGCACCGAGCTGTTTCGCGGTATCTGCGAAGAGTCACCTGCAAGAGCGATGAGGAATGTAACCGGGGGGATCGGACTCTTCTCTAAAATTTCAAGAGAAGTGAAGAAGTCGCCTTAGTTTCACTCTGGGAAGGGGACGCCTATTGGGAGGGGGGGAAAAAAGGGGGTACGGTTCTGGGAGGTAGCTTTTCTTTTCGTATTACTGAAACTCAAGGGGTGGGGGGGGTGTTTGGCGGAAAAAAAAGGATCTAGCGGCGGACACGACAAAGAGGGGGGAAAGATCCGTCCGCTTATAACTCCCGAATAGAGGGATTGTTTTTCCGCTATCCACCTATCTCTGAAAACCCGGAACAGAATACAATCACCGGACGGAAAAAGCTACCTGCGCTTTAGAAGGGGAGAAAACAAATCCTGCCGAAGAGGAGAGAAAAGAAGATGGTCTCTATGCGTCTAAGCAATCATACACTCTCTCGATGATTCGGGGGTTTGGGGAGAGAATCGGAAGGGAGGGAGGAGCTGCGCTACAGCCTTCATCGTAGAAAAGAGGAAAAGGGTCTGGGGAGTGGGGAAGGAAAAGGAAGGGGGGGTGGGGAAATTCCAGTCTCTCGAGGGGGGCGTATTATATCTGGTTCATAACTCAAAAACTAGGAAACGGGGGGCTGCGGGGGCGAAAAGCTCTAGCAGTGGATCCTTTCATGACTGCAACGAAAGAAGCAGCAAAAGAACATGGGAGCACTTCATCTCTTTGAAAAAGAAGGGAAAGATTAGAATGCAGTTCTCCAAATGAATTGAAGACGCCGAGAATCGGAAAGGCACGGATCCCCTGCTCGAGAGTGGAAAAAAAAAACGCCACCAGCAAGATCGGGGAGGGGGGGGGACCGATCATCATTACTTAACCTGATCATGAAGAAGTCACCACATCCAGCAATGACAAAGAGCAACCTCACAGCACTAAAAAAGAAGGAAAAACTTTCATCACATCAACAGGACGAAAGGAAGAGAAGGAAACCAGACTCATCGCGGAGGGATGTCAATCTCTTCCTTCTAGACACAGGAGAGGGGTAGGAGAGAGTGCTGGTCTATGTTGCTAAAGAACAGTGCGCCGGGGGGTCGAAGGGGAGCAGGGACCGTTGTTGTGCGGGAGGGACTCGTGTATAGCTGCACAAAAACCAAGAAAGATGAGCAAGGAAGCGTTTCTACAGTCCTCATAAAAAGGGAGCGTCATGGATATCAGGAAGGAAGTGCCTCGAAGTACTCAAAGAAAAGGCGCTCACTACTTACCACACATAGAAAAAACTTCCCAGAAAATGAAAGGCCTGCCCCTCGTGCAGAAGAAGAAAGAAAGGTTGGTGAAGCAGCGGACGGAAGGAAGGGAAAAGGGGACCCGAGCAATCAATAGCCAACGCTTTTTCATTACAGTAAAGTGGTCCCTCCAGGAGTCCCACCTAGCGGGAAGGGGAAAGCCGAACAGATCAACTCAGGAAAGGGGAGGAAAGGGGGGTGACGGCAGGCCCCCCCACGATCCTGGAAAGGAAAAGGAAATCCCCGATGTCTGCTCACAACAAACGGGCAAACCAGGTGAGTATTTACCAGTTCGGAAGAAAACCCGTCGACCCTCCAGGGAGGGAAAAGCAAATCCGTTCGTAGAGAAGGAGGAAGGGAAAGGGACATCCTCTGTGCTATGCCGAAAAAAAAGGAAGCGATGGCCTGCGCGCTTCAAGAGAAAGCGTCATCATAAACCACGAAGAGGGATCAGCAGCAAGCCCGAAGGAGCAGCTTTGGGGGGGGGGGAGGACGTGTAGGGACCGCAGCAAACCAAAGAGAAGAAAAAATCACCAGAAAGCGGGGCTCGCGGGCAGGGAAGAAAAGAGCCACGGTCAAGATCTAAAACGGAAAAGACCGTCTAGATATGGGAAAGCTGCCCCGAGACGACAAGGGAGAAACGCACCAAGACGGCACGACACCTCGGAGCGTTGGGGGAGGTGAGAGCTCCCTTCTACCTGGAGGGGCCGCGAGACAGAGAGGGGGGGACATAACCACATCGCATGAACCGGTTTCAGGGGAGAGCCCCTCTTACCACTGCAGAAGAAAAAGAATCGAGAAAGGGATTTAGATGGAAAGGGACGACTAGCTATTTCATACTAAAAAAACCTGAATGGGGGTCGAGAAAGAGCGCCAGGAGGAGGCGGAAAAACCTACCAAAAAAGAATGCTCCTACTACCATTTGCGGGAAAAGACTCAAGAGAACATCTACTCAAAGAAAGGAGTCATGTAGCCAGGGATCACTCGAGCTTCCGCTACCTGGGGAGGCTGTCGCAAAATCAAGCGTTTTGCTGAAAAAACACCTTAATGCCGATGGCAAGGGGCAGTTCTTTTTAGCCAGAAAGAAAAGAGGAGCGAATCTATTTTTTGTAAAGGGAAACAAGGAGAAACTGGAAAAAAAGCCATCACCAGCGCGAGACGGGCGAGCAGCGGCAGACAGGAATCGTGTCTGTGGGAGGGATCCCATCTATCTTACCACCGGGGGGTTCTGGAGGAGTTTGGGAGGTGAACCATACTGAATCCGATGGAGGTCCATTTCGAGAGGAAAAGGGACCCCGCCTTGACAAGTGAGTGACGACGCCCGGGGAAGTACTCACCGTATCCTAGGAAAGTGCGTCTCAGGAAGACCCGGGGTCCCCGTGAAGATGACAAAATGTCCTCGTGTGTGGAGGGGGGGGACGTTTAAAGGGCGATCTGCCATCCCAGAGAATTGATGCGCCCGATCACAGAAAAAAGGGGAGGAGGGAGGTCCGTTCCGAAGTCGTGACAGGACCTGGGGGACCGGCGAAGGCGGGAAGGAAAGACCCTGCATTCCGTTTTCCAGAAGAAACTTCTCGGGCGAGGCCAGGAAAAAACGGGTCACGGATGGACAGTTCCGAAGGGGGGGAAGCGCATGCGCTCAGGGCTGGACAAGAAACTGCGGAGGGAACAAAAGGAAGACTGCGTCCCTACAGTTCAGTCTGGGGAGGCGCCTATCGGGAACCACCAAGGGAAGAGGGGAAAGGGCCGGTCTCAACAACAACACGGAGAGAGAAAAAAAAGGAGGCCTGCTTTAGCTACAAGAAAGAGGGCGCGTGGCCTAAGCCATGGACAGCTGCAAGGAAAAAAGGGGGGTTGATCGTCATCGAGGGTGTGGAAAAACGATCTGGAAAGGAGGCCTCCTGCGAAAAGAAGAAGTCCATAAAGTTGGAGAAATGACCTCGCAAAAGAAAAAAAAACGTCATGCAATTGGATGGCGTGTCTTAAAAGGGTCATCACAAAAAACCCCAACAACACACAAAACCCCAGAAAACCACCAGGAACCTTCGTTCACGCTAGAAAGGGAAAAGGAGAAATCTTGGAGTGGGGAGGGGGGCCAATATCGTGTCTCCTAAGAAGAATTATGCAGTCTCTCAGAGACACGAGAAAGTGTCCGGGAGGAACTTTTAAGACCCGAAAGCAGACTCTTCATAAAAAGTACGCGGCTAGAGGAACGTGCGTCGAGGGAAGGGGAAAGTAAACTCGTGTTCCTCCAAGGAGGCGCAGAAAAGCGCCGCCGTCCAAGGGTACGACGTGGCCACGGAAGGAACAACAGCCCAACTTGTCCTGTTGGGGGTAATAAAGAGGTGTAGGACACGCTGCGTAGAAAGGCGCTCTCAAGCTGCGGCGCGAGACGTGCGCTACTGACGAAGTGCGCCTGGCCGGGAGAGCTTCCTCCCGAAGGGTCGGATAACAGAACTTGCAAAAGAAGGGTGCCGGGCCAACTGCGCAACGGGATCGGGGGCGCGATGAGGGGAGCGGATCTGCGCCGGGAAGGGAATCTAGCAGTCTTTGAGGAGCGGAGTGTGAAAGTCGCCTCGCCGTGATGGCTGAAACTTCTCGCGCTGTCGTGGTCAGGGGAGCGTCACGCTGTGGGGAAAAGGGAAAAAACACAAGGCCGGGGTGTGACTGAAAATCTGTTCTGTCCGCAGTCCTAAGTCAAATCCCGAGACGTGGTCATGGTGGGGTCTAGGGGAAACGTGGTGAAAGAGGGAGGGATGTCCCTCGAGAGAAGGGAAAGGTCGCCTAGCTCTGTCCGTCCAACGCCAGGGGCGCGGTGGGGAGAGACAAGACGTCGAGGGAAAGGAAGAAAACTCACATCTCTAAATCGAGGGGGGCGAAGAAGGAGGACTGCAGTTTGACGCTGCTGGAAGTAGATGACCGCCCGCTGCTTCAGAGCGCGAGAGGGGGGCCGGGGGGGGTCTGCTGGTGACCGAAAAAGTCGGGATCGCGGCTTGAGGGGGGGAACCCGCTGCTGTCAAGGGGGGGAAGGGCCGCCCGTGAAGCTCGCGGAAAAGATGGTTCCGCACGGAAAGGAAAAGGGGTAGGCAGCAGAGCTGTGCCAAAAAAAGGCTAACCGTACCTGTAGGTCAGCGGAAGAAGGGAAGAACTGGAAAAGAAAAACCATCGGCGCCCGGGTTCGTGGATTAGAAAAACTGGTGCGCGACAAGATAGGGTGGGAAAAAAAGAGGGGGCTTGAAACGTAGAGTTGATGGGCGTCGGCTCGTCCCGCCTCGTGGATCATGGGGGGAAAAATGCGGGAGAAAAAGGGGGCCGGACTCTTCTCTAAAAGTTCTTCCCGGAGAAAGATCTTTACAACAAACAAGAGGAAACTGGAGTGTGCACGCTTCAGGAGAAGCCTAAGTGTTCTGTGACATTCAGACGGTAAGGGAAGCCGGTTCAAAAAAGGGGCGAGTCCTTCTGTACGTCAATGAAAAGGAGATCATCCTGCGCGAGGAGAGGAAACGGAGGACCTTTCGACCCGCCGCGGGAGGGAAAAAATCATCTGTGTCTTCTGGGTATCTTGTGAAGGAAAAGAGAGCGGACACCCGGGAAAAAAAAGTGACGCTCACCTGTCTATCCCCTCGGCTAAAGGGGGAGCACCTCGACACGAAACCTGAAAGAGAGACGACCATGCCGCACGAATGGCGCGGATCTCTCCTGTCAGCGCGGGGACAAAAGGAAAGACCTCTGGACAAAGGCGATCATCGTCCTGTTTCTGCTAAGAGAAGCTTCATCGGGCTGCGGAGGGGGAAAAGGGGGGGTCGGGGGCATGGGAGGCTGCGAAAGGGGAAAAATTCCAGCTCTCATCTGCTCTCCGGGAGGGGGAATGTTAGCGGAGAGTGAGACAGCGTGGAAGCGAAGGCGCAACGGAAAAAGGGGAGAAAGCCTGCGGCGATTCCTCGCGAGAACAAAAAAAGAAAGGAAGAGAGCGCCAACAACAACGTAGGGAGGGGGAGAAACGTTGAGTGTTGCTCGCGAAAGGGTGCACGCTGTTGCATGCAAGGGCGTCCTTCCGCTTCCACGCAAAAAAAAGTGGTTGATGATGAAACGATCAAGACACGGTCAAGGTAGAGTCATATCGACGCCTGGGGGAAAAAACGCAGCCCGACCACTCCCCCGAAGGCCGAGGAACCGTCAGAGGAAAGAAGGAACAACACTTTCATCAAGAAAAAACACCCCACTCATAAGGAGAGGGGGAAAAAAAAAGGATGTCAAGCTGCCTGCGATAACGAAAAAGGAGGTCGTGCGCGCAAACAGATGAAGGGGGCGGGGAAACCTTCTCCATCAGAAAGAAGCGTACGGTTACGGAAAGGACCGGGGGGAGGGAAGGCGGCGGGAGGGGAAGGGGGGAGCTCACGTGAGATCTTCACATATACACACGATGAAAAAATATCATCTGCGAGGAAAGAGAAGGGGCTCTTGCAGAAGGAGCGCATGATTATCGTAAGAGGGAAAGGGACTGCCCAGCCACTCTCCTTCGCCTAGGACGCAAAAAATCCCATCCCACTTCGCGATCCGAAAAACCGGGGAAAAACGCCAGGGCGACGTCTCGGGGGACCGGGAGGCGCCGGGAAAGACCTTTTCGGAGCAAGACCGGCCTCAAAAAAAAGGGCATTTCCTCCGCGAGAAAAAAAAAAGGGCCGAGCCGCTATACCAAGAACAGAATTCCCCCTCGAAGGAGGGGACGGCATGCCCACCACGATCTTGTTCAACAAAAAAATAGACCCGAGGAAGGCGCCGATGGTGCAGGCAGGTGAGGAGTGACAGGACATCGCGGCGCAAAGGGGGAAGGAGCATCCGTTAGGGATGGGGGAAAAAGAAAAGCTCGGGGCGAAGAATTCCTTGCTGAAATCGAAAAGCAGGCAAGGGCGCAGTAATCAGCGGCGGGAATCAGAAACGTGAGCAGCAGCGGGGAAGAAAATCCACACAAGCTTTTAGAGTCACCCGCAGCAAAAAAAATCGTTGAGGGGGCCTCCCTCACCAGCCCTGGGAAACAGCGGGGGCAGGGGCCCCCTCCAGGAAACACGACGAGATCGGAAAA
>Ga0179593_1436219_pt1 | contig 10088 bp, 18 predicted proteins | sample CZODoug2_1_08_16_FD_185931 | JGI IMG/M metagenome (GOLD analysis project Ga0179593, IMG submission 185931) | Vadose zone soil fungal communities from Angelo Coast Range Reserve, California, USA - CZODoug2_1_08_16fungal (PacBio error correction) | ecosystem: Environmental > Terrestrial > Soil >...
AATGACAAGCAAAAATGCAGGGTACGGGAGACAGGAAGGTAAATGAAACCCAGGGGGTCAAGGGCCCACTGGAGGCGCGATTGGGAGAGAGAAAATGGGTTTTGATCAACCGCGCAAGAAGAAGGAAAACCAAGCCCTGGGGGGGAGGAAAAAGCAGAAAGGGGGAGTTGGTGGGGGGAAGACAATAAGAGAAAACGGCGAACACGGGATAAGGAAAAGAAGGGGACAGTGAAGGCAAGGGGGGAAAAGAGAACTGGAAAAAAGCAGAAAAGATATCCCCACGGTTAACAACAAAGTCCTTGAGGAGGAATGATTTCTTTCGGACGTCAAAGCAAGGTGGGGGCAAAACGCTTGAAACCACAGGGACACACCTCAAAAAAGGAAAACAGAAAAACAGGGTCCATGGGACCCAACCGAAAAGACACAAGGGGGCAATGCCAAAGACATTTCACAAAAAAAAAAAAAAAAAAAAAGAAAAAAATCAAAACAACAAGAAAAAAGAAAAAAAAAAAAAAAAAAACAAAAAAAAAAAAAACAAAGAAGGACAAAAAAAAGTTCGTCACCACTGGCCGGGGGGTCCAACCAGGGGAAGAAATCAATGAAAAAAAGGATGCCTCAGGGTGGCTATGGAAAAGGAGAAACTAAGAACTGGGGCAGGAATTGTTAAAAGAAAACTGACAGGGGACACTTCGAAACCAAAGGAAATACAGAAAAAAAACAGCGGACGGTGGAGGAAAAATAAAAAAGGGGGTTGAAGGGTCGGGTGATAGATTTGGCCGCTGTATCACGGGGGGGTCTAGGAAAGCACCGAAGAAAAAAGGCATGGCCCGTTACTGAATTCTGCTTTTGCCAAAACAGAGGAACCTTTCCCCCGTGTTACCTTTTTGTGGGGGAAGACGAAAAACCCCAGGGGCTTTTCAAAGGGGAGGGTGGAATGACCAAAGGGGGTTTTTTGGAGGGGTTGAGAGGACGAAAAGTAGCAGGGGGTTAATGCAACAGTGGGGTCCAGGAGACTGGAACCAACCTAAGTTCAGTGTAATGGTTGGGGGGGGGGTTAAGTGGTCTCCCTCGGAAAGAAACGAAGGGACTCCGGAAAGAAATGCTCCCACTTGGGGAGGAGGCAGATGGTCAGAGAGGGAAACGAAAGACAGGAGATGAAAAAAACGGTGGCAGGGGGAAAGACAATGGGAAAGTGGTGGAAGACATGGAGATCAAAAAAAAGGGAGGGAGTAAAGGCAAACAAATGAACGGGCAACGGCAAAGACCTTATTGGGCAAAAGATGTATAAAAGCGAAATAAAAAAAACAAGAGGGGAAGATGTTGACCCAGAAGGGGAACAACCCAACAATGGGGGGAGCAAAATAAGGGTGTGGTAGGCAACTGTGATCCGAAAAAACATCGGAAAAGGAAGAGACGAAGGGGCCAAAGTATGAAAAGGTCGTGAGCCCTTGGGTACTAAACCAGTGTGAAAAAAAAATGGAAAGTTCGTGAGACTGTGGGCCAAAGAAACAATGGGGAGTGTTAGGGGGGGAAAACGCGTAAAAGAAAGGGGTGCAGTGCTTGTCTAAATGGCACCAGGCCGGGAGGGGACAGGGTAAATGGACGAAAGGTTGTAAAAAAAAGAAGGAGAATCACAGATGGGCTGGAAAAAGAAAGGGCAAAAACCAAAGGATTTACAGGACCTTGGTGGGGGGTGGGGGAAGGAAGATCGGTATAGAAAAAGAAAAGTTTTGACGACGTTATTGTCCCAAAAATGGGGCGCCTCAAAAGACAACATAAAGCCATTGTCTGTGTGGAGTAAGAGGACCCGGGGGGGTACCCACTGAATGTAGTTGCCGGACGAGAGGAAAGCGAGGGAAAACGCGAAGGAGTTGCAAACGGATAATGACGGATGAAAAGGAAAAAATCGCTGAAAAGTTTTGAATCAGGGGGCATAACAACGTGTGGGACCGACAAGGTAAGGGTGCAAAAAGAATAATGTTTTTGTCAGATTGAAAAAACAACAAAAAAATGGGGGGAAAAGCAAACAAAAACCCAAAAGAGCGGGGGGGGAGACAAAAAGCTGGGTGGAGATTGGGGAAAACGGACGCGAAAGGAAAGGCTCCTCATACACAACCAATAACCGAATACCAAAAATGGACGAAGGGGGCGATAGGAAGAAGGCCGAAAAGGAGAGAAAAGCGTACCTTGGAACATGCAAGGGAAAATGGTCATAAACCAGTGGGGCGTTCTATTGTCCAAAGGAAGAGGATGGAACAGAGAGTATCTGCAAGTAGATGGTTTGGGAAAACACATGGCGGGAAAAAAAAACAGGGTATGGTAATGGGATAAGCGAAAGGCCGAGGAAAAAGCAAGGTGCGTCGCTAATACTCCCGGGTAGAAAAGGATCGTTTGGGGCTCCCATTGTAGGGTTCAAAAACAAAGGCAGAAGGAAATTCGAAACCTGCCCGAAATAGGAGGTGACACCTTTGGGGAGTCGGAAGAGCAAAAGGACAAACCCCGGGTGTATTGAGTAAGCAAAGCCAAAAAGTAGGGGTAAAACTATTTGGGGCACATAGCGTCATGGGTAGGAAACGGAAAGAAGGGGAAAAAAAACTGAAAAAGAAACCACGCGAAAGGGTTGGTGGTCACACACCAAAAATCAAAATACGGACAGGAGGGTGTTGAGGGGGTTGAAAGGCCACCTAAACGAAAATCAACTGGGGGGTAAATTCGTATCCTAAACAAAAAAAATTAGTAGTATAAAAAGAGAGGGAAAAATGGAAAGACGGGGGAAAAAGGAGTTCCGTACAATCAGAAAACACCGAAGGCATAAAAAAGGGGAGAGGTGGTGAAAAAACCAACGAGAAAAAGGGATGGGGTGAAAAAGGCAGAACAACGTGATAAGTGATAAGACCATTACTAGCCTAAAAAAAGGTCAAATGAAGGGGTTGGAACTTACGGGGGGTGAGGTTATCCTAAAAGAAAACGACCGCCAAAGGGGTAACTGCATGAAAAAGAACGCAAACACTCCTTAAACAGCTGTTGGGGGTAAATACGAGATTTCCTAGAATTTGGGGTAAATCACACTTGCGCCAAGGGGGAACCGGGGGAGGAAAAACTACCTGGAGAAAAACACTCGCTCAACAAAAGGGGGGTAATTGTGAAACCAAAGAAAAAAAAAAAACAAATACAGGGGGGGGGGGCAATCGGCTCCCTCCCAGTTGATATCAAGGAAAAGGATAGCAACGATAACTCTTCCGGGAAAGCGGTGGAGAAAAAAGAAAAGAAGACCCGAACTTTTTATTTTAAAAAATGGAAAGTCATGCCACTCATAAGGAAGACGTCACATCCCGATGAAGAAACAAGAGACAGGGGTCAAAGGTTTTTCTAGAATGTGGTTTATTATGGTCGTCGGAAGTCGCCTTGGGGGCAAAGAAATGGCGTGGAAAGGGTGGGTTGGGAGGAGGAACAACAGAACGAAAATGCCAAAGAACCCCAAAGGTCAATTTAAGAGCAAAGTTATTGGGTAACGGAATAAAAAAAGAAGGAAGGGAAACAGCAACCGTGAAAAAGAGACGAATACGGCACTGCAACCAACGAAGCATAAAAATTGGAAGAAAGAGGGGGGGGGGAAAAGAGTAAAGTGGAAAAAACAGACCAAAATTTTATAGACACATAACCAGGGTGGGGGGTCTGGGATGGCGGAACATAAGAAGTACAAAGGTAACGGCTTCAAAAAAGTACAAGGAAAAACCGTATAAAAAAAGTGATAAGCAAAACCCGCCAAAGGTGAAAACGTATCGGGGGGGAAAAACTTCATCCCCTCACAGAGACCAAAATCGTGAAAAATGATGAAAAGGGCCTAACGTAACTTGTGGAAAAAACAAACGGCACAAATAAGGAACTGCAAAATTTCATGGGGGGATCGCCGACAGCACCAGGGGAAAAACAAACCAGGACAAAAAACTATATAAAAAACCCGGGGGGGGAAGCGAACCAGGGGGTCGCACTAGACCACGAAGGGGGGTGCACTCGCGGGAAAAATACGCTCAAAGCAACCGGGAAACCGCACGGGTTCTGGGGGGGGATAAAAGGGGAGCGGAAAGCAAACCACCCCGCAATGCCTAAGAGCAAAACAAGGGAACCCTAAAGAATAAAGGAAGGAAAGGCTTCAAGGCTGACCCTCTATTGGGACACTTGGGAAAAAAAAAGAAAAGCAAAGGCCACATTGACAAGAGGCAAGAGGCCAGGTGGGAAAAAAAAAAAAAAAGCAGAAAAAGGAATTTGTAGTGGCCCCAAGAAAAAAAAAAAAAAACTAGGACGTCAAATCTAAAAACGCCACAGGCGCAAAAAAAAAAAGGGGGGGAAGATACTATCGGGGACAAAGGGAAGGTAAAAAAATGAAAGGAGAACACAGCGGGACAACGGAGACGTACGCGCGCAAAAAACAACGAAAAAAAAAGGGGGGGGGGCCAGGAAAACCGACAGGAAGAGAAAGTCTCGGGGGTTTAGGGGCTCAAAAGGGAGAGGAAGGGAAAACTGAAACAAGGAGCTAAACGGATGCAGAGTGGGGGACCAGGCACTCCTAAGGTTGCTACGGGAACAAGAAGCCGAAAATCAAAAGGCATAGGCCCATCAAAAAAACTTTTGGTTTAAAAAGTTTATTTTTAAAAAAGCGGGGATGCGCCGAGTTTAGGGGGCACACGTGCCTTGGAGCCAGAAAGAAAGAAGGGAAGGAAACGGGGGCAGGGTTGAAGGTAAAAGCGAAAATCGTTTTGCGGGTCAGGGGAAATTTAAAAAAAGGGTAAACGGACCGAAGGACGACACCCGCTGTGGGCACAGCAAGGGGGTTAGGGGGCGGGGGGGAAGGGGACGAAAAAAGCTAAAAAAATGGAATTGGGGAAAAAATTCGTGAATACGGTCCAAAGTGAAAACACAATGAAGAAATCATCGCAGGGACAGAAAAGGGGAAAAAAGGGGGGGGAAAATCACTTGACTAGTTTCCAGGAGAAAAAAAGACGAAAAGGGAATGAGACTTTGCACGGGTGCAAAAAAGTTGCCTTGGACGGACGGGCCCTCAACAAACCGCTGGGGTAAGAAAGGCGTTTTTAATGACCCAGGAGGGGGGAAGCGGGGGAGAAAAACCTTGCCGAAAATGAGAAAAAAACTGCCTCAACCCCCACTGCTAAATGACATTCGAATAAGAAATGGGAACATCCCGACTTTGGGGGGGTCGATCTAACAAAAACAAAAACAAAAGGGGGAAGGGGAAAAAAGGAGGAGAAGGAAGGAGCATACCATCATGTGATTATCAAGAACGGGAAATTGAGCTGTTCAAAGTGCTGCTATGGGGCTAGCCCGGGGTGGCCGAACCGAAAAGGGAAGAATCAACATGTCAGGACCAGACTTTAGGGGGGGGTGAGAAACGTTGGGAAGATCAAACCAGTGCGAACAAGGTCTTGAAAAAGGACTTCCTGAACTCAAAACAAGGGGGAAAAAGACACAAGTTGGATGAAACACAGGAGGTGGGGTTCCAAAAAGGAATGATTGGACGGAAAAAAACTTGAATTAAAAAAAAAAAGGGGGGGTAAGCCCCCACAAAAAAAAAAAAAGGAAAAACGGCACGATCTAACAAGGTGGAAAAGCCCACACGCCCAGAAAAAAAAAGACATGGGGAAATCGGGGTCACTCGTCACGGTACGGGGAAAGAGTTTCTAAAGTCGAAAGACGAAAAAAAAAATGAGAGTTGGGACGACAGGGGGAAAGAAACTCATCAAAAAAAAGCGTTGAAAAACCTGGGACCACGGCAACGGGCACACCTTCGAACCGGTGAAAAAAGGGTGACTTGGTTGGGGTGCGGAAATAACGGACATGGGGGGTGGTCTGAATGAGGGAGGAGAACTAAGGGCACAGCGTGTAAACAAGTGATCAAACAAAGAGGCTGCCGAGAGGACAATGTGTAGCTGGGTTGAAACGATCTGCGGTGGAGGAGACTTGAAGGTAGTTGCAGGCAGAAAAAACGAAAAGCAAAAAAAAGAGTGGCTGCGGTCCACGTGACCGGAAAGAAGGGGAAAACCTGTGGGGTGGGGGGTTTTTAGGGGGAAAAAAAACAGGGGTCCATTCAAGAACAAGAAAGTGGGTGTCGGGAGAACTGGGGGGGAGAATGACAAATTAACTTTGTTGGTAAGGAGGGAAAAAATATGTAAGAAAAACGGGAAAAAATACTGGGTTCCACCAGGGGGGGCAAAAAAAAAGGACCAATAGTCCAAAACATGGGGGACAAAAAGAGAATGTGTCACTGCACCAAGAAAAAAATAAAAGGGAAAAGAGTTGACTCTCAAGTGAGACAGAGGAGGGGAAAGGAACGGGGGGGGAACAGCACTGAATCTTTGCGCCCCGGTTGAAAGAAGCAAGGGCACTGTTTTTGGGGCAGATTTGGACGAACCGGGAAACGGGTCCAAAGTGAAAACCTCATTTGCGTCATGAAAATCAGAACCCGCCAAACGCAAAATAAGAAGCAGTAGGAAAAAAAAAGGGATTAACAGCCAATGGATAACCCAAAGGGGGACGAAAAAAAGATCAAGAAGGGACCGTGGAAGGTACAAATGGAAGGGTGAAAAGAGCAATCATAAAGAAAAAACAAAGGGGCAAATGCCTTGGGACTGGATGGACAAGGAAAGATCGAAATGTGGACGGGAAAAGAAAATCAGCCAAGGCGGAAGTGAAATATCGGTGGTTGGGGCAAGAGGGATCACGGCGTTTGGGTTGGGGAGAAAAATTAAATGCAGGTAACCCCGCAGCCGGGAAAGGGAAAAAAAAAGGGTTTTGGCATTCAAAGCTTTGTCAACAAGGGCTGGTGTTAAAGCCTCCAGAAGGCCAATAATCCATTGGGTAGGGTGGGGGATGGGTGTAATGGAACTGGTGGCCCGGGGGAGGAAACTTCATACGGATGGGGGAACATATCGTAAAAAAGGGGACGGCGGGGCGTGAGTGGGGCCCGTGTCGAGAGGAAACGGGAAAATGATGGCCTCTGGGAGGACGGGTTTTTCACGGGGTGCCAATACCTTAACAGTATAAAAGGTCAAGAAAGTTGGGGGGGTTTTGGAAAAGGGCCGAAAAGGGGGGGGGGCCGAAAGAACCAGTACAAACCAAAAAGACACAACATGGGTGGAAATGAGGTTCAGGCAGAAGCAAACAAAAGAAGAACACACAAAGCAGTACACAAAAGAAAGCAAATGTCGCTCCCACCTAAGTATTCTAGGTCTCTCAGGGAAATTCCAAATGCGTAATAAAGATCAAATGCACCGTGGGAAAAGGGGTACATGGGGTGGGGGAAGTAAGGAGGTGGGCCAAAAGCAGTAAACAGGAGTAAATAAACTAAAACGCGAACGTCAAACTATAGAAGGGGCTCAACAATAGACGGGGTCCGGGAAAATGGTCCGACATTGGTTATTTAAGAAAGGGACATAAAAACCAAGTGGATTTCATAAAAAAGGGGTGACGCATCAGAAACTGTGTTCGCAGAAATCATTGGTCAAGCAAAGGTGATGACAAAAATGGAATAGAGGGATGAAAAACTGAAAATAAACAAAAATTCCACGAGGCCCACGTTTTACGTGGGGTAAGGCAACACGGAAAAGGGATGGAGAAAAAATTGAGGAGTCACAAAACGTAAGTGGAAATAGTCACACAGGGGAAAGAAGTCCGGTTGAACAGAACCAAGTTGGGAAACAAGACAAAGCGAAGGGGGACCACCGGAAAAGCCCTGGGTTGGTACTGCGTGGGAGGTTGGGAAGATTGGGGACTCACCCACGGGAAACGGAACAAAGCCCGCCGCACCAGCGCGTAAAAGGATAATTCAAAAATCACATCAAAAACAAAGGGGAGAGGGGGGGAGAAAAGAATCTCAATTGTACGCCGAAGGCGGGGAACGCCAACGGTAAAAAAAAACGCTAAAAACGCAAAGGGGGAGGGTTAAACAAACCTTTAGGAGGGGGTAAAAACCTAAAGGAGGGTGAGGGGGTGGGGGTGCAAGGGACGGGGGGCACAAAGGAGGGAGAGAACAGGACGAGCCATAATCTGGGGACTAAGTTTGGAAAAAATTTCTTTAGTTGAACAAGAACGGAAAACCGCAAACAAAAGTGCGCGAAAAAACACAACGCAAAGGGCAGATGGGTTGTGTTACAGGTAGGAGCGAGGCCAGGGGTTTTAAAAACAAGGAAAATAGTACAAAGTGGGGAGAACAAGGCATGGCGAACCTTTGGGGGGAAACAAAATGTAGCCAAAAATGGGGGCAAGACAACGTCCCGCAAAAAAAGGTGGGGGAGGGGAATCTGACAACGAAATAAATAGACGGCGGGGGGGGGACAAATCGAGGGGTACAACAGTTTTATTCTTTGTGCTCGGGGGGAGAGCCAGGCTACTATAAAAGCGAAGACAGACGCAAAACATGTTATTCGGGGGGGGTGAGATGGGGGGTGAAATGTGCAAAAATTTCAAACCTCCTAACAGTGCCGGGGTTGAGAGGGGGGGGGTTGGGTGGTGGGGAAGGGGCTGAGGAGGGCACACATGAGGGGGACAACGAACCCCAAAGCATTGGGTAAGGAGGTGACGCACAAGGTATGACCCAAGGTAGAAAAAAGGAGGCATCAGAAACCGTCACAACAGACCCGCAGGAGGGGAAAGCAAGTCGGAAAGGATAAGTTGAAAAAAAAGGAATGGGGGATCCCCGAAAAAAAGGAAAACCTACGGGGATTAGGAGCGTGCAAAGTCTCTGTTGAAAAAAGAAAAAACAAAAACATAGGCAAAGAGAAAAAAAGAGAGGCTCAAAAAAGGGACCACCAAAAAAAAAAAAACGAAACGCCGGTTAACGTAGAGACCCTCAAAGCAAAAACTGGGTATTATTCATTGGGGGGTCTAAAAAAAAAAAAGCCAAATAACAGGAACCGAAACGGAAGATCAAAGGCGGTTAGGATTTCTCACTCCAGCAAATGTTTGGCCCACAAGAAATGAACATAAAATCAAAAACGGGATTGGTGAAAAAAAGTACAGCACGACCTTACTGGGGTGCAACGCGGCGGGGAGATCACCAGCTCCAAAAGACGCAACACAGGGAACCAGGGGCTCAAAGCAAGCCTAAAACCCGCAAAAAAAAGAGGCACGCCCATGGAAAAGGGACGTCCTTCTGCAAAAAAGGGGGACCCCTAGAATTGAAGCACAGGGGTTTGAGAGAATGCTGGTCAAAAACATAAAGACAGAATGAACTTTACAAATAGGCGACTGGGAAGCGCCACAAGGGGGGGAGGCGATTCTTTTTTTGCAAGGGAGGATACGACGTGGGAAACGCAGGAACGGAAAGACAAGCGTAACACAAACTTATGATAACGAAAGAAAAAAGCACAAAAAGTGATGCCAAAACGGACAAGAAGCAAAATCAAAAAAAAACTTCTGACAGGACGCAAGAAGGAGATCCACCAAAACAGAGTCTCGGGATAAAACTCAAAGTTGCATGGTTGTAATGGGGGGGCTACCGAGAAAAAAAAAACTTCACGGAGGATCCCGGGGAAGTCGAAAATAAAAAAAAACCAACCAAACGTTTTGTTGACATGGATTTTACCCCACAAAAAGTAAAGGGCGAGTGGGGGAGGAAGGTGGGGGCCAATTGAATAAAAAAAAAAACAGGCCAAAAGCAAATGAAGGGCAGGAGGTACATTGTCAAAGCAAACTCAGCGGGGGGTTTGCCGGCGAAAAGGTGTAACAAAAACTCGTAAAGTAGAGGGAAAAGAACAGAGTGGAAAAAACCTTGACAGGGAGGGGGAGAGGGCAAATGAAAAAAACTGTACAAACGAAAGCCTTAAAAAAACCAGAGAAAATCGCGGGAGGAAAAGAAAGAGGGGGGGGAGGACACGGATTTGGTCCAGTCGGGAATGCCGAGTTGAAAAGCCCATTGGGTAAGATAACCGGGTTGGGACGAACACAAGGGTTCCGTGAATAAAACCTCCCACAAACTAAAAAATACAGAGGGGGAGGGATTCTACTGGGGGAAGGAAACCTAAGATAGCACTCAACATCCGTTCAAGGCAATGTCGTAGAAGGGAGGCATCCAA
>Ga0179593_1438298_pt1 | contig 10088 bp, 12 predicted proteins | sample CZODoug2_1_08_16_FD_185931 | JGI IMG/M metagenome (GOLD analysis project Ga0179593, IMG submission 185931) | Vadose zone soil fungal communities from Angelo Coast Range Reserve, California, USA - CZODoug2_1_08_16fungal (PacBio error correction) | ecosystem: Environmental > Terrestrial > Soil >...
CAGAACTTAGGAAGGCCTAGAGGGAATACGGTCAAAAAGACGTCTAAATAGGGGTCACGAATGCCGCCTTGCCGGGTAATTCAAGAGCCGAGGGCTTCCAGTGACTGGGAAAGTCCACAAATTACCAGACACGGGAGGAGGGTTGGGGTATCAAGCAGGTTAACTCGGGCACCCTGTGCAGCTTCAAGTACTCCTTGTTGTCAATTGTTAAGTAGAAGACAGGGTCGGGATAGACGAAACCCGAGAAAGACCGGAAAGAAGGGGCAAAATCCGATGTAGAAAATACCACCTCCCAGAATCACAAGAAAAAGGACTAAGGGCTGGAAAAGAGAATAGAGTGTCTAGACTCGTCGAGGCCACGGCTCAGCGCGAATATCATAAGGAGTAAATTCGAAAAGGTGTCAGAGGCCACTATTTGCATTGAGAGAACCTAAACACCCACTGTCGTGGGTTAAGTCAGAAAGTAACGACGGGAAGAAAAAACTGTAGGCCGCGATGCTAAACTCTTCCTTTCTAATCGCCAACCAAGAAACGGAGAGCAAACTCTAAAGGGAAAAACTTCCGGTGTCTACCACATCTATACCTAAAAAAAAGACAGAGACAATTGCAAAAGTTTAAAAGTAAGTTAATTACCCCAAAAATCCCAATCGACTTTGGAAAACGCCAGATAAGGGCAAGACGGGAATCTTGGGAAATCAGGACCAAGTGGGGCTAGGGCGGACGTCCTAGTGTAAAGAGGTTCAAACAGTCTGATGGGAGAGGACGGTGTATGGATGAATCCGGCTGTTATACACTAATCTTAAGGAGCGATAAGCGTCTGGGAAGAGGAGGAGGCAGTGAAATGGGGGAATTTCTGAACTTACGGGGTGTGAAAAGTGCAGGGATAGTTATGTGGGAGGAAGGGGTGGGAAAAAAGGATACATTGGGAGGGCACAAGGCTACTTAAAAGACCATCGCCACAGTGTCTACCCGCAAAGAAGAAGTGTCGGGGCGCTCAAAGGCGGAAGAAGCAGTCAAACTTAATTTAACATCTGACCAAAACAAAACAATGACAGTTGTCCGGCATTAGGCCGGTGAGAAGCGGGGGGAGGCTCCTCCGGTAGTCGTACATGACCGCGGCAAAAAATAGGGGTTGACGGAAAAGGTAGCGTTTGGCGGGCTGAGCTTAAGGGAGGAAAAAGGGAAGATAACCAGAGACCAGTCGAGGGGAGCGATGCGCCATGTAGGAAGAAGAACGTAAGGCGAGGGGGGGCTGGGAGAGGCGTTAATCTTGAGAATGCGCTGACAGCGAAGCCAGTCGGATGCCAGTCAAAGGAGGATGACAGAAGAAAAGAGGAAAGCGGAATTAGGGTGGAAGAAACTGTTTACAAAGACGTAACGACTGTATATCTAAAACACAGGTGGGTTCAGAGATAACCGGAAGGTCAAAACTCCGCACGGAAAAAGGGACTACCCCGACAGATCTTCGAAAGGATCAGGGCGGATACTTGGTCCCTTATAATTGGGAGGGAGGGCTGAGGGGCGACGCGGGGGCTGAGATTCTAAACCGTCACAATGAACGTGGATAGACCAACGGTCGGGGGGGGAAGAAAGACAAATTGCGAGAGAGGTACACGTTCTAAAGACGGTTTCCTGTACTGGGGGCGCCAATCTGAAATTGAAAAAAGTGTATAACCTTATTATTCACGAGGAAGATCAAGGCAAGGATCTGAGGAAATTGGGCAGAAAGGATGCGAGGGCAAACTAAGTAAAGAAACATCCGATAGAGGCTACAAGAACCTGGGGGGGGCAAGTGTGGCCTTAATTCCACGGGCCTTTTAGTGGGGTCAAATGAAATCTTGTACTGTGCGTTGAATTTTGTGTCCGAAGGGACACGAAAAGAGGAAAGAGGAGGGGGGGGATCTACCAAAACGTAAGTGTAATCAAGCGCCTGAGAACGCATCGAAGGGGCTACCAATCCGAAGTAATGCTCGGGTCAGGAAAAAAAAATGCCCTTGAGGGCAGAAAGGAAAATGGGACATCATAAGGGGGAATTGAAAGCGTCCTCTCTGAGGGGAAACCGCTGCCTCTTGGGGATTCGGCGAAAAGGTCCCGTGGATAGAAGGAGGATCCAGACTACTGAGGGGAAAGAAAATCGTACAAAGGAATCGGCGCGCACCAAAATGTTCGTTCGGAGAAACAAGGTGGCGCAAGTGGGGGGGGGGGGATGGGAATAGCCAGCTACCCTTGGCACGCAGCTGGGCCAAGAGTCGAAGGAAGGCAGAAAAAAGAAAAGGACATGGGGGAAGGGGGGGAAGAAAGCAAGGAAGTCAATTCGATCAGAACGGGAAGGCGCGTCCTGCGGACGGGCGCAGATGGGTCGCCGTTCAGGGGGGAAAGGGAACGGTCGGGGAAGGAAACCAGAGGGGGAACTCGGCTTTTTTGGGGGGAAAGGTTCCGTTCGACTAAATTATTCACAAACGAGCCCAAACTGGGGGAAAAAGGGGGGAAGGGGAGATAAGAAGGGTTTGAAACAACGGGACAATAACCATATCCGGCCTTGGGATAAGATGCGCATGAAGGGAGGGAACCAATCTTCTGGTGGTGGTAGAGGATCTCAACAAAAAAAACAGTAGGATGGAAAATAGGAGGGCAACAAATCTAAGGGGAAAACTGGGAAGAAGCTAAAGGAAGAGAGGAAGGTCTCTCCATGGATAAAGAGGAGGAAACTGAAACTTGTGTGGCCCCGGCTTCTTTGATGCAAAAAACAAGGGGGGGGGCATAGACATCTTGTTGGGGGGATAATGGGGTAAACGGGTCTTCACGGAAATAAATCATCAGATGAACGAGAAAAAAATCACAACGTAATATGCAGGGAAAGGAACTGTAAACGTCAAGGGCGACGTCCGCCGTCTCCTGTAGCGATTGGGCCTTAGGAGACGAACGCAAGTCAAGGAGTACATTCATAATCCTCGAAAACAGAAAAAGCTCAGGAAGGAAAATCGACGAGGGGGAAGAGATGAGGGGAACAGATCTTTTGCGTAACGTACAAAGGGATTACCAAATGTGGGCGCCAAAAAAAAAGGGGGGCGAAAGAGCCCCTGGCAGAACTGTAGGCTCAAAGGAGGAAAATAGCAGGAAGGAAAATAGGCAGGGAGGCCATCACTATAAGCAGTCACGTCGAACGGATATGGAACATGCTGGAATCATCGTTCCAGACGGAACAGAAATGGTACGGGGGGAAGCTTATGTCCTTGAACTAAGACCGATTTTATTTGCGGTCAGAGAATGATTGAATATAGAAAGGTGTGGGGGCAAGGAAGCCCAATACATTGGGGTGTTCGGCAAACGGCCAAAAGGCGGACAACCGACACAAACAATAGGCAACTAAAGACTCGGGAAACCATACCCAGCAATGGAAAGAGGAACAAAAGTGAACTTTGTTAGCAGGTACGATCATTGGGGGGGCATTTTGGGGGGGGGGGGGTTTTGAGACTCCGAATGGCGTAACTCACATCAATACTAAATCTGATGGGGGGAAGCCGTTAAAAAGACTAGAGACATAATCTGACTATGAAAATTTGAACAAGGGGAACGGCAAATGAGCCCAATGGGGAAAAAAGGGAGTTAAAGAGAATAGGGCAGCAGTAAAATGGGATGTACTAAAGGTCAACACAGAAGAATGGTACTAGTGGCAGGGGGGGGTCTCTAAGAGAGACAAGAGTCGTCCCGTTTCAAGGAACGAAACACCAACAGAGCAAACCGTCCAAGTCGGTAAAAACCGATCACTTGTTCTGAAGAGAAAGCGGGGGGTAAAAAGGAGGAAAGTCTTGCTGAAATTATAAGGCAAGAATTTGCACATGGGAGAACGCAAAAAGTGACTTAGAAAGCCGCGAGGAACGGGGGGAGGTTCCCACCGAGCCCTTTATAAAGTGTCGCACACCTGGCGGAAAGTGAGGGCCGAAATCAAAGAACGAGAAAGAATGGAATCGCCTCGCCGAGCTACGTATTGAGAGGGGGGGAAGCGACAATATTGTGGAGGGAAAGGGGATGCAGCTTAGGTCAAAGTTAATCTAAACAAACGGATATGTTCACAAAAAAACAATCTGCATTCCTAAGAGAAAACCCTAGCATGATGATTCGCCTTCGGAAAAAAACCATGTAATTGTATTAGGAAAGGCAGGAGAGTAACTGCGCCCGAGATAAAAAGCAAAAAATTCACGACGCTTAGTGGGGACCAGAAATCAAAGGTAAACGCAGAGTTAACCGAACATTCCGGGGAGGTGGCTCCCAGAATACATTCGCTTGGGGGAATCGCAGTAAGTAAAGGTAAATGACCATATCGGGTATAGAAGTCACAAGCGCCATTACTCAGGACGCTGTCATAACATTGACGACGGAGAAGACAATAAATCTACTTGACAGAGAGCGCGACAAGACCAAGGGAAGTAGAGAAAAGTTACAACTGGCAGAAAGGAGAGCTGCAATACCGTCTTCGTTGCAACAGGAGGAAGGGGAGGTGGGGTGGGGTTCATGAAAAAGGGGGAAACAAGTGGAACTTGGACGCTGCAGAAAAGTGAGTAGTTGTGCCCAAAGTGAAAGAGGAAAGAAATAAGGGGGGAGAGAAAAAGAAAGATTCGATAGCCTAGTCAGGAGGGCAGGGTGTCAGTCGTTAGGGTCCTGGGAGGTCTGAACAATGGTGGGAAAAAACGGAGGTTCTAACGGGTCACCTCGCGAAGATCGCGCGGGGTGTCGGTGGAGGATAATCTCTCAGATAGTATTGGCGATACGCGCCTTCGGGGTGGTGGATTTTTGTGGGCAAAATATTCTGGGGAACCACGTAGGAAAAGAATGTGCTGGGTTCGAGAAAAAAAATCGATCCCGGTATTGAAAATGGAAACAGACAACACCCTGAATGGATACTAACAAGGGGGGAAGGCATAAATTCCGTAGGGAAAGGCAACCACGCCAGCTCTTATTGGTGATGACAAGAAAAAGAGGGGAGGCTCTTGGGTACGAAAAGACTGAGAAAAGAGGTAGGGGAGTGGGGCGATACAGAAATTCAGGCCGGATCATAGCGATACGAGAGGACAAAAACAACAAAAGGATGGAGGGTAGGACCATAGAGGGAAGAATAGAGTATTCCTCCAGATGAGCGTCCGGAGCGGCCAACGACGAGGGGAAAAAGACATGCCGCCTTTAACGGGAGAACCGACATCTCCTGACTGAGAGGGGGGCTGAAAAAAAGACTCGAAAGGCGCGTGGGGTGATCCAATCAAATGAAATGACGCAGGAACAAAAGGGGGTAGGATTCAAGGAGAACGGGGGGGCTTTGCATAGGGGAAGAGGTATCTAGGAGGAAGAAACTAAAAACCGAGTCCATCCTTGAAAAAGGGGGGAAAGCAAAAAAAAAAAAACAAGAAAAAGAGCAAACAATAATAAGCGGAGAGGAATGGAGATGCGAATAGGCGGATGTCTATGCATACTTCAAAAAGTTGCTCCGTATCGTCGAATTCAGATGGAAGACTGAACGGCGGAAAAAAAATAAAAATGCGGGGGGGTTACATGAACGCAAAGGAGCCGAAAGCAACACCTTAACTGCAAAAGAGCGGAAAACTCGCTTCAGGGAGGAGGCAGAGAGCAACAGTCTAATCGAAGATATGAAGTAGTGAAACATAACACAGGCCTCAAGCTCACGAAGATAGAGCAGGGGAAAAAGGAGGTCGCAAAATGTTGACCCCCAAAAAACACGCACGATTCTCGGGGTAAAAAAAAGCTGTGATGGGGCAGAAGAAAGCGGGACCGGAAAGCAGGGGGAAAACCTTCGTAGTAAACGGGGACAAAAGGGTCTATGTTGAAACTGAGGCGGTACGTCAGGACGGGATGGCGGAGGAGAAAGGGTTGAAATAAAATAGATAAGCTGGGGCAGCAGGCTTCTTGGGAAGACGGGACGAGACCGGCGGGGGTCATGGTTTGAGAAAGGCAGGAAAAACGGAAGGGTAAAGAGGGGTCTGCTAAACGGGGAGGTAAAATAGGGCCCTTCGCACGCTGAAAGAGCAGGGCAGTCATCAGGGGGGGGGTTGAAGCTTTAAATCAGGGTCTCGTCTATGAAGAGGAATCGGACAACAGACACGCAAGAGTTTGCATGGTTCTTCAAGAAGATTGTAATCGACTGTTGCGTGTTTGAGGACTGCGATATGTCTTTTTTCTTTCTTAAAATGAAGGCATGTTGTCAAGGGGAAGTTTCAAAAGACTTTTTCTGGTCTCGGGGTCTACCCGCGAACGAAGGAGAAAGACATTCCGACGACACATCGCTGTTCAACTCTAATTGTACAAAGTGCTCCTCCTAGGCTGGGTCTCAATAGGGAAGTTTCTTTAGAGAGCTAAAAAAGCATCAGGATTATTCAATTCGAAAAACGATTAACAGAGAACGAGGAAGGACTGCAGTAGGAAAATCCTGTTTTAAAAAGATCACTGGGGGAACAAGGATATCAACAAACCAGTTGGAAACGGAGACCGAATTTCAGGCCCCAGGGGGAGGGGGAAGAAAAGGTCTAAAACCAGCGTTTCAGGAACTTTTCCCGAACGGGCCGGGAAGACGAGGGACGGCCGAGGGGATGTCTTTGTACGGTTAAAAAGGGACCGACTAAAAAGGGATCGTCTCGAGAAAACTTGAGATCAGAAACAGGTCGAAAAACAGGTCTGGGGGCGGACCAAGGGGGGATAAGGACCGAATAACTTTCCTGGGCGCAAAAAGCTGCAAAAAGAAAAGACTGCACGATTAGTCGCTGAAGTGAGGGGAGGGGGCAATCCGGAGAATCTAGATCGCATTTTGCAAATTAGGAAGGAAAAGGAAGACAAATCCGAGAGGAAAAAAAACAAGTGGACCCAAAATTGAGTAAAAGTGGGTAAAAGGTCAAAAAAATGGCCGGGGTGGGTAAAAAGAGTTTAAACTTTGTTCTGGAATTTGGGTTTGGAAGGGTTTTTAAAGAATGAACAGTAAACCAATCAGTAGGGGGGAATCCGCAAACAATTAGGGTAAGTGGGGAGCAGTCAGACTCTGATAAAAAAACCCATCGGAGAGAAAAAGAAGGCTAAGCTGAGACCGCCACTTATCGTTAGGGTCAGACCGTCCCTTAAGTGATGGCATAGCTTGTAAATAATAAGGGAATAAGCGTAAACACAGAGTGGACCGTCTGAATCATTTGAAATGGGCTATTTACCCTTTTTGGAGACCTTAGGAGCTATTGAAAAGCAATGAGAAAAAAAGGGAGAGTCCTAGAAAAACTGTAAACTTAAAAAGGGACACCAATTGATGGTAATAGAAACAGAGACAAATTTGAGCAAGGGGCTAAAAGCTTGTCTAAAGTTGGGAATGCGGACAGAGTAGAAGAAGACAATCCGGACTGGAGTGACTATCTTGACGGGAAGGACTTGTCCATTAGGGGGTCTGGCGAGAATGATGAAAATGAAGGAATTTACGAGGCCTACGTCGGAGAACCATCGGACCGCCTGAGGTTTGGGTTGCCGGGGTGTCAGGAAGAATTAGAAAAAGTTCTATTCACCCAAATTTCGGGAGATGCAATACACGAACGGTTGGGGGAAACCCACGGCAGTGTCCATAAAAAATTGGGAAAGAAGAGCAGAATCCTGCCTGAGAGTGATCATAGTGGCGGAAGGGTCTAGAGAAAAAAAACAACATAAAGGCACCGCGCGATCGAAACGAAAGGAATTCGGAAAATCTTTATAAACTGATAGGGGGAACTACCGGTTGTCAAAAATACTGAGAGGTGGGAGGAAAAGTAGGAGTGTGACTCTACATCTGGATAGGGGGGGAAAAGAAGGAAAAAGAAAACAGGCGTTTTTTAGAGGCTCAGGGGAGAGGGGAAAAGGAATAGGAAACAAGAGCGAGCCAACCGGAACAAGACGGGAACCTTTGGGGGTCCTCAAAAAAAGAAGGAACAAAGAATGCAGGGGGGAGTATAGTAAAGAGATCCTTGAAAAAAAGGTCACCTGTTCGAAAACTTTAAAAATAGGCAAAGGGAGCGTGGCTCGGAAACAAACGGGGGGGGGGAGGGGGGAAAAGGGTTTTCCCAAACTCAAAAGGTTTGCTCGAATGATTGAGAATACCTTCTTCGAGTACAAGGCATGAAAAAGTCGCCGGAGGTTGCCTAGAGCGGGATGGTGAAGAAATCGGCTTACCCACTACGGCCATTCTTGCGGACTTTCTGTGTAGCGGAAAAATGCGCCGGCCGTACGACCAATAATGGCGTATCTGTTAAGACCTGAAGGGGAAAAGACATGATTGGCGTGGTCCCGCTGATGAATGGTAAAGACGGTGGACAATGCCCACGACTTGAGTTTTCGGGGATTGAGGAGCGCACAATACCAAAAGAAAACGGACTTAAACGCTGAAACCAATACACCATAAAAAGGCCCTACGGCCAAAGGTGGAAATGGGGGGGTCAATGGGGGACTAGGAATATCGGGGTGGGGGAAAACGTTCTGGAAGAAGTTTATACGGCAAAAGAAGCAATCTAAGGGACTAAGGATTGGACGCTCGAAACTCGAAAAGAAATCTAATAAGGCTGCGGAATAAAGGAACGTCAGATGGAAAACAATAAATGGAGTTAGCAGAAGCAATATAGATTGGGGGGGATGACCCGAAGGCCCTCTCCATTTGATAGGGGTCAGGTGGGCTAACGAGAGGAGAAAAAAACCGTCCCGTGTCCCGGACAAGACATAACAAATGGGCAAGGGAAAAGGATTAAATCCCTATCAAGGGTGATTTTCAGAGAGGAAGAAACTCGGAAAGTTCAAAAAGCGGTAGCTGAAATTGTACTGCCGCTGACTAAAAACGGGTAGAGTACGCGGGTCCGTAAAGGGGTAAAAGATTGACCCGTCCGCGGAGTATAGGCGCGAACCGAAAATTATAGGCGAGGCCTAATAGGACCCGGAACAGGTCCCGCCGACAGAAAACAAGAGAAGATTGCAAAAAAAGTCGCCGGCGAGTTGGAACTAGGGAGAAACGCGATTTTTTACCGAATGCGGGGTGCTCAGGGAGTGTTCGAGTCCGCAAACCGAACCAGTAGATGTGCAAGAAAGGGCAAAAATAAGCTTATACAAAATAACACCCTCAGGAAATAAAGTCTTTGGAGAGTGCAGAAACCTCTGAATCTTGTGGAGGACTAGGGACCTGGAGCTTCATGAGCCCCGAGAAAATCAGGAAAAGTCCGCTGAGGGAGGCACGCGTAGAGGCATAATGTTATACCAGTCACATGTAGAGACCAGTAACATGTCGATTGTGCCTCCCGGCTATTAAGAAAAACGTCTCGTAATAGCGGAAAAAAGAGCATTGGGAATCAGAAGGTATTCAGGTAAAAAGTCTAAGACTAAATAGAAGTAGACGTAGAAGACAATCACAAGGGGAACGGAGATCTTGAAACTAATGGGTCTCTCGTAAAAAGCTACGAGGTAGGCATCATTCGTATTGGGAACCCAACCAAGATTGTAGGTTTGGGAGGTCAATAATTTGTTAAAAGGTAAGCTTGACATAGGAATCTGGGGGGGGTGAAAACCAAGGAAGTAAAGAGCAGGCGGGAGGGGGAGAGGAGAAGACAGGAGAACGATCGAATCGCTCAGAGTTCCGGTTAATGGGGGTCTTCTTCGGAAATCACGGGGATTCGGTAACACACGAGAAGGGTGAGTAAGAGTGACAGGCTCATTTCCGTCATCGGAAAGGACTGATAAGGCAGAGGATGGCCTAGAAAAGAGAAAGAATAGAGGGGATCAGCGCACTCGGTTGGGATGTGCGTGTTTGGCTATATCGGGGGGTTAACCGGGACTCAAGGGGGGGTCATCTGGGGGTTCGGAAGTCCTAGACCGTCCAATGGCAAATCCAAATTGGGGGGGGGGGGAGGGACGGGAGAAGAAACCCTTGTGAAGGAGAGGATCACAGCCGGAAAAAACACCACGCCAATTGTGATGAACAAAAAACAGCGCGCGTCTTTATTTTCGGTCCCGAAAAATGCAGGAATGAACATCAACGAGGGGTCTGAGGTTTAGAGAAGGAGAGGGGGGCGGTGGGGAGAGAAGAGCACATAAACGGT
>Ga0179593_1560927_pt1 | contig 10088 bp, 10 predicted proteins | sample CZODoug2_1_08_16_FD_185931 | JGI IMG/M metagenome (GOLD analysis project Ga0179593, IMG submission 185931) | Vadose zone soil fungal communities from Angelo Coast Range Reserve, California, USA - CZODoug2_1_08_16fungal (PacBio error correction) | ecosystem: Environmental > Terrestrial > Soil >...
TCTCCTCGCTGAAAAAGACGGCCGACTGGGTCGGAGAAAGAAAAGGAACTTTCTAGCGGAGGGGGAAAAGAAGAACATGACCTTCTGACATATGGGGGGGTGTTCGGCGTGAAATCAAATCAACGGGCCCCATGGAACGACGTAGGGGGCGGGCGAAAAAAAAAAAAAGTTTGGAACTGGTCACATGATAACAAAAAAAAAAAAAAAAAGGGAAGTCCACTTTTGAAATGTAACGAAACTAAACGCGGGAAAAAAAACGTATCGGCCAAAAAGAAAAAAAAAAATCCTACTCCACGGGGGGAAGGACTACACCTGCCCATAAGAAAGCGATCCGAGGAGAACCTGTCGAAAGAAGGCAGGGAAAAAAAACAAAGCTGAAAAACTGTGGTGAAAAAAAGAAAGGGGTTTTTGAGGAATGCCTGCCCTATTGGGGAAGGTTTGGGGGGGCCGAGTCGGAATGAGAAACCAGAGGGGGAGGGGGGGAACGTTTCTGAAGGTTGGAGAAAAAGCAGGCCAAGACCTCCAGCAATCATGCGGAAGGAGAGTCAAATACTCTCGCACAGAAAGAAAACCTGCTATTAGAAAGAGGGAAGAATTCTCGCCAGGCAGGGCGGCCACCCGGTACGAGGAGCCCCATTAAAAGGGGGGAAAATCGACGGGGTCAACAGTTCAGGGGGGAGTCAAGAGGGGTTCAACGCACTCTTTGACACGGAGGAAAAAAAGTCTGGAAAAACGTGCCATGAAGGAAAAAAAAAACGAAGACTGGTGTCAATCTAGAAAGGGATACATGGCCCGGCCGGAAATTGCCCGCTCGAATTGAGTGACAAGTGGGAAAAGAAAAAGAAGACGAGCCCGCGGCTTGGGGGAGGGGAAGCAGGGACCGTTGGAGGTTTGTAAAAAGGAAGTGTGATGGTTTAGAAGCGGCACTGGGGGGGAAGGTGCCGATTTCAAGGGAAAGAGGGGGAAACGTCTGGCTTCCGCCAGACAGCGAATACCATCAGTTGGGAAATGGGGGGACCGTGACCCGCCAAAAAGCCGCAAAATAGGAAAGGGGTGGCCTTCTATCTCAGGAAAAGGGAACGTGGGGTCGAGTACAAGACTGGGGAAGACAGATCCTGCCCCACGCTAAAAAACGGGCGAAACCACGCACATTTCGACCTTGGAACAAAAAGGGAGGGAAGAACTTTTATAAAAATGGGTCTCACAAAAAGGGCAGGGACGATGCACAAGGGGGGGTCTTGGGGGCTGGCTGAACAAAAAAAGAGAAAAGGGGGAAAGAATTCCAAACCGGAACAGAAAAGGTGTCTGAACGTCCGTTAAAAACGAGGTTGGCGGTTTTAAGCAAAGAAACGAAGACAGCGGACATTTCTGGGGAAAAAAACAGGAAAGAAATTCTCGGGTCGCTCCGGGGGAATTTAACAAGAAGGGGGCAGGGGAAAAGGGGAATCTGAAGGGGCGAAAAAAAAGGAGGGAAAGGGGGCGAATTTTCGTGCAAGCGTCGGTAAAGGGTGAAGCCGAGGCACGACCGGGCATCCAGAAAGGGGGGTGTGTGTGATTACGCTCGTGGCGCATGTTCATGAAAAGAGGGGGGGGGGTTAGGAACAGCAGGCGTAATTCCGAAAAAAAAGGAACGCAGAACCCATCACGCGCGGCACCTGCCCGCATGCTCCAGAAAAGGGGAACGCGTGTTCTGTACCAATACGGAATCAAGGCGGACGTATCGGACGACAAGAAAAAAAAAAAGAAGGAAGAGGAAAATCAGAGGGAACGTAACGGCAAAACGGAGACAGGCGAAAGTAAACCCCAACACTAATTTCAAAGTAGATCCTAAAGCACAAAAAAAAGAGGGGGTAACGTTCGAGTGCCCGGGCCAAGGAAAATCAGGTTCCTGGTCTGCGTGGTCTAAGGAACGAAGGCGAAACGATCCCTGAGGAAAACGCGTTCTGTAAAAAAGAAGGAGTAAGAGCGAGACCAAAAAAAAAAAAAGCCAGACCGCAATAGGAAAAGAGGACGGATGCGCGGGGCGGGATGAAGTGGAAACTCAGAAGGCAGAAGAAAGCTTTTAGAAAAAGACAAAGAGGCCCCAACAGGGAAGGGAAGAGGAAGAGTCATTGGAAGGGGAGACCCCAACGATTACCATCCTACACGAGACAGGAGATCGACTGCCCCCGACGACAGGTTAAGAACTGTCTTCTCGGAAAAAAAGGGCCCGCCACCTGGGGCTACAGGCGTACATGGGGGAGGACTTGCTGACACGAACCAAGTCGCCCTAGGAAGAGGCAAAGACTGCCGACAACAGGGAAAAAAAAGGGTGAGAAACACCCCATCTGGTTGGACCAAAGAAATGCTCCTCTTTCGGGAAAAAGAAAAAATAACAGCGACCTACCAGGTGCAATCAGCTTCCCGGGGACCCGACGTTGGTTCTATAAGTTAAAAAAAGGGGGCATTTTCCGATCAGCAAATATATAGGGGTCAAAAGCGAAAGGTTAGGGCAAGTGCACGAATGGGATGGGGGGCTCCCTTCCAATGAAGGAGAAAAAAAGGGAAACTTGTATTTGTCAAGTATAAGGGCTCAAGGCGCGGGGGCAAAAAAAGAGAACTACGCTAAAGGGAGAAGACCAAGGAAAAGGGGATTATCGTTTTGGGAGAAAGGGGGGGGATAATCTGGGTGAAAAGGATGGGGACCATACGTTCGAGGATCAGGAAGGGGTCTTTCGAATACGGGAAAAAATCACCCCACAAAGAAGGGGGGGAGGAAAAAAAACCCTCTGAAATGGGGGGAAAAAAGGGCATGAAAAACTCCCGAATGTCCTGCTTCCGAAAGAAAAAAAAAAAACCCAACAGCCAATGAGCGGAGGGGACACGTCGGCATCAAGGGGGGCAAAAAAATAGAACGGAACGGATTGACTGTGCAGCGGAAAAGCTGTCCCGAGTGCGGAAAAAGACACTTGTGGATAGTCCCTGGTCAGGAAAAAAAAAAGTAAATTTTCGGAAATGGCAAAAAGGGAAAGGGCAGTTTTCAACCCCGAATCACGATGACATTCTTGGTGTCCTCAGGGACCCGCGCGGAACAGAGGGGAAGAAAAAAAACCGCACATAGAATCAAAGCGCAAGGGGGGGGGTTAAAGTTCGTCACTTACAAAGCAATGTGTGCCGGGGAAAAATCTAAACTCTTGAAAAGGAAAGGGAAGACTGAAGCAGACCGGAAGAGGCCGATCAGACGGACGAAAGAATCTACATCCGTCGTTGAGAGAGAAGGTCAGAATCAGTGACTCACAATAGTCTACAGAGGGGAAATTGGTGCCCATTTGCGAAAGTGTCGAAAACGGCCAAATAAACCAAACGCGAAGGGGCCTCTCTCTTCGCGGGAAGAAAAGTGCCCACGAAGAGGAAAGGGAAAAAAAAACTCAGTTAAGGCGACACTCATGCCTTACGGCACCTGAAACCGCCTTTCCGGGCCCATGATGAACGACGGTCACGGATTCAAAAGCGGTGCTGGGAGGTAAGCTCCCCCGGGACGAGCGCCTCATCCGCATCAGAAAGCGTTTGCAGCTCTTGGCCGGCACCTCGGAAAACGATGTGCCAAATGAATTGACAAGGCTCCCGTCAGCATTCTGAAATCCTAGGCCTCGGGGTCTTCCCCAGAACGTCTCACTTTACCCCCGAACACCTCCTGCAGAGGAAGCCCCCCCTTTACTCAATCCCCGGCCGAGAACTATTAGCGGTGGCAGGAGCAGAAGAGAACTTTTGACTTTCTCTGAGAAGGAAAAAAACAAGAGCTAGCGGCGCCTCCCGAAAAAGAAGGCGGTCTAGGATTCCTGGTAGGGGAAAAAAAACACCGTCGCTGATCCGTTCTGGGAGAGGGGGTGGAGGTCGCGACAAGAGCACCTCCATCCGGTCGGCGAGAAAGGGAAAAGCGAGGCCCGACGTGCCGAGCAACTCAACGTGATTGGGAGGGAAGGTGGCATGGACCTCAGGGGTGAGGAGAAAAAACATGCCATGCTCGGAAGCTGTTTCGGAAGAGGAAGCCCTCCACAGGAAAAGAACCGATCGCTTAAAGGGGAATAGGTGGGCGTTAACACTTCGATAAGCCTCCCACCGGGGGGGAAGGAAGATCCGGAGACCCGGTTGTGAAGGGAAGGAGGGAGCTTCTCCTCAAGGAAAAAAAGGCTGACCTGCTCCAGGTCGCCACCCGAAAAGAAGGGCTGCGGATAGGCTCCACGACGCCTCTCGAGGGTGAGGAGCAGGCGCAGAAAAAAGTGTACCGATCGCGCGACAGAGAGAGGAAGCCGGGAAGGTGGCCACGGTTTCGCGAAGAAGGTCCCTCTTCCTCTCTCTCGTTGCTTGATGGGGGAGTAATAGAGGAGATCCATCCGAAAAAAAAATGGAAGCCGGCTGAGCTCGTTTCCCATGAAAAAAAGTGGCCACCTTAAAGAAAAAGAGAAAGCTGTCTCCGCGGAAGCTACAAGGGGTGCTGCGAGAAAAGAGCAAAAGACTGTCCCTCAACGATCCGCAGCCTTCTTCCGCCGACGTGGAAAAAAGAGGCGAAACTGGACCGGTCATAATCCTCACAAAATGCTTTTTCGAGTTAAACAGGGGCGAACCTGAGAAGAAATCGACTGCTGGGAGGGAATCATCCGACTTGTTTTCACAGAAAAAAGGAGGAGAGGTTCTTCGTTACAATAAATAAAGACTTCAAGGTCAGAAGGGAAAAAAGAGGGCCAGGCCGAGCAAGTGGGCCCCTAGCTTGCTCACTGCGGTCCTCAACGGCAAGGGAAAGACGACCTCCCTGTCGGGAAGGAAAAAACTGGCCGATGGCTCTTCGGGGGGAAGGGCCCCGTTGCTCTCAGGGAAGGACTTGGGGCTAACAAGTACTGGCCTGCGAAAAAGAGCCCAGGCGGCGGAGCTTGTCCCAAAACTACTGGGGTTACCTCTGCGGAGAAAAAGATCGATCTTTTCTCGGCAAGACGGAGAAGTCCAAAAGAAGGGCGTGCCGTGGCTTAAGAGAGAGGGCTTGACTGAGGAGGAAGAAGGGGGATCATCACTGCTAGGTTTAGAACCAGGGAAAAAGCACGGATCGGAGAGCCCGCAGAAAGTGGACATCTTATCTGTGCTTAAAAAATACCGATTGGAAGGAAAAAAAAGCGACTGACCTAGAGGGAGGCGGAGAAAGTTTTGCAGGGTTTAAGGAGGAGGGTGTTCCCTAGGTGAAAAACGGCTTTATGACACGAAGCCCTTCGGGAAAAGCACCGAGGCTTAAAGGTTAGGGGACGCAGCCAAAAGAACGTATGCCCAGCGGGGGTCGATGGACTCAAAAAAGGTGATGAAGGGGGGGAGAGCAGCACGGTTTCGGAAACGGTTAGAGGAACTGCGGCCGGGGAGAAAAGAAAGTACCTTTTGAGAGGAGAAGGGAAGGCCCATCCGGGTTTGTTGCCGAAAGAAAAAATATTTCCACCAAGAAAAAAGATTCTACACCGTCTCTGTCGAGGGAAATGCCTTCTGAAGGTCCCTTCTCGAGGAGCTTACATCCTTATAAATTATGTCCTCTCCCCGGATTAAGGAAAAAAGACTGTGGAAAAATTTAGTACTCTGTTGTGGGTGAAACTCCTTAAAAATAGGGATAAGTTTCAAGAAAGAAGGACATGGAGCGTGCCGGAAGCTGATCTGACGTCTTGCTATCGGCGTGCGGAAAAACGGGTTCAAGGCGATAAAAAACAACACACGGAGGCTAGAAAAGTTGAACTCTGCAAAAGCAGTCACTGTCGGGACCAGGTCCGACGGAGAGCCCGAACTGGTCACGATAAATAGGACCATCGTCTAGCAGGAAAAAAGTCGTTTCCATGGGGGGGGGAGGAACGCGCATGCCACTTCGTGTCCCTAAAAAAAATTATCAAGGAGAGTATCAAGCAGAAAGGGCGGGCGATCGGCAATTGCGCGCACGGCCCTCTCCGGGAACTAAGAGCCTTTGAAGGGTTGGTTGGGTTTGGGGTTTTTGTGTGGTCTCTAGCAGAAAGGGTGACCGAGGGAAAGTCGGTCGCACATAACGGAGAACGGCGGCTTCCGCGAAGGAAGCGGTAAGATCACCATGAACATAAAAAAGGCCACTGCCCGAAGGAACATCCTCAACTGAAAAAAGGGGGCTCATCACAGTGAAATCGGACGGAGAGGGAAAAGGAGCGGATCACGGGGGCGCCGCCTCTCGGTCATAAGGACATGTTGCTGTTCAAAGGGGGTACCATGGCCGCCTCGGGAAAGCCGCAGGGCCTTCCAGAGTTCTCTAGGAGACAACATATTTAACACAGCAACTGGGGAGATCCTGCAAAAGGAGAAAGAAAAAAGCGCAGCATCTCTGGAAGGGCCCGTTCCCCTCGGTAAAACCGCTCCTCTGTCCACGGAGAAAAAGGCGGTCGGGATAGAAAGAAGGGTAAGTAACAATCCTAAAAGGAAAAAAAAAAAGAACACCCTCATCCGCGTCAGCAAAACGGAAGGAGAAGCACCCCTTTCTAAAAGGAGAGGCTCGAGGCTGGAACTACCAAAAGAGGCGCCTCCCCCCGCCGCCTCGTTCAAAAAAGGAGTCACTGGGATGTGCGGAGAAGTTCTGTGTCTCATGCCAGTAAAAATCCAAAGCCATCGGTAGGAGGAGAAAGGGGAAAAAATGCCTCTACAAAATCGGCCATCGTAAGTCTTCCATACCGGGGTTTAGGTCCTTGGGGAAAAAAGCATTTTTGAGCAGAAGGGCGGGTCCACAGGAAAAGGGAAGATCTTCGCTGGCCAATGGGGACCTCCTCAAAAAGGAAAAAAACTCTATCCTCCATCGGGGGGAGGGGGTCTGTAACACGTCTAGAACCGTCCATCGAAAAGAGGAAGGGAACACCGTTGTAAGAAAAGGGGAGAAGAATGTTTGTCGTCGAAGAAGAACGACCAGGCTTGACCGGCTCAAGGGCAAGGGGGCTGCATTCTGCTTGCGGATCGGGAAGGAAAGTATCTGAAGTTCGCGGGGAAAAAAGGAAGAAAGGGCCTTATCCTTCTCAGCAAAGGGAGAGGGAAGAAGACGGTCTACCTCTTCTAATGGGTCCACGTGTCCCCTTCGTGCAGTAAAGAAAGACCCAGCGAAGGTTGCGTTGGTGGATCGAAGAAAAAGAGGAAGAGCGTAGAATCCATCAACGCAAAAGGCAGGGACGCCTTCTGGGATCGAGGAGACACCGTGGCCACCTTCCCCGGCCTGAAAAAACATAAAAGCTGTCGCCGCGAGCAAAGAAAAAGTGAGCATCGCGGGGGAGTGCTCAGGCCACCCGCTCAACGGGGAAGCGGAACGCTCCATTCATTCTTGGGAAGGGCCGATCGTTGTCAGGGGAAGAAAAGGAAGCCGTTCAATCCTGTTCGTCAGAAGAAGGACCTGGATGTATAAGGAGGAAGATCGTTCTACAACCGGGTCAATAATGCATGGCCGTTGCGGGAGGGAGGGGACGGGTTCCCAAGGAGGAACCCCGCTTCTTATCGAGGGAAGGAGGGGGAGGTTTCCTCGGGGACTACCAGCGCAGCATCTGGAAGAAAAGTTGTTCCCCGCCGGGGAAAAGCACCCTGCTGTCCATCAACGAGCAACAGGAAAACAGGTCCCATCCCTTCTTTCCTAACGGGAGAAACTGCCTAGGTGCATCTAAAGCGTTCGCCCCCTTTGCTCCAGAAATTGCGACAGATGTCTCCTAACGCAGGGGTGAAGAGGGAGAGGGGGATCCTCGCCCCCGGAGAAAATCAACAGGAATTCCTCGACGAAGAGGCGGTGTGATTCTCCTATCGCTTAGGGAAGAACTCTAGGAAGCCAGCTCAGCCAGAGAAAGGGGAGGGGGGATGACCTATAGCGCCGTTTGGGGGGGGGGGCTGATTTTAAGGCTAACAAGGAAGGCTTTTTACTACACCGCAGCGGCATACGAAAAAAAGAATTCTTCCCATTTGGTACAAGGGAGAAATCTTTCTTTTCAAAGAAGGTTCCGCCCATCGGCTGACCAGGGGAGGGGGGACTCTTCGCGGAATAGGGTTGCAGGATCTAACCGGGGAAGTGGTCCCTATTTGACCATCAGGCCTGGAGAACGAAGAAGAGAAAAAGACCTGCCGGCGCGCCGAGAAGGGGGGTACGGGGTGTCGACGGGTACCAGACCGGATGCGAGCCGAGAAAAGGGGCCTCCTGCTCAGCTCACGTCCGGGGGAGGAGGGGGAAGGAAAAACGGGTCGTCCGGAAGAAGGAAAAACGTCTCGGAAAGGGGCGACCCTCTATTACCTGGAGCACGAGAAACGGGAAGAGGGGACGGCCATCCGCCTAAAGGATGAAGACCTACCACCCTCTACGAAAGGTAGTCCTGGAGTCAAACCTGCACCGTCTCTGGAGAAAAAAAGGAAGGAAGCCGGGCTCCAATTCGGTAAGGTAGGAGCTGTAACTCCGCCCTGATAAAATTCAGGTTCAGCTATTACACGAAGGCTTCGGACTCGTTCCCCCTACGGGGAAAAAGAAGGAAAGACGCGATCCTACGAGGGAATAATGGATCTTTTCCGAAAAGTGCTGATCTCTCTAGTTAACGAAGGGAAGATAATCGCACGTGCAAAAAGAGTTCAAGGCGATCAAAAAAAACACGGAGGATGAGTAAAGAAGAGGCGGTCCCGCACTGCTATCGAGGATCTGGAATCGGGGTCCGCAGATAAGGCCATCGTCACTTCACGCTAAAAGGAAAAAAAAGCGTCGATCGCGCGATCTGGAAAAAGGCACTTAGGGGGGGAAAAAAATAGCGAACACGTCGTTTCCTCGCTGGGAAAAGGAAAAAGGGCAAAGGGGCGGATTACATCCGGGAAAAAAAACCGGACCGCCTTGGCAAAAAAAAAGAAAGAAAGAAGGGGGCCCAGCCTCTCCGCCGAAAACGCCGAAGAATGGTGACCTCGTCGAGGGGGAAGGGGAGAGTAAAGGGTGCCTGCTGCTGTCGCAGAGAAAAGAACAGGTACTCTCGGTGTCGCCAAGGAAAAGAAATCATCTCAACTTACCGCAGACAAAATCCAGAATCACCGGACGTGAGGATGAAAGGGGACCCACAGCCGCCGTCTCTAAAGGCGCATTTCCCCGACTAGACCCGACGGAAGGGGAGAGTGATTACGGCGAAAAACATATGAAGCCGGGAAAAAAGTCCACATAGGAACACCCTAAGAAATCATGCAAAGCTCTGCCGACTCAAAAAAAAGGCAGCCGCTGGGCGTTTCCCGAGAGGAACAGGGGGGGGGGGGAATTTCCAAAGCTCCTCTTCCCCTGGAGGGAAAGCTGTATCGCCTCGAGAACCAGGGGGAGAAGGGGAAGAACGCAACGAGCGTGCAAGAAGCCTCGTCAATCCCAGTGGGGAACGGACCGCCCTTTCTCTCGAAGGAAGAAGGACCTAAGTGCTGGAAAGAGAAAAAGGAAAGACCTCCCGCGCCCCCGCCGCTTTCAACCAGAAGGAGGGGGGTGCGTACAACTCCTCCGCAATAAGGGTTTTCTTGTTCTAAAGGAAAGAGGAGAAATAGGACATAAGCTCCATACACGGGAAGAGAAAAGGGAGACGCCATGCCCTCGACAAAAAAAAGACGGCCTAGCAAACGTCAGGAAGGGGCCAGTTCCTTTGCTCGTTGGCGGGGGGAAAAAATCAAGAGATGCACGGCGGGGCAGAAAAGGAAAAAACGATTCTGCGCGGAGGAGGGGGTTAAAAGCCCGTAAAAAGAAAAAAAAAACCGATCCTCAGCAGGAGCTAAACGCTATGATGCCGAAAAAAAAGGCCTCGCGGGAAAGAGGCCCGGTTGTTCTCTAGAAAGATCGTCAAGACTCAAGTTGAGAAGGGGGCGGGTCCCGACGACCAGGAGGGAAGGAGAAGGGGGAGGGGAGCCCGGCCACGGAAGAAAAGAACGGCCGTGATCGTCGCAAAGGGAAAGAAGGCCGGGTCTCCTTCGTTGGCGGGGGAAGGCGCTCACAGGCAATGCGCCTGCCGACAGGGGAAGAGAGAGGGGAAAGGAGAATGTTTCATCGTTCCTCACAGACAGAAGGCGGCATAACGAGCTCATCCCGCTGACAGTACCAGGAG
>Ga0179593_1570576_pt1 | contig 10088 bp, 7 predicted proteins | sample CZODoug2_1_08_16_FD_185931 | JGI IMG/M metagenome (GOLD analysis project Ga0179593, IMG submission 185931) | Vadose zone soil fungal communities from Angelo Coast Range Reserve, California, USA - CZODoug2_1_08_16fungal (PacBio error correction) | ecosystem: Environmental > Terrestrial > Soil >...
AATAAAGGCCAAGATCTGAGGCTTGGTGGCCTCCGCGCGGACGGTCAGAAAATAATGATATGATATGAGGAAGCTTGTAGAGCCCGGCCTCGTCAAAAAGAAAAAAAAGAGCAACAAAAGAACAAGAAGTGATATCAACTAAGGAGGGAAATCGGGGGAGAAAGTGAGAACTGGTACTAAAGGTTGCTGCGAATTTGTGCGGGAAAAGGGAGGGGACTTTTCAAGAAAGAGGACCTCCACGCGAACAGTTTGGGGTTCGCCCTTAGATCAAAACGTGAAAAAAAGCTGAAAAAGGCTAGGACCTCGCCGCCTTCGACTGAACAGTTATCCAAGGAAGAGACGAACCCAAAAGAAACCTGGGTTGCGTTTGGCCAATAGAGGGAAGGGGAGAGAGTGGCCTATTTGGTAAGCAGGTGCTCAAAGGTAAAGGTTATGAGGGACGACAAATATCAAGAAGAAAAAGCCTATGCTTCGAAACACTCAAAACAAAAAACGCCTGGGTAAAAAAGAGAGAAGGAGAGAGCGGTTTGCTGAGGAGTTCTAAAGGCCAAGGGGGTACCCGAAAGACGGCGCAGAAGTGCCTGAAGGGAAGTTCACGCGGTCCGGTCAAGGGCCAGGGGGAAATAAGGCCCGCTGGTGCCGCGCCTAACAAGATCGACGGGAGCATGGAGAACCATGCGACCATGCTCAGAATCCGAGGGGAACGGATCGGCTCTCAAGTTTGAAAAACTGGAAAGCTCTGAAGACCCAATGCACGGGGACAAGAAAAGCATGTCACCGACATCGCAGACAATTTAAAGCGACATTCCTGTACAAAAAAAAGGTGTCCTCCCCAAACGGAGGATTGGGAAAGAAAACCTGTTACGGAAGCGAGCAAGGCGACCGTAGGAACAGTAACATCAGGCCGGACCGGATCCGGTTCGGGTGGAAAAACTTGGATAACGGACCGAAACAGAAAGCGCGATTACCTTTAAGAGGAGGGCACGCGAGATTTCCCTTGAGATGGGGGAGAGAGTGATCGCCGCAGAAATGATCACCGATGACGGAGGAAGCAGACAGAGAAAGGGAGGTAACTCGGCGCGTCGAAAAGGTGCTGTCTCGATAGTAAAGAGGAGGGATTAGAGGGGGGCGGCGCACCGGGGTTCACAGAACCTTCTGCCAGGGAAAGAAAATCGACGCTGGGGGAGGGCGCTACGTGCTCCAAAAGAGGGAGAAAAACTGGGGGAAGAACGACCCGGTCAGAGGTAAGGATTAACTAGAAAAAAGGACGCTGGTAGGGACGTGTCGAGAGGGGAAAGAGGTGGGAGAAGAGTAAAAAGGGCCAAAGTGATGAGGGAAGATTGGCGGAAAAAAGAGGGGGGAATTCGCTAAAAAGAAGAAAGGCCCTGACGGGAATGCGAACTGGACGGGGGGCCGTACCTGATGGAAGCAAAGAGGCTGTGGATCGTTCGCCGCGGCAAAGTCCCGGGAAGAAGGGACCCTGGGTCACCTTTAGGGGCCAAAAACGAGGAACTGACGCAGATGGGTGGGAAACTCTGGCCGGAGGGTGGACCGAAGAAAAAAAAAGCAAAGGATCTGCTCGCAGGCTTCACGTGCTGGGGACGGGGAAAAACAGATTCCAAAAACGCAACAGAAAAAACTTTTATATATAAGCGTACCAGCCTTAATCGCGCAAGACGAAAACTACATCAGATTCTTAAAGGAAAAGGCTGTGCGCGGAAGCCTGAGGTCCTGGTTCACCTTGGTATCGGGGGGAAAGAAGAGGGTACATCTGTTACCGCGAAAGAGGGACGCCCTACAGAGCGGGGTTTCAAACGGGATGAGGCTTGCATCGGAAGCGACATTCCCTTCTAGACGAGCAAGGAAGAAGCGCGAAATCTCACGATCATGGGGCCTATCGGAAAAACTCGACCGTCATTATTCCAGTTGTAAACTACGTATGAGGACAAGCGACGGGGAGAGAGACGTCAACCTGATGAGAGGGGGAAAAGAAAAGTCCAAAGGAAAGGCCGGGAGTGCGCCCTTCGTGGGGTACAAAAGTGAAAAAAACGAGTTTTCCGATCTAGAAAACAAAAATAAAAGGTGAGGGAGAAAAGAGAGATGTTCGGAACCGTCAGGGAGACTCGTCGTACAAAGAAAAAAGCCCCGACGGTCCCGCAAGGTGGAAAAAAAAAGCCCGCGGGCTCCAAGAACTCGCCGGACGAAGCGGTCGGTGCACACGAAGAGGGGGAGGAAACAAAGAAACGGCGAGGGGTTCGTTCAGGGAAAGACAACTATCACTAAAGTCGACGTGGCGACGCTCAAAGATCGCAGCAGGAGGGGGCTTCCACAGGCCATTTGCCAACTAAAATGAACACAAAGTAATTGTGTCAGCAAAGGAAAAGGAAGGGAACGACTCTCGACTCGGGAACCTTAAAAGACCGCGGGAAACGCACGGAATCAAGGCAACTAATCTGGAGGGGCCGCTGTTGAGAGAGGCTGAAAGAAGGTAGGGAAAAGTTTATATACAGGTGGTTCCCTTCTTTATAAGAAAAAAGAGATGTAGGTGGCAAAAAAAAAAAACAACTTGCCGGACGCCGACAGCAAACCTCAGTGAACTTGAGAAGTAGGTCCTCAAACAGAACATCGAAAAATGGCTCTGTGATGGAAAGGAGGACAAACGTCATTCTGAGGGACCAAGGCGTCAGGAGGGAACAGAGGAAAGAAGAATCGAAACCCTGGAACCCGCGGGATGCCATTGGTAAAAAAATACCATCGAGAGGGAGAAGCTGCCTTATCAATAGAAATGCCCAAGAGTCGAACAGACCCATGGGATACTGTACTCCGAGGGATCAAATCTCTGAGAAGATGAAGACCAGGAAAAAGCGGACAGGACGGAGAAGGCATACCGTCAAGCAGTGTTCTGATAGCTTTGGAGGTTGAACACACGAAAGGGCGAAAAAAAGAGACGGGGAAAGGAAACAGACCTAGGGGGATGGTCTGAAAAGGGGCCAGATGGGACGAGAGAGTTGCGACCGCCTCACACGCGAAAAAAATCTTTTGAGATACCTGAAACGCCGCTTCTACCTCGGACTATCCCTGTAGGAAGTTACTAAAGGATCTCGCAATACGCACGCATTGCGCTATCACACCGGATAAAACTCCCCCGGGCAACAGGCGCGGCATCAAGGAGAGAACCCCGCGCCATGTACTCAAGTGTCAGCCTTGTCGGGGTTCACCCGGCAAGAAAAAGTTACCTAGTCCTTTCCATGGCAATGAGGAAGAAGTGCAAAAGTCGGGAATCTGCGATAGTATGCACCAGGAAGGGAGGGCAGACTCCGGAGGGAATTTTCTGCTTCTGAAAACCCGGGGAACAGGTGAGGGGAAGGTCCTGCGACACGCTCTGACAACTTCCGGGGGAAAGCGAATTCAACATGGAGGGGGAATCTAGCTCCATTCGATATAGAAAAAGATAAGGCACCGCAGATTTCTTGCTTAACAAGGGGAGGAAGAAATGACGAGTCTCCCACGAGGGGGTCCCTCAGCCGCGAAAATTCCTGGACCCGGTAGAAAAGTAGGAAAAAGGGAAAAGGACAGGGGGAAATGGAAGGTCCCTCAATTCCTCCCCGTAGGGACCTGCTTGCCAGGGTGAGAACTGTTCAAAGTCATCCTCTAACCAAGCGGAAGCGAGAGACCTACAATTAGGGGGGGGGGGAGGGAGAGTTTCTCACTGGAGTTCTCATATGGAGATGCTGTCGGTCACCAACTAAAGAAGCTGCCAAGAAAAAGGGGGGGTCCCGCAGAATAGGCACATACCGACCGAAAGAAAGCAGTCATATGCTCAGAAACAGCAACCAGTGTCGGTGTGGGATTCGGAAAAAGGGATTACGGCCGGAAAAGGAGTACTTGGAAAGTGGAAGAAAAGAGTGGTTCGCTCGGGATCCTCATCAGAGAGGGCAAAAATTCGTGACAAGACGGGAAAGGAGAAAAACTCTTCCTCACTTGTAACCAGCACCACGGTAGAAGAAACCGAAGATTCATTTCGCGGTTCCTCTCTACTGGAAGCAGCGAAAAAAGAACACTCTTTGGACGGGGAGTGACGCTGGGGACAACGAGAAAGGGGCTCGAACAAGGAACAAGAAGCAACGCTCACAAAACAGTGGTTAAATGCCGAGGGAAAGAGGAGCGTGGGGGTGACCAGGCTCCAGTGTGAGGTTTAAAGGATGTTCAACGAGCTAACAGGTAACTAAATTAGATGCCTACCGGTCAGGGGAGAAAAAGGGGACCCCGCTCACCCTCTTGGGGTCCTCAAAGGGCAGGAACAATTAGAAAAATCACGGTGGAAAAATGGAGGGAGAATACATAATCAACCTTGTCAGAGAAGGAAGCATTTCACGCCAGCTAGATCGTCGGGATGGAAAAAAAAAAAAGTCGTAAAAGGTGCAACGTCTGGGCGAACGAGAAAGGTGGCAGGGAACATATGGAGAAAGGCGCGACTCAGCGGCGGAGGAAAGAAAGTTCAGAGAGGGAAAAAACGCTACTCTCGTGTTCGGATGAGAAGGAAGTCACGGGTCCGTAAACAAAAGGGGGGAGTTCCGAAAGGGGGGGGTAGCACTTGGGGAACAGGGAATCTCACAACACAACGGGAGAAAGAAGATAAGAAAACGGGAAACAAGAGTACAAGAATACCTCAGGTTATTACAAACCGTGACCTCCTACGGACTCATCACAAAACAGAGAGGGGAGGGCGGACAATATTACGATGTAAGAGGAGTGGTAGAAAGCGCGACGCAGAGGAAACTTATGGCGCAAATTGGAAACGGTGAGCAAAGAAGGGTAAAGGAAAGAAGAACTGGTCTTGAAGAGGTAAGGCGACCGGCGCTGACGAGGCAGCCACGCTCGCTACCATGATTAGTAAAGAACAAGAATGCGATGGTCAGGGTCATGGGCTTCCAGGGAAGTACACAAGGTGATCACGTGAAGAAGGTCAGCGCGAAATTTAAGTGCTAAAGAGATGAAAAAAAGTCAGGAAAATGTCAATATTCCCGAAAAGCGGGGGGGGGGTACCGCCCCAGCCCGCTACGATCAACAAAACGGTTATCCGGGAGTGAACGATGAGAAAGGGCGGAATCCCAGCTAGTTGTCAGAAACAAAAGAAAAGAAAAAAGGTGATAGGCCTGGTGACGAAAGCGTCGGTGAGGGAAAAAGGACGCAGGGGGAACGGAGGGGCTGAAACGGGGTCAGACCGTGCCGGGAGGGAGCATCACGGGAGGCCATAAACGGTGCCGCAATGGGGGGGGTAAAAAAAAGGGCCTTGAAAAGACGGCTTTGCCATGAGCGGCTGCCTTCCGGCCCAAAACTTCTCCACGTGGGGAGGGAGACCGGGGGCGAAACAACCGACAACTACAGGGGGGTTAAGCTGGGGAGGTGCCAATGACTGCGTGGGATGCGGCAGGAGGTGAGATGGAAAGTACAGAGAGGAAAAGACCAAGGTCGGTGGGACGACCAAACCGCTGTACGCAACGGGAAGATAAAAAAGGAAAAATTCGACATTAAAAACTACGCCTGGTCGCTCGATTGCTCTCGCTGGGTGCGGGGGTGGTATAGGGCAGGAAAGCCGACCTGGTAAAGCAGGGACGCGGCGTGCCTGGACAGGGGGAAAACCAAAGGAAAGGGGTCCCCATAAAGGAAAAAAGTCATAGCGTCCCCCAGGCGGCTTGCGAACCGTCAGAAAGCGCATCGGGGAAAGACAAAGGGAGAAATGCGCATCAGCCTAGGAGTGGTACGGATAACTCAGCTAGAGGGAGAGCCGGGGGAGAATATGAAAATTTCATCACTCTTTTGCTGGCATACTACTGTAGTTGGGAGGCGGCCTAAGATAGAGACCCTGGGGTGGTGTTTTGGGGTTTGTTTTTTGTGGGTGGGGGGGGGGGGGTCCGGTTTTACAAGCATAGAAACTTCTTCGGGAGCGCGCCGTAAGGGTCAAGCTGGAATATCGAATACGGAAGCAACTTCGGGCATTCCTGGAAGGAGAATCGGAGCAAATGAGACAAAGGCAACCGGATCCATTGGGAATGCGATAATAAATCTGGGCTAAAAGAGATCTTTTCTCTTGTTGAACCGGGGCTTTTTCTGCTTTAGAAGAAATGGAGAGGCTCACCGTCTCGGAGGCCGCAGTGAAACTATTTCCAGCTCGGTCACAAAAATGTTGAGGGGGAAGTACGGAAAAGATTAAGAGGAGTAATCGGAAAAAAGCGGTTAAAAGGACTTCCACAATTGCACTCAAAAATAACAAAGGTTTACATTCTTTAGGTGTCCGCAAAAGACAACACAAAACACAAAAGTCTGCAGATGGTATGACCTGTTCATGGCCTCGTCGGGAGCATGAGCCACGGAAATTGGGGCGAGCAAAAGACAGCAGATTGGCAAAAAAACGAGAAAGACAAAAGGCTAGAGAATAATGCAAGGAGCAGGTCTAAAGCTGGGGCCGGAAGCACGCCCGCCTCGGGGAAAAGGGGAAGTCTGGTCGGAAGAGAAAAAAAAAAATATGAACCTCGACGCAGGGGAGATAAAGGAAACGAAACGACGCTCCGAGGTGGTCACCGGGAAAGGAAAAAACCTGAAGAAAGAGAGTGCCGCTGCTTGCGGCACGGGAGAAAAAAAAGGGGCGGCGATAAAGCTAGCACGGATCAGCCGGAAAATGAAAAAAAAAAAAAATACAAAGGGAAAGGGCGAGACGTAGCGCCGCACGCCACGACACGGAGGAATCAAAGTAAGGAAAGTCGTGGCGGTTCCCGGCGGAGTTCAGAGAAACGGATGGAAACAACCCGGTGCCCGCGAATCGACGACAAAGAGACTGGGCACCCTCGCCGAGGACCGGGCCGGAGGCAGGAAAACATGCATATGCGATCAGGTCTACGAAAGCCGACGCACCCAGCAAAAGGAAGGGGTCCTGCCGCTGGAAACCGAACTCCGCCGGACCAGGGGAAAAAAATGGGTAAAGGAAAAGGTGCACGAGGCGCTTGCGGCAGTACCGCGAAAAAGAGAAGACGCCGGCCCAGGGCCGGGACGGACCGGGCGTCCCTAAATGAATAAGGTAGCCAACCCAACATCTCATAGAAAAAGGGGGGGAAGGAGAAAGGGAAAAATGAAAAAAGGGTCACCGTCGAAACGTCGAGCCCATACCGCAGGGGACGCCCGGTCGGGCCCGAAGCGGAACGTAGGAGTTCTACATAGGTCACCGGGTGAAGGCGGCAGGGGGGGAAAGGGGTTCCGCACTATTGGAGACACCTGCGACAAAGCCTACAATTGCGGCAGAAGATACCCTTAGAACGTGAGAGTTGGCGTGGCGGATCTAAGAACTCGTAAGGGAATGTCCGCCTGCCACAGGGCCAGTACTCCGAGTGCAACGGGAAGGGATCTAGTCATGTCGCCGGAAAGGGAATGCTAAAACGCGCCGGACCTCAGCCGGGGAACCGCCAGCGCGACTTAAGTGGGCCCGCGCAAGCATATGCAGAAAGAAGGCGGGGAAGAAGTCGTCGCGCCTCTACGGTGGGACGGGAAAAAAAATAGGGAATGAGGTTGGTGGTACGGCGTTTCGCCTTATCGGGGGGGCCTCCCCCTCCACGCCCGTGTCTCGGAAACTGAAGCCGGGGAAACTTTGAATTAACAGAGCCATAGGTGACACAAGCGAGGGGCTTAGGTAAGGAGTTTTGCACCCGGCTGCCGGGAAATAAGTCTCGGAGAAGAGGGGAGGTCTTGGGAAAACGGCTATCGAAATGGCTCCCCGCAACAATTTAGGAGAAGGCCGCAACGCAGTCGTCCACGGTCTGCCGGGTCGCAGCATGAGCGTATTGCTAGAAGCCGAGTCGCCAAAAGTCAAGGGCGCTGCGCCCGGGCGCCGAGGCCCCACGGCGGCAGGGGACGGTCACCGAACCGAGGACTAGGATAAGTAAGTGAAAAAAGGAGGAAAACTGGGTAACCTGGCCGGGAAACCGGAGTCGGCACTAAGCAGGCCCAGAAAACTACTATGTGGGCTTACCTGGGGTCCCTAGCACAATTCGTAGACGCATAAGACTCAAACAAGGGTGGTAGGCTACAGAACAAACCGCGTACCGGGGGCGCCGGGCGTCAGGGATGTCGTACGGCGGCCGCCGAGTTGAAAAGGGCGGCTGACCCGAGCAACGACTCCAACAGGCGGGGGCCAAATAGGACTGAAAAAAAACCCGCTTCCTCTCTGGCTCGCAAGATACTCGGTGGCAGAACTGGTGTAAAACAGGTTTCGAAAAAAGGATCGCAGAACAAATGTCCTGCGTCATATGCCCCTCCAGTTTTAAGTCCCGATCTTCATCCCAGGGAACATTAAATGCGGGTCAAAATAAACTATGATGGGTCGAGAACAGGCAACGGAGCTAGGGGTCCCGGCTAACTCGTCCACTTCTCGCCACGGGAAGCGGCCTATCCAGGAGGTGTCCATGGCGCTAATACATCTGCTAAAATACTTTAAAAACTGAAAAGGGCTGCCACCAGTCAGGGAGGGGACCGACGCTTAAGGAAAAACCGAACGGAAGTTTCCTCAGCGGAGTCGTTGAATACGGATCCAATTTAATAATAGGACGACGTCCATCCCAGGAAGCAACAAAAAACGGGTACCAGGTCGGCTGCCTTGCCGATCCTCCCCTCGAACCCCATCTGAGAGCAGAGAGAGGCAGTAATAAAAAGGTACGGGGGTCGGGGGAAGAGAGGACGCATGAAGAAAAGGTCTCGCTTGTCAGGACCCACGACCCCTCAAAATATGCTGCCCAAAAAAACCGGTCCTTAAGGGAAAAAAAGGGGGCACATTAAAAAAAAAAACGCACTCATGAAGGGGCACCAGCAGAAACCCGCAACCCAGGGAGTGTTACGGGGACGACCCTGCACAGCGTCCCTTGGGGAAGGGATTAAGGAGCCGCAGCATGGAAAGGGCCGGCGTAAGGGAAAAAAAGCCTTCGGACAAAAAATGTGCCGCAAACGTGGCTTACTCCGTTAGGCTAAACCGGGAAAAAACTTGTAAACAAAAAACCGCACACGAGAAAGGGGGGTCGAAAACCGAAAGGATTTCTTGCGATTTTTTTTCACGAGCCTTTAGCATCAGGAGTCAGCGATCACTGGGGGGAGCTGTAAGGGACAAAGGACGGGCCTCTCCGAAATCACAATATCGGCTTCAACCCTCAAGCACGTACCGTTCAAAAACCGACGGGCGGGGGACCCACCAAATATCACGAGCCCGGGATGATGGAATTCAGATTTGGATAAGAGTTCAAAAACCACGCTCGAAAATTCCTCTGAATCAGGCTTCAATCTGCACGAAAGTTTGTAATCCGCAAGGGGACGCGGAAGCAGTCACTCACAAAAGCGTGCCAAAAAGTCGAGGCGCCAAGGAAGGGTGGGCACGAAAAAAAAAGCAGAGATCGGCTTCAAAAGCACCAGTCGGTCCAGCCGGGCAAACTGTCGAAAGGGGGCCCACAGTTGCACAGGGAGGGAAGAATCTAAAAAAATGCGGTCGATGCCCGAATATTCCAAGTCTAAGAGGGTGGGGGGCGGAAAAAAGTGGGGGAGATGAGCCGTAGGCGGCAAGGTTTTCAATCCTACCGTGGTAGTCGAAAGAAACGTGGGAAGCGGGTGGAATAGAACAACAAAAGTGAACAGGGAGAGATATCACCGCTCCCAAAGGAACAGCAAGGGCGACTAAAGGGTAGTCAAACCGGGACGCAAGGGGAGGATAACAAACAGAGAGGGTCTTGCAAAAATCGCTTGAAGAAAAGACAAAATGCTAAAAGGGGCGGATCGTAGAGATGTCGCAAAAGGTGAGGGCCAGAATTGGAGCTCAACCGTTGAGGGTGAAGAAAGGCGCGACGGGTGCGCTAAAAGCCATGCAGCTCTCTACCGGAGACTCAAGCAAGTCTGGAGAGTGCCGGCGGACCTTCAAGGGGTCCTGCATGGGAGACCATTAGAAAAGGCACTTTAAATCTCAGAGATGAGAGACAATACCAACTTGTTGAAGAGCGAGTGCCCAAAGGACCGTCATGGCAATCATTCACGCTCTTCGTTGGTGGGGGGAGCCCCCCAAG
>Ga0179593_1650563_pt1 | contig 10088 bp, 15 predicted proteins | sample CZODoug2_1_08_16_FD_185931 | JGI IMG/M metagenome (GOLD analysis project Ga0179593, IMG submission 185931) | Vadose zone soil fungal communities from Angelo Coast Range Reserve, California, USA - CZODoug2_1_08_16fungal (PacBio error correction) | ecosystem: Environmental > Terrestrial > Soil >...
TCGGTCAGGAGAGGGTTGGATCTAGTAGACATGGAAGCCCCGTTAAGTTCGCACAGGGAAAAGACCGGGGGAGAAAAAGAAAACCACCTAAGAGAAGAGGCAGAATGCAGACTTGGCTCGGATCAGTTGAGTAACAAATCGGGAAGAGCACTCCAGAAAAGGCCTGAAGAAGGGTGTCAGAGGTGTGAATGACACTCAAGCGGTCAATGCCAAGGTGGGGGGGCTCAACCATGGAAGGAAGAAAATAAGATTTCTTACAGGAAGTGTTTTGGTAGCCTTCGGCGGCGAAGTGGGGGTAATTGAGGAAGGGAATACCCGTTCCTGTTAGAACTCAGCATGTCTAAAGGGCGCGAGGGCTTGGCTGACGGAGATGAAAAAGCAAGTCTCGAGGACTAGGGGAGTCTTCGGAAAAAATGAAATTGAAAAAAAAAGAGAAATCTCTCAAAAGGAGGGAAAAGGGAGGCAGGCGCATGGCATCAACCTGCAGCACCTAGCATCAGGGAGAAAGTTTCAGCAAAGGATGACAAAAAATCTGAATAGGAAGGCTCTTGTGCAGATAAAAAACATACGAAAAATCCTAAATGCAACAAGATCAAAAAAGAAGCCTCATGTGCACGGCCGGGAGGAAACCAAACAGGCACAAGAAAGAGAAATATTTGAGAGCGGAGGGGCGAATCCCTGAAAACAAGAGAACACACTGTTTAAAAAAAAAAATCCAAAAAAAATGCTGCCTTTAAAAGGTAGATGAGAGGCCGCGACGACCGCCCTCCGGCCAAGTCGGACAAGCTAAAGGGCTAAGGATCGACCTAGGAAGAGTTATCCTGGCGTGGAAAATGCGAAAAAGTCAAAAAGGAGGTTCAAAACTAGAAAAAAGTAAAGAAGCAGACGCACAAATGTACACCACTGAATTCAACGGGCAGATCCATGGATAAGAAAGAGAATGCAAAGCTTCCGCATAATCCCGACAGCGAAAATAAGATCGGCGAGGGAAAAAAGAGCAACCCAAGCTCCCAAACGCGCTCGGAACGGGCCAAGGGCGTGGCAGCAATGAAGAAGCAGTTTAAAGGGGCTCAAGAACGGAAGATTTGCAGTAGAATTCACAAAACGAACCAACAGAATCACGGATTAAAGCATTGACGTGCCGCAATCAGTTTATATGGCCGGGTGGTAGGGAGAGACATGGAAGACAAGAAAACAATTCCAGGGGGATGCAGAAAAAAATGGCGGAAAAAAACGCAACATGCTGCAATCAGAGAACACTGTCTGTCGGCGCGAAAGAGAACGATAGGACAAGTGCGCTGCTGCCGGCTGAAGTAGTTTAGGAGGGGGGGGGGAAAGTCAAAAAAGAATCGAGGGGGCTTGTGCGAGCGATTAAGAAGCTTGGAAAAAAGGGCTTCATTGAAGGCGCGCGCCGAGGTGATGGCCCTCAAATATGGGAAGCTTAAGATCAAACTGAGGACGGCCCAACGTTGAACCGAGATTTCCGGCCAAAATGAATCGAAGAAACAACCGCGAAAAAGGAACCGCCCTGCAGAGAAAATCTTTGAAAGTCACGCCACTTGATAATGTCGGAGGGGAGGACGTGGAAACCTTGCTGGGGGGGAAACGCCAAGGGAACCGGATCTTCCAGATAGTCTCCCGCCTGAAAAAGAGGGAACCTTCAGGCAAGGGCAAAAATGGAAAACATTATAGCATGGCCAGCGAGGGTGGAGATTTAAAGACTCGCGGAACTAAAGAATGCAACTGCGAAAGAAAGGCAAGATCGGGATCAGGGGGATAGACCTCCAAAACTTGTCGCGGGTCGATCTTTTCAGACGACGTCGGAGAGGTGCCAGGGAAAAGTCATGGGGAGTACCCCCGGAGACTAAGGAAGGAGATTAGTTATGCTTTGATGCGCCACCATTCCACTTCCGCACCCCAAATGCGGGATCTCGGTTACGCGAAAAAAAGGTAGAGTGGCAAGGGCAAAAGTTTATGCGCCACAGGTAGGGAAAAGAGTCCACTTCCCCACCGACTCCGGGCTAGGATATGATCAAAGAAAGGACTGCAGAGGAAATAGGTTTAAGGGGGATATCGAGCCCGGGAAAACACGTAACGATCATAGGAGCAAGAGGAGTTAGATGCGTTACAAAAAAGATCAAAGTGCAGGTCATCCGCGGGGGAAATGCAGCCCTGAGCACTAACTCGCCCCAACGACAGCACGCATTCAGGGAAAAAAAACTAGACCTTCACGGGTTCAGGAGAAAAGCAAGGCTAGAACAAGGAGGGTGAGATCTCAAACGAAAGAAATAATCGAACAAGCCATGTAGGGGTACTTGCAGGGGAGGGCGGAATGCGCAGGGGATAAGAGAATTCAAAGCAGGACGTTTCTTTCTATTTGCGAGAGGGAAAAACCCGAAGGGAGTAGAACTTGCGGAATCCCAGGGACCGGAAAGGCCGCGGAGGGGCATCATTATCGCGGCTGCGGGTGGAACGTTGTTTCACTCATCCACAATAATAAGAAGTTGGGAAATTTTGGGGGAAAGAGAGGGGCGAAAGGTTTCAAAACAGGAGTGGTTTCTATCCATGCCGGAGGCTTTCAAAGGGGGAACGATGAACCTTGGTTCGGCAAAGGCGGGCCGACAATACGAGAAGCCTACTTATTACCAAAGATAAGAGAGATTCAACCGAGCAATTGGGGGTTGAAGGTGGGGGGCGGGGACTTCAAGGAACTCCATGGCATCACTCAATCTACGTTATCCGGCGGACTGGGGCCCAGGCCAAGTTGCTATATCGAGCGCGAAAAAGTAGCCGGAAGGTTCGAGAAAAATATCTCTTTTATAGGAACTCTAGAGCCCTGTCTGCGTAGTCATGAGGTAAGAAGATTATCTTTAAAAAGCCTGTTTCAAACCATAGATGGCAAAGCGCTATTCCAATTAGACCCTTCCAGACTCCTGAAGAATGCCCTCGGTGACGGCGCCAAGAGGGGGGGGAGATTTTAATTAGAACCTACATCAAGGATTTAAGGCCAAGTTTAAGAGATCAAGTATTTCAACCATTCTGCTTTAAGACTTGAAAACGCCGCAATTAGGAAAGGACTGTGGTGGGGGAGGTCAAGGGTGGAGGAAAACGTGGAAGATTCCGGTTCTACTAAAGAACGCACCCATAGCTTGGGCAATCACGCGCGCGCGCCATAAATGACGCTTAGAGATAAACTACGAGCAATGACAAAAACAAGACCTATGGGAGTATTTCCAGAGAGGCAACACTAACTAAGTTAATCAACAATCCTCTTTCGAATGCGTCCATGCAGATCTCTATAAGCTCGAACAGGAAAACGGGATGCGGAGACCCATTGCAAGATCGCATCGCCCTAAGAAACTCTGGACCTCAAAAACCAACGAAGGGGAAGCTAAGGGGGGCGGAGAGGAAAGGGGGGGAGATAAAAGAGCGAAATCAGTGGGTAGGGGGCGTCTTGCGAGCGTCTTCGGTAAGTTGAGAAAAGGTTCAGGGATACTTAATGTGTCGGCCCAATGAAGAGAATGAGAATAAGGACGGAAAAAGAGCAACCGGCAAAGGCATTTTGACAAATTAGGGGTGGCGCTTTCCGCAGGTGTTCGCAGTGGAAAGATTTGAATCAAAATAAAGTAAGCGGGCGCCAGATTCTTCGAAAAGGAGGAGGGGAAAGAATACAGCTGAACGTTTGCTCGAGGAGGGTAAAGATAGGCGGGGGCGAGGGGAAAAATTCCCTTTCGAATGTCGACTGAGGGCAGGCACCGCACAATCGCATACAAGAGGCTTCCATCAAGGATGCGGGAAATAGAAAAAGAATTGGGGAAGGAGGGATTTCGGCTCAGTGATAGCATCCCAATGTGGACCTGCACCTGGCTTCTAGGGAACGGGAGAAGAGTCACCCGAGGACGGAACGAGAGAGAAAAAATCTTGGATGGCTGAAAGAACTGTTGTGGGCAACGATGAGCCCGGGAACACATAGAGCATGGGAAAAGTTCCGGGTGTAGGGGACGGCAAAAAACCGGTAGGACACCAAGGAATTAGAACGGTAAGATGAAAGAAGGGGAGGACTCGAGCGAACCGCAAGTCAGGATCGACTGGATAAGAACTGATGGGTTCGCGCATGAAACGAGCTGCGCAGTAAAAAGATCCCCACAACGGATGAGTATGAACATAGAGGATGGAAAGAAGGCGCAGGAAGGAAACGGTTCTGACAAGAACATTCAAAAAGGGCATCGGAGAAAAAAAGGACCAAGCGACCATGAGGCTAAAAATTTGGTCGCCAGGGCGAACTAACGGGGGCGGACGCCGAGGAAACACCACCGGAAGAAAGAATGGGGAGGGAAAGAGGTGCAACGCAGCGTCAGAAATAAATGATTTGAGATGTCAGCTCAAAGTACTTCGCCCCTCTTAACGAGGAAAAAAGGGGAGGGCGCCCGGTCACCGAGTAAGAAGGGCGATCTTGATGCTATGAAAAAAAGGGATACGGCCGCAGCGGGGAGCATGTCCCTCAATTAGCAGGAGTGTTCTTGCTGATACTTCCGGGCGTGCAAAGGCCCAACTAACGCCGTATTTCCCCACATCAGAAGCGCAAGAGAAAGACGCGGTACTCAATGGTTCCGCACGTCACCTGGAAGAGAGATCAGAATCTGCTGGCGCAATATCCGCAATGGAGAACAGGAAAGAAGACGAAAGCGAAAAGAAGAGGTGCTGTAAAGGACGCTCGAACCAAGCCGTGCAGGATGCGAAAGTTCCAGCCGTGGAAGTGCGCTACGGTTTGCAAAGATTTAGCTGGGACGTCCGACATTCAAAGAGCCCTACCTAGATAACGCAAGGGAAATCCTGCCGGTCCTCAAAAAAGGGAGAGGGCCGCTTGGTGAGAAGGCAGAGAAAATAAAGGGAGGGGATTCGCGCCACATGGGTCGGGGGAGGCGTAACGAGAAACTCGGGCGCTCGAACCCTCAATGCGGGGGAGTCTTAAAATCAGAGGCGATAGGAAGAAACGCGAGGAATGGACGCAGTGCAACCTCTGCTGTCCGTCTATGGGAGCTGTGCAGCGGCACACACCAGATATCAGTACTGGGGAAAAGAGGTCCAGATGTGGGTCAAAGGGAAAAGAAGCCGGCTTCATTCAAGTCTCTCCGATGGAAAGCAATTCCTCGGATCCTTCATCACGTCGGGGGGGAACGGCCTCGGCCAGACGGAAGGGGACCAACATCACTGAGCAAGCCAACGAAAAGCCAAGCCCAGACAAGGCAGGCTTGTAACATATTCACGCCCGCCCGGGGGTGAATAATCTAAAGGAGGTAAAGGGCCAACAATTAACGGAAAGTAAAAGCTTCACTGTCCTGCTCAAACTCGACGAAAAAAGGAGGTTCAACGGTTTCCGGGTCGGCGGAAAAGGACGAAGGAAGAAAAGGCAAAGATCTGGAATGGAAAGAGACGAGGAGGAAAGAGTGGAAGAAAAGGCCCATTAACGCCCTCGTCCCTCGTGATCGAGACAGGGTCCCGCTCCACACGGAAATGAGGGAGACTTGTCGCGAGGAGGGGGAGAGGCGACCGCAAAAAGTAAATGTTTATCCTCGGAAAATCAGATGAGGTTGCTGAGGCCTTGAAAGGCGGCCGGACGGGCAGCACAACCAAAAGGAAGATCTCGGTGTTAAACGATAACTATCGTGGGGGACAATCAAACCAGAGAAGGGTTCAGAGTCCAAGGTGCAGGAGGTCGCACAACCAACCGGGAGCGCTAATGCTGAGGAGGTCATCAAAAAAGGGGTATCGAAATCCGGTATCGGAAAGTGACCTCAAAAAAGAGAATGAGTCGAAACGCCAGCGCGGAGTCGTCCGGAGCTCCGGAGAGTCCGGGAGGGGGACTCGGGGCAAGGGAAGAAGCGAACAGAACAGCTAGGAGGATCATATCGAACCCAAAAAAAAAGTTTCAAAATGGAAGAGCGCAAGTAAATCGGAAAATGGCTTGTTCGATCGCGTCTGAAAGGAAAAGAGGAAAAATACATTGGCGGGAAAAACTGGGGAGAAAAGCTGCGGAACAAGAAAGCCATGATAAAATTACAGTCTGAGGCGAGTTGATGGCTCAGGGAGACTGCCCCGGGAAAAATGTCACCAAAAATCTGGAAAAAGCGCAGAAGAACAGCAGCTCAGGGAGGGACAGAAAGGACGCGGGGAGCGGGGCGGTGAGGCTAGGCCTCTCACCGACGGGTATTTCGAGCCGTACTTCGCGGGGGAAAAGCGTAGCAAAAGGCAGGGGAGAGGGGCTTCCAGGGTAGACCGTGGGAATGAACTGATAGTATGGCAGGGGCATAAGGAATAATTCGCATGAATGACCAGAAGATCAGAGGTCGTGGAGTCTAAAAGCGGCCAATTGGAAGGGGGGGGAGAAGGAGAGAGGGGAAAGAGCCAGCCATCCAGCAAATCTGATAGCGAGGTATAGGGGCGTCTGAAATCACCATGGACGGGCCGGGGATAGATGTCTGAAGGTCCAAATTACGAAGAGGTGGGGAGCGGGAAGGACAAGACGGATCCGAGAACGGTGAGCGTCTTGAGGCCTGGAGTCACTGTGAGAGGGACCTGAAATTGTTCCACCAAAAGGACAATCGGAAAGGGGGGGGTGCCCAGAACTCGACAGAGGGAACCGCGTGGAAAAGGAGGAGAACGAGGGGTTAATATGACTATTGTGGGCGGCCAAAGTCAATTCTGTGCGCCTTGGAAACAGATAGAGAAACACGAAAAAGAAAATCCAGAAGGGATGAAGAAGGGGGGACTTGCGCGGATGGCCGCACACACACCAGGCGAGCTGTGGGGACCAACTTGGCCGGGGTAAACGTGTCGTACGTTACATAGAAAAAAACGCGGACCAGGAAATATCTGAGTCAAAGGGCGCAGAGAAGGAGACGACTTCTTAAAGAGGGGGCAAAATAAACTAGCTCGGAGACTCTACTTTAGAGACGGGGTTGTGCCCTCTCGAAAACTGCCAGCGGAAGAGAAAAAAGGCAGGCCTTGCAATATCCTGGGGTAATCCTTTCTAGAACATACATTGCTGATGGAGGAAGAAATCCGGAGGGGGTGAGAAAAGAATGACCTAGCAATCGGCGAAGACAGAAATGGCGATGAGGGTGATCTGGACGGCTCAAATGGGATAACTGGAATCACCACTAAACATCTCATTCTGGGAAGGAGAGGAAAAGGAGGTGGTTCGGAAGCGCGAGAAATTTCGGACTGGTCAGGGGAAGTGAACTTCAAGCAGAATAATAACCAAATTTGAGATCAGGAGGAAGCAAATGGCGCCGGCAGTCAAACTGAAAAAGAGCGGGAGGTTAGGGACCTGGGTGGAAAACGCGCGAGGATGGACAGACGGGGGTACGGGGTCTTGTGTTCAACAACAGACGGATTCCCGGGAAGCAGCAGATTCTAGGGAGTCGAAAGATAAGGCGTGAAAGTCCCGGATGATCAGGGCCGTCGGAGGGGGAATTCCCCGGGGAAAAATGTGTCGCCTAAAAGGGCAACACGCTGACGGAGAATCACCCACTGAAGAGTAAAGTAGGTAAGGGAAACCCAACTTGAAAAGGCGGAGGCAGGGGAACGCGCGTTGCCTCGAATCATCACAGAATCACTGAAACCGGGTCCTGCATCAAATGGACCGTCAGACGACTTAAGAGTTGGAAAAAAACACGATGAAACGTTCAAAAAGAACGGAACATCAGTGAAGAGGGGAAGCTGGGGGGGGCAACTGTTTGGGAAACGAGCAAGCGAGCACAGGTGCGGGGCTTTTGGAGTTCCGTGGGTGGAAGGGGAGGGAGCGGAAACCAAAGGAGAACCCGAAAAAAGGAGGAAAAAGTCCACGGTCGAGGCATGCGTCGGTCAATGCAAAACGCAATTCTCGATGCGAGGGGGGGACTGCTGCGGAATTAAAGTGTCCTACTGCTCACATCTAGCTAACGAGAAAAAAAGGAAAGATGTGAAAGGAGGTTCAACAAGCGAATCGAGGAGAAGGCGCTACGAAAAAGAGACAAGTGCAACATCGAGGCCACGGGGTTGTGCGGTGCGCAGGGTACAGACAAACGCATGTGTGAAAAATTAAACTACCAAAAGGACTAAAGGCTACGAAAGCGGACGTACACAAAAGGGTCAGCTGTCTACAAATGTGGGAGAGGCCCGAAGGGCACGCCGCGCAGAAAGCAAAACGAACACTCTGGGACGGATAACGGGGGTCCGCCTACTCCCGTGAATCCATGTCACCTTATCAGGACGTGAGGGGAGTGTCTGGACATCAAGGGGAGACGGAAGAAAGATGGAGAAGGGTTCCTGCTACCCTTAGTCCCCTGATTTGAAAGGAAAAGAGGGTCGTTAGTCGAACGTCGCTCGGGCCGGCATTGCCATCCCTCGTCCCGGGTGGAATTAAAATACTGCGCCTGGTAAAACATCTCTAGGGAGGAAATGCGCGGAATAAAGGCGTCCGAGGGAGAAAAGGGATCCGCCGTACTGTCTAGGAGGGGAAGATGCGGAGGGAAAAGAACCGTGCTTGATTCGCACGAAAGCAATACAAACGAGCGGAGGGAGATAAGCAGTGAGCGTACCTTCGTCTGAAAAAAGACCCGGGGGAAGGGATACAGCAGAAAGGCGCGAGGGATGCGAGGAGGTCGGACCCTACCGAACAATTGCATGAGACGTTCGCGTCTCAGGGGGAATTATTTTAAGGGACACAGGATGGGCATTAAAAATAAATCTGAACTTCTCTTGACGACGATCTGGGAAAAAATCAACTGGAGGAGTTTCTGTCTCTCAGAAGGGGGGAAGGGGGGGGGCCGCTTGGGGGGGAATTGTTCTCACTGGAATTCCAAATCACGAGGTCAGACCATCTCGTTTGGACTGACATGGAGGAGGAAAGGAGAGCATCAGAGGACCCAGGACTTCCGAAAGGAGAGGAGTGTTCAAAAGAGAAGCGGGTATCCGGTGAAGGTAATCAGTACGACGCCCTGAGGCTGGCAAATATCAGTCGTCCGTTGCTGGGAAAGTAGAGGTTCATTCGATCAGAAGGACTCGGAAGCAAGTACATTGCTTTGAGGCCATGATGCGTGTGCAGAGAAATCTGATGCCGTGGCTGTCGGCTGAATTTTCTCTAGAGTCTGGAGCCGCACTTATATGCAGGGACGCGTCAGTATCAACGTCAACGGAAAACTCGGCAAAGGGGTGAGGGGACTAGGTAGACTCACGTCCGTCATAAAGAGCTGTTTCATTCTCCTAAAAAAGGAGAGCTGTTTCGGGGCATAAGATGGTCACTCGCGGCCTCTGGGGAGGTATGTTAGGCCCGGATCACGGAAACGGAAAAGCAGAGGTGCAAGAAAAAAAAAAAAAAAAAAGACGATAAAACAGAGGGGGTGTTCCTTCACCAGGCGGGGAGGAAAACAAAGGAGGGGGAGTTTGGCTGTCGATGCTGTCCGCCGGGCAGGAAAATGACTTGCGCCTTCAGGTCGTGTGGTAAACTTAGGGGGTGTAAGAATTCTCGGACCCAAAACAGTCAACGCAGAGAGGGGTCATGGGTATTGGTTCAAAGATCTATGCTCCAAACAGAAAGAGATGGTCGACGAACTTGAAAGTATTTCGCGGACGCGCAGGCACCGTCATGGGGTCCACGAAAGGGAAAAGAAAGCGTATTAAAATGGGGTCCTTGGGCACCTCTAGTGGGAAAAGAGGAGGCATCTCAGGGGAAAGAGAAGCTGGGGGGGGAAGACTATATTATAAGTTATTGCGAACCCCGAGGGAAAAAGAAAAGAGGGAAAACGGTAAGAGAAAGGATCTTGCACAGGAGGCCGAGCAGGACTGCAAAAAAAAAAGCAGAAAGAAGAGATTATTGTGGAGGAGAGCAAGGCAACAGCGGGACGTAATTGCCTGCGATTATGAGGTCGAAAAGAAAGAGGGGAAGGAAAAAAGAGAAATTAAAACGCGTGGGTCAGGGGCGCAGCGGGGGACACGGGACACGGGGCAACAGCCCATCATCGCCCGCAAAGCGCATGGGACGAGGGGAAAACAGCTAAAACGCACTTGGTTTGAAGTGCCTGCAATTAGCAGACCAGGATGGAGAG
>Ga0179593_1699390_pt1 | contig 10088 bp, 5 predicted proteins | sample CZODoug2_1_08_16_FD_185931 | JGI IMG/M metagenome (GOLD analysis project Ga0179593, IMG submission 185931) | Vadose zone soil fungal communities from Angelo Coast Range Reserve, California, USA - CZODoug2_1_08_16fungal (PacBio error correction) | ecosystem: Environmental > Terrestrial > Soil >...
CTGCTCAATTTAGGAAGCTCTGACCGCCTCGCGCCGCAAATAGGCACAAAATGACAAAGACCGGCTGGACTGAGCACTCTGGATACGAACCAACTCACCCGAACGAGCAGGAGGTTAACTATTAATATAGCTCCGCCGCGGACGGCCTCTATGTATCTCACTCTCAGAAGTCAACCGTCCGCCGACATCGGGAGCAAGGTAGGCCTCTTCTTCAGCATCTGGACCGATAAAAAACGAAGAAAAGCATGGGCAAAAACGTTCAAATCAAAAAAAAGAAGGGGAAGGGATAGGTACTTTCTCTTACAGGGGTATTTGGACCGGGGGGGGGGGGAAAACAAGCTGAGTAAACTAAGGAAAAGCAGAAGAATTCTAACGCGCCCTTAAAGCCAAAAAACCTCCCGACCCACTTGGCAAAAAACTTCACTAATTCCGACATGCGGAGATTAAAGGAAAAAACCTGGACAGGCACGGTGTGCATGGCTTCGACCTGCAAAAACTTCGGGGTCCTACGCGACGAGTTTGCAACCTCCCCCTCGGACCGAAGTCGACAGATGAAAGGGGGAGAAACTTCCAGGTTGGCTCGAGTGACCAGCATCAGGGAATCTTGGAAGCAACTGCGGACGGACGTCAGAAGCTTCGAGTATCGGCGTAAGTGCACCGTTAGGCGTCCTAGGGCAAAAGGCAACAGCCGGATAGCCGCTGTGCGAAGAACTAATCTTGAAAGATGCTAAAACGACCGCAAGAAAGTCCCGTAAAAAAAGGGGGGCCGATAGGTAGCGAGGCCATCGATAACTAATTCCGCAGGAACCTTCAGGAAAGGGGCGCCAGCGCACGGTAAAAAATTCAGGAAAGGGGGATAAGGGGGGGGGCTAGGCACCTCTATCAAAGTTGAGCAGGGGGGGGATCTCTGGTCCTCCTCACTTAGCAGGAAAGATTCTGCGGGAAGCAAATCTCGACGTACTAACAAAACTAGACCAAAGCGGCGGCCGCCCTGCACTGGAAAGAATTTCTTTCTGAAAAAAAACGCCCGGGGCGTAATTGTGGAAGAAACCGATAGAAACGGATCGGGGAAACGACAAGTGGGAAAGTGGGACGCTAATCGGGGGACGGCTTCTTATACGGCGTTGTCGCGATCCCCTCAGCTTTCTCGAACTTGAGAAAAAGGGGGTAAAACAAGCCCTTGGGAAAGTTGGGGATCGCAAATAGAACATGACCAGCGGAAAAAAGACGAAGGTTGAAGTACAGCTGCCAGCGTGATGGTCAGGCGACGTTATTCAGTGTGCCGAAAGAGCTTGATCTGGGACCTTTCCGAGCCGAAAAAAAGCAGAAAAGGAATTGAGAGATACTTCTAGGACTCGAGCTAAGAAAACAACATCAGGTCGTGGCCCCGAGAAAAAAAAAACCTGACCCCCGCGCCGAGCCCCGATCGCCTATGGTGTGGAAATGGGGTCAAACAAGGTCTTGGAAACAGCACGGTGTGGCCCTGATCTCGCAAGCTAGGGAGGATTCGAGAATCCGAGGGGGGAGCTTCGAGTCGAACAAAGTCAGCACGTAAAAAATCGTGCAGACTCAGCGAGAGCCGATAGGGGGAGGTCTAGGTTGCGCTGCTCCTTCTCCGCAAGAGGCTTCTGAAAAAGACAGCTAGTGTATTCTACCGCTTCGCGAGGAAACAGGAAAAAGGGGGGGGTCAGGTCAAGCAACGTCTCTGCAATCGGGCTGCTCCTGACGCTACTCCGAAGAGAAGACGCAGGGGGAAAAAAGCGGAAACAGCTCTCTACGGAGTATGTCCGTCCAGGACCCCGGGTTGGGAAAAACAAATAATCCTTCTCCAGCAAGTCGTTTCTGGATGTAGACAAAGGCTCTCAAAGGAAAAACGACTTGGGGGACTGGGGGAATCGATCCACTGAAACCCTGGGGATTCCCGAAGGGACTGTCTGGAAAAAACCACAACTCAGCTAGCTCTCGTCGGTCATTTCCACCATTCATAAAAAGGTTGCGGTTGAAGGACTCGCGCAGGAGACGCAAAGATATCAACAACCCAACGTAAGGGGATTAAAATATAGAGATGCGCGCTACCTTCTTCAAAGAGAACAATGTGTGGGAGACAAACGTGGAGAAAACCGACGAGTAGAATACGGCGTTGCAAGATTTTTAAGAGGAAAAAAAGGAGGGAGGGCAAACGTTTTCTTCAAGGCTGAGGCGGAAGAAGTACAAATCAAAAAGAAGTGAAACCGACCCGGGTACCTCACATGCCGACTGCTTTTAAGCGAGGCGGCAGATGTAACACGTGTCGGGAGAATCGACCGGGTAAGGCGCTGTACCGTCACGCGAGGAAGGGGGGTACAGCGGCTCAAACGCGGGGGGAGATGCAAAATGTGCTGAAAGAGAGTCCATAAAAAGGGAGGGAATCAGAGAAGTCTCGCACTACCTGAACCTCGAATCTGCTTGAAGAAGAGCTCCGTCTGGCGCACGCGAACAGAAAAAGCGACGTCAGCGCTGCGCTGGTCGGGAGCTTAACGTGCTGGACGACCGGAAGAAAGAAAATAAACCTCCGCGGGCGATCCTCCGTAGAAGAGACGAGTCAAATCAAAAGGGTGCTGTTACGTCGAGAAGGAGAAAAGGGCGGAGATCACTCGTCGGGGTCTCGGGCTCGGCGGGGAGGAAAATTTGGGGGCCCCTAGGGCGCTGATTTTTGTAGCCGAAGATCGCTTCCGAAGTGCTAAAGAAGAGGACTACGATGACGGCTCGACCGGGGGCAAGAGGAACTCCAGAGGGCGCAAGGAGCACAAAGTAAAAGAAAAGGGACTAACATGACCACTTAACACGCTGAAAAGGGACCGGGGGAAAGTCGGTAAAGGGACTATTTTGGGGACTACATACTCGTCATCAAAAAGAGGACACGTGCTGGACAACCGGTCGGCGGTTCAGGGGGAAAAAGAGCGTTTCTGACGAGCACCTACCCATTCTGTAGAGGAAGAAGGCCGACGAACTCGGTAAAAAAATACCTCAAGTCTTTCCTAAAAGAAAGGGAGAATTCGCGGTACCAAGGAAAGATCGAAAGGAAAGCCAGCCACTTCTCGAAAACAAGTTCACTTGAGGCAGGGTGCCAGGGGGCTCATCCGCGTAAGAGGGAAGCGAACGCTTTCGGCCGGTGCGAAGACAGTGCAAGGGGCTTTCAAAAGCGGGTCGCTAACCGCACCGCTCGGGGAAGGAACAGGGAAACTCAAAAAAAATCAAAGTCTTCAGGCAGCCCCGAAGTTGCTAAAGCCCGAAGAATTGAGAGACGAGAAGAGAGGCTCATCCTCCTCGAACCTTCGACGGAGAGGGGGGTCTGAAAAACGGGGGAATACTCCGGAGGCACAAGGAAAAGGGAGACGCGGGATCTGCGGTTTGTAAGGAGAAAACTACACGGCTTCTACGATATCGGCGCTTCTGACTGGGTCACAAAAGGGAGGGGAAGCGGGGGCACAGAAGTGTTCATAGGCACAACCTTTAGTGTATCAAACAACACTAGTTATCCTCTTGAAGATTTTTTGCGAGACGGGTCGGGGAAGTCATCCCTATCAGGGGGGGGTGGAGGGGAGGAATGCCAAAAAGCCTCTACCTCGGGCCGGTTATCTCGAAAAGGGGACCCGAATGAGGAGCAGGTAGGCAACGTGGGAAAAGGGGGCGGTTGGGCGGGGGGATGGTCAGGGTCATGAGGAGCAACATCGGTAAGCGAGACGCGCTTGCGTTGCAGTTACCCGCCAGAAAAGAAGAAGCCCCTGGAAAATTCACGCGAAGTGGACGAGCGCGGAGCGGGCAGAAGACTTCTTCTCTCGGTCACGAGGTGAAGACTACGAACGAGGATTCCGCTGGCAGGCGGTTGGACCGATGAAAAGAAGACAAAGAGGTCTGAGCGGCAGGGGCGGAACATAGGAAGAAAGGATTGACGGAAGACACAGCGGTTGGCGAGTCAGTTAAACTAAATCCAGCCCCATCGGCCGTGTCCCTAACTAAAGACGTAGAGCGGGGCGCGGTGAAAAGGGGTCAAACACCGCGCTAGGGACGGATATCGAGAAAACAAAAAGAAGAGAGATCTACGCATAGGGGGGGATGGACGCTCTGGGGGGGAAGCCGCATCCGATCTGAGTTCGACCTAAAACGGATGGACGGCGCCGTGAGACGAAAAAGACGCCAAAAACCCTTTAAAAAAAAAGAGCTAGAGGGAAGATGTTCTGAAAAGTAGCATCGCCTCGAGCGGATCAAGGACCTCAGAGGGACGGCGCACTCGGGATAGAGGGCGTCAGCATCTGTACCGCGCGCGCGCTCAAAAGCTAACAAAGCCTTCGCCGAGAAAGACAGGGGCCGGGTAGGAGTGGTAAGATCAGAAAGAGTGGGCGGAAAGATCTTCTCAGTACCCAAAAACCCGCAGACCACCTTCCCACCAACAAATGCCTACCTTCCCGGGAATACGCAATGCGAGCGTCTAAACCACAAAACCGGGGCCGAGTCGAGGGGGCCTAACTAAAAAAAGGGGCTCAAGGGCAAGCTGATATTGCCAAGTTCCGCGTCCAAAAGAGGGAACAGGGGGGGAGAATCTAAGATGGAAGTCTTCGGATTTAGAAGTCCGGTGACTCGATAAAGGGGGCAAAGTTCCAGCATCTGAACTACCTGCATCATCTTCGCAGATGAGGGGGAAGGGGGGCAGGACGTACAGAGGTAAAACCGCCTCTCGCCAGGCATACTACATGGGGGGAGAATATCGTGGGGAAGAAGAAAGGACCTACACGTTTCGCAGGCCGAGGCTGGAGGTACGGAAGAACTGGAACCTGCAGAAGGCGCAGCACCTTCGGGAGCTGCTGGGGAAGGAGTTATCAATCTCACGGTGGAAGTGAAAGGGGGATATCGTTGCTTATCTCTAGACCTTCGGGACTGAAGCGTGCACATGATCGCAGGCACTAAGACGTCTTCGATTGGATCTAGGGAATTCGCCGGATTCGCATCTGCCCTCCAGAAAGTTGAACGAGAGTGAGGGGAGGGAAGGCCGGATGCGGCCATTTGTGGGACTCGTAAAGAAAGCATCTCGAACGCTTGAGGGGGAAGGTTGGGGCGCGTTCCGGCGTCGCTGCTGAAATCCCGGTGTGTGCGAGAAAAAACCCCTCAGGAGGAAGAATAACGGACGAGGTTTGGAAAAAGAAAAGGGGAAGTTTGCTCGCCGCGGGATTCACATCAAGGAAAAAAAAGACCCTAAAGGGAAAATCCGCAGGGCATGCACGGTCAGCGTTTTCAAGGGTAGGTGGAAGTACGTTCTTTCAAGGGGGAAAAGCGGACTGCGCCGCTGAGCTATCTTCTGCCAAGTACCAGAAGCGCACCAGGTCCAGGGCGGAAAGTCTAGGGAAGCACGGCGAGGGAGAACAGCGTCGTCGGGGGTGGATAACACCACCCGCCAAGGGAACCGATCCCATCGACGATTCGTCGGAAGGGATCAGGAGGCGTCCTTGCTAAACCTACCAGCGGTATGATCGGCAGCTGAACGGTTCGGAGAGAAACGTATGGGGGAGCCTGTCAGGCTCGTCCACAGGAAGGCGTGTCGACAGCACTATCAGTAGAACGATAGGGAGGGGGGAGACTTGCGCCTCGAACGTATAGCGAAACTAAGAAAACGGAGGGGTAGAGTACTCGACGAGCTGAGTCACTACAAGAAAATTTTCAAGGGAAAAAGGGAGAATCGGCTCCTTCGAGCTCTCCAGGCGAAAACGCCCCACTCGCGTACTGGGAATCGACTCGACCCGCTAGGTGTTTCAATCCCGACAGACCGTCGCGAAAACGCAAAGAAAACGAAAACCGAAGTCTGGAGGGGCTGTAGCCAGGAGGGAAATACTCAAAGGGCTTTTTACTTCGAGCCACTGAAAGGGGGGAGGAGGCCAGGAGGACTACTTATCCAGAAACCTATTAAGAACGATCTCAAGGAAAAAAAAACCCATCGAGGAACACCTTTGTGGAGGTTTTCTAGAGAGAGAAGACTCTGAGGGGAAGAGAGACTCCAAAGGAGAAAAAAAAGAGATGCGACAGCTCTCAGCTGGGAAAGTCGCTGAAAAAGAAAGTGGGGGGTCAAGACGCGCCGTGGGGAGCAAGGGAAAGCGACTGTCATCGAGGGCGAGGATGGCTCACTCGGTTCTTCATTGTCTGAAGAATCAAGAAACGTCCCGTGTGCAAAAGCCTAACTCACCTTCCCCGCGGGGGGAGAAACCGAGGCCCCGACGGAATGGTCGTACGCCTCGACCGGGGGAGGAGGGCTCAGGCGTTCTGGCGGCAGCCTAAGCTCAGAGGACAGACGGAAGTTTTCTGGTCCAGATAGGGAGTCTTGCCATCAGGACGTCGGTCTAAGGGCGACGCGAGAGGCTGTCCGTCGACGCTCTAAAGGCGATGCGCAAGCGCGAACCTCTCGGAACGGACCCTGGAGGGCACACGGTTACTTGCTGGACGAGCACTTCTAGAACTTCACACTCCGCAGACCAACCTCCAAGCTGAGGAGAAAAAAAATCAACGTTGCGCGATAGGGGCAACCCGGTGGGAATCTAAAGGAAAGAAAAGGTCAAGGTGAAATCGGAAAATCCCGGAGAGCGCGGGAGGCGTCAGGGGGGGAACGAATACGCGCTGATTGTTGATACGAGACTCGGGGACAAGAGGGGGGATATCAGCTTCAGTGACTAAGACTTTCTTCTCTGGAAAGTGCATAAGGGAAACAGAAAGGCGCGGACCGGAAGAACACACCTTACCATCCCGCTAACGCTGTACACCGAAAGAGAAAGAGGACTGGTAAAGACTCTGGGAGTGTGTGAATAAGTAGCTGATCAAACGCTCAAAGACAACCGGTCGGAATGTTCTAAGCTCGGTTAGAGGGAGACCAGTGCTCTTGAGTATCCAGACATTCGGGGGGGGGAAGGGGGCTCTGCCAACCCTTAAAAGAATCAAGGTCGGAAAAAATCCTATAACAAAGAAGGGTTCTGTCTGAAGCCAAGAGAGTCGTGCTGAAGCCATCCAAGGAGATACGGCGCTTCGAGGCGGCCATCGAATGGGGCTAATTCCGAGAAAGGAACGGTCCTCTCTAGGAGGGGACAGTTCGACCGGAGATTACAAGAAGAAAGGGGGTCTCGGGGGGAAAAAAACAGATCGATCAAACAAAGGAAATAAAAACAGGAACGAACGTGCGCGGCAGCTGACCTCTCTTCAGCAAAGAAAACCAAAAATCCGCCAAGAGGAGCGTCTCTCGTCTACCTATAAAGCGGCAGACGGAGAAGGACGCTGTCCAACGAGCAAGGAATCAATATCGACTGAGGAAAACGAAACCGAAATGGCTGTTGTAAATGATTCTAGACGGCGCGGACCTCGGTAGGGGGGGGCGAATAGCGACTTACTGGCTTAGGTTGAATAAAAGGAAGGGGTGCACAGAGGTCTGTTCATCTAGGAAACCACAAGGGGGAAAAAGAACCTCCTACGAGAAAGATATCGTTTCCCTTTTCGATGAACGGGGGAGGGGGGTCGCCGTCTGCAAAGCCCGATCATGTGAGTCAGGGGGTCGTGCAGCGCACTCGGAAGTGCGTTCTCACAAGAAGTGACACGAAAATTAGGGGGAAGGAAGCGTTCATTTTGTGCAAAAGGGGGGGGAATGTTTCATGGGGAAGTTTGTTTTCATGTATTGAGGTTGGGAAAAAAGGGGAACGGAGGATCGCGCTAGTTGCTCTTCACTCCCAGAACCCCAAGGCCAAAAGGGGAAGAAAGTTTCGAGCATGCGTGCGAAGGAAGATTAACTATCTGAGGAGGAGAAAGGGTGCGTCGCGGTTCCAAAAATTGCTTGAATCCGACTTTGTAAGAGAACTATAGAGATTAAGTCGTGAAAATGACATTCGATTTACTATCAATCTAAGTGAGGAGATCGCGGAGCTAAAAATTCCTCTCCGAGAGGTCTTAATAATTTTGGCGGGTAACGCGGCGCCGAAAAAAAAGGCCTATCCTGCGGGGTTGAGAACGCGCAAGGGACTGGTTTTCCGATCAGGGAAGCACACCGGAGATGCGGCCGCCTAGTCTCAACAACAACAGGGGAAGGTCGGTCCGCGCTTGATGACAATCTTACGGAGGAGGCCAAAAAGCCTTCGGGGGGAAACATGACAAGGGAAAAACTCAAGGAGAAGGAGAGGAGTTTCGACGACAGAAAACCCGAGGTGACAAAAAGACCCGCAAAAAGGGAGGGTCCGAGCGATCTCGAAAAAGCTGTATCAGTCCCTCGCAGAGGCGCGCCCGAGGAAATAGGGAGGAAGAGGGTAGGCGTTGAAAGAATCTGACCGTCGGTAGAGACTCTCGCAGTAGAAGCGTCATCCTTAGAAAACTTCTCTAAGGTAGAAAGGAGGGGACCGTATGAGGTTGGGGCTTTATACAAAAGCAATATCGATGCCGGCGAAGGAAATATGTCTATAGTGGGGGGCACATGAACCAAAAAAAAAAATAAGTTAAATGGACCGCCACAGTCCCCACTTTCCCAGTGCCCTACTGAAAGGAGAATGAAAAGCGTCCCTTCGGAGAACCTTACCAGAATGACGCCGGTAGATGCTTAACTTCTCCAAGGAATCAGGGACGAAGGGGCCTCCGTCCTCTCACAGAGTACACGAAGAACGATGGAATGCGTGATCCACGTCCGTTTGCTCGGTGGAAACAGAAGAGGGGGCCCCGTAGGCAGCTGTCAGGAGAAAAAAACGGACGATATCGTCTAGTGCGGACTTTCTGTCTTCCAGGTAGAGAATAAAAAATCTCGGTCCGAGGGTTTTTCTATGACACTTGAGCTCTTCAAAGGGAAAAACGTCGGTGGCCGGGCGGGGGCAGTTCCGGATCCTTCTGTAAATTCATTGTAGGAAAGGGGGGTGTATTGAAGAAGTTCATCTCCGGGGGAGCACTTTATTTCTGTACAGGCGGGGGTTGCAGACACCTCTATAAAATGCTTCTTGAATAGAATTCCTCAAAGTCGCACGCACGATATAGGGCGAGTAACTTCTAGCTCTGGAGGAAAAAACTGCCAATCACTCTCGCAGACAGCCTTACTGGGAACTATAATTTGGATGGAGCGCCAGCTAGGGACGGGTCGCCCGCGCCTGAGACGGATCCGTTGATCTCGACCTTGAAAAAGGGGGGATGGGGTACCGGCGATCGGCTGCAGACGGCACGTGGGGAGGTACGTTAGACTATAAAGGCGATGGGGCCTACGGTTTCCAAAGATTAGAGGGGGTCGCAAGAGCACGAACACCAGAGTAGATTTAAAGAATTGAAATCCTGGAAATGGACGTTTTCATCGGGATGGAAGGGTATAGTATGAGGGGTGGAAACTCGGCCGCTGATCGGACTTCGGAAAATCTAAGGGAGAAACCCAAGCTTAACCGACGCGGATACTGGCGGAATATTCTGAAGGTACAATAAGAAGAGGAAACCTCTAGGACCTATAAAAACTCCCGACTTCTCCAAAAAATCCCGATAGTTAGACTACCTTTATCAGGGAGCTGGTGGATAAAAAGCACTTGGCCTCGAAGACTGACGGGGGAGGAATAGAGGGTATCCCGAGGGTTGTCTATCTAGGGACGGTGAGTCATCACGTAAGGCTTGCAGAACCAAGTCCTATCCTAGAAAAAATGCGAAGAAGGGGATCTGACTGTAGGCGTAAAGAAAAGACTATCTCGGACAGGGGATTCTATAAACGAAGGAAACATCCGCTGGAATCAGCCGGAGAAAACTGTCGGACTTCTCGTCTTACTCAATGCTGAAGAGACGACGAGCTCGCTGACGGGGAAGGGAAAGGTCTATGGTCCAGGCCCGACAACGTGGACGTACGTCTAGAAAAGAAGTCCCAGGGCAGCCAACGACATGGTGAGTGGTTATTTAAAAGTTCGGTCTCGGGGAGAAGGTAAACTCGGAGTGTTTACTTCTTCCTCGAAACTCGCGGAGAAACGCGTACTCCCTTCGTCCTCGCAACTGCTCGGAAAAACCCTCGGATCCAGTTGCTCAAGAGGGGATTCGAGGAACACCTTGTAAGTGATAATGCAGAAGGCTCTGAGAGCTTAGGG
>Ga0179593_1728319_pt1 | contig 10088 bp, 11 predicted proteins | sample CZODoug2_1_08_16_FD_185931 | JGI IMG/M metagenome (GOLD analysis project Ga0179593, IMG submission 185931) | Vadose zone soil fungal communities from Angelo Coast Range Reserve, California, USA - CZODoug2_1_08_16fungal (PacBio error correction) | ecosystem: Environmental > Terrestrial > Soil >...
ATCTGGCAAACCCTGGGAAACAAGGCCCGCTGTTCAAGACAGGACGCTCGGAGTCGAGAGCTCTAAACCTGAATGTCCTCCAGGGAGGGGTAGACAACCCTCTTCAAGTCGCTCGCGGGAAAAGAGCTAGGGACTTTCAAGGGGGAGATCTTCAGGGAAGAGATCGACTCCATCGGGAAATGAAGAAAACATTCTCTGGGGCACCCCCCAAAAGCAAAAGCTATGTTTTCGATTCACAAATACCTAGGTATTCCGTAGAACTCTTATCCTCTCCTTAGGGACGTAGGGGAACATCCTTTTTCAAGAAATCTAGAGGGCTACGAAAGGGGAGGGGCAACCTCTTTTCTAAGACCTCAGAAATAGCTCTATTTGAAATTTTCCGGCATCAAGGAAAAGATACTTAGGAAATGCTCCTCTCCTTAGAGGAAAAAAAGGTATGCTCAAAAACTAACTCCTTTAGGGAAGGGGATATCTAGAAAAGAGACTAGGGAAGGCGGTTCCGGTTGAAGAAATCGGCTATGAAGAGGGGAATTACTGCAAAAAAAATTTCTTTGGGAAGACAGAAAAAAGGAGCTTCCCCAACGTCGAAAGCGGCCTCGCCGCCGGGGGGGGGAAAAGGGAGCTTCATTGGGGGTCATACGCTCCATGAAAATCAGGACAATTGGAGGGGATGGGATATCATAGAGAAACCGTGGCCCAAAAGGGGGCAAAGGGTTTTCTTTTCGATCAAATTGAGAAAAAGGAGAGAATAGGTCGCTGGGGGAGGAGTCTCTTCTACTTCACAACAGAAAAAAAAGGGGCCATTGAAGGATGCTGGCTCCTTTTGGGGGACAAAAAAGGGGGGGGGGAGCTTGGAACTTAAGGAAAAATGCTAAGAAAGGGATTTGAGAGAACGCACTCGCCATCCTCAGAAACCGCTCAGGCGAAGGGAACCCTTTGACCACCTAAGAACTCTAACCCGGGGAGCGACAAAGAACCACGCTCAGACATCACAAACGGAGCGACGAAGATGCTCACCTAAAGAGCGCGGAAAGAAAGCCTACGGAGGCAAAACCAGGGGGAAAAGCCATCGAAAAGAGCCAACTCGTCAGAAAAAAACTCCTCGCCGCAGACAAGGGAAACAAAAGTCTAAGGGAAGCATCCAAAGTAAAAAAGGAACGCTCGAAGACATGAATCTTGATTCAGAAACCGCGTTCAAAAGAGGAGGGAAAGGTGTCCACGGAAGAGAAAAGGGAGGAATTCTCAAATCGCAAGAAGCGATCCCAAAATGACAAATGAGGAGGAAAAGGGGTAAAAGAGGTATGCGACCCTCGCGCAAAAGGGCTCCGGCGCCGATCAACACAACTACTTCTAGATGAGGGGAAAGAAAGAGAAAAATCTCCCCAAAAACAAAAGAATGGAGGCAATCCTTTTTCAGGGGATAGAAAGCAAACCGAAAGGGCGATAAAAAAGGCACCTTTTTAAAGAGTTTGTTGGGGGATCCTTAAAGAAGAAAAGTATCTTGAAAAAATAATCGCTAGATTCAAAGAGAGGAGGGCGGCGAAGATTCTCTGTTTTTGAAGAGCGCACCCTCTAAAAAGGAGGGAAAAGAGAGATGATTGGGGAAAGATATGCGCTCTCACCTTTGTTCTAACTCTTCGCCGGAAAGAGAGGGGATAGATCTTCTTTGCTAACCAATACGCAATGGGAAGGGGGAGGGAGAGAGTCTCCGGGAAAGAGCTGGCCCAGGAGAACAAAAATGTCAACAGGATGGGTATCGGACGAAAAAGAAAGACTTAAACACAAGGATGGGGCGGGAAGTGGGACTGTTGTTGTTTAGCGGGAGAGGAAACTTGGGAAAAGGAGAGACGTCTTTTATTTGAAGGAGACAGGGGGGAGAAAGCGCGGGTAGTCAAGATAAAAGAAAGAGGGGCCCTTTGAGAGTTTGATTGCGATGGCTTGGGGGGAAGCCGATGGCTTTGAGGGTAAAAACAGACAAAAAGGGGATTACAAGGGAGATCGAATCACGCGGACGAGGGGCGGCGCTGAAGAACCCCAGATTCTGGGGCGGATCTGGTACGGGTCCATGGAGAAGGGGGGAAAAATTTTGCGCACAAAGGGCTGCGAGGAGTTCTTCGGGAAAGTACGCCGGGGGGAAAAAAAAAAACAGGTAGTGAAAAGGGAGGGTTTTGGAAAACAAGGTTGGAGGGGGAAGGGGCGCACTCAGGGGGGAAAAAAGAGAGGGGTGAAAAAATTCATTAAATCGTCTGTGTTATCTGGGATGCGCTTTGGGAAGAGGGGGGTAGGGATGGGGTAAGGAGAGGGGAAGGGAATGTGATAGGGGGGAGTGATCATTTTGATATTCGAGTTCTGAAAAGCCGAGTAAGCCCTTTCTGAGCAAAGAAAGGGGGGTACGCTGGAAAAAGTCAAGAAAAATTTGAGAGAAAGAAAAAAAAAATCAGGCTGTCCTCCTCAGCATGCGGTCGCGTTTGAAGGAAACTAGAATTGCCTGAAATGACTCTGAAAAAAGGGGGAAGAAAAATAAAAATTGGAGAAAGAAAAGGATAGAAAGAAACACTTGACGACACCTTTAAAAAATGGCCAGAAGAAGTCCATCGCTTATGAAACAAGACTAAAGGAAGTGAGAGCTCAAGCGAAGGGAAGGGGGATGACGGAAAAGATTCAAAGCAGAAACAAAAATGGGTCAAAAAGAAGCAGACGGGGAAGGTGGGGGGGTTCAGGAGGGCTAATATTTAGGTAGGGAGGCTGCAGAGTAACAGCGGATGGGTTAGGAAAGGAACTCTTTGAAGGAGATCTTGGGCGTTTGTGGCAGAAGGAGGTCGACCTAATAGATCACCTGGATTGGAGGAAATTGCCATTTAAAGAAAAAAGGAGGGAGGCATTTCTTCAGAAATCTCTTCTATGAAAGCGAAAGAAAATCGACGGGATGAGCGAGGGGTAGGGATTCGCAGAGGGGACCATCCCTTTGGGGACCGTTTGTCCTGTAGGAACTTGCACGTAAGGGAGGAATGACGCAAAGAGAGGATCAAGGCGCCGGTGAGGAGATGTCTTGTTAGGGGTGGGGAGTCGCCAAGGGGTGGAAGGGGTGGCGGCGGCAGGGCCAAGAGAATCTTGTATAGGTTTCCTTAATGCGACAGGAGATAAAAGAAATATCCGCAGGCGATGGTTGGCGGGGAGAAGAAGCAAAACATGAAGTGAGGGGCTCTCATTATTGGGGTTCATTGGTGGGGGGAAAGAAGGAATCCGAGTCGCGCATGAGGAATGAGCTTGTTTTCCAATGGTGGGACGAAATGAGGCGGCAAGGATGGGGGGTCTTCGCCAAGAAAAACGTAGCTTCAGGAGTTCCTTTCGGCGACCGGAGGGCAAAGAAAAATTACTAATAGAGGGGGGGGGGAAAAACTACACAGAGAGGATAGGGGGATGCCGTTAGAGAATGATGAGGGAGAACAACGGGAAGGAAGAAAGAGAGAAGGGAGGAGGGGAATAGAGGAGGTTGATTGAATTTTCGGTTTATCAGTTCTGGGGAAAATGGTGCGGAAAAAGAAAAATAGCAAGAGGAGGGCTGGTGTAAAAGAATATAAACTTGCAGAAAGACCAGTCGGGTCGGGAGGAAAAAAGAGAAGGGTTGTAAAAGGAGGGGAAGACTCAAAGATAAAGAGAGAGAGAAGAGAAGAGAGTGTCATCCCGAACTAGAAAATTCTCTTGTCCGAGGTAACCCCAGACAAAAAGCAAGTAGGGCTAGGGAGAGTTCTCTCGTCGAAAAGAGATACGGAAACTCTAACTTCGGCAGCAAACTAAGAGACTACGAACAACGGAGTTAAGGGCCATCGTCCGCAGATTCCTTGAAAGGAAAATTAAAGGAAATATGCATCCTCGAATTCGCCGCCCGAAAAGAGAGAAGACATTCGGAGGTAGGCGAGAGAAAGAGTCAGAAAAGAAGCCGTCTTATCGAAGTTGGAGGAATGAATCGAGAACGCTTCGAAAAAGAAGTAATGGACGGGAGGTCAATAGAAAAACCCGAACAATTCCCGCTAGGAACTAAGGCGCGCTCGATTCGAGGAAGAAAAAACCTCAAGAAAATTGAAGAATACGTGGGGGGGGGCGCGCACCCTCAGTTTGCGCTAAAAAAGAGCCTCGTCAAAGAGAAAGATTCTCCTCGGAGAGAAAGGAGACTAGCGTCGCTTTACGGCCATAAGAGAATCAAGTCGCTGGATCAAAACGCTGGCGGGCGCCACTCAAGGAAAAACGGGAGGCGTTGGAGCCGAGACATGGATTTGGGCCTGAAACGCCTCCGGAAGAGAGAAAGCAGAAGCGATACAATTTCGGGAAGGGTGTCTAAATGAAAATAAAGAAGATCAAGCTCGAGAGAGTTAGCGATGGGCATAGGGGTTATCTCTCGCGCGCTGCAGAGAATCCTAGAGGATGTTAATGGGAAATCGCACTACGGTGGGGCAGCCTCTGAAAGGTTCGTCCCCCACTGGAAACTAGAAAAAAAAAAAAAAAAAAAAAAAAAAAAAGCCACAATTTCGCGTCCCGGGCCGTTTTCATAAGGGGGCACCCCCCTCTTCTCTCGTTCAAAGGGAAGAAGAAGAGACGGGGAAAGTGAAGGTGAAATAGGAGACAGAACCAAGCTCTGAAAACGTCTCGCTCATCTCCAGAAGAAGTTTTGTCTGGAAGGAAGTCTGGGAAGGAATACGCTCATGGTGAAGGGGAGCATGCAGAGGCTTGATGAAATCGCGATTGGAATGAGGGAAGGTTGTCTCTATCCAAGGGGGAGGGAATCGCAGGCGGAGAGCAAATGTTGAAAGAAAGGTCTCCTCGGTAGCGGCGAAAGGAGGCATTCTCGTAGAACCAACAATGGCCATTCGAGGAGGAAGGGCCACGGGGGAAAAACTAAGTTGGCCCCCTGAGGAAGGGGGAGGACTTCAGTCGAAGAGAAAGGGACGGCTAAGAAAGTGGAGGGGGTTCCGCAACAAAAAAGGACTAAAAAGGAAAAGCGCCACGAGAAGAACCTCCTCCCAATCCCAAAACGAAACCGTCCCCTCCAAAGGTCCCCAAACCTCCTTTTCCATGACGTCAAAGACTAAACCTGCTCACCTAAGATCGCTCGGGGGGACTACTTCCCTCCTCAAAGAGAAGCGGGAAAGGGTTAAAAACCAGAAGCCTAACTCGGCGTCAAGAAAAAGAAGAACTCCGACACTACGGCGTAAAAAGGTTTCACCGAGACGAGACCGTAAGTAAAGAAATCCCAAATAATCTTGGACGTCGCGCTCTAAGAACACTCTTTTTGGGGGGGAAGGAAGAATTAAAAAGCATCGGCAAGAGTTCACTTTGGCCACGGGACATTAAAGAAACTCACCCCACACTCCTGGGAAGAAAGAACGTCCAAATGTTTACCGAGATTGCGGAAGATTACTCTCGATCTAGCCTGCTGAACCCAAAAAGGGAATACCTCTTGGAAAGAAGAGCTCGAGAATGGAAAGTTAAATGGGACGACAAACCGCTCCAAAAAAGAATTCTTCTGCCAAGGGAAAGCAGGTTTCTCAAAAAAAAACAAAATCGAAAAAGGAAAAGGGGGGGCGGACCCGAGAAATGACCTAGGGACTTGAGACTCTCGGAGAGAGTAAATATCAAAAAGTCTTTGGTGCCTCTCGGGACCGCTCGGCTGAAGATGACTCGGTTGGAGCAGAGCTTCGCGACCAAATCAAAGGAATGAGTCCTTCACATCTAGGGGCGCGCCGCTCTGCGATCAAAAAGAAAAAACACTAGGGGTAAAAAGGGGAAAGCAGCCGATCTTTTGAGAAGAGGAGAGAGCGGCCAAAGATACTACCACCTTTGATGACTTCCGAGAGTCTCAAAAGGCCAAGACGTGTCCTTTCTTTATCAGGGGGAGGGGGTCCGCGGAAGAAGAACAGGGAGACTGCAAAAGGAGATTTCGTGCCTGGAGGGGTTGTTCTTAAAAAGGAAAAAAAGGAAGGTCTCTAACTTTGGAAAGGAGGAAGCGTCGTTTGAGGAGTTGTAGGAACCGGCACATTGCTCGCTGGGCAGGGAAAAAGCGTATTTGCAGAACCCTCTTCACTTTCAAAGGGGGGGATCGGCGGAGGGAAATAGGAGGGGGGTGGGGTGGGACTGGTGTGGGAAGGGGACGCCTGTCCCATCCATTGAGGGAGACTTCGGGGAGGAAAGTAAAAATAGAGGACCATGGGAAGAATCTTCCGACAGATTCTTTGAAGGAAAAGTCTTTAACTTTCGAAGGGATCTGAGGTGAAAAAAAGGTGGGTAAAACGCCGAGGTGGAAAGTAGTTCGTCTGGGGAGGATGCCTAGTTCGAAAGGGGGCCTATTGTCTTTTGGGTGAAACCTGCAGCTGGGAGGTCGACGTCGGAGAGAGCTGAGAGAGGGGGGGGATGGTCCCATTCGTAGGGAAGTTGATGACAAGGGGTGATGAGGGAGTGTAGGAGTGGGGACGGTTTTCAAAGGGGGCGGAATTTTCCCTTTTTCAGGGGGATAGTCTTGAGCGGTTATTCAAAGGGGAGAGGAGAACCTGGGGAAAGACCGTTCTTGCAGGAAAATTTTCTCTTGACCGGAAGGAAAAATGATGACGCAGGGGCGAACCTTGGAGAAAAAGGTCAAAATGGGAAAATCGAATTGCCATTGGTGGAGGAAAGGGAGCGTGTTAAGTGAAAAATGCACAGCATCGTCATCTACCTAGGAAGGAGCCCTGTGAGAAAAGAAATTGGAGCTCCAAACTGAACTATCGGGGGACTGGATAGATAAATTGAAAGTTCCGGGGAACGCACTCCGAGAAGGCCAGACTGAATGAGACCCTTGGGAGGCCTCGGAATTTTATCGTATGACTGCAAGGACAATGAAGATAAATACAAGAAAGAGTGCTCTTAGCTATAGAGAGTGTTGGGGAATGGAAGATGGCGTCGAGGCGTCAAAGGGAACGCTCGAAAATGGAAGGGCGTCTTTCCCCCCCCCCCAAAAAGGGAGTTCCGAGCATATCAGTTTGGAACTCCCTTTCTTTCTGAAAACAAGAGGCTTCACACATCTCTTTCTTTTCTGAAAAAAAGGAAAACTTCTAGGGAATGGCAGACTGGCGCGCGAATTCGAGAAATAATCTGACCGACAAATCGGAGGGATATTGCAAGAGGGGGGGGTTCAATTCTCGGGGGAAGGGGGCACGACATGGAGTGCCATATGGGGGAGATGACAACGGAGGCGTGGCCAAAGGGCTACAGGATATTATCCAATCTAGAAAGGGGGAATACGAAAAGGGGGTCTTTGTAAGTTTGCGCCACCATAGATGATGGGTGGAGGAGTTCTAGGAAAGGGTTCCCTATGTCCTTAATAAAAGAAGTAGGGAACGAAGGCGAGACCATAAGATCTGTTTATTTCTCGGGCGAAAAAATAATTCGAGGGTTCGCTAAACGTATTGATGAGGCATTGGGGAAAAGATCTATTAATCCGCGAATCAGAAGCGCCTTAGGTAAATAAGAAGGTGTAAAAGGGGGTTTACAATGACATTATTCTTCGAAGCGGGTGAGGGAGATCTCCAGAAAACGGGGATCCGCCAGGCTTGCGAAGCCGAGTTCTAAAGACTCCTCCTTCTACTAGGGGAGGCTCCGAAGAACCAAAAAGTCTATGTAAATTTAGGGGGGGGTTTCGCGAGAGTGGAAATAACAGGGTCCTATTTCCTATCATGAAGTTATGTAGAGAATTTTTGGCCAGCTGGGAAACTTGTCATTTCTTGGGGGGCTGTAAAGAACTTAAAGAGAGGCTGTTTTAAACTGGGAGGAAAAGAGAAATCATCGGGTCTGGATTGGTTTCGGAGATATCACAACACACAAAGGGGGAAGAGAGAGATGCAAGACTAAACATACATGATAGAGTGATCTGGCAGTTCTAGGGGGGGGGGGGGGGGGGGGGGGGGGGGGGGGGGGAGGGAAACACCATCCCTCAGCCTTTAGAGAGGTCCGTTCTTTTCAGCCCAGCGTCCGCAAACTCTAAAAACTCGAACGAAATCAAAAGGACTAATCTAAAAAAGGAAAAGGTTTTGGAAGTTCGAAAAAAAAACGGCCAGGTGATCCACTTCATCATGAAAGAACTTCCAGAGAGCCGCGCCTTTTTAAAGGGGAGAAGCACTCTGCAAGAGGCAACGAATGCGTCTGACTCATGCCGAACAGGAGGAAGCTTACCGTTTTGGGGGGAAAGCCTACGTTCCAACCGCTTAAAAAATTAGGGCCCTGCCTAAGGGGCACCTTTTCCAAGAGAAGCGCGCTCGGATTCTAGCCGCTGCTACCGAACTCACAACTTGCCATGTTTGGCCGCGCACCCGCGACAAGGTTTCGAGGAAAAGCCTCTTCGCGATAGGACATAGGAGAGACGTCGAATATCTTCGGAGTACGGAAAAGATAAACTCCACGCTTAAAAGGGATCATAGCCTACGAGAATGGAGAATCTAAGGAAGCTGCACCTTGGAATCGGTCGGTCCACGTATCCCAAACTCTCCTGGATTTGGGCAAGGACTTTGCAAAAAGAAAAAGGCTATCTACATCTACCTCTAGAAGGAGGGAGAACCTCGGTGGGAAGGAAAAATCCCGAGGACGCTCGATTTTTCTGGGTAGAAGAGAAGCTCTTCTAAGAAAGTGCAGACAATTCATCCTGAGGGAACTTGCAGGAAGAAAAACGAAGACGTGTTCACCAAAGATTTCTGCCCCCAGGACTCGAGAACCACCGCTCTTATTCTCTTAAGGAGTCGTTACCGTGGTTCTCCGCTCGGCTATGAAAGTATTCATCCTGCCCTCGAAGGAAAAAAGGGATTTTACAATCAAGAGGAAAGTGACATCCCCATCTGCTTAGGGACGCTAATCTCCCTCGCCCCGCAGAAGTTTCAAAGTGTCTTCATTGAGAAGATCGCATCCTTGCGATGCGCTGAGAAAAGTTGTGTGGGCTCTTCAGTAGAGGGCCTCAGTATTAATTATGAGAGGCCCTGTAACTGTGGACATAGAACCCCAGTGTTTGAAAGCTGCAGGCTTGATCGCAATGGGTCACGAATTGCAGAGAGCTCACTCTTTCTCTTGCGATGAAGAAGCTTCTACTTCACACGCGGCCAGGGGAGGACTCACGCAAATTCGAGGGGAGGACTGATGCTGGCACTTGGGGAGCTAAAGGGGGTATGCCCCGAAAAGGGGAGCTTTACTTCATTCATCTAAAAAAAAGGGGGGGTGTCTTTGACAAGGGTTTTTCCGCAAATCCTCATAACCAGGCTAAGACAAAAAAAAAAAAAAAACCACGAGAAAGGTCACAGCCTCACGAAGAAAAATCCAAATCCATCTACAAAGCCTCTTGAAGAAGACCTTTTATCAAAAAGGGGGGGGAGAACAACGAGATTTTCAAAAAACTACTCTCAAGGGAAGAAGGAAGAAGGAGGCCCCTCCAGCAAAAAAAAGAACATTTTTTACAAAAAAAGGGGAAATGCGCCGACTCAGCCTCAAAAGGGGTGGGGGGGAAAAAAAAAAAAAAAAGAAAAAAAAAAAAAAGGGAAAAAGTAACTCATCGAAAAACCCCAAAAAAGGACTACTTGCTTGCTCCAAAGGTGTACCCGCTCCAGGGGGAATACCCCCTAGCACTCCAAGGGGGAAAATCGTCGCTCTCGAAACGGATTCGCAAATTCCTCCCTCACTTCAGGGGGGGAACTTTCGTTCACGTGGGGGGGAAAGTAACCCAATCGAGGAGCCATACGCGTCGCAGAAAAAAGGTTGAAAGATCATTGCCAGAAGAAAAGAAAGTACTCTCTATCTTGGAAAAAGGGAGACTTCTCCATAACCGCTTCCCAGAACGAGGGGGAAGATCTGGGCATGGAAGGCCACGGCACACCCGAAAAAGAAGGCTTAGGAGAAAGGGGGAAAATGGTTTCTCTCGTCCTCGAAAAAGAGGTGCAGGCACCTTTGGACAGAGGCCATCCGAAGAGATTTGGAGACCGTACCTATCCAGGCGATTCGAGGGGCGCTAGGGCAAAATAAGCGAGGAAAGAGGGCCGAAGAGTCTCGTTTGGTCAGCAAAAGGGGGGGAAAGGAGGGACCAA
>Ga0179593_1232567_pt1 | contig 10087 bp, 10 predicted proteins | sample CZODoug2_1_08_16_FD_185931 | JGI IMG/M metagenome (GOLD analysis project Ga0179593, IMG submission 185931) | Vadose zone soil fungal communities from Angelo Coast Range Reserve, California, USA - CZODoug2_1_08_16fungal (PacBio error correction) | ecosystem: Environmental > Terrestrial > Soil >...
CATATTACCTGGGGCAAAACTTTGACGAAGGGGAAAAAGGGCCCGTCAGGGGGGCAAATCATACAGGAGAAAAAAAGGGACGTACGCGCCACGGACGGGACACTTGAGGGGTCATCAAGGAACATTCGCAGCGATGAAACGCCAGCCACCAAGAAAAAGGAAAAAGCAACCTAAGATGAAACCGGAAACCAAGGTCAGAGTGGCAAAAAACGTGGTTGGGACCGCCTCAAAAAAAAACTGACATGTGGCGGAAAAAGGCCAAGGATTGCGAGTGGTGTAAGGTCATAGGGACCGAGGGAAAATATTCGAGGTGCAGGGATAAAGAGAGAAAAAATCTGCATGGCACATCAAGTGGAGAAAAGAAGCCTGAGATAAGAAAAAATGAACGGAACCGGTCCGATTTTCTAAGTCGGCCGATCGACCTCAAAAGAGGGACGAAGACGGACTTATCAGATTAGTTGGGCGCGACGACTTAATGGAAGGCACGTTAAACGCTGGATTCCTACTCAGAGCCCTGGTAGTGGGGGTGCAAGGACAAAGGGGCTACATTGAAGCTTACTAACCGGTGGGGCCCCAGAAGGATACGAAGAGGAGTGAATGGACGAAAAGAGACTCGAACTTATTAAGGGAGCGGTATGTTCTGCAGCGATGGAAATAATTCCTGGAATCTGAAAGATTTCGTTTCTTCGCAACTGCGTTGTCTTACAATTTAATTGCCTAAGAGGGGGAAGAAATAGAAAGTCAGTTTTATACTTAAGGGACAGAAAAGGGGAACCCCCGGGGATCCCACAGGGACAACAGGTCTGAAAGGGATGGAAAATCGTCGAACGGGTGTGATGGAAACTTCAAACTATGTCCACATACCGACTCTAATCAGAAAGCAGGAAATTGGTAAATAAGGGTACGCTCAAGAGGACAGCAGCTATGGGAGACGGCAGCAGGAGTCCCTGGCGAACAATAAGATTAACCGGCGTGTAAATTCGGAAAAATTTTGGCAGAGCTCCGGATCGACTGTTTCTGTTCCCATGCAAAAGCCCTCGTGTAAGGCAATTGGAACGAGAACAACGACCCGGTCGGACGAGAAGGCCAAAAAACAGCGGCAGCTAGTGTGCCCGGAGCCATCCAATGGGGGCCCACTAAAAGGGGGATCCATATTGATATACTGTTCCTCGGAAGAGAATCAGATGACAAATAAGGACAGGCACTTCAAGCACTGCAAATGAGTATTGGGAAAAAACATCTGTGAGGAAACGTCCGAGACAGCAGAAAAAAAACAGTTCTGGGGCGTCATTCATGCTTTCATAAATTCATAAAAGAGGCTCCCAGGCGAGCGTTGCGGAGCAGCTTGACAGGGGGGAACCGACGTTCATAGAAGGGTGAGTTGCTCAAACCCGCCTTCAAACAATCCGAAGATGGGGGCGTGAGCCAGTCTGGGAGAACGATTGGCCTTAAAAAGAACATTCATCACAGACGGCGCAAACTCGAATAGGGTAGAAAGGCGTCCGTCTATGGTGAAGAAGTGTGCAGAACTGCGACCGAATGGTGGCAGACGTGCGTGACGAGAAAGGAAGTTCCCAACTACCATCGTCCCGGGAAGAAAGTCCTGTAGGAACTTTGGTCCAATCATTGATTGACTCCGAACTTAGGGATGTAAAGCGGGAAAGGATCCAGTGGTTGGAGAAGCGAAGAGACGGGGGTTCCATTTCCATAAAAGACCTAAAGCTGTACGGAAAACAAGGAGTGGCAAAGGAAAAGACGGAGAAACGACGTCCTCCCCAGATGGGCCGCTGCACACAATCGAAAGAAAAACTTGTTCACGAAGTCGAGAAACCAAAGAAGTTCAGTCCAAACCGAATGGAGGCAAATCGACGGGGGAGGAAATAAAGGAAGTCGGCCGACCACCGAAAGAGACAAGGACGGCCGCTGAACAAGCCATCCCCGGAGAGGAAGGAGGGGAGGCTGTAACAACAACAGCCGGGTCATCAGATACCTCAGAATGGAGGTAAACCACCCATATCAACAAGACCAACAACACACCAATTAGAAAGGTCTGGAAAAAATCATGTCAAACTGGAAAAGCATCAGCACGACAGCTTGTTGGGGGGTCACTCTAAAAGCGGTTACGGGGGCAAGGCAAGGGGATAGGGGCGAGATGGTCAGAAACATGCTCAAAAGAAAAGAGGGTCTGGCCAATTGAACTCATAGATCGACACTAAAAAAAAAACAAAAAGGATGGGGGTGGAAAAGAGAATGGGAAAGAGTCATAGGGGCGAACCGCGAAAATTGAAAGAAGCGGAGGAAGTACTCTACGGAAGACCGCGCGATAAAAAAGCTCACAGTACACACGGCGGGAGGCGTAAAAAAAGGCCTGGGGGCGTCTGAGGGGGGAAAAAATGGGGCAAGACACTAACAGGGGGGTTGGGGGCTGTGTGCTGGTGGAAAAGCGTAGGATACACATGGGTAAGGTTGCCGTCTGGGGCAAGGGGGCGTCCTTGGGGGGCTGCTGTTCGCTAAGAAGGGAAATGGAAGTCGTAAATCGCGAAAGAGGGGTGGAAAATACCCAGGACTCTGGGTTCTCGATATGGAAAAATATAACCCGTACATGAGCAGCGGGAAAGATTTGAAAGAAACGGTTATAAGTCGTGGAAGTTCCCTTGCAAAGGGGGGGGGGTGCGAAGAAAAAATGTGTCCGGCGTGAATGGCAAAAATATAGAGTTTCAACCAATGGGTCCAGTGTCCCGGGCGCGGATTGATGGAAAAACATTGGGGGTAACGGGAACAATTGGCAGTAAGCGTGTTCAAAAACATCGCCAGGGAGATTGGAGGGGGGGCGTTGGCGGCTCGCAGACAGGAAGAAACTCGGGGGGAAGATTTGATGCCATAGTGAGACCTAACGGCATTAGGACGCTATAGGGGAGGGGTGCGTGGCGTACGGGTGAGGGCATTACAGGGCCCAGGCTAAAGGATCCGTCCCGCCTGTCTAAAAGGTCCGTATTGGGGTGACGAGGGAGTGGGAATCAGAACAAAGGCGTCACGAAATCAAAAACAGGCGCGCAAAGCAAAATGACGATGAAAATGGAAAGGCGCCAAAAACGGTGACTTTGAAAACGTTAGGGAAACCTGGGCTGTTCAAAGAAGATCACATGATGAAGGGGGCACGTAAAGACCATGGGGGAATAACTTAGGAAAGATCTAACTAGACAGATCGTCAATCTTGGGGCTACAAGTAAGATGTGTCCAGTGGGGCTTGGAATCACATCGGGGCATGTGGTTAGCGGAGACGAAACAGTGCGGAGGCGCTCGAGACACTACCCCACGGGGTCCGGGCAAGGGATGGGGAACCCCTGCCCAGGCGCGCTGGCGAGCTTCACAAAAGATTACACCACACATAAGATGATCATGAAAAACGCCGGCACATGATGGGGGGGAAAGACATGACTTCAGGCGAGGGAAAATCCGCGCTAAAATTTAAAAATTACATTTCCTCCAGTTTCTTCAGCGAGGCTGGCGCAAGTGTGTGGGGGTTTGGTGGTCATGGTTGGTGGTTACGCTCGATGCCCCGGTAGGTCTCCGACGCTTCTCGCCTGGGAGAAATGGCGAATTCCAGGGGATAGGGGGGGCTGAGGAAGGGTTAAAACTTGGGCGGCGGGGGAAAGAAAGGATAACAGGTACAGGAACGCTGGCGCACGAACAGACAACATCATCGACGTAAGGAACCAAAGGCTCTTAAAAAAAATGTCCAAGGATGCGTAGGCGTCAGGGAAAGCAAAAAACGCATGCGATTCTCTAGGGACAACTGGAAGAGGTCCTCACGGCAAGTTGACGAAAACTACAGGTAGAAAGGAGAGAAAGAACGCGCCCGGAATGCGGCTGAAAGGGAAAACTCAGGGTCAGCCAAACGGCGTCAAAATGGGTGCTGGTTCAAGTGCGATTAGAAAGAAGGAACGGCGATCCGGGGAAAGGTCGATTGCAAGATCAGAGAGGCTTTGAAGCAATGATTAGGACCAAATGTGACTACCCGATAGCCACCGTCACCAAAATTATTGCCGAAGCGGGTGCGACCCTATAATAAAAGTCAAAGAAAATAAAGGGAAGGGGGCGAAAAAAAAAAAAAAAAAAAAAAAAACACATTATTGCGGTAGAGGCGGTACACCAACATGTGCAAAATCTTAACTGGGAGACGGCAACAAGAAGCTTATTTGGCTTGGCAGGGGGGAGGGGCGGAGGGGCGTTGTGAAAAAGCAAAGGTCGTGGATGAAATCAAAGCTTGCGAGGGGTCAAATGGTAAAAAGAACAAAAGAGACGTGATTCTTTTCCAGTGATCAGGTAATGAAAGGAAATAGAGAGAAGAGATCGAACAAAACAAAAAGAGGAGGAGACAGAGATATAAATATGAGAAGGAGAACTTGACAGGGGACAAAAAAGGAAGGAAGTCGCGGTGGAGAAAACATTGGACCACAGTCCGCCTCGACAGCTTGGGGTTGCCGAACTAGAAAAGATTCTCGAAACGAAAAGGAAGAACCAAGCAAATGCCAACTCAGGGAGAGTGAATGGCCGGTAGACCAGGAAAGGTGCAAACGACAGGGTGGTGGACAAACCCAAAACAACGAACGCCGAGACTGGAGGTTCAGGGGAAGGTCATTGAGGAAAGAACTTTTTTGCGGAATGGGGGGCCGGGAGGCGAATAAGCATCTCGTTGAGGTAACTATGTAGTCGGGGTAACATCTGTGGCGAAAAATAAGTTAAAAAGACGCTCCTTGAGGCAATTCGTAAGGCGGAAAAAAAGGGGATCGCCGTGCAGATTGGACTAAATAAAAAACGCAAAAAACCGAACCGAAACATGCAGGAACGAAGCCCGGGCGGGCCGGAGTAGTCGGACGACGCAATTGAAAGAGGCCAGGGGGGACGCAAAGCGCAGTGATCTCTCGCAGCAAGAAAGTGTTCTGAGAAGGCGCCATTGAGAGGCATCGGGGAAAGGGGGGCAAAAAAAAACAAGTCCTAGGCGGGGATGGCTGAACCAGGGGACGGACGCAGAAAAAAAGAGTTAAGGAGAGGGAAAGAAGCCCTGGGACACCGGGCATATAAAAAAAGGAGTGTCTCAAACACTCGGGCGTGGCAAACGGTGTACAGATTGATCAAACTGAACGTAGAGGAAAAAAAAACGAGGGACCAAAGGGAAGCCGCATGTCTAAAAAAGGAAGGGGTATAAAGAGGCGGCTCGAAAGGTGGATTTATAATCGGGGTCACACTCACCACACTACAAAGAGCGAAAGCATCGGGGGGTCGGAAGACGCCCGGAGGATAGGGAAACGACTCGCGAAGAAGGAGTCGCAGAAATACCTCGGAGAGGGAAGAAACCTAGGAAACCAGGGAATGGGGCCATTTAAAGACTCGCTCGAAATAATTTGGCAAAAGCTGAATACCTAAGGGGGAGGGTTTAAAACATCATGGGATTAGTGCAAGTTTTCTCGAGAATACTCCCGTAGAGTCGATGAAAACCCAAGGACCGCATAGGGGAAGATCCAGCAAAAGTTCCAACAAGAACGGAACAATAGGGGGGACGAGGTCTATCTCTAAGAACAGGGGCTTTACCATGGGGAGAGGGAAAATCACTGTCAAATTCACTGAATCGGAAACCCATCTTTGGAGAACCATAAAAAAAGGCGCAGAAGGAAAGTGTATGGAGGATAGAAGCCGGTGAAGATCAAGGTCGAGCCTTTGCAGGGGCGCAGCGTTCTGATGCACCACGCGGAAGGGACCGTGGAGAACCGGACTATCAACAAGGAACCTAAGCTCTAGAATGCTGAGAGGAACTAGTTAGGGGTGGACCAAAAATTGGGTCAATAACAGAAAGCCAGCCTAACTCTAATCTAGTATGAAAAATGCCAGAGAGAGTGACAATAGGGCAGCAATAACAACAAGAAGGTTCTAGGACTTTCTGCAGGAGAAGAAAAAGTCCGGATCGGAGCCTGGAGGAAAAGCTTACGGAAAGGTCCAAGAGGTCCACGGACTCCACCTAAGGATACGAAAAAAATACAATGGGACTGCGAAAGTGGGGACGGGTTCGTCCATCTATCCAACAGGGGAAAATCATGCTCGGTCTACAAGAAAAAGGGGGAAAAGGGGCAAAGAAACCGATAAGACGTTTCCGCAATCTGTAGCTGAATCTATGAGTGGGGTCGCAAAGGCCTAAACCAAGAGAAAGGGGAGTGGCCAAAAAAACAAAAAAACGAAAGGGAGACGATCGACAGGGGCTGAAAAAGTTAAATGTCTTGAAGGCAAAAACACCTCAGCCAAGACGAAATCACCAAGAGAAGACGGCAAAGATCCCAGGGAGACAGAACAGCGTAACCAGATCAACACTAAAAACAAGTCTGGGTAGAATGCGGGAAAAGCTGAAGAAAAAGGCAATAGGAGAGCGAAAGACTGGGGTTTCCCGACAAGTCCGGGGTCAAGGGTGGAGAGTGATAAGGGGATAGTGAAGAGGCTTAGAGTAATTCCTCCAGCGGAGGGTCAAGATAAGGGGCAGAACCTGAAAAAACAGAGAGATATCACAAACAACGTGGATTAAAAAGAGAGAAGAATATTCCTAGTAAAAGAAGGTTGCGCGCTGGAGGAAGTAATCACTCCGCTCCCTAGCGAGTTACAAATCCACATGAAAAGAGCTAAAGGGTAGTGAAAACAAGCGGGCGAGGGGAAAAGGGGTGGCTAAAACCGCAGGGACCCGAAATCAGAAAAAAAACGTGATTGGGGTGGTTTGATTGTTGATCAGGGGGCCGCGGAGGGGAAATTTTCAAGGCGGTGCCTTCGATGGTCGCGGGAGCCAAAGTGATGGGGAGGGGCGGAAAAGACGGGGCCCACAAGAATAAAAGGAGAGGCGACAATAGGGGAAGCACGTCAAAGGGGGGGACCGTAATGGGGATGAACACTTCAAAATAATGCCGTGAAAGAAAAATGGAAGGAAGACGGGGGAACGGGTAGGTGGTAAGCAACTTCCAATGGTGGCGCGAGCACCGTGGGGAATGAGGATCTATGTGACAGAATACACAATTGAAGGGCGGTGAAAAACTGAGTGGGCCGAGTCAGCATCAGAGGATCGCCATTCAATTGGGGGGGGGGGACAAGTGCCAGACAAGGACAAAAGATAACAAAAAGACGAGGGGAGTTGGAACGGGCTGGCTCTACCGCACGAGGAACGTAGGGAGGGGGATTGCTGACAAGTTCTTCAAAATCGGGACCCAGAAAGAGCAGCATAGGTGTGATGTGGACTGAAAGATCTTACAGTGCTCAAGTCCCTGAAGAACTTTAGATAACCGCATGGGTAGGCAGCGAGGGGGATTTTTTATCGCGTGCGCCGAACAAGAAAAGAAGGATCGAACATACGATAGCGGAAAAGCTAGACTTTAGACTAGGAACTGCTCCGGAAGAGAGCAGGAATGAGCCGTACGGGTATCGACACCCATCTGGTGTGCACTATTCAAGCAGGGTTGGGGACGGGTGAAGTCGAAACACAATGTGCAAAGAGGACGTCCGCTCTCCTCGAAACCTAGCTACAAAGGCAGTTCGCAGAAAAAAGGCTAATGGGGGACCTTGTATTGGAGACGGACACCGGACGTACTCTTGGTTTTCGAGAGCAAGTCGTTGAGCTCGGGTCAAAATCCGAAAAAAGAGGTTAACCGAATGTAAAAAGAAAAAAAATAGGCCAATTCTGGAGTTAAAAACCAGGTCAAAAGAAGTCCAGTAAGGGTTCCATTTACTGCTAATAAAGGAACATATCTCTCGAAAGTGAGGCTACAATGGATTTAAAAATCATGTGGCGGGGAACTCTCGGTATTCTCGGAATGGGTAAGTTTGGGGGGATAAAATAGACTTTCGAGATCCCTCTAGGTCCTATTCCAGGGAATAATGCGGATTCAAGGTTGGTAGAAATTACTTCAAGGGAATTCGGTAACAATATGAATACCGTTGAAGCACCTAGGGAGACGACACGACACGAAGAAAAAAAAAGTCGCGGATGTTGACCCCATGGCTCCTGGCGACCTATAAACTTCCATACGTGTATTGCGGTCATGCATCAACGTTAGCAGCGGCTCTTAACGAAAGGAAAAGGAAAAAGAGGACGATAAAATAGCATTAAGGAAAGAAGTCGGCGCTAGAAGAAAGGGCACGTAATGGGGAGTAAAAGGAACCTCGAAAAAAGCCGAAAGTTCGGCAAATGTTAGTTCGGAAGTGCGAATTAGGGAAAAAGGATACAGGTCTCATGTAGGGGGAAAAATTGAGCCCTCTCAGGGGGGGGAGGGTGCCAGGATCATTGCGATGTAAAGGAGAAAAAATCATATCCCGAGACGGTTCGATTTATTTCCTCCGCATCAACCTAGAAAAAAAGAAAATTCGAGTAATAAGACTGGTCGGGGGGGAACGAAGGAATTAGAGGAGGAACAAACCAACCCTTGTTGCAAATCTTATGGGTATCCTAAGGGGAAAAAGAAATCTGGTCTTTGGGACTGTCATTTGGGCATGGGAAGTAGTGGCAGGTTGGGGGGGGAAAGAATGATAATGGGGTGGTGTGAAAGCCAAGCTTGGAAATTCGTACTGGGATCTGCTTGTTACCACCGATAAGGCCCGGGGGGGCGGGGTTGGTGGCTTCGGGTGCAGAAAATTAAAAGGTCTTTCAAAGCTCATATAGATCAGAGACATCAAAAAACCAACAAACGGGATGCGAAAGAAAGGAGATCAGATGAGAGCGGCAGAACTGGACGATGGGGGGGAAACAAGGAAAACGCTGTTTTGGGACCCAAACAGACAGGGGAAAGTACGGGTACGAAAAACAAACGCAAAAAGTCTTTGTGAGTGTACAGGCACTGAAAGGTCTCAGGGAAGACGGTACACTCCAGAAGAAACAAAAACAAGGAAAAAAACGAATATGGTCGGGGGTTTGGGACGTAGAACAGGAGTTAAGGTTTGGTTTGGAAATCCTCCTAAACTACAGGGAGAAAGGAAGGCCTTAGAGCCTGGTTACGGTCAGTCGTCGCTCAGAAAGAGCGGGTGCGGGAAAGAGGGAGAGGGGATCGGACATTATATAGGAAAAGGGGAAGACGCTGAGAGGCAAGATGGATCTTCAGGCTCCGGGAAGGGGCGATAGAGGGCAACTCCCGAAACGCAAAGACTAAGGAAAGGGAAAGAAGTGCGGCTAAGAGGGAGTTTCGACGAAGGAATTCATGAAAGGCGTGAGTATCGCAAGACGGAAATGGGAAAAGGGGGTGTCGGTGCACTCAAAGAAAAGCGAAGGTGGAGTGGTGGGACCATAGAGACGCAGATGCAGGCTGGGCTGAAACGAATGGAAAGAAAACATCACGTATTAAGTCTCCGGAAAAATGGGAACAGCCGAGATAGTCGTTGGAAAGAGGCCGAAACCGGGGCGTAAAAGTTATTAATCTGGATCTGCAGCATGTCTATTGACGATGGACAGCAACAACCACGGGGGAATAAGACAGTGAAAAATGGTGTAGCATAGTCCGGATCGACCGACAAGGGGCGGGGATCGTCACAATCCAACAGAAGAACGGTAGAAGAGCAAACGGAAGAAACTGAGTGGAAAGGATGCAAGCGAACGAGATGAGGATCTATGTCCTCGAAAGGTCATGGCAGTACCGTTCTAACAACAAGGGCCTGCGGGGGACGACGTAGCGAGGAAAAATGTGGCCAGCGCCGCGCGAAAAAAAGGGTTGGATTGTTGAATCAACCTATTAGTCATTTTCAGCGAGGACGCAGACGAAAAAAACAGGGGAGTCTCGAGCAACCACAAAAGGGAAAAACCGCTAGTGAAAAACCACGGGGAAGCCATCCAAGGGCAACATAGGTACTTGGGAGACAGTGTGCACGAGAGGGTTCGTAAGAGGGAAAGGACTAAAATCGTGAAGAAATGGTCTCGGTGTAAGGCACGACACGGAAACAAGGAGAAACTCCTCGAGAGGTAAACAGCGTTTAGATACCCAGCGAGGGCCAATTCGGGCACAAAATTTCATGCTAAGGAAAGCATGGGGCCTCAGATCCAAAGGGAGGAGAGGTGGGAGACCCGAGTAGGATC
>Ga0179593_1328804_pt1 | contig 10087 bp, 10 predicted proteins | sample CZODoug2_1_08_16_FD_185931 | JGI IMG/M metagenome (GOLD analysis project Ga0179593, IMG submission 185931) | Vadose zone soil fungal communities from Angelo Coast Range Reserve, California, USA - CZODoug2_1_08_16fungal (PacBio error correction) | ecosystem: Environmental > Terrestrial > Soil >...
TGACGAAAGGGAAGGGGGAAAACAGCCGTGGAAAACGGCAATTAACTAGAAGAGTTCTGGAGGGGGGGGTGCTATAACCTTTGCTGCTGGGGAAGGACGTTGAAACTTGGAGAGCCAGAGGGAAGGTCTCCATCTACGACGTTTTTTTATGACGGGTCTTCGTGATAAAAAAAAAGAATAAGACAAGCGGGGTAACCGTCTTAAATGGTCATGGAAGGATAACCCTTCATGAAAAATTTTGGGCCGGCGGGGTGCATCTATGGCAGAAAAAAGCCGGTATAGGGGGGGGGGGGGGGGAGCGGTCGGGAGTGTGCTGTGGAGGAACGATCGTGCTAGGGCTGGGGGGAGGGCTGCAAGTCATTTGGCGGGTTCGGAGAGGGTGTGGGGAGGAAATACGGGGGTAATAAAAAAAAAACTTTGCGAAAAAACGACGCATAGATCCACGCTCGGAAAAAAAAGGAGTAAAAGTTTGGATAGGACTATGGGTTGTTGGAGGATGCGAGACCGTCTTCAGAAGAAAAAAAAAAAAAAAAAGAAACTGGAAAGAGGGTCACGGAAACTCCTATTCTGGTCCTATAAGAACGGCTCTAATAGAAGCATACATTCCTTAATAAATCGTCCGATGATTCGAGCTGGATGAAGAGAACTGCAGAAATAAAACAGCTTGATCAAAGGGAAGATCTGCCTCTTTTAAAACATTCATCGTAAAAAGAGGGGCAGGGGGGGGAAAAACTTCGCGATTTGGGGACTGAGGGCACTACCGCCCCACTGAACGTTTCATGTACTGGGCTGAGTGGAGGGAGGGTCACAGGACGTTTTTGGCAACGCAAAAAGAGAGGGGGTCTGATGGGGGAGGAGGAGGGGGGGGGGGGCGTTTCTGTGCGTCCAAAGTTTGAAAAAAAAGAAGGGGGAATGGATTACTGAAAAACAAGAAAGGAGTGGCGATTGGCCTTCTATTGAGAAGAAAGCCTTGCGGCTCGTTGGGGGGAAAAAAAAAGCAGGGTAGTATCTAGTTCGAGCGCTGACGGTCGCTTATTATGTATCGGTCAGAAAGGGGGAGAGTCTAGGGGGTCAAGGTCTTGGTGTTCGAAAAGCCAGACATTTTGCCTATGCACTCTGGGGTGCGGCAGAGGACGGCCGAAGTTTCATGCTCGTTCTAGAAGAACTATATGACACAGCTTCATAGCTAAATGTTTAAAAGCTCGAGAGTTTCGAAGATTGAAATAGCGAGGAAGTAGTTTTCGTTCAGCGCGCGCATGCGAGTAGACGCGAATTGGGAAAGAAGGCGATGGTGTTGACGGTCATGCGAGGAACTGGGAAATGCTATTTCTTCCGAGAAGACGGTCACTCGGAGACAGGGAACTCGGTAAGTTTCATTTAGGGAAGGGGGAGGGGGGTCTACCTGTCTAAGTCGAAGTCATGCCTCTTTTCAATCTGGGGAATAATTCAAGTAATCAGTTAAGGCCATCAACCGTCGGGGGGGCATTCGTGTGGGGTACTGACGCGTAAACAAAAAAGAAAAGGACTCTTTTCCATTGTGAGGGCAGTGTCGGGGGCTTTTATCTCGCCACGGGCGCAATTTGAAAGGGGAAGGTGAAAGGGGTCTTTGGGGGTTCAACGACCATAGTGGGTCTAAGGGAGGGGGAGGGAGGACGAGATCAAAGGGGGGGTTTCATGGGGGTTGGGGAGGAGTCGCAAACAGACGCCGGGGGGAGGATAAGAAAAGCAGGAGGGGCTGCTCAGGGGGTGACCTCGACACGGTTTTGGAGGACTTTGAGGGGGGAAGAGAGAACGCAAAAGGGGGAGGGGAGACGAATAGAGCGGGAAGATCGGTGGGGGGAGGGGGGCGTCAAAAAAGGACGGTGGGGTCGGAGGAAAGGGACCTCTGTACCGGAGAAAGGGGGTGATAGAGTGCGGGCGGGGATCAACAGAAGTCATGAAGCAGGGGGGAGGACATCATCAATAAAATTCGCAAACGGGGGCTTCTTGCCGCGATCAAAGGACGAGTGACGAGCGCCGTCGGCGCTGAAGGGGGGAACCGCTCTTGTTCGGGGGACGAAACCGAGAAAAAGGTAAGGGACTTTTGTCGTTACAAAGCGGAAAAAGGGGGCGAGATGGGGAATGCGGCATTACGCTGCGGCCAGGGTAGGTGTTCGCCCAACGAAAGGGGAAAGAAGGCGGTATTGCGTGCCGAGTGACATCTCAAGAAGGGAAAAAGAAATCAAAAGGGAGGGAAGGGGATAAAGAGAAGAGGAATGATGAATCACAACTGGACATGCTAACGGCCCTGGCATGGGCTAAAAACGGACCATAAGGGGGGAAAGTTGGGTAATAGACATTCTGAGAAAAAAAACAAAAAAGAAGATGAGTGTAACCGGGTTATAAGAAAGGGTAAGCTGGTCTCGGAGAAAAAACCGTAAGGGCGCTTACCAAGACAACAGTACTGGGGGGAAAGGGGGGGAAGGGCAAATGAAGGGACAGCACCGTCGTTCCGATTAAAAAGCAAAGACCTCAGGGGGGGGGGGGAAGGGGTTAATGTGTCTGGGCGAAAACTTCGAGGTTGGGAGGGGGGGGGGTGAGAACTCAAAAAAAAAAAAACACGTCTAAGGGGGTAAAACGCGTCTCGCGGGTACTAGAGGAAGGTAAAGGCGGAAAAACGACACTCATTGGAGTCGGAAAAAAAAACCTTCATTTGTCGAAAAAAGGAAAAGGGAGGGTAGGGGGAGGGAAACAAGTGGCGCGGGCGTAGGAGGGGAGAATGAAAGGGGTCGAGGAACGACAGAAACAAGAGTTATTCAAAAAGGGAAGTGGACAAAAATTTAAGGGAACGAGGAGCTGGGGTTCAGACTCAAAATAAAAAAAGAAAAAAGCGTGGATCTGTCGCGATAAAAGGCCGGACACCGTCCTGTGTGAGAGGGGGGCGGCGCAACTAGACTTGGCAGTTGTGGGGAAAGGGTCACAGGTCGAATACCGAGAAAAGGAAGGGGGGGAGATAGCAAAAAAAAAGAAAGACACAAAAACAACAAAGCGGCGGGGGGGGGGGGGAATGAGGTGCATGTGTGGGGCGTGAAGGTGTGTGGTGGAATTCGCGTCCTTGAAAGGGGGCCGTAAACATCTTGATTTACAAATTCGGGTGGCAGAATTTGCGTGAAGGTAGGAGAGGGAATGAGCTAAAAAAAGTCGAGGGGGGATCTCTGAAGCGCGTGCGGACGGGGAAAGGGATCATTTGTTCTCTTAAAATGGGAAAAAAGGACTATCGTGCCGGAAAAAACGGTCGTCAGAAGGAGCTAGTTTTTCTATCAATGAGGAAGAGGAGGGGGGACTAACAGCTCGCACCTTCTGGGGGAGGACGAATAAGAAAAGCGGTGGTAAACCTTCGAAGCGAACGTGCGGAGGTGGGAATGGGGCTGATGCGAAAGTGCTTGATGCAGGAACGAGGTAGGATTCTCGCCACGGCAGACGTGCAGCGGGCTGGTCTGCGGCTCACAAACAGAGGCTGGAAGGCTTGGCCCCGCAAGGGGAAGGGAGGGGGACATGGTCCATTACGAGGATAGAGGGAACTCTAGCGATAAGAACGGTAATAGCCGGCAAACCAAAAGGAATGAAGGGTCTAAAAAAAAGAAGAAACAGCAAGAAAGAGCAAGGGGGGCTATCGGAGAAGCTAGGGAAAAGGGGGGGGAAAGGTTCCCTGAGAGAAATGACATCCCTTCTGCCAAGAGGAGGGAGGGGAGGGTTATCTATCCTGGTTCATCACCTTCATTCTAATCATGAGGGGTAGGGGGGTTTGTTAGCGAACAGAGAAATGTGGCGGCAGGAATGAAAAGGAAGGTTTGGGAAGAGGCTGATTGAAACGAAGCGGAAAAGAAGGGGACGCTTCTCTCCAGGAGGAAAAAAGGGGGGGCATGCCGTTACTTACTCGGGAAAGCTTAGACTAATGAAAAAGGAGGAGAGGTCTGGGGGGAGGTGGGGGTTCTGAGGCTCTGAGGCTTGAAAGAAAATAGTTCAAAAGGGTTTGGGGGGGGTGGGGGTGGGGTGGGAGACGATGGGGTGCGGGAGGGGGTGCGGGGTACAAGAGCGTCACAGAAGACGGGAAGTATCGCAACCGGCAATAAAAATAAAGAAAAAAAAAAGGAATCAATCGACATGCGTCGGTAGTGCCGGGGATCAGGGGGAAAGGGAAGTGAAAATACGGAAGGAAAGAAGCGCCGCCGTATACTGAGAAGCGTATTCTTCTGGATAAAAAAGGGTCTTTTTTAAAAGTTGACATCGAGATGCGTTGAAGGAGGGCTAGTCGGGACGACTTTCTAAAGGTAGGGCAGCCGAAAGGGGTCAGCGTCAGGCACCTCGGGGGGTGCCAGGGGTCTCGTTGTAGGGAAAAAAGGAGAATGTAGGCGGAGAGGTGGGAGCGATTATGCCTGTGTCAAAAGAACTACTCCTTTAACTGGGGTGGGGCGTGGAAGACATGTCGAAAGATGTGAAAAAAAAAGGTCTGGGAGAACTCAATGCCAGGGCTCGGTTTCTCAAAAGGGGGGGCTAGGGGGGGAATCATGATGGGGAATCCTGGGGGCAAAAGAAATGGGGGGGGTCAAAAGGACGGGGGTTCTAAGGGGCGGTCTGGGGGGGCGGGGGGGGGGGCAGAATTAGGGAGAGTTCTCAGACAATTTCAAAAACATAGGATTATAAAGTAGAGGGAAAAGAGCAGACTCAGTCCTGGAGGCGAAGGGTGACACCGACTCTCATCCTTCAAAAAAGTCACAACTCGCATAAAAAGTGCGAGACTCGAAAAAACTGGTACGGGGAAGATATGAACCTTGGGGGATGCGGGGGGGGTTTCTTCGAGGATGCCGGGGCCGAAGTTCGGGGAGGATAAAAAAAAGGATTAAAAAAAGGAGGCGAGGACCATTTCTCAGTCTTTCTTAACAGAGGGAGATAAAAAAGCTACCCTTCTTATGGTCAGGGGGGGCCGGTGCAAGAGAGAAGCAGGGTCTTCCTATGAAGAAATTCAGACTTGTCTTCTTCTGCAGTACTAAGGGGGGCAAAAAGGGGCAAGTAGAAGGGGAGGAATAGGACATTCTACTAAAAGGACGTTGGATTGAAGAGGTCTTCTCAGATCCTCGCAGGACGTAGATCAAAAGGAGTGGATGAAATAAAGGGGGGGAATGAAAGTTCAATATCAACTTGTCAGTGTGAAGGGGGGTTTTCATGGGTTGGGGGAAGTTTTGTGGGGGGGGGGGGTGGGGGGGGGGGGGTTTGGGGAAAAAAGAAAAAAAACGAACAAAACTAATCACCGATCCCAAGGGGACTCCTGGCCTGAAAGTCGCTACGTCTAGAAATCAAATTACACTCGAGGCGGTTGATTCATTCTTCAAGTAAAAATCGCGCGCGCAAAGGACGCTACAGAGCGAGACGTGCCTGCAATACCTGCGTCAGGACGACAAGAGGAGGCAGCTCCGCACACGCTTACTTAAGAACGAGGAACGCTAAGGAGTTCTGAAAAGAATCGGAAAAGGAAAAGAAAAGGCAGTTCTGAGGGGAGCGGAGGGGGGGGAGTTGACTACCTAGCTCTGATGGGGGAGAGGGGCGCAGGGAGAGGGTGGAAAGTCTCTTTTAAAAAAAAAAGCTGGGTACGCTCAGAGCCGGGAATCTCTGGGTCTCTAGGAAGGTGCTAGTCCGTATATTTCGACGAAAAGAGGTCTGTTGGGAAACCAACGAGGTACTCTTCTAGGTGAGAAAGGGTCGCAGAGGGGCATTAGATCGCCGTTAGAGGGGCCAAAGAAGAGGGGGGAGGTTTGTACACTTGTGTTCTGGGAATTGGGGGCCTAGGAAGTAAGGTGGATTGCTTTTCGTACAGGAAGAATTAGAAGTTCATGCATGGTAGCAAAATATTCAAGGGCGTACAGACCATACGGAAAATGACCGCGAGAGGGAATGCGTTAAAAGGAAATAGCTAGTATTCTTGCATTGGGCGTACACTCATAGGGAAAGGAAAGTGATTATACTCGCTAGTGGGGGGGTAGATATTCGTATGCGGGACTGTGGGGGAGATCGCAAGGGGTTCTAAAGAGGACGCTTGAAAAGATATACAGTGTGCTTCAATGGACCGAAGAAAAAAGGGAGAAAAGGTCTAGTCATTATGGAGGGAAAGCGGTAGAGCGGCTCCCGGATAATATCTCGACCGACTCGAACGCAGGCGGAATAAGTGTTTCAGGATAAGGGAACGACGGGGAACGGAAGGAGAAGCTGAGGGGAAAATTGGGGTCCTTTTGACGGTCCTTTACAAGTTGGCCTCCTCTTGTCAACTAGGTGGGGCCCAGTTCCGCTGTGAAGTGCTCTGGGCAAAAAGAGGGGGTCCGGGAGTAGGTACCGGGCTGTTATGGGAAGGGAAAAAAAATGGTTGATTTCTATTGAAAAAGGTTCGCGAACCGTTCAAATTTTGCGGCGAAAGGGACATGGTCTTTCGCTTCAAGGAGACACAGGGTGGGAAGACAAGTAGAAAACGTCCAATTGCCGGGTCGTAATAGCGAGAAACTGTGGTCACGAGATATTTTTTCGTGTGATAAAAGGGGTACTGTAGACGGGTCATAGGAGGGGAGTTAAGGAAGTCTTGAGGGTTTCCAGCTATCTCCTTTGAAAAGGGAGGGGGGGGGAAAAGACCCAGAGGAGGGGTACTTAAGTTTAAAAGCGTAGTGGGAAACTCCCTCTCTAAGGGATTCTTCCCGAAAGTAGCTACTTGTCTGTACGCGGGGGAAGAGCGCGAGGAAAGGGAGGGCGTTCTGCTGGAAGCAGTCGAGAGGGTTCTAGAAATGATACAGAAAAGGGATTACTATGGGGGGTTTAATCAGGAGGGAGCTTATATTTTCTCAGGGGAAAGGGGGAAGTGGCTGTCAGGGACTAACGTAATATTTCAAGGTAAGGTGGGAGGGGGTTTCGTGGGGTGGGGTTTGTTGGGGTGGGGGGGGGGGGGGTAAAAATTGGGGGGGGGGGGGGGGTTTGCCTTGGCCGGGGGGGTAAACCTGGTATGTAACTATCCAGTAAATGACCACCCTGTTCAAGTTCGATTATTTTAAAAGAGAAAACAACACAGCGGAGGGGAGAAAAAAAAGATTATCTAACTCAAGCCTCGTCCTAATTCTCTCCTTAGGGAAGGGGAAAACACGGAAATAAAAAAAAAGGGGGGGACTGAGCAGGAGGGAGGCGTCGATACTGCATCTCAGCCTAAGGGTGTACCGGGGGAGACAAGAATTACGTAGAGGAAGAGAAAATATAGCCCGTTCGAAAAGATTACAGGGAAAAAAGAACGCTCAGGAAAAGGAGTCTTGCGATCCCCGGTGAAAAAAAGTAAAAACGGGGGGTACGAGACTGAATACTACTTCAGACTGGTGGAAGATCATATTTTGTATGTAGAAAAAAATAAAAAAAAGGACAAAACGTTCCTTTGAGAAAGGGTTATCCTCGCATCTTAATTAGATTGATCACTCTGGCCGCGGGGGGCTAAAAGGGGGGGGGGGACGGTAAATAAAGGGAAGTTCCGACAAAAACGTAAACGCCTGACCACATGCTATGCTGTGACAGTCGACATGAGGAGGGAAGGACTTCACATAGGGGGGAGGGGAAGTCATCTAATTTAAGCTTGGAGAGAAAGATAACTAAATGGCCAAAAAAAATTCTTTGCAAGGGTGTCAAGACAAAGGATCGGGGAAGCAAAAGTCAGACTCAGAAACTCAAAAAAGCAGGGGTCATGACCGAAGAATGAAAAACACTCTGACCTGCGACACCAAGGAAAAGGAGAGGGCTCCATAATCAAGGCCTCTGTTACATGCAAGGAGCTCGTATGAGGTTTAAGTCAAAGAAACACAAAACGTAAATGGAAGAAACAGGTCTAATCCTTTGCTAGTATCAGAGGAGGAGCATACGGTAAGAGCTCCGACTTTCCCTACGGGGTAGGTAAGTTGTGGTAGGAAAAGGGAATATTGAGATAAATACGAGAGGAAAATGTGCTATACTGTTAGGAGATGGGGGGGGGGCGTAGGGTTACGGACATCGGTGATTCGGCAACACAGTCTTATTCTTGGATATGAAGAGGGTCCAGGGGGGGGGTTGGGGGAAGAGGGAATCTAACAAAATCTTACTTATCTCTAAGGAGATCACTACGGAAGTGCGTCAAAAAAATGATCTTCACTCGAGGGGAAGAAGAAATAAGTCCTAAGCTATCGGCGTGACCATATCGCGAAAAAAGGGCTTCTCAAGTGGGGAAAGTCTGATCGATTGGAAAGTTGATCTATAGAAGTTATCTTCAAAATCGCGAGAGAAAAGAGTAATTGGCTCTGTCCCCTAGGAAAATTAGGGCGGGGTTCCGTAACTGGTGGAGGGGGCCATAGGAAAACACCTTAACTCAAAAGGGCACAACGCGTAACTGGGAGGAAAGTTCTCTTCGGGGAAGAGAGGAGATCTAAATACCGAAATCTCTCCTGGAGATGTCACGAAAAAACGGACTTTTTCCAGCTGCTTGTCTTATCGTCCTACTCAATTGGCACCAGAAAGAAGGAACTGTTCTAAAGGAATCGACGTTTGAGGGGGCCAGAAAAAAATTGCCCGGCGGAAGGCTGAATCTTGACGAGGGGGAGCCGACGGTAAAAGAACAAGACTCGAAAAACTCCTGAGAGAACATAAACCTCTCGTCGCTTGTACGGCTAAAAAAGAAGGGGAAGGACAATCAAGGGGGGGCATGCAAAGGGGGGGGTTCTGGCTGTGGGAAACTGAGGGGGAAAAGACGGGGATAGGATGGGGAGAAAAGTTTGGGAAGCGTTAGGGGGAGAAAAAGAAGGGAGGGGGGCTGAGCGGCGTCGTCTCACAGAGGGCTGTCATAGAGAAAAGCTGAGGAACTGAATATGAGAAATGGTAGGGGGGAGGAGTCAAGAGAAGGGGGGCTTCGTACTCTCATTATTTGTTCCGGTTGTATGTGCTTTTCTAACGGTGGGAAAGGGGGAAGATGTCTATATACCGAATATCATCCCAGGGTGGGGGGCTCTAGCGTCTAGGGAAGGGGATTAGGGTGCGGGGGGAGAGTTGAATTAAGGAGGAGGCGAGTTCTTGTCGGATGTACCTAAAGCGGACGGAAAATGAGGATGAGGGTCAAGGGTGCAGCCGGATACTATTATTCAATCCGTCAGTGACGCTTGCTGCAGCCTTTGCGGGGAAATGCGGGGTCCTCGTAGCCAGGACTTGGTCGCCACATTGGGGAATTTCTCCAGGGGGAAGAGGCCCGGAGAGGCTGGGATAAGCGCGTATTTCGCGATTAAGGGAGAAGGAAAAAAGAGACTTGTGCACAGGAAGGAGAAACAATGGTTACGCCACGGACAAAAATCAAGAGTCTAGGTTCTCTGAGGAAAGGAAAAAGAAAAAGAGGGATGGAAGTGTAAGCTTGTAAACGGCTCTACGTGCAGGAGGGGGGCTCCGAGAGGGGAGAAAAACAAAATTATGAAACATACGGAGATCGGAACAGAATTCGGGTAATGGAAAAGAGGCCGACGCCGACCGCCTTTCAAAAGAAAAAGTTCAGAGAATAGGGAAAAAAGGACTCTTTGCGCTTGAGTTCGTGACGTATAGGAAAAACGTGATAGCTCGGTCAAAAAATCTTCGGCGAACTAAAAACGGTAACAAGACTACTGCCGCGGTCCCCGAAAGGAACTGTAGAAGGGGACTTATACAGGAGCGTGGGAAATTGGGGGGCTCGAGTGACACTAGGTGAGCTGAAAAGAAGGAGACCTCTGCTGAACGGGGGTCCGTCTGCACGCGCATTGCCGAAGACAATACCTACTAGGAGAAATCAATGCATTTCGGGGGGGGGCCGAAGAATGTGCGTGCTTCACTCGCTTCCTTTCTTGCAAGACGCATAAGAGTCGAGATCGGCATTGAGTGAGGGGAAAGTTATCGCCTCAGAAAGAACGGGCAAGGAAACTGTCAGCACATTTCAACGTCCCTTTAAAGCTCCCGGATGGAAGCATACGTCTCCTACCCTTATTCGAAGGGAAAAAGACGGAAGGGAGGAAGTCTATAGCATTCAAGCCTCTTGACGGAGGGGCAGGCT
>Ga0179593_1369239_pt1 | contig 10087 bp, 10 predicted proteins | sample CZODoug2_1_08_16_FD_185931 | JGI IMG/M metagenome (GOLD analysis project Ga0179593, IMG submission 185931) | Vadose zone soil fungal communities from Angelo Coast Range Reserve, California, USA - CZODoug2_1_08_16fungal (PacBio error correction) | ecosystem: Environmental > Terrestrial > Soil >...
TTACATATAGACTCGGCAATAAGAGGTTCTTGAGAAAAGGGCTAAAAAAGAATCCTGGAGAAGGAGGTCTTCGGTCGTTAAAGGGGAAAACCGGGGTCAGGCCCAAACCCAGTTGGGGCTGCACAAGAGGCCCGTAAATCCTGAACGTCAGAATACGTCGTAAATGGCATAGAAACGCCTGTATAGCAGCTGAAACAAAGAAACTGCAGGAGGCGGCGTCTGTTCTGCACCAACGATCGGATAAGGGGGACGACTGAAAAAAGCTCAATGCCGCCTTCGTTCAGCCCGGGAGTAGTGTAAGACGTTTCATGAGAAAACATCTTCTCCGGGGAGGGATTCGAGTCTCAGGTCGCGGAAAGGAAGAAGGAGGGAAGGTCCTACAGGAAACCATCGATTTCGGCCACGGACACGGCCGGGTGGATTCCCGCAAAAAGGAAGGGGGACATGGTGCCGGGGGAGGACGGAAAGAAGGAGACGAGGAGAAAAGGGCGTGTTCGCATCGCGCAACGTCACATGCATACACATTAAAACATGAGCGCGCTCCTGGAGGAAAACTGTTACTGTTGGAGGGCTCATGGATACAAAAAGGGACGTGGACGAGAAACTGAAAAAGGCAGGGGGAGTAACGCAAAGGGGAGGGTTGAGAGATCTTCCTACCACGGGAGGTCGGAATGTATGTTGCAGTCAAAAAAATGCGGAACCCAAGACACTACAAAGGAGCAGATAGTTTGGTTCCACAAGACGAAGGCCTGCGCGCATCTAAAAGCTAAGAAGTCGGCAAAAAAGAATTGAAAAAACAGAGCACCCGCAGTGCCAGGAACAGTGAACAGGTTTCATCTTTACGGGGGACATGAATAGGTCTTGGAGAAGGGGCCTTGCGGTCGGACAGGCTGGCGCAAGCAACGATCCAAAGGGTTTCCGCGTATATAAGCGTCAGGAGCCGTGAAAAGAGGTTTCGAGAGAACGTAGAGACTGTCGCATCGGGGAAAAACACAACGGGCGAGAATGGAAGCTTGAAAGCCAAGCCGGGCCTTCTTGCAGGGGCCCTGTGCTAGGTCGGCCAGAAAAACTGAAAGGAAAAGGCTTCCCTTAAAAGAGAATTGGGGACTTTCTCTCCTTGGATCTCGTTGTTGGGGGAAAACAGAACTCTCAACGTCGCAGGCATCCACAAGCTTTGTAGGGGAGGGGGACGGTGTATTGTGGGGAGAAGAATTACTGAAGAAGAGTACACCATGGCTAGGGTCGGGGCTCACCCTTAAAAAAAAGAGCACGCGCTTGCCCCTCGCGTAAAACCTTAGAGCATAAACAGAGGAAGGGTTTTAACCAGCTAAAGCCAGCGGGTTTGGGGATGGAGGGAGCGACAGTTTTGGAGTTTAAAGTGTTTTTAAACAGGGATGACGTGGACTGGGGTTCACGGCAAAAAAAGATATGGGTGGGGGGCTGACCAGCGAGCGCGGGGGTTTGGGGCAAAGAGACCGTAAATCGAAGGGGGATCCGGTCAAACAGAGATTTGGGGAAAGCCAAAAATTGGCATCGGATCGCAAATCAGTCGGGAAATCTACCCCTTTAGTACAGAGTCAAGGGGGAGAGGTATTTCGAAAGTTCACCAAAGGGGGAGCGGTGTTGGGGGAGCTTGTTAGCGTGAACTATGGTGGTTTCAGAGGGGGGGTTTGGGGGGGGGTTTTTGGGTGGTAGACCAGGGCACCGAAGGAAATTGACGAGCATCAATATGAGGAATCAGGACTTGACGACAGAATCGTTAAGTGAAAAAAGGAGGAAAAGAAAAAAAAGAACCTCTACACAGAGGGTGAGGAGAAAAGCATGCTCAACTCCAGGTATCGTTCTAGAGGGGGAAAGAGCACGGAAAGCAGAAGTTCTTTTGTTTGCGCAAAAAAGGATAACCTGATCGCTGTTTCCGTGGTGGAACGAATGGCAAGATTAATAGAGGATGGTTCGATTATGATCACATCGAGAAAAACGTGAAGTGATTTTGAAAGGGGAGCTTATCAAATCAAACCAACGTAGGAGTGCCAGAGATTAATCGCTTCAAAAACTACAATGGAGGGGTGGCGAGGACCAGATCGAACAGTTTTCAATCAAAGGAAAGACCTTGCGGGACAAAACACAAGCCGACCTATCAGGATCCTTGTTAACGAGAAAAATACTTCTGATTCGCGCTCTAAGTAGAAGGGAAAAGAAGGGAAAGACAAAGGCTAGAGAAATCGCTCGTTCTCGGGGGGCCAGTGGGTCTCTCTTGGTCACTTTCAGGGCAGGGGAAGGACTTCCTGCTGTACGGGGGAAGAGGTGGGGGGATGCTCGGGAGCATTAGTGCGGGCAGGTCAGCAACATCGAAAAAAGCGTAATTAACGCCTGAGGGAAAAAACCGATCCGTCGTGAGGTTCCCTTAACCCAAAAAGGGAACGCGAGGGGACTATACTTCAGGGGTATATCTGAGGCGCTCAAGAAGAAAAAGTGTTGCGGAAAAAAGAGCGGTCTTACCCGGATCAACATTCTACTTTGGAGACGCACTTGACTGGGGGAACAGCCTCGCTCGACGATGGAAACGAAAACAAAAAACCACCCTAAAAAAGGGGGGTTTCAGGCCTAAGTCCCAGACCTAAAAAAAGAAACAAGTTCAAAGATCAACTGGAGCAGCTAAAAAACACAAAGGGGTGAATGGTAGGGCCGATCTCCTATATTCTGAGTCTAAGGGGGTTACCTATGAATAATCGGGTGCCTAGAGGAAATACATAGTATGGGATCAGTTGAGTACAAGGAAAACGACAGGGACGAGAGTACTATTTAATGTCGAGCAAACAACAACCACCACCTGCCCCCGACAAATGTCAGTAGAGGAGGCATACGGTTCGAGGTCGTGCAAGAGGTCAAAGGAAAAGGAAATAGTCCGGAAGGGGTCAGGGACAAAGAGATTAAATTCTTAATTCGCAACAATTATGCAAGAAGCTTTTCTGACAGTGAAAGAGGAAGGAGACAGGTGGGGAAAAAAAAATGCACATGGCCACCTACCACTACAGGTGGGGCGCTCGACAAAAAAAGGCCGCTTTTACCTTCCTCAATCTAGAAAGAAACCCAGGTGGGGTCTAGCGTTGGCGCAGGAAGGTACGTAAGGAATCAGAGCAAGAAAGACCCGTCGAATTTGCAACGCCACGATGGCAAGAAGGTTCCGGGCTGGCGGGACCACCGGTCGTCACTGGTTCTCTTTCCAAACTCTACAGGGAGACGGGGGCTTAAGGGGAGGCCAAAGAAGCTTGTGGGAAAAGGATCTCCTCGAAATTAGGGGGGAGGGAGGTTCCACTTGGGGGCGGACCTGGAAACCTAACCCTGTCCCAGAATAGGGAGGGCCGAGGAGAGGAACCCAAAGAGGAAAACGAACGTCCGGCCTTGGTTTCGGGCTTTTTGGTGGGAAAAGGTCCGTCAAAAGCGTAGATAGAAACGACCCATGTAGAAGCCACAAGCGCACTCAACGGGTCGAGGGTATGCATTTTAAAGGAAAACGGGAGGCCGAACACCTTTGGGGAAGCGGCGTGAGACTCGAACGTAGGGCCTGCCTCAACCTATGCAACAAGGGCCAAAAGAACATGTGAGGGGCCGATATCGTTCCTGGGGCTCTGGGGGGTTATATTCTATTGAAGTAGAGGAAAAAGTCCTTAGAAGGGAAAAAAAAAATATTGAAAATGACAACTTACCGAACTAAACTAAGATCAAAGGAGCAACCTCTACTTCAGCAAAAGGAGACGAATGGGGACAGGTGAGTCCTGGGGGTATCCTTCCTACAATCCAGTCACCAGCGGAACCGGGCCAACTTACCGGACGGCCAGCATTCTGCGGCTCACTGTGAGGGCGCAGAGGCGATCGGTTCCGGTGGTTCGAAGTAGACTTGAGGGGATCACCAGGATTTTCTTACGAGGAACCACAACTGTCTAGCGGAGGGGGAAAAAAGAAACAGGAAGAAGCAGTCTCCTGCTGCGGGAGAAACAACAATGAACGCACCTCTAGAAGTCTAGCTGGAAGAGCGAACAACAACAAAACTTGGGGGGAGGAAAAGAATAATTGCACAAGGGAAAAGGAGTCATATAAAGTGGAAACCCCCATTTGTCCCTGGCTCGCCGAAAGCATCCAGGGAGAATGCGTACCCTGTTTAGTTGAATGGAAAAATCATGGGGAACTCGCCATTGGGCGCGTCCAGGGGAAAGCCGGGGAGGGACTTCACACCGGAGAGTCGTAACAAAAGGTCGAACGGCTAGAAAAGGATCAAGGAAAAGGGCTGAGAGAGCCTTTCCGTGGCCATGACCGCTGGAGAAGCTTGGTCCGAAGTCGAACCAAAGATGAGGCTCTCCGGGAGAGGACTCTGTGGATGAAAAAGAATCAAGGAAAAGGGACGGAAAGTCCCTGTAGTAAGGCCTCGAATGGAGCCGGCCGTACCTACTGCATCGCAATAGACAGGGAAGTCCACGGACAATGGACTGGGAAGGGGGGTTTCGCCCGCAAAGTCCGTTGGCGCTTTTTGCCCAGGGCGGCCGCAATAAGATACAAAAACGCATCGGCAAAGGGTGGAGAATCGAGAGTGGGAAGGACTCCAAAGTGAGATACCAGAGCTGAGCTCTGCTGATTCCTGGGGGACTTCGTGGATCATCCTTCTGGCAGGCACGTGGAAAACGACAACGAACCCGCCGTGGGAAAGTAAAGGTTCGGGGGGAGAAAGAAGGTCCGCTCGTATGAGTGGGGAAAGCAGTGGGGAGGTTCAGGCCGCAATTCAAGGAAAGAAAGAAAAAAAAACGCAACGTACGTTTTCCAAACTTCGGCTTTCTTGGGTGGGGGGGACTGAGGGCAAAAGCTAACTACAATGTCTCGGAAAAATATAACTGCAAGACGAGGGAACACGCAGCGCCACGGACCGCTTCCATCTTGGGGGAGATGTCAAATTAATACGGGAAGTAGAAAACTAAAGGGTTCAGGTCTGCAATGCCAAGGGGCAACAATCTCAACACAACCTTTTTGCCACTGAGATAACGTGATTCCGGGAAAAAAAAGACATGGACTATCTACCAAAATTCAGGGCGGCAGTGGGGGAGAGGGCCGTTAAGAAAAGGGATAGGGAAGCTTGAACTGGCCGAACACAGCAAGAAAGACATTGAAGGAACGTGGCGATCATGACACGAGGCAGAAAGGTCAAGAGGAGAGCCCTGAAACACCTTCCAAAGGTTCAAAGGGGGGAAAAAAAATTTCTCGAAAAAAGGATTGGGCAGAAACCTCGCAACGTCCTCAAATCCGATAGACACTCTTTGGAAGGGGGAAAGGGGGGTGGGATCTTTGGGTGGGGGGAAGCGGATAAAGGGTACTCGTAGGTTTTAGAGGGAAAGGGGTACTAAAAGAATTACAGGAAAAGGCAGAGCGGGGGGGCACACGCTGGGAGGGAACCGCAAAAATTAGAATCAGCAATCTGAGTGGGCAAGGGCCCCAGCTAGACAGGTTTGGTTGGTGGAGCTCATCAGTTGATTAGTGAAAGTGGTTCGGAACTGGAATGTGGGGACGTCAAAATCGCAGTAGGTGGTGGGTAAACGTTCCGATACGAGCGGAGGGGGAAAGGCAGTTGGCCTAAGCGAATGGGGCCGGTCAGACCGCTCTTTTTTCAAAACAAAACATGGGGCATCGGGGAGTGTCCTATTAGGTAAATAAATTATTGACAAGAAGTCAAGGGAGTGACGGGGGGGAAGAAAAAGGAGCGGTGGGGGGGGCGCTTTCGCGTACTATGTTTCACAGAGGGGGAGGACCTGGCCCCAAAATGAGAACGAGCAGCACTATGTCCATTAGAAGCAATGAACGACGCCTTATGAAAAAAGGGAAAAGGAGGGAAGGGGAAGACCAAAAACAGAGAAGACTCTTTAAATGGAACTGCAACTCCGTTTAATGGTCGAGTCTGGAAAAGAGGATACGTTTGTGGCGCTCACCAATAAAGGAGCCGCGGGATTCCGTGTTTTACGGCCAGGATGTCAATTATATGATCTGTTCGATATGAGTCACAGAATCGAACGGGATGAGGTTGGGGACTCGTCTGAGGAAAACTCAAAAAGATAAAGAGAGAGATCAGCGCTTCAAAACCACCCGTTTTCGATTTTGGGGGGGGCGATGTGAGCGTCAACGGAATAAGATCTGCCCATCCTTCCTGGTAACAAAAACGGAAGCCAGCGTCGTGTGCTGAACTCACAACTATGAACGCGCTGGAAAAAGAAAGATAGCGTGATGGGCGGGGGTCGCGAGGTGGAGTTATCTTTTATATGTTGGATTGGGGGGGGGTATTCGCTTTGGCAAAGCCCGCAGGCGTATCAAGGGAAAAATGCTTGATAATCTGCATATTGGATTATTCGTAGAAATTTCTCTTACAGCACCATCTTAAACAGGGAAAAGCGACAAAAAAGAGAAGAGAGTTCACATCGGAACCGACCCAGCTCATAAAAAAAAAAACAGGGAAAGCTTAAGATAAGAAGGGGGGAGAAAGGTAAAGAAAAGGAGGCGCCTAAGATGCACTGTTGCGGGAAAGAGCGGTCTGACCCCGTATCCAAGGCGGGTTACGGCAACGCACTGCTTCCAAACTCCAATAGATGGAAAGAACACCACAACATCGTGGTGACGGGAAACACAGTCCCCATGCAAGAAAGACACGCCCTCAGAAAATCAAAAAAAAAAAAACTCAACTGAGAACACCAAACAGCTGCTGGGGAGACGGGGGAAGGCCTCAAGGAGATTCTAACGGGGTTCGGTAAGGGAAGACCGCAACGTGGGAAGCTCGAAAGAAACTAGGGAATCACCTGGTTGTTAAAGTCAAGAAAGGGACTCGCCGCTATACTTTTAGACGCCCAAAAGATCACCAAAATGACCCCGACAACTGGCGATCAGGAAAAAGGACTACTCATGGTGCGAGAGTCGGTTTGCACCAAAGGGCAAGGCTCGAAAGTGCATGAAATAGGAGGGAAGGTTGGGTTTCAGTGCCATAGCACGAATGGGGGGGGCCTTGATGAGGGCGTAATTGTCTCCACCGGGTGAAACAGGGCCGGCTTTGGGCGGGAAAGAAAGCCCATTCTCCCGCGAAAAAAGTGGGGGAAAATCGAATTCACGACAGCTACTACTTTGGGGGCGCAGCGACCACATACCTAAGGGAAGACCATCCGCTTCTATCCAGTTGGGGGGGTGACAGGCGTGCGCAGGCATTTACAAAAAGTCCAATTACATATCTACTCCCGTGATGAATAGGGGGCATTAAAAACGATAAGGTCAGGTCGCGGTGCCCTAGGGGAGGCACGTTTTCATTTTATATGACAAGGGAGTCGGGCGTGGGAGCGTCACATCCTCCTCTTTGTGAAAACCGTCTCCAGGAGAAAAGGTAGAGTATTGCGAGTGGGCGGACCTGCACCCTAGGGTCTGAAATCAGGAGGCAGAGGACGTAGTCCCCCCCGCAAAGGGCGTTAAACAAAAAATCCAGGCCGGGTGGAAGGGGTCGTTCGTTCACTGGACCGGTCCCGATTATGACAGTAACAGGGGAATAAGCCCGCGAACGACATCTCTGAGCTGGATGGCATTTGGGGAGTCACCATCCCACGCGGGAAATGAAACACCCCTTTGCCGGCTTGGGGGGTCAAAACTCGTCGCCGATGAGCCCCGCGGCAACAAACATCGGCCAAACGGACCTTGCGGAAATCCATTGGAAGTGTCCTGCCGTAATGGGATGAAAATTTCCGGGTAAGAAGGTCACTTCCTGATCTAGACATGAAAGAAAAAAGGAAATAAATGCTAAGGGGAAAAAAGTACAAACAAATCAAATCGAGTTACTGCTCAAAAAAATACTAGAAGAGGAGGGGGGTCTCCTTCTACAAGAGTAAGACACGTCAGGGGTTGAAAAACGAAAAGACGGGCAGATAAAATTTCTTTTATCTCAGGTCTTGCGAAGAGTAGAGAATTTCGTGAAAGGTTCGAATTAGAGTGAGTTTCTTCCATATTGAAAAAGCGAAAAAAACTGCGAGGTCCACAGTGGGCGGTGGAAAAGCAGCCAGGAATAAAGGAGACACCTTAGGGCCCCGGAGAGCACCCATGATTAAAAAACACCTCTATGAGCTCCCGTCCTGTCATGAGGAATCACCAACAACCTTGTGAGGAGAAAAGAGAGAAAAAGAGGGGGCGTCTTCATATAGTGGGCGTTCCCATGGGGGCTCGCCTCATCCAGGGGGTTGACTGGAGGGGTCACGTGTGATTAACAAAGAAAAGAAAATGGGAGGCTCAGGGGTGTCCCTTAAAAATCCTTTAGCAACTTAAAAATATAGTCGAAAGGAGAAGGAAAACTCCTGAGAGAGAAAAAGAAAGCGAGAAAAAATGAGTGAGAGGAGGCCTTTGTTGCCCACATGTTGTGGGAGGAAGAAGGGGACAGACGTCTACCCCAGAAATTCAGGAGGGTCGACCTGTGAATACGCTATTTTTCTGTTAGAACGAGAGGAGAAAGGAGAAGGAGGGTAGGAGCCTGAAGGACTAAGGAAGAGAATATACATTTAACTGCATCGGAACCGGCGGGGGAAAAAGAAGGACGTTGGCTTGGTGGCCGGGAGGGAAAAAGGCCGTCCTCGTACGAGGAGACCAAAAAAAAAAAGGGGTGTTTTCGAATCGACGCGTGGGAGTGACTCAAGGGGGATCATGAAACTGATGCGCGGGGGATCACGGGGGTCCTTCGTTTCTCATCAGAACTGTACCGAACGACAAAAAAACGGAAGTGCGGGTAAACGCCCTTGTCGGGGGTGGAGACAGCTCGGCCTCTAAGGGGAGAAGTGTTAAGTTTCATGCCTAAACAGGGGGCGGAACTACCGAAACAGGAAAGAGGGGGAGACGGTTGACCACTTCAACGGAAAGCCAGGCACCGCTACCGTAGGACGAGAAAAATAAAAGTGCCCTCGAGGGAAAACAGGGCAACGCAAAGGAAAGGGGGATTCAAAGAGTGGAGAAGTGCAAATTGAAATAGGATTCTTGCGCTATTAGGGGGAGACAAATGCCTGCGCACGGGCACGGAACTGGGTCAATTAGAGAGATGAGTCCGGTTAAAAGAGGAAGGGTACTAGACAAAAAGTCGTAGCTGAGGAAGTGAGATTTTTCCCCCTGAGGAGGATGGCAAGCGTGAAACGGGCCAAACAAATCCGACTGCTTGCAAGTAGGAAGAATTCCGAATGAAAATCCTCTTCGTTCGGAAAAATGAAACACAACTGAAGGAGATGTCATGGAACTGCTCTAATGGATCTCTTGTGGTTGCAGCCACTCGAAGGTCTCCATCATCCGATAGCCGCTTGGTCTGGGGAAAAAGGACTTGAGGGGATTGGGGGGACGAGAATGCTAGTACTCGAGTCCCCAAGGGGGGAGGTGATACTCAAAAGAAGGACCATTACTAGTTGAATGAGCACGCTGACTTGGGACCCTCGAGTACCCAAATGAGAAGCAGCATCTAGGGAAGTTGAACGCCCCAGCTCACCCAAAACGTTGTTGTTTGTTGATAGAGGGGTGTTATGGGTTCGAGGCGTGGCATGACGGGGACGGGTGGGCCGTAAAAAACCGAGTGGGGGGTTTCAGGGTCTCTCGCGCTGCTGATGCAGGCAGGGCGCCCGGTCTAATGGTCCGTTGTAAAAACGCTCTTTTTGCCAACGTGCAAGTAAAGGGAGCGCCTCAAACGGGGGGGAGCAAACTTATTATCGCCCCTTCAAGGGGTCAATTGGATCGGACGACTGCCTATAGTTTTGGCTCTTTAGAGTGTTGAAAGATTGTCCTTCAAACGGAACGCGCAAGAACAAGGAAGTCATCACTAAAGTGATGAGAAGGGGAGGAAACGGAAAGAGAAACCAAGCAACAAACGAGAAGATTATCCAAGAAGGGGATCCTCCTGGTGAGCGTGAGAATGGGCAACGAGACCAAGTTCTTTTGTGTCGCGAACAAAAGGGCATACTGATCTCTGCGTCCGGGTGTGACCGCAGAGGGGGGAAAAGCTAATTGGGAAGGCGGACGGATATGAAGAGGCAAATCGAACTGATTTTTTGAAGCGCTG
>Ga0179593_1384780_pt1 | contig 10087 bp, 9 predicted proteins | sample CZODoug2_1_08_16_FD_185931 | JGI IMG/M metagenome (GOLD analysis project Ga0179593, IMG submission 185931) | Vadose zone soil fungal communities from Angelo Coast Range Reserve, California, USA - CZODoug2_1_08_16fungal (PacBio error correction) | ecosystem: Environmental > Terrestrial > Soil >...
GCCAAGGCCAAGGGTTGACACCATCACTAAGAACAAGCCCTTTCCGTCCCACACTGAAACGACAGGCCCCCGCGCGGAAAGTTTTGGTTGGGTGGTCAAGCGTTTCACCCCTGTTCCCCTATGCCCCGATTCCCAGAATTTACCCAGGAAGCCTATCTTCCGAGATGAACTCGAAGAAATTAAATGTTCCGGAAACATGCGGGGTTTGACATTTTTCCCCCCATTTTCTTTTTCCCCGTCGTTTCGCTTGTGCGGGGAAGAGGTTGAGGCGGTTTTCCCTACCTGGCCGGGGTCCCGGGCCCCCCAAAGGGGCCCCAAACACCGCCCCGTGCTGGTTTCCCACCTGGGCGTCTTGGCCCACTCAATCAAGCACGGCAAAAACCAAGGAAAGGGCAGTTTATGGTGGATGTTCCTGCCGGTTGCGGGGTGCGGGTCGTTTGTTATGTTTGTAGCCCCCCGGCGTTTACCAGCCGTGTTATGGGCGCGACCCCGTCAAAGCTTATCCTCCCCCTATGGTGGGACCGAAAAATTTTTTTATCGAAACAAGAATCGACCATTTTTCGTTTTTTCTTGACGGTTTACCGGGGAACCCCTCGGAAGTTTTTTCCGCCCCAAAAACCCCGCTTGGCCCAAGGGACCCCGGTTTAAACGCCCCCCGCCTGACCCTGGCCAATCGAGCCCCGCCCCTCCCGAGCAGCCCCGCCCAAGACGGAACGCCCCCCTTGCTGAATCACCCCAGACTATGTGGTTACGGAAGGGGTCCGATCCTGGCCTCCCACGATGCGCAAATAGAGGCGCTTGGAAGACGTGCGGCAGGTGGAACCGTGTAAACCCGGGTGGCCCCTGTGTGTTTCTCCCGGCCAACCCCTAAACCCGGCCAGCGGGCCTCCGCGCCCCCGCCCCCCAATCCTTTTTTCCCTCCTGCCGGCAACGCGCCTAGTGGTTTGTCCGAGCCTTGCACCAACACAGTTCCCCGGGATTTGGAAGAATTACTGGTCGAATGACTTGTTTTTGCCCCGGAGGCCAGCCGTTCCCCCAGCCCGCCGCTCCTAACAACCACCCCTGGGCCCGGGGTGGTTTCCCCCTGTCCGCCTGATGTAACCTGTTTTATTTAACAATGCCCTGCCCCGCCTGGAATCCCCGTTTACCCGCCCTGAGCGCCTCCCTCTTGCCCCCTTGAAACCGCCCCCCTTGGGTGTGGTCAGCGCGACCCTACGGCCCCCGCGACGGCTGCCGGGCTGCCCCGACCTAGGCTGCGCCCGAAAAAAAACTGGCCGGGTGCCTGGCGGGCGTTGGCCCCGAGCGGGCGAGCCCGCCGGCCCCATCCCTGGCCAGCCGTGAAAACCTTTCCTGGCCTATCCCCGTCCAAGCCCCCGTCCCTTCAGCCCGCGCGGGACGCCCCCCGCCGGCTTCCACCTAACAGCTGTAAACACCTGGCCGCCCTCCGGTTTGCGCAGTTCGGGCCTCGGAAATGGGCCCGGAATTACCTTGTTCGCCCCGCCCCGCACCCGGAAAAAACCCCCCACGGAAAATTAGTCGACGGCCGCCCCTTGCGGAAGCCCCTCCTGGTGCCACCGGCCCACGAAAACGAACCAAACCCTTCCTCCAACCTGAGGCATTTGTGGGCCGCCTGGTCAGGGCGGCGCCCGAATCCTCCTGGCCGGCCGGGAAAATCCCGGCCCCCTGCGGACCCTTGGTGTTTTTTTTCTTCCCGCCCCCCCCGGTGGCCCCCCAGTGTTTGGGTCTAGTCCACAAAACCCGACACTACGGACAGTTCCACATGCGGACGCTTTGGCCCGAGAATGTCCGGTCAGCGGCTTTCGGCCGCGGTAACCCTCAGCACGCCCGGTCCCACTGGCCCGCCGACCCCCGCCCCGTTCCCCTGGGATCAGTTGTTACCCGTTTGGCGCCCCCTCGCCCGCGGCCCGACAGGAGCACCGCAGCCCCCCCAGGGCCTGAAAACGGGCTATGTCCCCTCTCCCCTCACACACCAAAACCCAAATCAAGATTAATCGAGTCCTTACCAGCCATGTTCTCTCGACGTTTCCAGCCTGCCGCCTCCGGTGCCGGAATTCACCTGCCCCGGCAGCTTGACCGGCCCGCCCTGGCGGGTACCCCCTTTTTGCTAAAGCTTTGCGCCGGGGAGGCAAAGTCGAGCGTCCTCCCCTTTTCGGAAAGTCCTGCCCCCCGACAAACCGGACCGAGATGCGCCCCCCTTGCCTCGGCCCCGCCGAAGTCAAGTGGCGACCCCGGCCCGAGTTGTGGGTGCTTTTGGGCCCCCCCTTTTACCCCTTGATAAACGACCAACGTCGTTAATCCGGGGTCAATCGGACCCCACGCCGGTTTCCAAAAAGCGGCCAGTCCCTTCCGTACGACTTCCCATGGAAAACACAGGGTGCACCCCTCACGGGTCGATCTTCCATCCTTTGGTTGCTTGTGGCCCTTGCTCGGCTTCAAGAACCTTTGGGCCCCCGTGCCTGCCCCCTGCTTGGGCCACCCTGGGGGGGCGCAATTCCCGCGCCCCCGGGCCCCCCCGCCAAGCGAAATCCAGAAATCCTCCCCGCCCCCTAAGGGGCTCAGCGGATGTTGAACGTCCCCTCCACCCTTTTGGCCCCCTCGGGTCCCGGTTCTCGATCTCCCCCGCGAGTCCACTCCCCCTCCCCCTTGGCCGTCAGCTGTCCCCGCCTTTTATCTTGAACAGCCCAGGCCCCGCCCCGTCAAGAGGGTAGCAGGAAAATTATTACGGGAAGTACCCGCCCGGGGAGCGGCCAGCCCCCACCGGGGTTTTATAAGCTGCCCGAACGGGGTCCCGGAACGAAGGAGGCCCCAAGGCAACTTTCGCCCAACATCACGAAAAAGAACAAGCCCACGTAAACCTTTTCTTGGGGATGTGGGGGGCGCCGCTTAGCTCTCGCGTGGGGCCCCCCGCCCCTGAGGGTTAGGCCCCCCAGCCCGAACTCGAAAAAATGGTCCAACCAGGCAAAGGTTATGCGGAGCAAAGGCAAACCCGAACTCCGGGCGAGCGTTCCCCGCCCCCGTCCCCGCAAGGTGGTCAGCCCTAGGGTTTTTGGTTGCAACCGCCCCTGCAGTGAATCCCGAGGGAAGAGAAAAATCGCGAAGACCACCGCCGATTGGTGTGGTTAAGCCCGTTAGCCGTGAGATCCGCCGCGACGTTCCGGAGTGCGGGTTTGCGGTTCCTTTGTGGGTGTCCTCCCCGGAGCGGTGCCGGGGAAACCCCTGTGCGCCGGCCCATCCGGGTTTAACCGGGAAAAATTTGCTGGGGCCCCCCTTTTCCGGCCGTTGAATGCAGGGAAGGACAGGCCCCTGAGAGGTAGAATATCTTTGAACATCCGCGACCGAGCACGCCTGTGAATTTTCGGGAATCCCCCTTGAGAAACCCGGCAAAACCGTGGTTGTTGAAAATGTCGGCCCCAGTTGTGTTTCCCACCGGGGCGCCGCGCAGGAGCCGACCAGCGTGTGGCCCCCCTGGCTGGTTTTAGTTTCCGTGGCTTGCCCCAGACCCTCGACCGTATTAGCTTTTGGACGAAGAGACTGAAGAAAACAAGGCCCCCCGGTTGAGGGCGAGGCTTCCCACGTCTAAACGGCCCCGCCCCCCCCCCCCGTTGCACTTTTTGCCCGCGCAGCGGGGTTTTTCCGCCGCCCCTCGGCCCCCGGCCGAGGTATATGCCCGTCCGCGCCCTTTTGTTTCGAAGCCGACGAGGCAAAGAGCAGACGACCACGGCCCCCGAGGGTTTTGTGAGGTCGTTCAGGCCGCCCCCCATCCCCCCCCCCCACCCCCCCCGTTTTTTAGTGAAGCTCATCAACCTGGCCTCGTTGTCCGAAAGGGGCTGTGTGCCCCCCCTTGTGGGACCATCACCCTCACCCGAACCCACAAGGCCCGAAATATCCCACCAGCCAACGGGAAGAGGCCCTTTCGGGCACGGAGCAATTAGCTACGTACGAGATTGCGGAATTTTTTCCGTTGGAACGCGACCGACCAGCCAAGATCCGGGCGGCTGACGCGAAGCAGAGTACGCCCCCGGGATCCTGGTATTTTACCCTGCCCCGGCCGCCGGCGTTCCCATGAACCTGGTGTTTTCAGGGAATGAATGGATAACCCCCGGTGAACCCGGCAAGAATCGGCCGATTGACAGGCCGGTAAGGACCGCACTCACCGTCCCACGCCCTGCCCCATGAACACCAAGCCCGCTGGGTCCTCCCTATGGGCCCCGGCCCGGTGTATGCTTACAATCGACCCGGGCCGCTGTGGGCGGAAAAGCCCGTCCCCCCCCGCGCCCGTAAAACGGACCGCCTTTGAAGCGCTGCATCACGGACGACACGACAGCATGAATTCGTTGTGGCGAACAGGGTTTTAGGCGAAATCCACGTGCCTGTTTGGCCGGCCCTGTCCCGGAATAATAGGTCAGTGGGAACTTATTGAGGCGGCGGTCCCCACCTTTTTGGGGAATAATTAAAGCGGCGATGCCCCGCCTGCCCGCGAGCCAAGGGGTTTTGGGAAAGCCCCAGCCACCCCCGTCAACCCCGGAAAGGCCCGTGTCTTTAGCCGGCCCCCCCTCCCGTCAGTTTGCCCAGCAACCCCGGGGTTGACTCCAGTGTCCCTCATTTTTTTTCGTTTGGCTCCTCCGGTGCGTATGTTCACCAGGGCCCCGACCACGGGTCCGTCGGCTGGGGCAGGGGGGTTTTGGGGACGGGAGGGTTTATATGGTTGCAGCCCTTGTGGGCGAAAAAAACCCGAACCTGGTCCCTTTTCCGATGCTAAACAGGAGATCCTCGTTAGAACGCCCGCCGAAACTGGCCGCGGTGTTGGTTTGGCCCCCCGGAGCGCCATCCCTCTAGCACCCACAGGTTTGGGGGTTTTGGGGCCCCGGTGAATTGTCCGGCACGGTCCGCGAGCCCCCCGAAGCCGTCCCGTAGTGGGGCCCCCCCCCCTCCCGTGCCGGGAAGTCCACGCCAGCGGTGGCCGGATAGGGTACGAGGTTTGAAGCTCCCCAGTCCCAAAGTTTTTTTCCTTGGGCACGCCTTTCACGGCGTTTATTCGGAGAGCGGCCGTTCCGGTCCCAGGAGGGGGCCTGCCGGTGGAACCAACCTGCTCCCGCGCCCCCAACCTCGTTTCCCACAGGAAGGGCCCCCCGCCCACGTCCCCACCCCCCCGATCTTTTGCCCTTTGGTGGTGCCTCCTCGTCCCCCCTTTTCGGTGAACGAAAACGGCCGGAGCCACCACCCAGGCAAGATGACGTTTGCGGCCCCCCCCCCCTCCCTGGGACGCGGGGTGCCGCCCGAGCCATGGGTTTCCCACCACGGGCGGGCCTGCACCGGAAAAACGGCCCCGCTCCCTTACGAATACCCGTAAAGCGTGCCCAGGAAACTTTTGGGCCGGGAAAAAGCTCAAACCTCCGACCTTATATTCCCGGCCCCCCACCCGCCTTTTGGGGTGACTTTCCCGCCACGAGGCCCCCACTACGACGGCTCTCTCCGCCGACCGCCCGAAAACATCCCGGCCCCCAAACCTCCCCCACCAAACCTTGTGGGGGCTCCCCCGGAAAATGGCGAATTCCCGGCCACCCCACGCGCCCCACGTTTTTCGGCGCGTTTTCCGACCAAAAGAAACCAATACTCGGAATTCCTTCCTGCCCCTCGAAGACAAGTCCCCCCTTCCCCGCCCAGCTTGAAAACACATACACCAATCCCGTTCCCCAAACCCCCTTGCCACCGACCCGAAACGTGGTCCTGGGCCCCCTGGTGGACATACGCCCCCCACCCGAAGGAGCCCAAGAACATTGACGGACACCTGAGTCCCCACCCGGGCCTGGCACTGACCCGGAAGGCGCCAAGGCCCCCCAAGGCCTCCTGGGTCCGGGGGGTGCCTGGGGCTTTTTTCCCACCCTGGCCCATCCGCGCCGCCAGAGCATCGCGCTTTTTATCTCTTTCCCACGATATGAAACCGCCGCGCTCATCGTCCCCACTGCCCTATTTCCGAACGCCCGGCCAACGGCCCCCCCCACGTGTGGTTTCCGCCTACCCCTGTTTTCCGCCACACGATCATGCCCTGTCGTTCGTCGTGAATGCGCTCAACGTGTTTTTTGTCGCGCACGCCTTTCCGCCCGCGGCCGGCTCCGATGTCACGCCTACACCGGCCGTGGGGGGCCCACTTCGTCCCTCGGGGCGGTTGTCCATGGCCGGGTGGACTCCCCTGCTGTGGTTCCTACGCCTTTCATCCGCGAGTTGCCCGGGGGTTTGTTTCAAAACCGGGTTTCCTCCATCTTTCCTGAACCAGTTTGTTCCCCCCTGGACGCCGCCCCCGCCGTCACCTCCATCAATTTTCCCGGCGTACTCTCTCTTGCCTTCGCGATCAAGCGCCCGCGCAAATCCCTGTTTTGGTTTTCGTCCCCGCCCGTTCCCAAGGACATCCGCATCTCGTTCCCGGCTCCATGCCTCGGTGCCCCTCGGAAGGCCCCCCATTCGCGTTTTTGCTGGTGATCATCGGCCCACCTGTGCGTGGTTTGGGGTGCTTTTTGTTCCAACACACCCCACCCCTTCCCCGACACGAGCCAAAAGTTGATGCCTCAAGGGCCATGGGGGGGCTGTGAACGACCCTTCAAAACCCTTCGCCGTGGTTTCGTCCCTGCTAATCTTCGCCTCCGTCCCGGCTTTTTTTTTTCGAAAAGCGCGATCGGCCCCCACATCCCCGGGCCGGCGAGGCGGGCGGACCCGCCCCCTGCGGCAACGTGCCCCGGTTTGCCCCGTGAACGTTTTGGAGCCCTCCGCCCATCCACCCCGACCCCTGGTTTCCTTTCGTCCCCCTTCGGTTCAGCTTTACGTTCTAAGGTCCTGGGCCACGCCCACCCTCCAAGCCCAGCCCCGCCCTTGGTCCCCCGGCCCTCGCGGCGCCCGCTGAACCACACTGTTGGCCGACCATCCAACCACGTCCCCGGGTTTTTTTTCTCCCCAAGATTCCCGATCGCGCCCTTCGGGCGCGGATGTTTTCAGCTGTTTTTCTTTTCTCCCCCCCTCTCGCTGTCCTGCCATCAACAGCCCGGAAGCCCGCCCCCAAATCCTGTACCCCCCCGATGGCCGCGCACGGGGTTCCTTTCCCGTGCACCCCCTCGGAAAGACCATCCCAACGAAACCGCAACCCGCAACTCCGCCCACGTCCGCCGAAATCACCCCCCGGGTGGGGGGGGGGGTGGGGGGCCCTACACCATCGCGGGTCCTTCCGCGAAGTCCCTCGAATCATTTGCAGGCGTTCCAACACCCGCCCTGGACCCACCTGTCGGGACCGCGGGGAACGCTCGCCCGGCCGGATTTCGGTTCCTTGCTCGCCTACCTTTTGTCCCCCCTGGTGAACCCTTTCGCGTCGCCTTGTGGCCCTACCTCCCAGGTCGGCCCCCGCTTCCGAAAAGCCCCTAACGGCCCCCCCCAGGAACGTCCCACGTGGTCCTTCCCGTGTTTTGTCGATTTGGTCCTGCCTCCGCCCGTTCCCGACCAAAAGTCGGCCCCCGCCCCAGCCTTTCCTCCCGGTTGCCTTCCCTGCCCTCCCCCACGTTGCCGGTACTCCCGTAACTACTTTCCCTCGCCCTTACCCTCACCTTGATCCGGGGGCCGGCCTTGGCTGTTTTCACGATAAGCCGCCGCCAAGCCAGGATGCTCACAGCGAGATCGAAGGACGGACCTGAAAAGCCCCACGGTTTTGGAACTTCACGATTCCCGGCCCCGCCCGTAGCAGGAGGAAAATCTGGATTTTTCCGCTTGCGGGGCCCGGGCGCGAAATGCGGCCCCAGGGGCCCGGCCCCAGGCCCGCCCCGCCCCCCAGGGGGTTGGGACAAGCCGCTGAGCAGGGCCAAACAGCCATATGGAGATCGACCGTGAGGGTTTGCCACTTTTTTGGATGGTTCAATGAGTCGTACAAGGACCCTGGGCCCGCTTTTTTTACCCGCGGGGTTCGATGACCGGCGGATACGCCGTGTTCCCGTTCTCAAGGGTAAAGCCCCAACCCACCAACACTCCGGCCGGGGTTGTCCCCGGCACGTTTTGACTCGGCGGGCAGCAAGGCCCGCACCATTCCTTCGTCCCCCCGTCGGGCAAAAGACTTCGGAAGAGACGCCTCGAATTGCCTCCCGCGCCCCCCCCAAGCCTTTTGTAGCAAAGGGGTACCCCCCCGCCCCCCAGCCGCCGGTTTTTCCATCCGTGCGGGCCCCGGTGATCCGCCAACGGCCCCCTCCCCGGCTGGAAACGTCGGAAGCACCTGCTGGTAGGCCTTCGATCAATCTTGAATGTTTTGGGTGTTGCGGTGGGACCGGCCCGACGTCAAGCCCCCGGCCCCCTTGCCTTTCCTCCCTGGCCCCCCCCGGGCCCGAGCGCAACGGTACCTCGAATCCCAGGGGAACGGCGGGTGTCGCCGGCCATTTGACCGCCGTTGCCCCCTGAAGGTACCGGCGGGCCCCGAGCCCCCGCCCCCCCGGAACATCCTCCGCAGCCGTCCGCAGGTGGCCCTGGTCCGTAGTCCCTGGACCCCCACCCCCGGCCCCCCGGTGCTCGAAGAACATCCCCGCCCCCCGCTTTCCCGGCCCCGCCCGAGATTTCGTCCCCTGACCAGCCCCCGTGCCCAATTGCCTCAGCTTTGGAGCGCCTGTCGTTCGTGCCGTGCACCAGCCAGCTCGCCCGGGGCCGTTTCGACTATTATCCCGGGTGTTACCGGTGTTTGCGGCCGCCCCTGGCCGACCCAGGTTATCCGGCCCATCCCCCGCCGGGACCTTGCGGCCAACGGCCCGCGGGGCCAGTGTTTTTTTTAGCCGCCGCCGGTCCTCCCCGCCCCGCCGGCCCCGGGAAGACGGCCTGAGGGAACTAGCCCCGCAAGGTTCGCTTGGCGCCCCCTGGCAGGTCTCCGCCGCCCCTCGCAAACCCCCCCCCAAAAGGCCCCCCGGGGGCCCATTTGTTTTCGGCGAGGCCCGTGTCGGCGGCCGCCCCCGCCCGGTCCGCCCTGTTGTCCGCGCTTTGTCCCCGGGGCTTTTCCCAAGCATGCGCTCAGGGGTCACGGGTGGATCCAGCAGCAGCCATTAAATACCAGTCCCCATCAGCTGACCCGGACCCCGGCCCAAGTGGTGTAGGTCCCCGCCCGGCCCTTGACGCCCCCCTGGCCTCCGGAAACAGCCATCGACCATTAAAATGCTTTTCCCAATCCGGACTGGGTGGTCAGCCTCCGAAAACACTGCTCGTTGCCTGTCGATTGAAGATCCTTGGGCGGGTGGCGCTGAAAACCCGCCTGCCGGTGTCCCGGGGTCCCCGTAGAACAAACATGGTCCACCCTTCCCCCGTCCCCCTGCCGCACGTTTTCAGCGCCCTTCCCCCCTGCGCCCGAAAAAGGCCGATCCGACGGTTGTGATCAAGCAAAAAGCGTTTTTCCGTCCTTGCTGGCCGGAGCGCACGCGTTTTTGCCAGGGCCCCAGCCGGCGTACCGTCCCTTGGGCCCACGGTGTGTCGTAACTCCCGCAGTCCCGGTAACACCCCGTTCCCAAAGAAACGGAATGGTCCCGTTTTTGTCGATCTTCTGTCCACAATCGGGAGGATAGCCCCCTGAACGGTTTTCGCGCCATACACCGCTTGTAACCCGCCGGGAATCACCCGATACCACGACCGCCCGCCCCCCCCCGGCAGGAAAAACTCCACCCCACTAAAACTGCCCTTTCCTTTTGGTTGACCGTGCCCTGTTTTTTTTTTATGCGTGCCAGGAAACCGCAGGTGGACCCGACACGCCCGTGTGTTGCCCTTGGCCCCGGGCCCCCGGGCCGTAGAAACCCGCTTCACCCTCGCCCTTTGCCCCCGCCCACAGAACCCCGACCGGGGGAATGGGAAACTTGTGCACCGCATTTGTCCGAAACATAATTTCTTCGAAGTTCCATTCCCTTCGGATGATAAGGCTTTCCTGGGTTTATCTGGGAGCCGGCCAAATAAGGGAAACAGGTGAAAACGCCCCTTTGGAAACACACAACCTTTCCCCCGCCCGCAGGCCTGTCGTCCCCCCCCCCATGTGGGAGCCGGGTCTTAGTGATTGTCACCCTTGGCCCTTGCA
>Ga0179593_1492212_pt1 | contig 10087 bp, 17 predicted proteins | sample CZODoug2_1_08_16_FD_185931 | JGI IMG/M metagenome (GOLD analysis project Ga0179593, IMG submission 185931) | Vadose zone soil fungal communities from Angelo Coast Range Reserve, California, USA - CZODoug2_1_08_16fungal (PacBio error correction) | ecosystem: Environmental > Terrestrial > Soil >...
AAAGAGCGGGATTCAGTGCCCTGCAAAGCCAGCTCACTGAAGACAAGAAAAGGGGGACTGGGGGGGAGGGGGAAACGCTGCGAACAAACCCAAAACCGTTAGGATTGAATCGTCTATCATAACTGGTTTGACGAAGAGGAGGTGGTTAAGGGGGGGGGCAACGAAAACACGGGTAAGAGAAACACTGGGTCGAAAAGAGGGGGGCCGGCGGGTAAGACCGATAGCTAAAAAGACCTAATCTGGCACGTTGGGGTGCCAAAACTGATTTGGGGACTTTGCAGATTTGGATGGTGGCGGAAAAGAAAAGGAAAAATGTAGTGGCGTCGCTTGGGTCGGGAAAACCTGAATGGAGGCCCGTCAAAAACGACGACTTGCCGCCTCCTGTGGTGGAACCAGGGAAAGGAATTAAAAACAATACGGGAAAATGGCAAAGGGAAAACAAGCGGCTGGCCCGCAAAAAAGCTTCAATGGAAAGCTATCAAAATCAAGTCGGGGGGCAGTTTTAGAAAAAAGAAGGACGCGGGATGACAAACGAGGAAAGAGGTCTTGATCTGTGGTAAAAAACCGAACAATGGGAACCGAAGTACTAGGGAGGCAGCATGCCTGGTGAATTCACCTACAAGTCCCCAAAGGTACGTCCCTTGAACAAGGTGCAAGGTGGGAGGAGAAAAAAAAGGGGGGCGAGGGGTCGGTTTGGTCTTGGAATGCACGAACAACGTGACCACGAGCCTGGCTAAGGGTTGTTAAAAAATCTAAAACAGCACAAGGAAGAGCAGGGAAAGGGGGATAACAAGTGAAAATGACAAAACATCTGGGCAACGCTCAAGCGAAACTTAAAAAAAACGCAGGAAGAGAAGACGAAAGAAACAGCGAGGCGGGACCGCGGAAGGGGTGCACTACGAGAGGGTTTGGGCTATGGTTCCCTTAATTTTAAAAACTGGGGGGGGTTCAGACGGGGAAGAATAAAGGTGCAGACAGTAAAACCTACAAGAGGCATAACTCGAGGGGGAGGCAAGGGAGGTAGGAAAAAAAACTGTTGTTTCACTTAAGGTGTCCCCTGGGGAGACCTTTTTCTTTAGGGACTTAAGGCCCTAAGAAGAAAAAAAAGCGTGCAAGATCAAAAGGGAAGGTGGAGCAGGGGGTTCCATTCCGAAAGGGAATCGGCAAGCTCATTTAAACTTTAAGGGGCGGGGATGGCCTGTGAAGCCGAGAACGAGGGGAAGGGGGGGCCGAAGGAAAAAGTGTCCCAACGGCTGTAAAAAAAAAAAGTGGGGTCCTGCTTGGGGTGTTCTTTCCCACTTTCGTGTTGCTCATCAAAATGGGGCAAAGACAATAGGGGCTCAAAAAAGGGAAAAAGACCGTTTTCACCCGTAGGTGAATCCTACCTCTGGCCCTTGGGGCCTTTCGATGGGGGGGGAAATAAGGGAAAAGGAGAAAAACGCGTGAACCCGAAAAAAAAGACTACTAAGCTGTTACACCATTTGTCGCGTTAAAGCGGCAACGGCGGACGGGTCAACGGAGGAACCCTAGGGGGGCAACTGACGAGGGGGAAAGTTAGGATGAGCTTGAACGAACTCAAACGAAGCCAGCAGGTAAGCAAAGGGTAAGGCAAAAGGTGCAAACCCACTAAAGTACAGTCAGGCAGGGGGGGGGCACGCGAACGGGTGACGGCCACAGAAGGTGATCCCGAGGCCGGGAAAGAAGAGAGAAGAATATGATAAAGCTGGGAAAAACATGGAGGGGGCCGGGGGGAGGGAGTGACTGGGGATCCGGGCTGGAAGGAAACATGCTCATTGAAGTTGGGGGGATCAAGGGACCTGGGGGAATAAAAAGGGGAGAAGGAGAAACCAAGAATCAAATGTGGCCCGAACCGAAAGGCACGGCAACGAAACTCAAACCCTGCCGCGTAGGACCTCATGGTTTTCATATACAATCAATCCAAAAACGGCAAAAATAAGAGAAAAAAAAAAAGGGGGGATAAAACAATCAATTCCCAAGGATGGGGGAAGGACGGCACACCTGACCCGCCCAGGGGTTATTCGTGTTTGATTGTAGGAAGGGCAACATTTCGAAAAGGCGATTAACAAAACCGGCGGGAGGAGGGGGGGAAGGACTCCAATAGACAAAAAGAGACGGCAAAAAAAAAGGTTGGGAGAAGAAAAATAGGAAAGACAGCGGCGGAGGGATTCCAGGACGCTGAATGAGTAGCTGCAAAAAAAAACGTCGGGGGGCATTCGTGAAGAGGCCCGAGGGGAAAAAAAAAGAAGGAACTCTACCTAGAAGAAAGGGAGAGAAACCAGACAGAAAAAGAAGGAGAGAAAAATTTACTTCTGGTCACTTCCAATACTTCGGGGTTCTTTTTTTGTTGGGGGCCAGAGGAGGAAAACTGTGAAGATGGAAATGCAGAAACCTAGGGACGGGGGATCTCGTACCGAAAAAAAAAAACCGAAAAGAAAAAGAAAAGAAAAGGGAAAATAACCGCCCCAGATTCAGCAAGTGGACATAAGGGGGACAAGCAAAATACCCTAGGAAGCAAGGGGGGCTAAGGAAAACCGGAAAAAAAGGCACGGACTTCTTGAGGGGGTATCAAGAATCCATCAAAAGATGGTCCGCGATGGGGGGTGTTGGCCTAGGCCTCGCAACTGAGCGGGGGGCCCCCGAAAAAGAAGAGAGGGAAAAAGAGAAAGAAACGAGAAATGGCGCAAGTCCGAAAGAGAAAGGAGGGGTTTTACAAGGTCCAAACATCATTTCTTTAAATGATAGGAAAAACAGATCCGAACGGGGATGGAGAGGGGGTACATGGCAATTTGAGAGGAAGATTGCCAAAAAAAAATCCTCGGAAAATAGGTGCAGGGGGGTATCGTAGAAAAAGGACGAAAGAAAATCTGGGGATTGATGGCGTGGGAAAAAAGAAAGGTTCCAGGGGGTGAAGCTTTTATCAACCCTCCAACCTCCGCCTGGATTGAGGGTGGGTTTCCATAAAAGGAAAAAAAGAAAGGGGGCAGGATGAAACAGCGGTACAAGGGGGGCCCTGCTCCCTAGGGGCCGCCCCAGCCCACAGAAAGAAGGGAAAACATGGGAATCGGGGGAGCACGCCAACGGGGGGGGGGGATGGCAAGCCCATGAAAAAAAAGGGTTACAAATGGTCAGTTTAATTAGTTTCTCAACAAGAAGGGAAGGAGGACCCAAACGAATGGAAAGATATGTTGGGGAAAACCCACATCTTCCCGGCGGCTGATCGGCAATTCCCTTAATGAGGGGGGATCAAAGTATAAGGAAGAAGAAAAGCGCGCCCGACCACCCCACCAAGCCTGGGAAAAAAAAAGATTCACAGTGCTGGCCACGTTTGAGGGGACATGGAAGGAGAGGAAAACAATTACAAAGCGGGCCGACGAGACGATCAAGAAAAGAGAAAAAGAGATGCATCAGGGACATCGTGAACAGAATCCCGCCAGCAAGACAATGGGGGGGGAAAACCTGGTTCCAGGCGGGAGGATTCAAAGCCAGTTGGGGGAAAAATGGTCCTAGGAATGAGATGGTACGGGAGGTGGGGGAGTAACTGGACCGGAAGAACACCCACCCCTCGAAAAAGAAACCGAGTGGCATGCTTCGTCCTGAACAAGGTGCCAAAGGTGCCACTACAAACCGAACAGGGTTCTAGAGAAAAGCAAAAGATAAAGAAAAAAAAAAGGAATTGGAAGAAAAGGGAAGGAAACAAGGAAACGCACAGCTCCGTGGCAATTGCCCCGGACAGGGCCATCCTCCCAACACGTCAAGAAGGGATAGAGAAGGGGTTTAAGGAAGGGCTGCGGATCTGAAACCAAGGAACACAAGCTTAATTGAGAGGAAGAGTTGGGAGTTCGGGCAGGACCGGATTACTCTTCAACAATTCAACCAGTTACAAATCCTTTAGGGGAAAAAGAGGTGGGGGTGGGGCGAATGCTTTACTAGGGAAGCAATACATCGCCAGTTCTAGGTGAAGGAGAGGGGTATTGTCGTCACAGGCGAAACGGGAGTCGTCAACGTCCGAGAGGTTGAAACCAGGGTGGAAAAGCACTTGAAGGGGGACCAAGAAGCAAACATCTCTAATTCGGCACAGGGAAAACCTAAAGAAAAGGGGGGGGGGGAGAAATACGCCACCGGCAGGGGATAAAAGGGGATGTTCAGGCGGGGCGTGGCCCATCAGTGTCAAGGTGGTCGAGGGCAAAGGAAAAGGGGGAAAGGGGGGAGGGAAATGTGCAGATGGGAAATCCGGAGTCATCTCTGGTTAAACGTTGAGAATAGAAACAACCGAATGTATTGGTCTGCAACCTCGCCCAAGCGACTTGGAAAAAAGTTGGGAAAAAAGAAAAATAGGGGGTTGGAAGGGGTAGGGGGAAGAACAAGGGGGGGCCAGGGAACATTACAAGCACTTCGGTCAATGGGGGGGGGTCCGTTTCGGGAAAAAACAGAAAAAAAAAGAGAAGGAAGGAAGGGACTGGGGAAGGGAAGAATCTGCGGGGGGATGAAAAAAAAACTTCAACGAAGGGGATAAAAATCTGACAAGGAAGGGTCATCAGAATCTGAACAGCCAAGTGTCAAAACAGTCTCAAATTTTTTTGGACCCGGAGGTGAAAAGGGGGAAAAAGGGAACCAAGGGCGGGGCAAGGGATGGGAGGGTCAAGGGGTCCACGCGATTATATCAGAAAAAAGTCCAGAAACTTCAATCCAATGAGAAAAAGCAACAAAGTTTTCGAGCCAAAGGCCCAGACAAGGAAAAAAATCACCCAAGGGGGCCACTCTAATTTTTTGGGGAGAGTATGGACGAAGACTCAGCAAGAAGGGGAAAGGGTGGGAAGGGGAGTGTTGGCCGCGAAACAAAACAAAAAAGCCGAGAACCGGAAAAAAAAACCCCAGCCAACTCCGTGGATGTGATCGGGAGAAAAAGCAAGGGGGAAAGAGGGAAAGCCCAACAGGGACGCGGGGAAAATAATCAGGAGGGGGGCCGACAGGGGAAAAGGGCACTTGCAACCCCTGATCCTAAACTAAAAAAAACAAAAAAAAAAGAGGAGAAAAGAGAGGATGGAAAAAAAAGGAGGAAAAAAAGACCTGGGCTACGTGCCAGAGGAGAACATCAGCTGGGGGAAGGGGGTAATGGGAACAGTCCCGATTTACTTCTTCGTTTCATACTAGTTGTCAGACTCCTGAAAGCTGTTGGGTGAGACGGGAAAGAAGGGGGGGGGGGGGGGTCTCAACACGGTACTACACATGTGTTCGAAGGGGAGGAGGTGATAAGTCAGCCCCGAATCAGGACACGGGCACGGTTTCGCTTTTTTTCAGGTAAAGGGGGTAGAAAGTGGAGGAGTGACAGGGAGTCGGATTAGGAACTGGGGGCTCAGGAAAATTCTTTGCACAGAGAGGTTGCCGTTTTTTGAAACCTGGGGCAACTGGAGGGGGAAAAGCCCCGAGCAAAAGAGGGGAAAAGGGCCGGCAAAAAACGGCCAATGAAGCTCGGAGATAAAAGGAGGGGGAGGAGAAAGGCGTCCCTGCCGACCGAACCGGAGAAGTATCTGTTGGTTGGCCACAACCAACGCAGGGCTCAGGATGGAAAAGGAAGGGGGGGGGGAGGAAAAGAAAAAGGAAAACAGACCTGGCACAGGGGACGAAGGAAAAAAAAAAAGAAAAAAAAAAAAAAAAAAAGGGCTTACCTTGCCGATGGACATGTGTCTGGTTGATTTCCGCAACTTGAAACAGGCTAAACACGTTCGCCCGTCCAGCGGGAAACAAGGGACCAGGGGCGCCGGGAACGGCGTAAAGGTGAGGCCCATTGAAGACCCCCAAGGCGGGAGAAAGTAACAAAAAAAGAAGGAAAAGGAAAAAAAAACAGAAGAACATCAAGACGTGCAACAAAGGACGGCCTCACGGGAGAGGGGGTGGGGACACTTCCCCGCAAACAAGGGCACGGGCAAGTGGGCAAGAGGAGGGGGAAAAAAGAAGGGACGGGACTAAACGGGGGAAAGAACGAAAACAAAACTCACGAAGTTCGGGGAGTGCAGGGAAGGAAATAGCCAACAACGTTTTTTTTGGAACAAAAAAGGAAAGCAAGGGAAGGACGGGGGAGGGAGGGGAAAACAGGATCTCGGAACGAAAACGCGTCCAGCAGCAAAAAAGAAAAGAAGCAGGGTTCAACGATTCAACGAAGGAAAAAAAAAAATCGGAACCGCTCTAAACCTGTCCGGGACGGGGGGGGGCAGGGGAAAGGGGGGGGAAAACAGGTCCAAAAACGGAGGGAGGGAAGAACGTGAGCCCTTGTTAAAGTGCTGGTTTTCTGACAGTGTTGGTGTCGTGGTCAGGGGTGGGGGGTGGGATAACGGGGGAAAAGGGGGGGGGGAAACGCACTGCGTTGGCGACTGGGGGAGCACGTTTTTTCGGGAGAAGCCTCGACGGGGGGTGCTCAGGGGGGTACGGGTTTTTTCGGCCGTAGGAAAAAAAGCGGTCAACTGTATAGCTCCAGTAGCACCCGCGCGCTGGGATTTGGAAAGCCGAAGGCGGAAGTGGAAGGAGGGGAGGACGGTGAAGTTGTCTGCCGGGAGGGAGAAAGGGGAGAAGGACCCTTGGAGGAAGGCGCCGTCGGCCGTCAAAACGCCACCGAGGGGGGGGGCAAACAGGGGGAGGAAAAACGGACCCCCTCAAGTGGCGGTCCAATGGTTTATTGCGGAAGGATGGGGAAAATATCCTAGAAGCGGGGTGTACCCGGGGCAGGAACGGGGGACAGGGGAAAGATCAAGAGAAAGAAGGAAAATTCGTGGAATTAGGGGTGGGGGTCCATGGGTGGGGCAGGAGGAAAACTGTGTAAAAAAGCAGGGACTGAATAGCAACTGCACGGCCGTGTTTTTGGGAAAGTCAGGCAAGGGGGGGGAAATAAAAGGGGGACGGAGCAATGCCCCCGCCAAGAGGGGTCAGGGTCGCTGGCGCCCGTGCACCAACCCGCCAGGCGAAGAGAAAGGTAATGAATGGAAAGTAAAGGTAAAGGGAGGAAAGCCTTACGGTATACCGACGCCAGAACAACTAGGAGAAAGAAAAAATCATCCCCCAAAAGAAAGGAGGGCAGGGATCTTCCGGGTCAACGATTCCCCCCTTAGGCTCGTTGGGGTGGAGAAAGTAGAAGGAGAAGGGAAAAGGAAAAAGCGGGGAAGTCTGGGTGCCGTGCCCCTAAAGCGAAAAGAGGGGGGAATACGGAACTTAAGGACCATGCACGGATTTCCCAATCGCTTATGGAGGAAGAGGCCCTGAGCAAGCTGACTAAAGAAAAAATAGGGAAAGAGAAGAGGGGATAGTCGGACCACAAAGATCTAAGCGAAAAACCAGTATATAGACGCACAGAACCAGCAAAAAAGAAAAGACCGCAGATGAGACGGCTTTGCCAGGAACCACAAGGGGAAAAACAAGTGGGTGCAAGGGGGCGGAAAAGAGGGGACAGGGGGGAAATTTCTTCCACCTGGGAGAAAGTTGGGATCGTGAAAAAAACACGAAAAAAAAAACGGAGGGGATAAAAAAAAAAAGAGAGGAAAAGACCACAAGACCATAGGCGCAGTGGGGAAAGAGGGAGATCCAAAAACACATATGAGAGAGGGGGTGTGCAAAGCAAATCCTTCATTGTATACCGGCCTTGTCGTTGGGGGAAAAGGGGGGAGGACTAGAGGGGGGACGTAAAGTCCGTCAAGTAAGATAGTTTGTGTCACAGCAGCTCAGAGGGAGGAAAAAACGCAAGGAATTAATATCTCAAAAACACTTTCCCATTCACAGAAGAGGAAGGGGAGAGGAAGAAAGGCAGGGAATGCGGAGAACGGTTATGGGAACCAATTCCCATTGGGGATTTTTCGTACTGGAAAAGATTAAGGAAGGGGGGACAGGTGGAGAGGAATGGGGAGAATTAAGGTTCCTTCCAAAAAATGAGATAGCGTACCAAATAAAAGGGGGAGGGGGAAAGGGAATCGTGAGATGAGCTCCGCCATCCAGGTGAGGGAAGTGAAGGGGGGTGGTTATAGGAGGGGGAAAGGGAGAGGGGGAGTTCGAGGACCGCAGGGAAGGAAATGGGGGAATTACAAAAAATCAAAACTTTCAATTCGCGCCATGATTACGAGGAGGGACAAACAGGAGGGCAGCGGAAAGGGCAACACAAATGGGGAATGGGAACAGCGAAATTGAATCCTCAAAATTAGGGGATGTTCACAAACGGGAAAGAAGCTAGAATAAGAAAAAGAAGAAGAAGGAAGCCGCCCCCAGCAGAATGGGCCAGCCTATATGTCAATCCCTTTTAGTCACGAAATCTAACCGGGCCACGGAAAGAAAAAGCAGGGCATTCGCGGGGGGCCAAAGAAAAAAAAATTCGGGAACCCCTCAAAGACCCAAAGAAAAGGACCGGTGTCAACAAAGTGCGGCCCAGGTTGGGAGGACGGGTGTGAGGGCGGGGGGCAGTTACCTGTGCCCGACCAACCTAAATGTCAGGAAAAAGAAGCACAACAAAAATAATCTAGACCAAGAGGGAGTGATAAAAGCAAAGAAAGTACTCCAGCTTGAACCATTGGCGTAAAACAGCGGGGAGATGCAAATGAGCGCGGGAAAAGTGGGTGTAATCTAGCTGATAAGGTAATTGTTTTAACGTCGAACCTTAAATTCCACCCCTCAGAGGCGCACGAAATGGAAACTAGCCGGAAAAAACGGGGACAAAGAGGGGGGGAAAAGCCAAAGAACAAAGGGAAGGATAGAAGGGGGGGGACCAGTCACCAATAATTTCTAAAAATTAAAAAGAAGAAAACCCCAAGGGACAGGAAAAAAAAGGGAAAAAGAACAGGGGAGGGAGAACCTAAATCGGAAGTTCACGCGTGACAACTCACGGTCCAAACATCCACCTCCCGAGTCCAGAAAAGGGAACAATAAAAAGGGTGGGGAAGGGGGAGCATTTGCGGAATAGGGGGGGGAAAAAAAAAGGGATCAACGCACTTGAAAAATGAGAGAAGCGTTTTTGTGGAGGAGAAGTCCCTCCCAAGGAAAGGGTCAATGTTAAGCAAGGAAAAAGGATTGTGTGGTTGGGTTGCTAAATAGGGGAAGAGGAATCACAGTGAAGGAGGGTGGTGAGGAAATGGGGTTCCAGGGTAGGGGAACGAGTCCGTCAGTCCGCCCATTGGCCCCCATTTGGTCCGGAGGAGGGGGGGAAAAAAGAAATAAACATAAAGACCTGGGTCAAAAAACAACGCCCTTCAGATGAATGGGGGGACATTTCACAGAGGGACGGGAGAGACTTGGGGCCGTGCCCAGCAGGGGTACGTTGTACCAGTCACGACGGAAAAAAAAAAAGGGGGGCAGGGGGCTGAGTGGGGGGGGGACCGCAGAAAGGTGAACCTAACATTGAAAGAAAAATCATCTCTTTGTTCACAAGGGGGTTGGGAGGAAGAAACCGTAAAAAAAAAGCGCCAACCTCTTCAGCCTGAAAAAGACATAACTGGACACTTTTGAAGGGCTATAGATGTTCTTTGGGAACTCCCCCCAGACCAAGCATGACGACAAAACCTGGTGCAGTCAAATTTGAGTTCGGGAGATATAGGGAAAAGGATATGTTTCTGAATCGCATCCGGAAAACAGAGGGAATAGAAAATCAAAGAGAAGAGTTGAAAATGGGTGAAACGGGTCGCCGGACATTGTTTCCTAAGGCGCCGTTTCCCTTTAGTGTTTCAAGGGGGAAAAGGGGGAAAGGGGGACAAGGGAGACAAACAGGAAGGGACGGAAAGTAAACGGTCTGTGTGCCGAAAAGTTAGAGACACAATACCAAAGGACAATCTGAAACGCCGCCAAAGTTTTGATAAATCCAAAGCCCGGAAAAAAAAAAAAGGCATCAAGAACAAACATTACCAGAGTCAGTCTATAATAAGCAGACCCATTGACGAGGGGACCGGTTAGGAGAAAACTAACAAAAAAGAAAAGAGCACCGGTCACAAACAAAAAGGGATCGACACAGGACGAAAGAAGCCATCTCTGAGGAAAAAGAAAGGGCGGAGACGAGGGGGTTAAAAAAGTCCGTCTCATTGTTCAAGGGGAAAAGAACTCGGAG
>Ga0179593_1544115_pt1 | contig 10087 bp, 8 predicted proteins | sample CZODoug2_1_08_16_FD_185931 | JGI IMG/M metagenome (GOLD analysis project Ga0179593, IMG submission 185931) | Vadose zone soil fungal communities from Angelo Coast Range Reserve, California, USA - CZODoug2_1_08_16fungal (PacBio error correction) | ecosystem: Environmental > Terrestrial > Soil >...
GGGTGGGAGGGACACCCGATAGGGGGGGTTCTTACGGAAAAGCTACTTTTGAAAGTAAAACTGGTATAGGTCGACTTCGCATTATGGGGATTCACGTCCTTATCGGGGGTCCCATTCAGGACGTCTATTACAATACCCGATCGAAAAAAAGGGTTTAGAATGCTGCAGCGCAGGTAGTTTTTCAAGGGTGTGGATGAATTAATTGGGGACATCATTCCCCGAACGTTTCCTCTCAAAGTGCCAGGATCTTTTGAAAACGAGTGTAGCACGATCTTTCCTCCCCGTCTATTCAGATGCACTGATCATATGGCGGGAAAGAGGTTAATAAAGCCGGTCGGGGACCGGCGAGGCAGATCCGACGCCCCAGAGGAAGTTTGTCTAAGCAAGGCCAGGGACTCTGCGAGAAGCTCCCCAAAATAACGCTCACCAAGGCGACAAACCCTCCTGGGGGGGAAGGGGATTCTGCACTGATCCTCTGGAAAATCCCCTGCACGGTTGATGTGTATCCTATCTAGGAGGAAGATCCAGGACCAACCTTCTGAAAACAAATCTCCAAACTCCAATTACAAAATACTACCCGAGTTTTTGCACTTCTGAAAACTTCGAGGGAGACCCTGGCCGCGATCGCACTGGTCTTTTCGCCGGGGTCTCCCAATAAACGGAGTCCCCTCGCTTCTAGCTCGCTCGGAAGAGTTTGACTTTCACGGGGGGGGCCTTCCTCCAACACAGGTTTTTAACTTTTTCTCTGCTCGTGCTCGGTTATTCCGAAGAGTTGGGGGGGGGGCTAGAGAGGAAAAATACTTCTCCCCTTGCGTTGGCGCCGGGTCACAATGCAGAGGGTGGGGGGTCCAATCAATGCCAAATATACTACATCTTTTCCTTGACGGAATAAGACTTTTGCAAACCTCGCAGAAGGGGGCTGGCACAAGGTGTACATCGCCAGTTGTCACAGGGGGGCTAGTTCGCGGGAAATCTGACGCTGGCCACTGGAGCCCAACTCTAGCCAAAGCGTCGGAGGAGTTGCGCAGGCCGACCCGCATTAGTTGACGAAACGTTCCTCACAAGAGCATTTGCGCCTCGGAAGGAGAAAAATCTTTTACTCGGTATGTCAGTACGCATCAAAAACGTCCGACCGGGGTGGAGTAGGCCGGCCCAAGAGGGATTTTGTTGTGCCCCCACGTCAAAGTAAACGCCGTGCCACTTCGGGGTAGTTCACTTACAGGCTATATGAGGAAGTCGTTCTTGCAGCTAATATTTTCGAAAGAGGGGGTGCTCGATTATTTAATAGTGAACTGCCTCCAGTCTGGTTCGTTCACGAGAAGGGGTATAGGAAAAGGCTCGGGACTCCTTCCTTTCACTCAGGAAGTGGGGTTTTGGAAGCAACTTGTCGCTGGGGACTCTTCGGACTACCCCAGAAGGGCTAAGGGCTAGGGGGGGGTTCCCCAAGTCCCGCGCACTAAGAGTGCAGAACTTGATTAAGTCCATGAAAAGCTGGCTGGTCAGACGGCGCTAAGGCGTTTCCTTTGGGACAGGGTTATACCTCTCAAGCCAATAGAAACGTCCTAGTGCTCCTCGACCTTGATTCTATGGCAGTGGGAGGAATAATACTGCGTACCTCCATTAGGAGGGGTCGGTCGAGGGGGACCCTCGGCATGGCCAGACCTTTTTCAGGGGCCTGGGGAAAAGGAGGGTTGGAATGATCGGTGAATTTGACCTCAAGGCGCGAAGTACAGAAAACCAAAAAGGGGGGAGAGTGACGTGGAGGGGGGGGGGCTTGGAGATTACTTCCGAGCAGGTCCGCGGATAGGGGGTGCAGATCGACCATACTCGTGGGGACCTGGTAAAGCAAGAAGGGGAGGGGGGCCACCGGGAAGAGTAGCAGGTTTCGGTCTTTGCGAGGAAAAAAGGGCCTAGGGTAAGGTATGCGCAGAGTTTGTCGCGACGATAGACAATAAAAGTCAGGCTTAGTGGCTGAAACCGCCCCCACCTTCCTCGAACCCCCCTCCTTCTTGTGCTCCGTACCCTCGGGGAAAAAAGAAACTCCTACTCACACAACAACAACTTCATTCTTATAAATGCTCGTATATTTCGGGGCATTCTATGGGAGCCTGCGCGTCGGGTGTTTTATCGGGTGACGGTCTTAAACATCTCTCGAGAAAACCGTAGTCAGCTACCAAGAAGCTAATAAATTACAGGCTTCCGGGTTCGTTTTCGGAGATTCCTCTTTCCAATGTCATCGTCGTGCGAGAAAGTACTAACTGCAAAAAGTTCACCACCGATAGTTCTAGCGAGACCTCGATAACGCGCTTCGGGGGTCAGGAGAAGAAAAAGCACTACGAGACACCTTCATCAAAGGGTGGAAAACACCGGTGCTGGAGAGGCCCACTGGCACCAATTAAAAGATCATTCAAAAAATACATCTTTTTCTGCAGGCACCCGGCAAAAGGGGCCGCGGGGGAGACGAGCAAGGGAAAGGGGGGAATTGGATGATCCAAACGGATTCCTCGAAGTAACAAGGTCGGTCCAAGCAAACGGCGGGGCGTAGTACGCGATGGGGGGAGAAAGAATCCAGGACCAGAAGAGCGAAGCCCTGGTCTTGAATTAACCGTTGCATTGAAAGATCCGGAAAACACTAGGAGGGGAAAACCAGCCACAGGGGCTTTCCGCTGGGGTCAACCTCAAAACGAATTTTACAAAAGCCCGTAGGGAAGGTGAAACAAGAGGGTGAGGCCTGAACGCAAACCAAAACTTCCTTAGCAACTGAGCTGGGAACCTCTAAAAACTGCCGGAAAATCGAAGGGAAGGAAAAAAAAAAGTGCGGTACAAAGTCACTATACTAATCTACAGACCATGGAGTGGATCTTAGAAAAAAGCAGCCGGGTCGCACCATCTCCCTAAATCTAGAGGCAGGGGAGTCTACTCTTGTAATGGGGGCAAAAAATAACGGGACGGCCCACGAGGTCACCTTACAATCTCTGAACCTGGGGGGGGATTGGGTTCTAAAAAGCTGCATCCACGATTAAAATCTTAATAAGTAGGAGAAAAACCAGAAGGTGGAAAAATTCTCGTTTTGGCGAAAGAAAGCGGTCGAAGGCCGTCGAACCTTATTCCTACTACGCTTTCTTGAGGCGGCCAGGGGAACACTTAGAAAATGCCGAGCGACGTCGAAACCGGCGAATGTATGGGGGGGGGGGGGGGGGGGGGGGGGGGGGGGGGGGGGGGTGCCAGCTAAGGTTGTTAAGGTTAACTGAACGGGCCTCCAAGAGAATGTCGTATCCAATCGTTGGCCTACACCGGGGGCCTACTTAAACCACCAGAAACTCGAAGGAGGGTTACAAAAGGCTACGTACCACGCCTGCCTCCTGCAAAGATTACACGAGCACCATGTCCGTGTCGAGGGATGCTTCTGAGAATGGTCACACATAACGGTCGCGAGAAACTCTACGAATTGTGCTGTAGCGGTTTTGTCGGGGCTACTGTCAGCCACCTAACGGGGTAGAGAAAGGGGGGGGGGAGAACTCGACTCGAAGGGCAGCAGGTACTCACCCGGTCTTTTATGAGTTGGGTAGTTTCTCCGTGAAAAGTGGGGGGGGGGGAAGAAGGTTCTACGGGATCTCAAGGACTCTCTAAAAAGAAAACGACGGGTCTGAAACCTAAACCTTCTCAGGTCAGTAAAAAAAAGTACTTGGGAAATCCACCAGTTTGGCGTTTTTGTCGCGAGAAAAGGCCCATCAGTGGGCTCAGGCGTGGTGTCGTCAGCGCCGCAAGGAGACACCTTCGGGAAGTTAGTCAGTACTTAACTGAGCCGGTCAAACCGGCGACCTCTAGGGGAAGTACGGAGGGGAAAAAATTAAAAATATGCTAAGAAAGACGCGGATCGTCGGGGGAAAATCGTCCCGGAAACGCAACTGACGGGAGGGTCCTGTCCTTTAAATAAGGGAATGGCGGGGCCGGCAAAATTCAAAAGAACTAGGCAGGAACCCTCGAGAGACACCACCGGTCGCGAGGGCGGCTCCGCTCTCCTGGAATGCAGGGACCCCATATAAAGCAGGAGGGGGCCCCAGGACACCTACTGTTGAAGAAAAACCGCATCACAAGAAAAAAGGCACCCCTATAGGGGGACTACCTAGCAAGCGTCTATCTCTCAAAAAAAACAACACTGATTATTATTAAAAGATAGAGAATAGCCTCTTTTATTGAAGGGGAAACCTATCGGGGTGGGGGGGAAGAAATTCCGTCGACGGTGAGAGTCTGCCAATGGAAAAAAGCGTGCGTAAAAAAAAAGAAAAAAGACCGTATCTTTGGTTCCTGCTGTGAGCGAGGATGCCTCCCTCAGACCGTTTTGTGTCAAGATGAGTCTTACACCGCGGGGGTGGGGGGGAGTGTAGGAAAGGCTTAAGTTTAGAGGGCAAATAATGGGGGCTCCAAATGAAGGAGGTCGTCATTGCGGGACGGGGCCTATTTTAATCTTTCCCGAAGTTCTGCTAGAATAGTAGGAGTCGTTCAAAGAAGGAAAAAAAGATCGCCGGGAAGGCCGGAGAGGGGGGAAGGCCTTACTCCCCCAAAGGTTTTATACGGGTCTTCTCGAGGGGGCCCTCCTAGTCTGGACCAAAGAAAAAAAAATTTGCAGAAAAAGGGGGAAGACACACACTCCAGGGTGCAGCTTTCCTGCATCCGAGATTCCTCCTGTGAAAAAAGGATCCGGGGGAGGGTTGAAAACGACAAGACAATGGGAGACCACGTCGACGGGGAAACAATAAAAAGCCAATCACAGGGTTGCAACAGACCTACCGGGAGGTTAACCTGCGGCCAGTCCGCGTCGGGCGGGGGACCACTCTGAAGTCTGAGGAACCCTTGAGTGGAGCCTATTCTAAAAAAAAAAAAACTGCTCACTCAAATCTAGACGGAAGGACCCTCAAAGGGAAGTTTTGTACAATAAGGGCGTCCTAGATCGGGAACAATAGGCAGGGGGGTTATCGGGAAACTTGGAATCCTTCGGCTCGGGTGGGAGTACCTTCGTCTCACATTCTGCTCCCATGGCTGTTCTGCTTAAAATAGGGCTTAGAAGGAAAAAAGGTGCCCACCGGGGATTCTGGGGGGAAATTTTCTGAAAATAAGGGACTGTTCCAAGTGACCTCTCACAAAAATTTTTCAACGTGAAAAGGACCTCGAGGAAAAATCGAGGGAGGAGGGGGAAATCGTTCTTGGGTCCTTCCTTAGCCAAACCACCCTGGGGCACTACCCGGTATTGAAGCCAGGGGAAAGGATACACCCCGCATTCTACCGCCGACTCTCATTGAGGGTCCGCCGGGGAGAAGGGGGGGAATTTGGGGCCAAAGTTCAAGCAGCGCGACTTCTCCATAGGATCGGGGGGATGAGGGCGCATCAAAAAAAGGATCCGGCGTAGGAAAGTAACGGGGGGAGAGGCCGGACCTCGTTAGTTTTTTGCGGCCAAGTCCCAGCGGTCCAGAAGCCAAAGGGAAAACGCGCGTAAGGGGCGTCAAGAAGGGTTCGACAGGAAGAAAGACTCCCCTTGGGAAGGGAAAGTTCTGAGAGAGGCGCTTGATCTGTGACGCTGGGAGCCGGGCCAAAATTTAAAAAACAAAGCGTCTACGGCGCGTTTACAAAACGGCCGTTTAACTCAAGGGAATTTGGGGGTGGGTGGCGTTCAGGAGGTAAATGCGGGAGGGAAAACGACCAACGACGGTTCGATTGTAAGCTGGGGATAGGTCCCAAGAGAAAAACTGAAAAGAAATAACGGGAATGCAGCGTCCATTCAACGGAGGGGCCTCTAAAACACTCAGGAAAGCGCTGTGCTGAGTGAGTTTGGAGCTAGGACTGGAGAGTCTCACGGCCGGAGTCGCCCTCCGAAATTTGTTAGGCTTCTAAATCCGTGCTGAAAGCAAAAGGGCTGCATCCCGATGGGAAAGAAAGGCGTCGCCGGCCCGTCGACCTTTCCATCCGGGGGGGACCTTAATCACCCGAGGGAGTCTTTGGGGAAAATGATCAGAAGGGGGATACGTGGAAAAAAATGACAGAACGTATTTTCACACTTTGAATGCACTGTTTAGTAGGCGTTTCTTGGACGGAGAAAAATCAGGTCAATCTGTCTCTAGGAGGATTGCAGCTTAAAGACAATCTAGGGGTGACCTGCGGGGCGAGAAGGCCACAGGACATGTCCGGAAACCATGTTTCTGCCGGGGGGGCCTCTGGGTCCAGCACTAAAAAAGGGAAAAGACCCGGACGCATTTTATTCGCATGAAGTTTCGCAAAAGCCCTACCGAGGAAGGCGCCGGTTTTACGAAAAACCGAACTAAAAAAAATGCCGCAAGGTAGATCTCCTGGGGGTCTCCTAACAGGATCTTTCCACAAAAGTGAGGAAAGAGAGAGAGATTCGTTCGGGTCTATGTCGAAAGGAGTAAGTGTGGGGGAGAGTTCTGCAGCGCTAACTCCTGCGATGAACGTCTTCAGGAAAGGCGACCCGCGGGCGAATATCAGGACTATTCGGGGAATGCAAGAAAAGAGAACATTGCGGGGAAGTGGTCCGTTTCATCGCTTTCTGAAAGACAAAAAAAGAAACTCGGCAAAATTACCCGGGGAAATGCAGAGAAACGAGCCGAGAACTGACTGTCTTCTCGACGTCATAAAATCACTCCCAATCAAAAAGTGCAGAACCGGGCAGTTCTGGTCCGACGACGTCTCATCTAGAGCACCAATATCATTCAAAAATACCATCTTTTGCGAAAGGGAACAAAACAAATCCAATGGGAATCGGAAGGGGAAAAGAGTATAAGAGCCATCCGTGTGGGAATCCTCATGAATTCCCAAAAAATTACCGTCATGGAACCAAGAGTCAAATCGGCGCTTCTGCGACTGTTCGCGATGGTACTAACTCCATTAACCCAAAAGGAGGCCGGATGGTGTAGTCTGACCGGGATCATGGGGGAGAAAAAAGACCTTTTATGAAAACTTCTATCGCGGGGCTGGGGCTTTTCAACCGAAAGAGTTTAACTACCCTCACTCGGGTTGAGGGGAATGAAACTCCAGTCATGGAGACGCCACCAACGGGGGAACTGATTCCACCTTCCTTCTGTTTCCCAATGTGTCTAGACCGCTTGCTTGTCACCAGATGACCATACTGTCTTCCTATTCACGAAGATTTCATAACAGAGCTTTATGACAGGAAAGAGGAACCTCAGGCCCGGGATCTCTACGCTAAAAAAGAGCGTCTCCTTCTTCTGGACGAATTCTGGTACGGGATTCACAACAACGCAGGAAAGACTTCACAGGAAATAACGTCGAACGAAAGGAAGGCTTTTTGACCTCTACTACCCGAAAGGAGTTATATTAATGGGAACCATGCTGCGGGATTCGCAGAGGGAACACTTTGAGGCACCTAATGCGAGGAGGCTTTACCGGACGAACATCTTATTGGACTTGAGTGCGTCTTTGGCTCGCTAAGGTAACTGAGGGGAGGAAGAAATAGACGGTTCACCTGGCCGGGTTAACACCTGAATATAACAATTAGTGGGAGGGGGGCAAAAGGAAGTTCCGTCCAAGGGGTTGGGGGGGGGGGGGTTATCATCCAGGTGGAACACCTGCGCCGACTGGGGAACAGTGCGCCCGACAGCAGAGAAATTAGTGACGCGAAGCGAACCTCGAGACAAAGGTAGGAAAGGAAGGTCACTCTCACAAAGGGGGGAGGTTTGCCGATCCCTGCCGCACTCTCGGTGTAACCCTCGCGGGGGTCCTTATGGGTGGCTCTCGGCCTCTAGGGGGGGGGGGGGGGGGGGGGGAGGATCTTTTTCTGGGCGACGAGGTCCACCTAGGGCCTTTTTTATATCGGAGTAAAGTGGGAGAAAAGGGAAAAAAAAAAGTAAAGAAACCAAAGGTCTTTTATTTCGAAGTTAATTTGGGGGGCGATCGGGTTCGGGTTTCTCTCACATTGCGCGACTCGACGATCTCGGCAACCCGCAACCGGGGGCTGGCCACAGCGGATCTGATTGGGGGAAAGCTTGTTTTTAAAGCACCATCGTGGGGGGAAGGGTTGGCGATCTCGGATGCTCGAGCCGCAATATTCGTCTACACCGCATTGATTTTAATTCGGAAAACCGTATCAGCCGCGGCGCCTCTGGCCGTCGTCAGAAACTATGGGAGAAGTTAATATACGCGGAAAGAGTCTGTAACCCAGAAGCCCGCGGCCACCGCAAGGAACTATTCCTTCAGGGCAGGTCCGAGTCACTGGGGAAAGGGGTCGCAACTGCTCACCGAATACCAAAAGGAAAAACTACAACGGGTCCAACGCATCGTACACCCCCAGTCAAAAAAGCTGTCTGCAGAACCGCGCCTACCACTCAGGGACAAAAAAGAGAAGCGGGTAGGCCGCAGGCAACACCTAAGGGAAACCTCACCGGTAGAGAAGCACCCACGATAGGGTGTAACCTACAATCTGCTAGAGCGCGCAAAAACAACGGAGTAATATGAAAGAAAGACCGTTTTTTAGTGGAGGGGGGAGACCTGGGGCCTGGTCAGGATGCTTAAAGAAAGGGGAGAGCTTCTTCAACAAAGTAGGTTGGCAATGCGAACTCGCCCTATCCTGAGAGGGGGGGTCAATGATTTCTCTATGATGAAAGGATCTACACGGGGGAAAATACTGCGGAAATGTTAGTTGGCCTCGGTCTTTGTATTCGCCATGGTAATTTTATCAAAGAATCCATTCCTTCCAAGAAACAGTGCCCTGAAAGTCCAGTGGTAAGGGGGATTTCCTAAGGGGTAAAGACAGTTCCTCGTCTATTACCGGCCCCCGGGAGGGACATAGTCTTGAATCGTTTCCGACGACTGCCATCAAGGAGCAAGTCTTGAGCTCGGCAAGAAGACCAATCAAAGGGGGGGAGGGGGCATATTCTTCTCCTGGGCGAGCTCCTCTAATCAGAACACACGATCATCTACGCACACGATAAGCTCCTCAGAAAAAAAGGGAGGTGGGTCTGCCCAAATCCGACGACTCCACCAGAAGTTTAGGGGAGCCAGAGGCGTCTACAGGGCCATGTTCTCTACCGTAACCGATCGCCAAAGGCAATTCACAAGACCTGGGGGGGGGAAGAGAACCTCGCGTCGGATCGACAACCCTCTTCTATCTCCCAAAGGTAGGGGGGCCTTTCCCTCGAACAGTAGGAAAAACCGAACAAAGGGGGGAGGTCGCGGCAATCTTCATGCGCCGGGGGGACAATCTGAGTTGGAAGCAGTAAGTAGGAAAAACATCGGGGGGGACTTTACTAGGCGTTACTCCTGGACGGAAAGGTGGAGGAGAGTCAAAGAATTAGACCCTTTCTTTTGCTCGGGGGACAAGGTCAATTCGGAAGGGTCATCCTCCAATGTTATCACGGGTGAAAGTGTCTTGGCGTAAATCAAGAGGGAGTTAGGGGAATCGAAATACACCGGTTCTCTTTCACCAGGTGGGTTTTTGTCCAATCTCCATTTTCAAGAAAACCTAGGTCGCGGCCCTCTAAGGCCCAGGGGAAGTCCCAAGGCTAGCACGACCGCGCGTATGCCTCCCTCACCGGAAGCCGACCCATCGCATGAGGGTGACTAACGGGTTCCCTGGAAGCGACGCATTGGGGGGAAAGCCGCTGGTTCGACCCTCGACTTAAGCCAGAACTGGGTGAAGGATGCCGGCCAATCAAAAAAAGGTCGGTCGCGTCGAGACTGTGACTTAGGGAAGGAACTCGTGAGTTGGGGGCAGGAAAACAGGCAACACCCAAAATCCGGTCCCATAGAACGCGCTTAAGGGGTCGGAGATGAGTCCATTCTGCGGGGGAAAACGATGCCCTTCCTAACTGCCTGAAGAAAGGTGGGAAAAAGACGTGCTAATCGTAAGCTTAGGGGCCCTTTCTGGGGGGGCTGCAGGGATGGACAACGCATTAGGGAAATCGCACTTCTCTGGGCAAATCATCCAGAAAAAGGGGGCACTCAAGGGAGTGTTGTGGAGTTCAGAGGGGTACTTTCTGCGGAAAGAACCAGAAGTCTATTTCGTGAAGAGGGGGGGGGGGGGTGCCAAAAAGACACGCGAGAGAAGAGTGGGGAAAAC
>Ga0179593_1589115_pt1 | contig 10087 bp, 14 predicted proteins | sample CZODoug2_1_08_16_FD_185931 | JGI IMG/M metagenome (GOLD analysis project Ga0179593, IMG submission 185931) | Vadose zone soil fungal communities from Angelo Coast Range Reserve, California, USA - CZODoug2_1_08_16fungal (PacBio error correction) | ecosystem: Environmental > Terrestrial > Soil >...
AACGGCTAAATTCCGAGAAAGTCTACGTCCAGGTCGATGTTGTAAACGAAGGAGGGAGAGCCAGGAATCGTGAAGAAGGGAGGTCCTCTATCAGACGAAGGTCACTCCTCTTCCTAGGGGGGGAGCTATCCTTGCTTTCTCGGATTGCAAAAAATAGGGGCTTCGCCCCCTGGATAGAGAGGTCGAGAAAGCGTCGCTGACTCGTGAATGGGGCCATCGGGAAGTGGGCCGGCGGCCGAAAGACGCCACAGGGAAGATTTTTCGTCCAGGCCCCGATAACCGGGACGGATAAAAAGGCGGGTCGCCGGTTCGAGCAAAAAGAGGCACGCCGAAGGGGGGAAAACTCCTCCGGGAGCCCTGGACTCCCAGGCCGGTAAGAAAGCATGTCGTCGGGGGGAAGAAAGAGGGACTTCCTGAAAAAGCGTCCTTATCTTAAGTCCTCCCTCCTATCTTCAGGCTCCGGTCAAAAACCTCTGACATTAAGGAGAATGCTACCGAAAGGGAAGCCCCCCCCCCCCCCCCCAACCCCCCCTCCCCCCACCAAACAAACAACCCCCCCAAAAAAGAAACCCCCCCCCGCCAAACCACCCCCAAAACTTTTTCGAGGGGTGGATCGAAGAAGATATCAGCTGAGAGAAGAAAAGACGGAGGAGGATGAGCTCGTCTGGGGAAAAGCCCGACAAATTACAGGGGGAACGAACTAGGGAGGAAGAAGAAAAGTGATGCTTCGAAGAAGAAGAAGTACTGCCTATCGGACGCCACCATTCAAAAAAACAGTGCCGGGGAGATCGCTATGATTGAGAAAACATACTTCCCTCCTTTCAGGGAGGGCTAAAGGTCCTTCTCAAGGAGGTCCTGTTTCTGAGTCCTCCTTTCTTTGTAGGGAATTCGAGAGACCAACCGAACGCCTTGGGGGGGGGTCCCTGTAGAAGAAGAAAAACGAAGGAGAACCAGTGAAAAAAGTTCGGCTCGGAAAAAGGCCTAATCTTATGCACAATCAGAAAGGGCCAGCGGGAAAAAGGACCCGCTTTCAAGGGGGGGCGAATCCCCGATCGTAAAATCCGCGCACGAAAACATGCAAAGGAGCAAGAGGAGGAAAAAGGCGCGTCAGGCTTCTAGAAAAGAAAACTTCAGTATGGCCCGCCGCCTCGATGTTCGTGCCACTAAAAAGGAACAATCGGAATGTGAACAAAAAGTACGCCGGAGGGAGAAAGCGGGGTTCTCGGAGGAGCTTTGACTATCACATCGCAAACGCTCGGAGACAAAGGAGACGATCATCCGGCAAGGGGGAAAATTCGCCAAACGATCACGGGTTGGTAGGAAGGGAAGAGTCTGTAACATGAGAAGGTGTCTGTCTCCAAGAAGAAGGAAGGCGATGTGACGACGGAACTACGGAAAAAAGGCAAACTTCTGCGTTACCGCACCATTCAAAGAAAAGGAGGAAAATTCTCGACGGGAAGGGAGGAATAGAGGAAAAGAATGAGCCGTGGTCCGCCTGGCTGCGGGAAAGCGGATTCTTTTTGCGTCTTTAGCGAAAAAAGAACTTGCAATGAACTATTCAATAACTCCGGCCCCTCTTGACGCCCTGGTGGCAGAAAAAAGAGGGAGCCCTCGTTAGAATGGAAGGACTGGAATGAGTTTTCCTCTCGAAAAGAATTCAAAATATGTATGGGGGACATGGGGGGCGGCCAGGAGAAACGGGCTCGGGTGTAAGCGCCGACCACTCTTTACTGAGGGAAGTTCCGGAATAGGGGTGGAGGGGGGGGAGGGCTTTGGAAGAGCCCTCAACAGAAAAAAGAAAGTTTCTGGGGGAGGGGAGTGGCCGGGAGGCCGGCCCATTTAAAGGGGAAGCTTGTCGTCCCTTACCTTGGGGGGGGGGAATAGCCGGGAAACTGCAGAGGGAAGGGGGCAAAGGTCCCGAGTCCTGAAGGGTTCTTTCAGCGGAAAGAGACAACGATCAGGTGGAAAAGGAGGCAAGTGGTGATAAGCTGTTCCGCCGATTTTTAACCGACCTTAATAGAGGGATGCTGAGCCGGCAGGAACTAGGGGAAGGAGAAGGCCTCGGGAAGTTGATTTACTAGCGGAAGGGGCTCCACCGTAGGGAAACGTCTACTTACGAGGGAGGTTCTGAGGGGAAGACCGCTTCGCTAGTCCTTAGAAAAGAAGAGCGATGCTGGAGGCGAACAAGGAAGGGGTGACGTGGCGGGGGGCGCTCTGCTTCAGCGGAGGGGGGGGGAGATCTTTCTGCTGGGGAACTGCGATAGAAAAAAAAAAGGGTCGTGTCCCTGCGGGACTTCTCAGATTCTGAGGGGGGTCTTCATCGGCGCCGCTGGAAGAGAAGGTCAGCTTGATAGGGCTCGTCTAGTGGGGGGGGAATAGGATCTACCTCCAAATGGGAAGTTTGCTGGTGGGACAGAAGGAGGGGTTTTGTATGAAAAGAGAGGGTCCTCTCCCAGAGTGGCAAGCGCCTCCTTCTCAAGGGAGAGAGGAAAGAGGCGCCTCTGCCCGTCGGGGTGAGGGGGAGAAGGGCTTTCCTGACGTGGTAGGGAGGAAGGGAAAAACCATTATTACGCCTCGAAAGGGAAAAAACTATATCACACAATCAACTTTATTATGAAAAGGGAGGGAAAGGAGCGTTCTCATGCGGAGGACTCGTCCTCCACCCGGAAAAATCGGACGCATCATGCGCGGAGAAAAAAAAAAGGGAGTCCGCGCTCGATCGGCTTAGAAACAGGGGGGACCGCGATTGCCGAGAAAGAAGGGGGGAAAGACCCCCACAACGAGCCCACCAGCAAAGGGTTCATCAGGAACCAGAAGGGTTAAAGAGGTAGAAGAGCGGGGAAAAGACGGAGCCGCATCATCTGGGGAACATTAGTAGGGGAGCCCTTGCTAAAACCCTCTAGCGAGCTCTATAATTGCAACAAATGTCCACTAAACTGACAGCCTTTCCAGGGAACATTTCAGCGAGAGACAAGCCACCAAAGCCGGGACTGGAAGAAAAACCCATCCACTTCCACCGTGGGGGGGAGCATTTTCCCCACAAATCGAGTCGAACGAAAAGAAAAACAGTAACTCTGTCAGATCGGAGTAGGACTGAGAAGATCCGGAAACGTTTCTACCATCGGAAGAAAAAATCAACTCGAAACCAGGAAGTTTCCATCATGCCATATATCGAATCAAAGGAAGTCATCATCAATGAACGGAAAAATAACTTCTCTAAGGAGGAACTCTCACCCCTTGTCCGCCGTATTACAAAGAGAAGTCTCTAAAACTCCTGCAGCAAAGGAAGCTCGGCCTGGAAGCCTTTTTGGAGGAGAGCTTCCAACACTGTCAGGGGAACCAGCGCAAAAAAAAAATGGTCAACCCGGTCCACCAGGTTCTTCTTTTGGGGGGGAGGGCGAGGACCAGGTCAGTGAAAAAACCCAGCAGGAAGACCCTATTTGAGACTTTTTAGGGACAGCAGCCAAGAATCGCCGAGGGGAACTTTTCACGAGACAGGGGGGAGGCCCCAGGGGGGGAAGAACGCCCCTCTCTCAGATCCCTGTCAAGATGTCCCAGGCTCCCGGAGAGAAATGCCATATCTTCACCTGGAGGGGGGGTCTTTGCAAAAGGTTTGGCAAGGATGGAAGTCACTTTTAAGCCCTGGGAGGGTGTAAGTCTCATATCCCTCCAACACGCCTCCTCTAAGGAAGGGGGGGGAAAGCCATTCTTCCACTCGCGCCGGAGGAAAAGAGAGCCTTTAAATTCGGAAAGAGGGAAGGATTTGGTCCTGGGAAAGATGTCCCCCAGGAAGTTCTCAATTTCTGGACTCGTGAGAAAATCAGGAGACGGAGAAGAAACAATCATGGTAAAAGGACTTCAGAAAAGGAAGGAACGAAAAAAGCCTTAATAAAGAGGGGACGTTCCTTATGTCAAGGACTTTAGCAGATCGCTCGGAGCAGCGGCGCGAGCCTGGGAATCAAAAGAAGAGTCGACGATAACCCAATAGTAGGGGGGCAGGAAGGAAACATTCCTATCTTAAGAGGAGGGGGGGCCACTACCATCGTCAGGTCCGAGCGGACGAAGAAAGGGAGGCCCTTGTCAATAGCAACTGAAGGTCACGCCTCGGGAGGTTTGGATCGAGCCGGGAGGGAATGGCCAGGAATGATCGCCACGTCGGAGGCGGGAGACCCGCTGGTCGATGAAAGGAAATTCGTCAGCGGAGTGGGAAGAAGGGAATTGTCAGAGAAATCCCTGTCGGAGAGGGGATCCCGATACCTAAAAAGGAGGGACGGTTCGCCGCGGTCCCGCGAAGGAAGATACGCCCGTGAGGGCAAAAGAGAAAACACTACACTATTTCGGGGAAAAAAGGAAAGCTCTCATACACGGCCAGGAGTTGTGTTGAACCATCACGCGATGGAACCGAGGCGGAAGAGGAGAGGCAGCCTTGTGTCGTCAAGGGATCTCTTTCATTAAGAGCTCTCGTGGCGAATCCTGCTACGGAAAGAAGGAAATGATCCCCACCAAGGGTCGGTCAGCCTAGGAAAAGAGAAGAAAAAAACTTAGGAGGATGAAAATGGGGGGAGAGGCTTTCGGCAAGGGAAAAAAGGTCAGGGCAAAATTGGAAAAAAACCAGACCTTCCTCCGTGCTGAACAACGCTCGCGCCGAAGGAAGGGAGTACTCCGAAAGAGGATAAAGGAGCCGGTACTCCTCGTGCACTAGAAACAACCTACATGCCCGTCGAGGGATGCTGTGGGGGGGGGGAGAAATGGTCGCCCAATAGGGGGGCGTAGAGACGTTCTTCTTCGAGGAAGAGAAAAGAAGGTCTACCATAACGCAGGGAAGTCCGGTTATCTTGACGGAACAAAGGGACGTACCATTTCTGGTAAGCGGAAGGTCGGGAAATCCCTCTTCCCGAAGAGATCTTTCCTAAGACTCAGTTCTAGGACCGAGAACGGTCGAAAAAAAGGCGAACATCCCTCGCCCACAGGAAAAGGAACTTTAGTCAGAGGCGTGAAAAAGGGGGGGGGGGCCCGGTCGGGAAGGAAGTCATTACTAAAAGGAGGGACAGGAAGGGGACGATGGTCTTGCCACAGAAGGCAGCATCTGAATGTTCACGGAAAGGGGAGGACGCGGCGACCTCGGTTTGGGAAGGACCGATCTCCTAGAAGAAGACTTAGCGATCTGCTAGACGAGGAGAAATCCTGGGGGGGTGTTTTTTTGCAAGAAAGTAAGTAAATCCGGGACAAATTCTACTATCAATTAGGAGGAGACGTTCCCGTTTAAGGCTCGTCGGAAAGAAGCGTTGTCATGGCTCCCGACCATATAACCTATAACTTCCCTCATCTTTACCTTCAAAAGGAAAAGGAACTCATTCCCATTCCCCCAGAAAAATGAGGGAGTTACATTCTTCTCAGGGGAGGGAGGGGGGCGATCGACAAGGATTTTGCCGTGAAGAATTAAGAGAGGCTGAGGAAAAGTCTCTTTATTCTATACCAAGAAACCCTATTCCCATACTGAAGAACGATGGCCAACTCAAAAAAAAACAGAGACCCCTCAACGAAGAGAGACCTAGAAGTGAACGCTTGATGCTGTTCGAAGGGTTCTTGATCCATGGAAAGGGTCGAGAGGCGCTGTGGCGGGCATGGCCGGCAGCGGTTACATCGGGGGTCAGATGGCTTAAAAGGAGAGCGGGGGAAGGAGCCCCGCCAGCCCACCCGCCTGGGGGCGCTCGTTGTTCCCAGAGAAAGGGGGACGGCCCAATTTCCTAGAAAAAAATGGCAACTAGGGGGGGAAGAGGACCCCGTCACGCTGGGAAGCTTTTTTCTGCCGGCGTGGAGAAACGGGATTTATACCGAGGCAACGGGAAGCCGGTCAGATGGGTCACGAATGGGTTAACTAATAAAGGAATGCTGAGGCTTCTCTGACCGGGAAGGCCACGGGAAGAGGGGAAGAGGAGTGGGGGGAACTCAGTATCAGGAAAGAAAAGTGGATAGGGGGGACTCTTTGCTTGGGAAGCCCGCCTTACCGGGAAGAGGAAGAAGGTTCATGGTGAGGGACAAAGAGCGCGAGGGACTTCTATGAGAATCAAATGGCTTGATTTCCCTCTTCTTGTTGGGGGAAGGGGAAATGTCTCTGCACAAGGGAAAAGGGATCAAAGCTTCCGGTGCGGCAGGCTGAGAGAAAAGTTGCTTCTTCTCTCTTGAAAAGCGGCTCCCTCTGGTGGCTGAAAAAGAAAATGCTGCGGCGAGGATGCAGCAGTCGCACGCCGGAACAAGAAGGGAGAACCGTTGTCTCTTTTTGGACAACATCGGTCCTCTTCGTCAGAGGCAAAGGGGCCGTCGCCGCCGGAAGAAAAGGGAGTGAGAGAAGATCGAGGCGCGGAGAGACTGAAGGAAGGACGAGTCTTGCCGTACGTTTGGAGAGGGATGAGGAACGCCTCGAATTCATAAATACTAGAAAAACAACAACGGAGGAGAGGGAGGACGTGGAGGAATAGAGTTCATCAGAGAAGGGGGAAAACGCCTCCCCCTTCCGTCAATCCTCAAAAAAAAAGAGACCGCAGGCTTCGAAAAAGAAGAGTCTCTTCCCAAAAGGGGAAATTGTCGCGGGAAAAAGAGAAAGGGGGATTCCATACCCCCCACCTCCCTGGTTTGTCCCAAAAAGAAAAATAGCAAGGAAAAAGATGTGCAAGAAGGGAAGAGAAAGGGAAGCAAGAGGGAACAGAGCTGATCACCATCTGTAGAAGCGTTTCCCTCCGCGAGAAAGAGACATCATCATCAGGAGGAAAGAAGGCTTGATCGACTGTGGAAGGGTGGGAAGCAGAGGAACTCGTACGGCAGGCAGGAGGACCCAAGCCACTCAGAAAAAGGAAGGAAAAAGAAGCACGCGCGCGCCAAAAAAAAAAGAAGCGGTACGGGAAAAAAAAGAGTACGGAGGAGGAGACCGATCCACGTGGAAAGGAGGGCCATCACCAAAGGACCGAGGGGAAGAAGAAAGAACCGCGTCCTACCGCAGAAGGACAGCCAAGGTATAATAACATCGGGGGCGGGACAGCGGGAAAAAAAAAAGGGTGGGAATCCTTAGTACACGACCACGCCTGCAAGGAAAAAAAAAGGAAAAAGAGAAAAAAGGGAAATTGGGAAAAAGTGAGGATCAAGAAGCCAACACTTCAGGAGAACGCTCTTATCATTAACTGAAAAGCCCTGCCAAGAGAAGGAAGAGAAAGAGAAAGAGGGTGGGCTGGGGCTGCGAAGAAAAGACTAACCCCTATATCATGAAGGGAATAACCTAATTTTTCTTCTGTAAAAAAAAATCTCCTATGCTAAAATGTATCAGTCACAACGAAAAGGAGGAAAGGGAAGAAACGGTCAAGCTGGACAGGGAAAAGGAGGAGACTGGGGCCGGGAAGCAAGGGGGCATCGGTCCGGTGGAAAAAAGGGAGGGCCTCTGGTATTGGTCGGGAAATCAGCAAGCCTAACCGCGCGAAAGAAGGGAAAGGTGCGTATACTCCCCATCCTGAAAGAAAAAAGCCTTTAAATTCTCTCATTTCTTATTTATGGGGGGGAGGGAGGGGTCCCGCCGAGTTGAAGGCGAAGAGGGGGGAAAAGTGTCCGTTTCCTCGTAGAAGGGAACGGGTATCCATTCCAACGAGAAAGAAGACGATCTCACCCGAGAAAAAAAGGTTCTTCTACTGATGGAAGAATGGGAAAAGGGCCGTATGTCAGCTACTAGCCTGAAAGGCAGAGAGCTCCAGGAAGGAATCCTTCATTCTCAAGGGTCGCCGCGGCTTACGGATGACATTCCGAGATGGAGCGTCAAGGCGAGGAAACACGAATCAGCGGCCGCAAGCGAGGAGGAAGGACAGTGATTTCCTCAGAAAAAGGTAACTCCTCTGCTCACGGGGAAGACCTTCTGAGTGCGCGGAAGACTTCGGGGCTGCTCCAACTGTCTCGGTAAGAGGAGAGAGGAACTCTTTCATAAAAAGGAATTTTGTGATCCTACCTGGGAAAGGAAGGTGACCAAGAATTGGGGGGGAAGGCCGTATACCGGTACTTATCCCAAAGAGTCCTCTAAGCCTCCGCAGAAGGCCTACGTGGGGAAGAAAAGAGGCCTGGGGAAAATGGACGAAGGGGGAACGTGTTTATCGGGGAAAGGGGTGTACCATCCCTCTCATAAGAAGGGCCACCGAGGAAGAAAAGGAGGGGGAACCAAAAGCATCTGGCCGGAAGCTCGTGGGGGCCATCTAAAAGAATCTACCTGCGTCTGAAAAAGGGAGGCTTTTATCCCGTTGAAGAGGAAGAAAGCGGACTAGCAACAGAAAAAGATAATATGAAAAGAACGTTATCCTCCTACAAAGTGAAGATGTTTCCGAAAAGACGTAGGCATAGCAATAAAAGCGCTCTTCTACTGATAAGGTCTACTCCACCAGAGGGGGAAAAGGGCAATGAAGGAAGGGACCAGAACTAGGGATGGTCCAAAAGGGAAAGGCCTTTCTGCTCGATGCGAAGGAGGTCTTTTTCGCCCCTTCCAGGGAAGGACTTCAGGAGAGGGGAGCGGCGAAAGACCGCGTCCCGGGGGAAAGGGACGAAAACTCCTTGACTGACAAAGGTCTTCCTCGTCCCCACTTCCCGAGATGGGGAAGAGTTCCTCGACGCGGCTAGTTATAGAAAAAGGGACAGGGGGCAGGAAAAGCAATATCGGCCTTGCAAAAAGTCCAACGACTTTATTCAGAGGCCGTAAAAGAAAGAAAAGGGGGGCCTCAATTTCCTTAAAGAGAGCGACGATGGTGAAGGGGACAAAAGAGGGGGAAGTTAGTCGAAGTCACACGCCGTACGCCAGAGGAAAAGCAGACTTGATTCTTGACGATCGAAAAAAAAGAATAGCGATCTTCTCAGAGAAAGTGGGACAAAGGGAGAAAGAACGAGCAGGCTGGTAGTCTCGAGCACGTCCCGGGTGGGGAAGTCGGTCACATGCTTGAGCGGGTGGGGAGAAATGTCTTCTACCTTCTATGTGACTCCGTAACGAAGAGGAGGAAACGTCGGCGGGAAACAGAGAAAGGAAAAAAAGAAGAAAACATGGTGAGCGGCGGAACAGGCTTCTCCGACGGGAAGGGAAGAGACGGCCGTTGCCGCCTGGCTGCTGCGAGAAAGGATCGATACAAGACCATTCCAAAAGCATCCTTACCCGAACAAAAAAACGTTGCAGCGGGACACCGCCGGCAGAAACCTTACAGCTTGACCGGGATGCGGGGAAGGGGGGGTTCTTAGCATGTCGGCGAGAGAAGAGGCTGTGCCTGCTGAAAGAAGGGGAAAATGAGGAGAGGGGGGGGGAGCAGCTTCTTCAAATCTCGGGGTTGAGGAAAAAAAAGGAAACGCCATCCTAAAAGACGCCTGTTCTGTTTGCTGCGGGGAGGACCAGCCCAGTTCATGGAGAGGGAGCCCAATACAGGGGGGCCTCTCAGGAGGAAAAGGGGGGCAAGTCCTATTCACCTTCTGTGATCGTCAACGAGGAAAGAAGTGCGGCAAAAGGGGAGCAGGTCGCTGGAAAAAAGGTCTTTCTACCTAAAAGTCCAATCGGAGGCTCCGGAGGGAAGGGAGGATGGACACGAAAAGGTCACGGGAAGGACCTCGCGAAATGGATCGGCGTGTCAGAAAGGGAGGGGACTTCGTCTTCCCGAAGTACCGCTTCGCAAAACTGCTGGAATGGTGCGAGGAGAGAGTGCGGAGGGGAAGGGGGGACGTGCGGGGGAATTTCCGCGTCTTTGTGGGGAGGAGATGTCGCTGAAACGGCAGAAGAAAGACCAGCGGAAAAGTTAAACGGCTGATAAAGTTGCTGTTCTCGCGTGGAGAAGCGCCGCTGGTTGCTCAGCTCAAAAGGAAAACGGCGAGTGGCTCCTAAAAAGGGAGATACCTCGTTAAGGCAAAAGGTTTCCTTCTGAAAAAGAAGGGAAAAAAGGTCTTCTTTTGTGAAGTTCCTCTCCCTCTCTTGGAAAGGAGACCACTACCTGCTGAGAAGGAAGGGAGAAGAGGGGCCCCGCCATCGGGAAGAGCCTGAGAAGGGAAGAGGCGAGTGTCAGTCTCCTCCATTAGGAACGCAGAGGGAAAA
>Ga0179593_1334678_pt1 | contig 10086 bp, 5 predicted proteins | sample CZODoug2_1_08_16_FD_185931 | JGI IMG/M metagenome (GOLD analysis project Ga0179593, IMG submission 185931) | Vadose zone soil fungal communities from Angelo Coast Range Reserve, California, USA - CZODoug2_1_08_16fungal (PacBio error correction) | ecosystem: Environmental > Terrestrial > Soil >...
TACAAAGGGAATTCTCTGAAAAGGATTGGTGACGGGGGGAAAAAGAGAATGGCCCCAACTGGACAATGGGAGGAATGGGGGGTCGGCTATCTGGAGGACCAAGAAGAGGGGGCGAGGCCGGGCGTCCTGCTAAGAAAGGGGGGTGTAACAAGAAGTCCCGGTGGGCAGTCGAAAAACGGAAGGGACATAGGGGGGGGAGTTACCTTACTGCCAGCCTACCCGCCAAGGGGAGGATACTTTCGTCAATTTGGGACGAGAACATCACGTTGCACGAGAAAGGAAAAGAGGTGTTCAGGAGATATGGCCCCGAAAACGCTTGGGAATGCGGGGGCTAATGATGAACGTTCGATAAAGAGTTAAATTTGAGGACACAATACCAAACGACGGGAAGGGGAAAATTATCAGTGACTTTAAAGAGGAGCATACGTGGGGAAAAAGCAAATCGTTAGCCAAAAGGGAAAATCTACGGTATGAGCAACCTTGCGCACTGGGGGCAGCGGAGAAGCAGATTATCGATAGGTCGGCTCTTTCTGTATAATGCAGGAACGAAGGGGAATGGGGGGCGGGGAGCGAGCGTGATTCACTTTCTACGAGAGGCCCTCCCTGGAATAGGCGTAGTGGAAACACGCCAGATAGTCTCGCATAAGGAATGTGTAAACGAACGGCGGCAGGGAAGGGAGAGGGGGACGGTCTAAAACCGATGGGTCAAAAAATCCCTAATGGTGTTCTCAAGGCAGGATAGGGGGGACTTACTCGTCCAGTATCGGGAACGAACGCTATCAGGAAGAAGTGACTGCAACAATTAAGAATTAAATGTGTGGGCCACGAAATCCGGGCGGCGAAGGCCAGTCTTGGTACAGCTCAGGGATAACCAGACCGTCATAGAGGTGGCCTAAAAAACAGACGCGAGATTTAAGGGGGGGGGTAGAACGAACCGTCGGGTGGAAGTCTAAGGTTTAGCGCAAATGGCAAGGAAATATTTCGAAGATACCAAACCGCGAATGCTCGTGGCGCGAGTCCAAATTCGCGCCGGCCGGCGGTAATCTATTGGGGCGCCGGGCAGAGGGCCGTAACACTTGACGGACACAGCATTCTTAGAGAGCAGGATGACATTGTCCTGGTAAGACCGGGCTGCCTTTTTGCGGCTACACGGGTCGACCTTCTTGGAAAAGTGGGGGAAAAAATGGACAAATACGGAATAAATTTCAAAGAACCCCGGATCCACTTGTCGGTGCAAACAGCCTGACGTACTCATGAGCGCCGGGGATATTTTTCGACATTGTGAAGGGTTGCGGGTTGGTTTTGGTGACCCACCGAGGTCCAAGATCAATCGGCAGGTATCGATACCTCAAAACATGGTTAGAGGGACGGGAATCCGACCAGACACCGACGGTTGGGCCACGAAACGGGCTGGTCGACAACGGGAGAAAATGAGCAATTCTTGAATCCGGTGGCGTGGGAGCGCATACTCCGCGCTCAAAAAGTTTTAGGACTTAAAACCCGCTGGAAACCTCAGCAAAGGGTTTTGGCAAAAGATTGTGTTACGCTGACAAGTGGAAACTTCTTCATTGTTGGTCTCGGTTCAAATACATCTTTGGTCAACACGAGACATGGGGCACCTTGGCCCGTGGTTGAACTGATGGAAGTGAGGGCGCAGAGCGTAATTGCCTAGGATACCACACAACGTGGAATCCAGGATCTTGAGAAAGATTGAAATAGAAGGTGGAATGTGCCCTTTCCTTGAATACGTCTCTCGAAGGGGGGAAAATACATAGCCAGGCATGTTCGCGGGTACCGTTCGCTAGCAGTTGGGGAAAGGCTGTCATTTGGAATGGTCACAAAACCACCCAAAAATTCTACCGCCACCGCTTGGCGATCGTGCCAGTGGGTCAAGACCCGGTCCTCCTCGGATACGAAGGCCGGGTCCTCTCTCTCTCAGTTACCCGTCGTCGGAAATCTGCATGGATCGGCTTTACCTGAGGGGAGCCCGGGGGGTGGGCCTCCCGGCGGGAGGGAAGTTCCTCACTCAAAAAACCGTGGGGGGAACATTAAAAAGAGTACAGGAGTACTGAAGAACTGGTCTCGAAAAGGAAATGGTAGAGGGAGCCCCAATTACATGGAAAAGGAAGTTCGAAGATCTCACCCAACCGATAAGGGGGGAGGGGGAATTCTTGAGGGAGGGAGCAAATAGTCCGCCTCCGTTGGACTAGACAGAAATGAACGGCCGACAACCCCGAGTATCTGGCGAAAGTTCGATCAGGGAAAAGAGAAATCAACAAGAGAACTCCTTTCGCGATGCAATCAAGTGTTGCAATATTCGGTACCGGCGTTGTTGGGTGGATACAGGATTCGCGAAATTCAGGGCCTTCTATGGAATGGAGCGCTACGAGCAGTCCTTCTTTTCCGGGGGGGGAAGCAGGGGCCGAAGAAAATGACACCTTTCGGTCCAAAAAAGGAGTTTCGGGTCAAGAATAATACCTCGTGGTAAACTACTACTCTTCCGCTGCGATGCGAGAAGGAAAAGCTTCCCGACAGGGGCCTCAAACGCGGAAGGGTAGGTCGTTATCCTGACATGTGGTCAAGGTCTAGAATCTCAAAAACAACAACTTGGGTATGAACTATCTAAGACATCGGGAAAGGATTGATCAGGACTAAAACCTCCCAGGAAGGGTTGCTATGGAAGGGGGAGAGTTAGGCACATTCCCTGATCGGAAGAGGAAGAAAGCACGAGTCTCGCGCATCAAAAACCGGCAACGGTTTCGAGCATCGGAATGCAGGCTTATTGCACCAGAAGAAGCTGAATCGGAGCCCACAATTTCAGGAAGTGAGCTATCGCCCAGAACAAAGCCGTCAATTATTGGACAAGGATGGGAAGATAAAGGGAACTTGGTTTGATTCTGCAGGAGATGCCATCGCAGGCCATATAAGGGGGAGTATGGCCAGGACCAGTGATGAACATTCTAAAGACTGTTGAAGCGCACTACTCTTGAGAGATCGAAATAGGGATGGTGGAAACGAATGGGAAGTATCTGAAGCATGAATCTGGCCGCCTTGGGGGGCGAAATGTAAACGACTGTCGATACAATGTTAGAATCACTTTCACTTGACAGAAGTAAAGGTCCAGGTGGGGAGTTGGAGAAAAAATACGATGGGCGAAGGACACGGAGCATGCGGGGGATTTTCAAACCCAAGAGCGGGGGGGGGTAGAGGAATCTTCCATTGGCGATGACCGGACTTTTTCAGCACAACCTCCACCGGGGTAGGATTACTATGCAAATCCAAGAAGGTCTAGCTGAGGCAGACCGTCATACATTTACGCAAAGAACTTTACGCCGAAACCGGTCATTAAGGCAAAAGAGAGTATCAAGATCCTCTTAGGGCCAGGGGGTGAGTGGGGAGTTCGCATCAGACTCAACTAAGTTCTCCTCAACGAACCAGGAAAGTAAACACGCGTTTCAAACTCGGCACGTAAAAAAAAGATATGGTTTGGGAATCCCACACGACTCACGTGGTTTTGTCCTGCAAAAAAAGAGGCGCAACAAGTGGAGTCGGTGGCAGCAACAAAAAAGCTGCTTCGTCGAGGCCACGGAAACTGATGAGTAACGAAAGTGCGATGCGGTGATCGTCGACAGGTGCGGTGAGTGACAAACCCCGTAGATGGCGGGGGCATTACCGGAACCAGGTTGTGTTTTGAAGTAGTCCGAAAAGGCAGCGGGATGTTCAAGCGGGTCAACCAGAAAAACAATCCCCCATGGCAAAAAAAGCTCTGTGCGAAATATCAACGCGTCGAATCCTTAAGAAGCTGGCTCGGGCCCGAAGTGGATCCCGGCGGGAATCATTAATGGGGGCAAACTTTTGGGCCATTGCACACGTGCACACGGACTAACCCGGGGACGCAAAGCCTCCGCTTTCTGGAAACAAAGACTTTCCAAATTGGTCATTTAGCGAGCCGCCACTCGTAGCCGGCGTTAGGGCAACTTCGCCGGCTCCGCATAGAGGAACAGAGACCTCTGTGGGGAGGAGGGGACCATCGTATAGAGAAAAGGGGCTGAACAGCAGTAGGGAACCAGCACTCAATGTGAAGGCCGAGGTTGATTTTGCTGAAAACCGCCTCTAAAGCCCCTGGGTGGGTAGAAAAATGCCGCTATCCGCACGTAGAGAATCCCGATGGACAAAACCCGACTAAAGCTCCGTCATGATTGCAACCCCAAAATTGAAAATGAAACCATTGTGCATCATTAAGGAACTGAGCGCGGGCAAAGTAATTGGGGGGACAGGGGAAAAGATCGTTGAGCAGCCGGACACCGAGAGAAAAAAATCTTTCGAAGGTCGCTGCACCTGAAGGGACGGCTCAAAGTACAAAGGCCGGCCTAACGATGTCTGTGTGCATAAACGACCGATTCAATGGGAAGGATCCCTGAGACATGGGGGAAGAATGCGCCTTTCAACCGGGGATAGGCGGAGTCGGGGGCGTCAATGAAATAGGGGAGCCGACCTCGATCCTAAGTCGGAGCGCAAGGAGGAGGGACCCACGGCTCTAGGGAGAGAAAAGGGGGAGAGCATATTGGCTAAAAAATGAAACTGCAACGAGAAAGTATCCTCTCGAATTCGACCGTCCGGGGACCTCGTGGCGCACTTCAACAAGACAACACGAGATACGGACTCGATTCGAAAAAACCGCGGAGAGTGGAAAGCCATATAGCCGACCAACTCGGGGTACACTCGTGCAACGGTGGGGACGCACAAAGCAAAACAAAACAAAACCCCCCACAACAAAAAACCCAACCAACAAAAAAAAAAACAAAAAAAAAAAAACACCACCACACAACAAAAAAAAAGGGGGGGGGGGGCGGGAGGGGGGTGTCTCGAAAGGGGGTAAGGGGGCAAGTGGGGTAGTCGGGGTGGAAGTCGCAGCAAAAAAGATCACACAAAAATGGATTCCTCCAATCAACAACCTCGAAGAGACCACACGGGACTGCAGAAACCTAAAAAAAATACAAGCGCATTGTAGAAAGCGGGCACATCCCCAGGCAGTCCTGAATTCAAAACCAAGAAGACTTGCCCCCGGAAGAGAGAGCGCAACAGGGAGGAGGAAAAGAAAAGAGTTGGGGGCGAATAAGTCTTCGGCGAAGGGAGGAGACGGCAGGGGAGTATTGATTGGTCGAATAGCTGGGAAAAAAACCCAATGAGAGGGAGGCGGGAGGAAAGGCCCGGAATCCGGTTGCGGGGGGGCTAGGGTGTGTCAGGCTGGGACATATTGCGATGAAATATAAGATACCCCAGACAAGATCAATGGGAAGACTACGGGAGGTGACTTTTAATAAACGTTGGGGAAACGATATCCAGAGTTGGGTAGGGGGGCAAAGAATCTAAAACGCCATCGATACGACTGTGGGCAGTACGAAAATGAGAGCGGGGTCGCGTGAGAGTGTTAAAAGACTAGCGAGCCCAAGGCCGATTCGAAAGGAAGATCTCTAGCGGATTGGGAAAATCTGCTCTACAAAAATCCTAAAAATACAACGTGGGACTCGCGAGAAGTCAGGGAAAAAGCCGTCAGTCTCCTGGCGGGGATCAAAGACTCGAGATCACTGGAATGCAGGGTGGGCGCGCTTAGGACAATGAATGTGCTATTAAAGGGGGAAAATCAGGGCTTATTGGAAAGGCCTAGGCGTCGAGGGCCAGAAGAATTAGGGACGCGCAGTGAATCTCAGTAGGTGAAAAAAAAAAACTTTGGGGTCTGCGGTCGGACGAAATATATCGGGGGGATCCGGCCAAAAAATACGTACCGACTCTCAGGGCCGTAGTGACAGGAAAGCCGGACAATTGGGGTGGCGAAGGCGTGAGGAATCGTTGCTTGCATAGAGACCTCGCAGCTTCGGATTCGATCCGAAACCAGGAGGGGATCTTGCCGTGGGGCTAAACAATCGCGCCAAATCATTCCATTAAGGAACTTGGGAGAGGATTAAGGCACGGGGGGTTCACTCGTTATAGCTCCGCCGATTGAGCAAAAAAATGAGAGCCAGGCCGCTGGAGAAAATGCGGCGGGACGAGGCGAAGCCAAATAATGTAAAAACCGTGTCCGGCGATTCGTCGGAGGAGCGGAAAAAAAATTAAAAGGCGCCTATGTCCGAAGCCTTGGAGTTTTGGTTGAGGATACCCTGGTCTGAAAAAAAAGTGGGGGGGCTTGAGTTCAGCAAACGCATATTGATTCAGAACCCATGTCCCGTCGTGAAAAAAACAAGCCGGTCCTGGTACCGCCTGGGTATATGCGGAAGGAAAAGTTGGCAGGGGTGAGGGGGCTTGGTGAACCCTTGAAAAGGATCCCGGCGGTTACTCGGGACGACCTAAAAAAACAAGGCGAATGGAACAACCGATACGGGGGGTACCAACGAAAGGCTTGGAACCGGAAGCAAACAACGCACACTAGTGCCTTAAGCGGAAAAAACGCGGCCGAAGGGGAAAGGGTTGCTGAACACCGAACATCACGTTTGTGTAGGGGAGATTGGACTCGGCACTGGAATGCGTGGTGGATGACCGAAATACATTATGGTTAAAAAACAGGAAAAACCGACGCGTGGTGGGAGACCGCTGCGAGGGTCAGGGCAAGGATTCGCGTAATCAATCACTGGGCAGAGCGTGAAGATCGTGCTACACTACTAAACTACTGCACCGGGGACCCGGAGAATAAGTTAGAGGACAATCACGGGGGTAGCCGGCACATTGACTGGAAGGGGCACCGGCCACCCAAACACCAAACCCCGGTGTCGTCGGGGAGTCAAACCCCGGCCTTCCGCGGGGACGGGGCCGCCAAGGAAGCTTGGACGGGGGGATCATTTCCGCACTAGGATTAAACGGTAACCTCCATCTCTTGGCCTGGATTCACTCAAGGAAAACCTGAAAAATGGGGGACTTAGAGTAACTCGCGAAAAAAAAGGAGCCTGTACAGCAAAAGGAACGTGTTCAGCGCCAACAGCAGTGGAAAATGGTCAAATCCTGGTTGAACACCAGAACGCGAAATATCGAAGAAAGGCTTGAGGGCTTCGCAAAGGCTGGGGGAAACGCCTCCGTTGCAAACGCACGGGACGAAAAAAGCCCCAATGATCTCTGGCGAAAAAAAATCAAAGAGCAATCTACTGCAAGAATAAAAAATCCGTTCGCGGACCACAGCAGTGGCAATAAGTACGCCAGGAGGGTGGGGGGGGGGTACGGGGGGGAGACCATTATGCTCTAAAGTGGCAGAGTTGGGGTCTAGGATATGAGGAACTACTATATCAGACGTCTTTTAATTGGTAATAAGGAATTAAATGTGGAGGCCACAATGTCTTAAAAACAAACGGAGCTGTTCGATGGCGAAAAGCTACTCGTGAGACAAGAACGACGATAGGAAGAAATGCGAAGAGCCCGACGAAAAATAGAAACCTAATGGGGAGTCTTTAGAACTGAGCAATATGTGGAAAGAAGGAGTATCCGCAAAAAAAAACAACGGAGATGGGAGGGAAATAGAAGCTGGCTCATCGGGGGGAAACAATATTCTCAAACACGACCGGGACCGGTTTGATACGGCGTCCCCAGATGGATAGCAATTCAAAACGCATCGCCGGAGTATGTCGCCCGAGTCTACGGATAAAAAGAAAAGCGACTCGTGGTTGGTTAGCTCAAGGGGCAATGCAGATCGCTGGACCACCAAAGAAGGGATAAACGAGAAGATCAAATGAGAACCATTGCACGGGAATGGAAGCGAAATCATGTGTCGACCTAACACCATAGCCGTGCGATATTGAAAGGAGGGGGACTCGAACCGGGGAATAGCGTGGTGGGGTGCAGGTGGGGACGGGGTATCGAAAGGTCGCAACAAAATATCTGGATCTCATCGTGCAGGCACACGGAGTAACCTCCTTGTGAACATCAGCGACTAAAAAGTCGCCGGTAGATCCTCCTCCTCGGGCTGTTTGTGTAGACATGCGTCTTCTCGCCAAAAAGGAATGACTGGGCCCATATTGTGGAGAAAACTGGGAACAGAAAATTGTGCCGATGGGGAAGGGGGTAAGTGTCGGCGAACTGCTACGGGCTTAATCAATACAGGGGTGAAATGAGTGGACGCAATGAAAAAGCAATGGCGGGGGTTCCGAAAGCATAGGAGTTCAAACTGACAGGCGCTGAAGTCCACGTGGGGAGTTGTCCGATGGGGGCGAAGATACCTCCAGGGTAGTCAGGTGAGCACTCGGAACTAGATAAAAGGTCGTAAGCCAGGAAAGCCAGCCAATTCGAACCGATAGCGGGTTGAAAAAAAAAAAGAAAAAAAGGGCATTCGTGAACTAGTCGTCCGATCCTCGTAGGAAATAGGGGGGAGCAAATACTCAAAAGACGCGAAAAAAAGTGGACAATCAGCCAGCAAGTAGCACCAAAGGACCAGTGGCGGGAGCAGTGAAACGAGAAGGTTTTAAAGAGCAACGCATCAGTTTAAGTGCGGTACAGACCCAACAAGGGGTGAAGGGAGGGTGGGGCCGGCAGCAAAAACCGCTATGAAAAGCGAGGGTACGAGAAGACCTTAGTAAAACTAGTGTCAGCGAAGTTGGCTCAAAAGGTCCGAAGCAATTTAGTGTGAGGACACCCAGGGGGATGTAGGGGGTAAAAAATGAAAAAAAACCAAACCGAGTGTCCGGTTGGGTGAAGGCCCGATGAAAACAGGCAGCGGGGAAGAAATTAGCAGGTCGCCAAACTCCCCCCGAATGCAAAGAAAAAGGCAAAGTAAAAAAATGCAACAATCTAGGGAAGACTTGGGAAGACTTGGGCAACAGTGTTCTGACCGTCTTAGTCCGTGCTGATCAAAGTTGGTGTCCAAAAGGGTGACCAAAGACGGGACCAACGGTAACGCAAAAAGAAAAGGGCGGGAGTACCACAACAAACCACAAGCCACAAAAACCCACCGAATCGGGGAGAACAGGTTCAGGATGATACTCATCCGAAGCCTCGTGGGGCCGGCAAAAGGGGGGGGGGTAATGGGGGGAGGACAACCGGAGGCTGCAGTATCGGGGGACGGAGCCGAATGAGGGGAAAAAAAGCGCCAAGGAGGGAAAAGGAGGACGCAGCACACTATAGGGGGGGCAAAAAAAAACAAAAGTCAGGCAATGGACGCGGTAGTGGCGCGCCCCCCGTTGACGTCACAATGGGGAGAAGAGTGAAAGGATACGGATCAATGGAGGCAAAAAAGACTCGTTTAGCCGGCTGGGGGGGCCAAACAAAAGGTATGGTCTTAATGTGCCTTAACTTTAAGGCCTTAAAAATACGGCCGGGACTGTGGGGGTACTATCATTCCATGACGCATCGTGAAGTAGAACGACACACACAATGACGATACTAAAAAATAGGTTGGCTGGGTACTGGTCTGACCAACAAAACCTCCGGTATCCGGGAGGTTCTCCTGACAAATAATTGACCAGCTGGCTAGACAGATCTCTGGCTGTCCAGAAAACCGTATTCCTTTCAGGAGGTAGGCAACAATGGTATGGCCAGGTCAACATACCGGTCAGCCCGAGATGACGGAGGCATGTTAACGAGCAAGCACCTGACAATTACAAAATATCTCCTCTTCATTATCGCAGGCGAGACCACGTTTGGGGGGAGGGAGTGTCCGTACGATTGTTGGGTCAGAGGGCTTGGGGGGATTCAAGGACATCGCTAAAGAATGGGATGCGACTGGGAAAATCGGGGACAAAGGAAGGCTAAACGTGAATCACTACGCGGATACGGCAATAAAGTCGCCTCATAAAAGGAGATAGGGTTCTGGGGTAAAAAACTCGGGCCTAAACACGCTTTGAACATCGTCTTGCAACGTTGAGGGGGGGGCGCGACAAAAAAAACAGAAATTCAGATCAAATGGGGAGAAGGCTGGTCGCAGTGAAATTAAAACATAGCCACTGATGGAAGAAAACGCCATAATCCCAAAACCACGAGATCCATCCTCCGAGCGGGAAGTCTCCGACCTCCAGCATGCAAAGCCATTGGGAAAAACGATAAAGACGACTCCAAGGTCAGGAAATGAGCTACGTACTCCACGGCAAAAGAGTGAAAAAAAACGAGGTAAAT
>Ga0179593_1449565_pt1 | contig 10086 bp, 12 predicted proteins | sample CZODoug2_1_08_16_FD_185931 | JGI IMG/M metagenome (GOLD analysis project Ga0179593, IMG submission 185931) | Vadose zone soil fungal communities from Angelo Coast Range Reserve, California, USA - CZODoug2_1_08_16fungal (PacBio error correction) | ecosystem: Environmental > Terrestrial > Soil >...
AAGTCCACTAGTGCCCGCAAGGGAAATGTTGTCCGCCAAGGGGTGCCAACTCAGGCAGCTATCCGCAGGAAGAAAAAGGAGCACAAAACAACTATGGGGGGTACGGGGGGCACTTTGTAAAGACACATCTGAAGGAAGACAGAGAAAGGACTGGAAAACTAAAGTGAACATCGCCTTGACCGGGGAGGGGGGAGAAAAAAGTTGACCGGCAAATTTCCAGGAGGGGACAGCGGCGTCGCAAACTGTTTAGTACCCGAAGGGGGGGGAAACTAAAGGTACGACGGGGGGACCAGACGCCAATTAAGACATTATTGCTAACCTGGGGGGGGGGGGGGGAAACGGGTTTGAACTGGGGGCATGCAACACCCCGACCGAAGGGGCAATCTCCGCATTGAGGGAGGGGACGGCACGAAACGGGATTTGTGAGAAAAAAAAAAAAGGAAATTAAGTGACTTGTGCCAAGGAAGATCTCAAGCCACGGTAACAGCTACCTTGAATTAAAGGAGGGGGTGGGGGGGGTAGGTAAAAAAAAAAGCTTCGGGGACGAGCTTATGGCGGGCCGGAAAAACTGGTGAAGGGTAAAGGGGAAAAAAAAAAAAAAAAAAAAAAGGGGCGAATTCTAATACAACCGAGGAAAATGGAACCGGGGGGGAGAGACAAAAATGAAGGTGCCGGAAGGGATCGGCAATTGTCCGGAGCGAACAGTGGGTTGTAGAACTCGGGGGGGGGGACTTGGAAAAAGGACGACAAGGGAAAGCGGGAGGATAAGGTGGTTGGTGACGCACTCAAGTCGTCCGGGGGAAACTTGCCACGGGGGCAAGAAACGCACTTCAGGCCGTTCCCAGGGGGGGGGAACGGACAAACACATGGCAAAAGGGGGGAAAGACCTGGGCTCAAAACCTCATCTCAAATTTTTCGAGAAATGAAGGAACGCTACCATCTGAAATTGCCGGGAAGAAGAAATCATGACACAAAAACAACAAACCACAACGGAAATTCCAAAAGAAAGGCTGGTTGACCAAATGGGCCAAAAATGTCTTTGAAAAAAAATTTCTACAAGCACATTTTGTAGTGGGAAAGGTGGAAGGGGGGGCCGACGGGTTCCTGGACGAAAAGAGGGAAAAAAAAAAATTGCCCAAGAATGCCCGCCGGGAATAAATCTCGGGGGGGACCACGAATCAGAAAGACGCCACCAAAAAGGGGAGGGGGGAGTCAAAGGTACGCAACGTCCTTCTGGGGGGTACTAGAAATAAAATCCAGAGGACTAATCAACTAAGGCAGAGAGAATCAACGAGAGAACAAAATCTTCAAATGCAAGGACCAGTTAAAGAAGGTTGATGGCCTATAAAAAAGAGAAAATAAAACATTTAGGCTCCTGCAAAAACATCTACCTCAATCCCGCACCGTAAGAAAAAGAAGAAAAACCCAAAATTTTGTTCTTGATGGCTCATGAAGTGTTCTGCTCTCCTCCTTTGAGCTTGGGAGGAGTAGGCGGCGAACGCCAGGTCCCTGGGTGAAAAGAAAAGGTGTCTTCTTCGCTAGAGGCGAATGCGAGACGTCAGCCCAACATGCGAGAAGGGGTGGAATACTGCCCGATTAAAAAAAAAAAGAACATACCAAGAAGGAGACAAAGGAACTTGAGGAGAGCGTTCGGACCTCAGGGGGAGGGGACCCGGGGAGTTAAAGGTGACCAACTCTGAAAAACTGGGGGCGGGACGCAAAAAAAAAAAGAGTCTCCACGAAGGGTAACGGTCTTGGCGTCAGGCCAAGCTTGAGCCCAAAGAAGGGGAGGGGCAATGGGAAAACCGTAAGACCGTCCGGATGAAGAAGTGGCATAGGTGCGGCCGTCAGCGGGTACATTGAAAAACCTTAGGGGCGCTTGTTTTCAAAAGGGGGAAGGGGGTAGACGGGTTTGCCGGCCCAGGAAAAAAGAAAACAAAGCAAGGGGGCACGTTAACCGACTGGGGAGGGGGGGCACGGACCGACCGATCTCAGGGGGGGAGAAAAAGATATTGAAGCCCAGTAAAAAGGAAACAAGCGAGGATGCGAAGACAAAAGTACAACCAATCTGCAGCAAGGGGCCGGAACCTTGTCCAAAACGTCAAAAAAAGCCGACGAGAAAAAGGAAAAGAAAGAGGAAAAATTCGAGGCGCCGAAGACATCGTGGAGACGTTAGGCCGGTGTTGCAACTGGGGCCACTTACTCTGGTTCCCTGGCAGGGAGGCAGACATTGGAACACACCCAGTGAAACAAGCGGGGAAAAAGCTGAATTGGGGGGGGGGCAAAAAACAAAACAAACTTTTCAGACACGGGGGGGAACGAACGAGGGATTCCGCGATCCCGGGGAGGAAGGGAAGCAAAACAAAAATCGATGGGGTACACTGACTTGGAAGCATTCTAGTGAAGAAAAAAACGCAAAACCATGGTCAAACCAATGATTGGTAAAGCGGCTGGCCCGGCCCGTTTGAAACGTATGAGGGCCAAGAAAAAGTCCCGTGTTGAGGAAGAACGACGATCTGACCTTGGGCGTAAAGAACTGTCAAAAACGAGCGGTAGCGACACCCAGGGAAACTCGGTTTTGAGGGGGGGGGGTGGACTCCGTTAGCTCGAACCATGCCGCCTTAACAGAGAACAAAGAGTTGCAGCGGTTCAAGACCACAAGGAAACCACACCCCGACGGAAATGACGGTGAGGCGGGTTGACGGGGAATCGTCGCGCAACGTGAGGGAAAAACTCCAGGAAAAAAGGGGGGAAAAGGGGCGCGTAAGTCCCAAGAGAAAACGAAAAAAAAAATCTGGTCAGGGGGGAATTTGTCCCATGGCGATCAGTGAGAATCAAAAAGGACAACAAAACACAAAAATGGGAGGAGGGAGAGAGATCTACTGAGTCAAGGAAAACCCCCATGGAAAAAGTGGTCAAGAACCGAACGAGAACCCAGAAAGGGGGGAATGGTCTCCTTGAAAATGGGACCAAGGGAGATCCAGAGGTGAAGAAACATCTAAGGGGGGGTTCACACTTCTTCACGACCCGAACCCGGAAGGCTCGGGAAAGGAAGGAAAGCCGTTGGAGGGAAGAAGAGCAAAAAGGGTTTTCTTCAAACCGAGGAGTTGCTAGGCGGGAAAAAAAGAAAATTCAGGTTCACCGGTGCAAACACTCCTGGCCGCGGAAAAGAAAAAAAGGGGAAAAAAATCATAAAAATGAGCAAACAAGGAAGGGGGGCAGGAAGAAGAATCCGAAACGTTCAAAAGAAAAAAAAAAAAAATCGAAAAAAATGGGAAACCAGGGCCCGTCTGAGAACAGGCAGCAGAAAGAGAGAAAAAGCCTAAAGTGCGAAACGGGGAATCGGGAAAAAGAAGTGAACACACAAGGTATGGTGCTGCCGAAAAAAAAAAAAAATATAGTGTGGCTTGGGGGGGGGGCACCAAGGGCGGCTGCCACCCCCCAGACGAAATCAAAAAAAAAAGGTCCAGAAACCGGCAAGGGAAGAACGCTGCGAAGAAAAAAAAAAAAAAAAGGGCCCAAAGACTGCAGAGACGAAGCGCTTGAGCCGGAAGGTGGGGGGAGGGGGGGAGCCAAACGAGGGAGGTGTGCGGCCAGTACCGCAAAGGATTGAAGAGAAGGTCCAAAAGCAAATTCCATCCCTGTTAAAACAGCTGCGAGCAACAGGCTACCGCCCGCAGGGGGGAAAAAGGGACCATCGGGGGGAAACCTTGGAAAAAAAGCGCGACTTTACACCCCGAGGGAAACAAGAATTACTCTGGAGCAAACGCACCGAAAAAGCATCCTCCCCGAAGAAAAGAAGGGGAGCGGCCCACTAGAAAAAGATAAAAAGAAGGGGGAGAAAAGAAAAACCTCTGAAAAAAAAATAACGCACGTCCTTGGGGGACGTGTGTCCAGAAGTGGCCCAGAGAGTTGGAGACGAAGGAAGGGAGAGGATCCGCAGGGAAAAAGAGGGGAAAGCCGCGGGGCTCCTGTTCCCGCCATGGGGGGGGGGGAGGGATCGGACTCAATAAAAAAAAGCTGGCCAGGAGACCGGGCACAACAATCGCCTCTGTATCTACTTAAGCCTACTAACCAAGGCAAAGACTACAAAAGGAACGCGTGTTAGAAAGGGAAAACCAAAACAGCTTGTCCTGAAAAAAAAAAAGGGAGAATAAAAAACTGAATGAAACAGACAAAGGAAAAAATGGCCGACGAAAACAAAGGAGTGGCGGTATTGTTTTTGGGGAAAGGAAAAGAATCAGGGGGCTTTCAAAGCGGCACACACCGAACTTTGGAAAATCAAAAAAAAACGCTTCTTACTTCTTCGGGAGGGAAGGCTGCGCCTGTGAAGGCCCCTTGGATAGGGGAAGAGCCAATTCGCAACACACGCCTCCACCAGTGACCTGGGGAAAGGGGGAGCAAAAGTGTAACCGTGGCTCTTTCGGGGGGAAAAAAGAAAAAACGACTCAATAGTTAGTGCGGGCTTGCCCCGATTCACGGGGGCCAGTCGTTGCAGAAAGGGAAAGGAAAAGAAACGGGAAAGGCGGCCCGTCGGAAGAAAGGAAAATGTGGAATCAAGAACACGACAGAAAAGGGAAAAAATTAACCCGCCTCACCGTTGGCACGCCAGACGGGGGGGGTGTTACCGCAACAGGAATTGAAGGCAAAGCCCGCAGTCAAATATGAAGAAAAAACCGATGCAAAAAGGGGAAAGGCAAAAAAGGGCGATCGCAATGGGAGGGGGGCAAAGAACGGCCGAGTGAGACCCAGTAAAAAAAAAAAACGAATTTGCGGTTCGGCGCCGAAAGTGTTTGAAGAACCGGCGAGGGAAAAGAACATAAAGCGCAAGATGAAAAACTTTGGAGCTTCGCGGGGAGAAAACTAAACACAACCAGCGAAAAAGGGTAGAAACCCAGGGGGAACACAGGGACCCCTGGGGAAGGGAAAAAACTAGGCCCAACTTTTCAGGGCGGGGACAACAAGGAAGACCCGAGGGGTCTAAACTATCAGGGGGGAACCGACTTAATGGGAGACGTTCACAGGGTGCCGGAAAAAGAAAACGTACGCCCACTCGGAGGACCAAACCACGATCAAATCCCGCACGGAGCAAAAAAAAGGAACCCCAAGGAATTCAACAGGCGACGTGCGACGAACACTTTCGCTAGCAAAGGAAAAACAAAAGCAAAGAAGGTTTCCAAGCCTTAGGGAAAGGCCCCAAAAAGCCCTGGGGGGAAAACCGAGCGGGAAGTGGGGGGGGGGGAGGGCAACGCAGGCGCGCAAGGGAAAAACCCAGCACACCAGGCTATGAAAAGAGGGGCACTTCTGTCCGTGGCTTACGGGAAAGTCTCCGACAGGTCGAGGGGACTCGTTTAACCCGCGAGAAAAACAGGTACCACCGTCCGTAGGGGGGGGGAATGGAAAGGGTGCTGGAAAAGACACGAACCGACAAAATCGTGTTGCAAAAAAGAACTTAAAAAATTCCAAACGGCTCACTCTAAAAAAGGCCGCGTGACCATCGTACCCCTCTCTTGCCCGAAAAAGGAAGGGATTGGGAAACTCAAAACAAGACTCAGAAAAAAAAAACAAGGCGAGGAAAGAGAGGCGGAGCAAAAAACCAAGGGGACAAACCCCTTCTTGAAACAGGGAGCCCGCGTCGAGGGTACCCAAACGGGTTCAAAAACGGCGGGGGGAAAGCAGATCGATCCAGGGAAAAGGGGACCGTGGGTGCCAACAAGGTCAGTTCGGTCCAGGGGACGAACCTTGTGCCCGGAAAAACAACGCTGAGGCAAAGGAAACGGTGACTAAATTCTGCAACTACTTTAAAAAAAGAAGGTAGTATCCGGGGGACCTTGGTGCGAGAAAAAAGAGTTCCTTCGGGGGGAAGGAGAAATTTGGAATGGAGACACCATGGGTTACGGTGAGGAATCGGGGTAGAATCGGAGCCGAAAGGGGGCCCTCAAGAAAACTGAAGTCAGGAAGTTGGAAACAAGGGGCCAAGTTTGGACCCTTTCGTTGAAAAAAAAAAATGTCGAGTTCACTTTGACAAAAACTTGCTGGGCCAGAGGGAAGGCCAGTTTGCGGGAAGGCTAACGGTCAAAGGAGCACTTGGGAAAACCCGTATAAAGTCCCTTGGCCATGTCGGGAGAAAGGAACGTGAAAAAACGGGTTGGAACGATCGTGGCAGTGGGCAAAAAAAAGTACTCCGTCCTTCGGATTGGGAAAAGTCCGGAAAACCAAAACTGGGGAAACGAAGAAATAGGTGGAGGACAATCTAAGAAAACAACTAGGGCAGACTGAGCGAGAACAGGAAAAAAAAAACAGTATAGTTCTCGGCGGGGGAGAAATCGCCTGGTGTCGGAACAGGGGGGGGGAAGGTGGGAGGGGCAGCGAAACCAACGGACCGGCAAAGGGAGAACTAGTGTTTCAAGGCAAGCCTTCGCGCTTTCCCGAAACCCCTGCAAACACGAAACAAACATGAGCCGTTTCACGGTTTTCGCGGGGGGGGGAGAAATAAAATAAGCCAAGGGTGCTCAAAAACTGTCGATAGGCAAAAAAAAATGGTGCTAGGAAACGCTGAAAGGAAAACTTCAAATCTGAAAGAGGGGAAGGTCGATATAACCCCAAAACCAACCGGGAATGGGTAACCAGAAAAGAAAAAAGTCGGGGGGGCATGGCCAGCCAAAATGTCGTTGGCCAGCTAAAAAAAAGCGCAACAGGGGGGGGGGGTGGGCTGTTCTCGGGGGTTCGGCGACCGGTGAGCAAGAAAAAAAAGGGTGGTAGTTGCCACCGAGGACGAACTTGCAACAGGTAAACACTCCCCTCCTCCGATAATCAAGCCTCACGAAACGACGGAAGAAAAAGGGTACGGAGGGGAGGGTAAAAACTTACAGGGAAATGTCGGCTTGGCAGCCGGCGGAACAGCAATCACAAAAAAGGCAACGAAAAAAGCAAACCGTACCGAAAAACCGGCAAGCAAATTATAAGACGAGAAGGGGGTAAAGAAAGGTCCTGGGGGGAAGCGTTTTGAAATACTCACAAGCCCGTCTGGTAGGAGGGAAAACCAGACCGAAAAAAAAACACACAACAAAAACAAAAACAAAAAAAAAAAAAAAACAAAAAACAAACAACCAAACAAACAAACAACCAAACAAAAAAAGATCACCCACCGCCAACGAAAGAAAGGAGCTTTGGAGGACAATCTAAGGGTGGGCGTCACATGCATTGGAAGGGGGGTTTTTCCTGGGGGTCAGTTGCTCTTGGGGGGGAGAATACCACTTGCACCGTGGTGAAACAAATCAGGGGTTTTTGGGCCCCCCCCCAAAAAGCACTTTTTGGGGGGGGGAAAAGAGGTCCAGATTCGGGGAATAAATTCGTAACGCTCGGCGAAGTGAAAAATCGGTCAAATTGCTAGGGACTGTAAAAAAAAGGGTTGAGTGGAAAAAAAAATCGGCTTGGCACATGCGGGTCGGGTGCCTCCACGCCTGGGAGGGGGGGGGGAAAACCCTAAGTGAGGACGGGGGGGGTCTTCCTCACTCAAGTCGCACGATAGGAAGGAAAAGTCTTGCGTATGCGATTCAAAAAAAAAAAAAAGGGGAGAGTTTCGGAACCAGAAAAATGCGTCGTTCAGACCGGGAAGGGGGGGTGCTTTCGGGAGGCAGCTTGGGAAGCCCGAGAAAAGACCAAAGCCGGCCAAATGAGGGGGGACGGCAACTGAAGTTTGGGCGAAAGGGGCAATTTTCATCCAGCACAGAATTGAACCGCGGGGGGTTGGTACGACGGGGACCGGGGAACCGGGCAAAAGGGAAATTCCTCTTGGCAAGCCGGCGCATTGACGAGCCGCAAAGGAAAAAGTTTTAAGAAACGCGCGTGGGGGGACGCCGGGAAGAGGAAAAAAAATTCAAGGAGACGACGGGTAAGAGCGCCCGGAACGAAAAAGAAAAACGGGCGGGGACCCCGCAAAAGAAAAATCGTCAAGGGGGCCGGGGGGGGGACTTACAACCCAACAAAATCAATGACTCTGCGAAATGAAAGGGGGGAAGCCGAGAACAATGGGGAAACAACGACCATGCGGGATCAAATTGGAAAAAGGTGTCTGGGACTGGGGCCCGGAGGGGGGGAAGGCTGGGTAACGCCTTGGGGACACCCATTGGTCAACAAAAACACGTCCCTGGGGAAGGCTAAAAAGTCTCTGAAGGTTGGAAAAAAAAGGCTGTGATTGGGGGAGAAAAAACCCGAAGGAAAGAAAACCTGCCGCGGGTTGGAAGAGAATTCCACGGAGCCTTCGAGAGACCCAAGGAACCATGTCGCTCGCTGGCCCGGGTCGGTGAGGTTTCGGAATACGCGGGCCGCACACAGGGGAGTCTGCATCGGACGACTGGGAAAGTCCTTGAGAGCCTCGGCGTGACACAGGGAGCAAAGTTGGGTGCTCAGAAGTGAAAGAGGGGTGGTGGGGGAAAGAGCGACCAGGGGGGTAGCAACTCGGGGACATTTTTCAATTCCTTTGGTCAAGAAGGTCGGAGAAAACATCGTCCCCAAAAAGGCAGGGGGGGAATTCCGGGGGAGGGAATGTCGCAGAAGGAAGGTGAACAAACTCCGCGAACCGTGGGAGGGGGGGGGAAGAAGCAGTGGGAGTTGGGGGACGAAAAAGTACGGCCTCCGGCGGGGAAAGGGGGACTTCCGTCCCCGGGTCATGGCCGGATATTTTATCTCAGAAAAAAACAAAAACGAGGAGAAAAGAGAGGCAAACTGTTCCGCCAAGTGACGAAGGGAACCGACAAAAAACATTAAAAACCGGAAGGGTACTTCCCAATTGACAAGATCAAAAAAGGGGGGAAAGAGGGGGCATTCCCACGGAACATTCGAGGTGGGGGGGGGGGGGGGGGGGGGGGGGGGGGGGGGGGGGGGGGGGGGGGGGGGAGGGGGGGGGGGGGGGGGGGGTGGGGGGGGGGGGGCCACGAAAACAAGGGAAGGGGACGTCCTCCTTTTTGCCCGAAAAATTCCGAAGAAATCCCGGGGGACATCCGAGTTGGGGGGAGGACAAAGGAATAAAAGGGAAAAAGGGTGGGCTAAGCCGTGAAAGGAGTCTACTTCCCAGGGGGAAAAAAAACCACTACAAAAAAAACCGAGTCCCTCAAGGGTTAGATCGTCAGGGGAGGCAAAAACCGAAGGGTTTGCGGCCGGAGAAGCAAAAAAGGGGGAAAAACCAGGAACAGACAAGAGCAAGGGCCTGGCTGATTGAAGGGAAAAAGGGCGGGCGGGAAAAGGGGCCCGCCAGTGCCTGGAGCGGGGGGATCTTCCATCGTAGAACAAAAAAAAGGAAAAGAAAGGCGCGTTATGCCGAAAAAAAAGATTTGTGGCAAAACTGGGTGTGCCCAAGGAGTGTCCCGGGGGACAAAAAAAATATGACAATTCAACACACCGGAGGAGAAAAGATTCTTCACCGTCGAAAAAATAACCTGGGGGCGAAAGGAAAAAGCAAGCGTGTGACTGTGGGGGGAAAGGCCAAAAGGCTGGGGGAAGGGGGATTGGCGGCACGACGTTATGTGGGCCGGGAAGGGGAGAAAGTAGAAAGGTTATTGGAAAAGATAGGGACGGCGTACCGAACGGGGTTAAAGATGCTCTCAGCTCACGGTCGGTACCGCACTGGGCCACCCGGAGAAAAGATAACCTGACAGGAAATTCACCCACGGAAAGGAAGACCGCTGGGCCCGGACAGATCAGCACCGAAGGGGCCCATCCAATGGGGAAAAGAGGCGCCGAAAACCATACGGGGGGGACAACCAAACGGGACTAAAAATAAGAAAACGCTTTTGAAGAAAGACTCTTCCTGATGGGAGGGTACCAGAAGTGAGCCCGCCCGAATGTGGAATACGAACGAGGAAAAGAGAAGGAAAAAAAACAAGAACACGGCGGAAACCGCACTCAAAACTGGGAAAAAAACAGGCTGGCGGTGGGAGCCGACCCCGATCGGCCCGGGAGCCAGGGAAAAAAAAAAGTCGGCCTCAGGTTAAAAGGAAGGAAGGGAAAAAACCGAATCGAGAAAAAAAGGATGAAATGAGGAAATACAAAAAACCGGTGGTCTCCCACCAGCAAAACACGACAGAA
>Ga0179593_1471025_pt1 | contig 10086 bp, 14 predicted proteins | sample CZODoug2_1_08_16_FD_185931 | JGI IMG/M metagenome (GOLD analysis project Ga0179593, IMG submission 185931) | Vadose zone soil fungal communities from Angelo Coast Range Reserve, California, USA - CZODoug2_1_08_16fungal (PacBio error correction) | ecosystem: Environmental > Terrestrial > Soil >...
TACCAGAAAACAAAACTTCAAAAAATGTGGAGGGAAAAGAAGGAGGGGAGCTTGTGCTCGATGGCCTTTAAAAAACAAGGAAGAAAAAGTGCTGTGATCAAAAAAAGGACTCAGTCAGGGGAGTATGGGATGGGGAGAGCTGGGGGGAAGGGCCTAACAACTTGGGAAACATGGGGAAAACTAGATCAGAAGAATACACAAAAGAACCACACGGATAGGGGGGGGCACAATTGTGTAGAAAGAGGGAAAAATTAGACCATGAGCAAGATAGTCTAGTGGTAAAGAGCAACCCATTGTACACAAAAAGGGAATAATAATGAACCCTACTGGGACAGGAGGTATTAATGGGAAAGAGGAAGAATGCAGGAATAAAATATAAATAATTATGCATGTTGAGAATAACATGACTGGAAGGGAAGACAAAAGGGGTCTCATAACTTGCCAAGTTCCCACCAGGAGATGATAGTATGGGGAGGTTGGGACCATAAAAAAAAAAAAGGAATAATACGGAAAAAAGGAGGATAAAAAGGCCTGTCAGTCATAAAAGTTAAATGTGGAAAGGGGTACCGTCAGGTGGTCATAGGGGAAGATACTTGTGCGTTAACCTCCGGTACCTGTGGGATCAGAAAGAGGGAGTCAACTAAATCCCAGAGGTCTTCAGGGGTCAACCATAGTGTAAATCATGTGGTCCCATCCAATGTGGTCCAGGATGGATCATCTTAGAAAACATGAGACTAAGGACTAAACTCTAGGCATCTGTTGGGGGGGGAAACATCCTTCGGGCAGTTCCTTACTACATATCTATCAAAGGGAAACATTAAACCCTGTCATTAGTTACGGGGCTGTTGTAAAAAGACAGTTGGAAAGCATTTATCAAGTATCACATGAGATAGGACAAAAAAACTGCTATCTGGGTGGAAAGGAAAAAAGGCCTTTAAAGATGAATAAATGGACCAACACTCTCACACAAAAAAACCTCTCCCGGAACCTACCGCCCAAAGGGCATGGGGAAAAACAAAAAAAAATAGACTGCACCATAAGGGGGAGAAGAAGCTTATGATTATTTTTGATGGTGGAGCATAGGGGGGAAAACTGTCGAGGCAAAAGGATGGTCGTGGAGGCGATTTGATGCATGATGATTAATATGGGGGGGTATGAGCTACGAAGCAAGGAGGGGAAAATAAAGAGGTATCATTTCATCCGAAAGTTGATTATTTGGGAGGAAAAAAATAGGGTTTGAGGCTAGTAGCGGGCAAAGGGAGATGAAGGGAAAAAAGGGAGTGACAATGTAGAATCTTGGTAACAAGTATCGAATCGAATAGGGATCCTCTAAACAAATGAAGGCTTGGCGGACACATATCGAGGAATCAAGGGAAGGGGGTGCCACAAAAGAAGAAATGTGGATGAGGGAAGGGACTGTCAGAAGGGATAATGTGAATCTCAATTGAAAAATGCTCTACATCAATATCGGTGGGGCAGGGCAAATCTCATGGACTGGTCAAGTATGGGAAAGAATTGAGGGTGAAAAGGCCAGTAAAAAAAAAGGGGGGAAGCGGTAAAGTGTTACAAAAAAAAAGAAAGGGTGTGGACGGAACAGACTCTATGGATTGGAAAAAGGCTAATGGGCTAATGACGGGAAAAAAACATAATACCTGATGATGTGAGCTTAAAGAAAAAAAATCAATGGGAATGAGGAACAATCACGAGAAGACATTGATGGGACTAGAAAAAACATATATGGGAAAAGGAGGGACGCAAATACCGGAGAGATCAAATAAAAGAAAATGGACAACATTGGTATGGGACTAATAAGGAGGGCAAGTACTGCAACAAAAAAAAAAAGACACCAAATGGGCGAGTCTAACATCTGTAAAAGCCCACCAATCAAAATACAGGAGACAAAGAGGGGAGACATTGTTGGGCCAAGGACAGAATGAAAAACAAAAAGGACTAGGGGGGGGGGGAAACAACTGTACGGGGGTACAATACCAAGAAAAAGAGGTGGGAGGCAAAACTCAAAGCAGAAGCACAAAAGCTTTGATATATAGGAGACCAAAGAACAGATGTGAGAGTTAGTTGGGAGGGGTAGATGACTTAAAACAAAAAGGAGGACACATGGATGGGACACAGGAGGAAGGGAGTACGGGACAAGAACTGGGGAAGGTGATAGGGAATTCAATGTTAAAAAGAGAGGGTGGAGTGATCCCGATATTGTAAAAACTGTTTTTGGGGTAGGGACACAACCTGTAGTTCAAGAAAGTCAAGACTGTGGGGATTTCAACTTCCTAGTAGTTAGATTGTTGAAAAAGAAGGGGAAGCAGCAACATGAGGGGAGGGGAGGACAGGACAATCAGGACATCCAGGAATTGGGGGAAGAGGGGGGGGGAAGGATGAAGAAACTCTCTCAAAAAACAACCAAAGAAAAAAGAGTAGAGTAGGAAGGGAAAAAAATCATCTACTTCAAAAACTGGCCTGTGAACAGATGGGAGGTCCTGCCGAGTGACAAAAATGGGAGAAAAAATTAGGTGTGAAGCTAAAGAAGGAAAGGGGAGCACGCTAAATACTATGGTTGACATAAAACCGGATAAGGGGTGAAACGGTTGGGGTTAAATAACAGACAGGGGGACTAGATAATGAGATAAAAAGAGGACGTAAAAAAAAAGTCTATTGGGAACTCAGTAATACCCCGGGGCAGTTGTCAAACACCTAAAAAAGGCAAAATCCAGGTGAATTAATCGGGCAAAAATCTAACGGAAGGGAAAAAGAACAATAAATGGGGGGCTGGATGATCAGAGTGAGGACGAAGGGGCTTCAATGAGGTTGAAAGTAAACCGTGTCGGGGGCTGGACCAAGAAAGTTGAGCAATACAACCAGATAGGGGGTGGGAAAGGGTAGTACATTGTCCAACAAGGGAAGAAAGGGGTGGATGAAAAACCATGGTTGGATTGGGGGCCCAATGGTTGTGCAAGATGATGAGACCAGGCGGGGGGATTGGACCCGGGGGTATGGGTAACAGAAACAGTAAAAATTTGAGGGGGACCCATACAATGTTGTAAAAAATGTTGGAGACGTACTTGGATGTGATCATTAAGGATTTGGTGGACGTCATACGTCAAAAATTATGTAGTCAAAGGTTGGCAAGGGGGTTAAGAAGACTGTAGCGGGGAAGGGGAACCATCCTGTAAGAACTCACCAAACAGAAACGTATTATTGAGTGCAAATTAATCCCATGATTAGGGGGATCCCCAGGAGGTCCCTGTGAAAAGGTAAAAAATTTTACCGGCAAGGGGTGAAATAGTGTTTGGGGACTGGATGATAGCAGGGGATCAGTAGAAGAAGACAGGACAAGCACCAGGGTTGAAAAGGATACCAAGGAGAAGGTTGAGGGTCACAGGGGAGAGACTCAGACTTACTCAGGACAGTATGTCCCTCAAAACAATTTAAGAATGGGGTGAAAGGTGGTTCTGTACAAAAAAATAAAGTATGAATCTATCTGTGAGACCAAATCAGAATGTGAAGAATGAGCTCTAGGGTCAACTAAATACTCACATTGCAAAACCAAAAAATTGTAAACAAGGAAGAATATCCACCTTAAAGCCTCCAGAGAGATGGGAAAAAAAAGCTAAAAAAGAAGTGTAGAGAATGAGAGGAATACCAACTGGCTCACCTACTCAAAATTCTCTTGGAAAAAACCGAGGTCGTAGTTCATAAAAACAGAGAAACTGACAAAAAAAAACGAAAAGCCTGTGAAACGGGACCGGTGTGACCGAAGAGATCCACTAAAGGGGGGGAAACAGGAATACGAGAAAAAAAAAACCTTGACCAGCCTGTGTGCAGACACTCTGGCTGTTGCGGGAGACAATGCACAAAGGGGGTTGGGGGACCGGGGGTGGAGAGGGGGCTGTGAGGGGGGGGGGTTGGCGGATTAGAGATAGACAAAGAAAAAAGATGTTGGGGGAAGAAGTTATAGTGTCTAAGGATGGAAGAAAAGAAAGGGGAAAAAATGTAGACAAAGGGGACATAATGTAAAGGGAATGACAGATAAAAGAAAATGTTAGGACAGAGTGAAAGGACGAAGGAAAATCTGTTGAACTGAGGAGGTTTAGTTGATCTTGAGATGTGCTAGGAGGAAAGAAAAATTGGAAACAACAAGGGGGACAAAAATGAACAAAGGAGGCACAGAAGAGAGGGGAGTGATTCATTAAGAATAAGAAAAAAAAGGACCTATAGTAAACCAGTGGGAAATTTGGCTAAGATTGGGGACAAATAAAAACATGTACAGTAAAAAAATGAAGCATGAAAAGAAGATTGGGGGTCCAAAACGGGGGGTTTTGAAAGGGGATTTCCAAAAAAGTCCCATACAGGGGAGAGCATTAATGACACGTATAAGAAATGGGTGAAAAATGAAAATAAGGAGATGGATCAAAGCTGTTTGAGAAAAGTCCGGCCTGAGGGAATTAAGAAAAGCATCCCATACGGCACCCCAGAGATTCATTAGTATTTTACCACCAGGGGGGACAAGGGGGAAAAGGCTAAAAAGTCATGACCCATGGGCAACATCAGAAAAAAAAAGGAAAAGAAAGGGAAGCTGGAATAAACAGGGCCCACCCTTCATGTGAAAAATATGGCGAAAAGGGGAATGTCCTTTAGGAACAGGCATCTTAAAGGACAGGGAAAAAAACACGTAGTGGCCATTGCAAGCACCTTAAGCCAAAAGGAAACATCTGAATGGTCAAATAAAAGAAAAAGTTGTGATGAGCAACAGAATAAAAGCTGACAATGGGAGTGTGCCATCGAGACAAAAGGCCAAATAAGTCATATTTGGCAAGCAAGGTGTTTAGTGAAGAATCTATAGACAACAACAAAACGAGTCGAAAAAGAAAAAGATGACAATACCCCATGCTACAGAGGGGCACCCATTGTTATCCCACAGAACGACAGGTTGGAGCAGGGGTTGGAATGGCAATGGGGAAGCAAGGTGAAGGGTATGCTGTGAAGAGAACGAAAGGGGGGGGACTCAAGAATGGAGGAGGGGGCGGGAGCTGAAGTGAAAAGGGCCCGAGACGGGGGAAAAAGGACGGAGGAAAGAGTACAAAAACCCTTGAAGCAAAGAGTCACCCATGATAGGACAAATGGGGTTATACAGAAGAATTAGACCAGGGGCTGAATATTGGAACCTAAAAAAAGCTATTGGAACTGGACAAAAAAAGGGTACAAATCAGGAAAAAGACAAAAACCAGGAGAAGGGAGGGATAAAAAAATTTAAGAGAAAGAAAGGAAATCCAGGAGGGGAATTCTGTTGATCATCCCAGCATTCATTCTTTCAAGGGAAGAAAGCAGTTGAAGAGAACAAACGTGCCCTGTCAAAACAAAGGGGGGGGGAACTGGGGGGGTAAAGTCAATCAGAAAAAAAGAATACTGTGAAACAGGTCGGAATGGCCAAAAAGACCCGTGAAGGTTGTCTTAAATGTGACTGTTAGTTGGGAGCTTGCACGTCTGAAGTGGGGTGGGGGTTGGGTGTGGTTGTTGTGGTGGGTTGTTGGGTGTTGGGGGGGGGGGGTTGTGTTGGGGGGGGGGGTTTTTTTTGGGTGATAGTGGGTGTTGGCGGGTTGGGTTTTTGTTGTGGGGTGCGGAATGGGGGGTTTTTGGGTAACTCGAAAGGTTTTCCACAAACAAAAGCCTCGTTCACACCGACCTCCCTCCCCCCTGTCTGCGGTCCAACATGGGTCAAAGGTTGATTGGCCCTACCTGGGGACCCTGATTTAAGCAATTCATGATCAGAGAACCTTCCACTCTCGCAATCGTGGGGGGGTCTCCTACTGAGAAATTAATCCCGGAAACTACATATCTCTCAAATGTCATACCCGGAAGCAGTGTAGGGACCGCCCTGTTGTCCGGCGGGGAGTCACTGGAAAATAAGAGGGGATCCCAAAAAACAGCTCTCTGGTGGTCTAAAAGACCAGGAAGTATTACTGTCCGGAAGAAATGACAAAAACTCGAGAACACCCACCTAGAGAACCGCCCTACCTCCAAATGCATGGGTCCCAAACCTCAAAAAATAACAGAGGGTGCACAATTGAGATGTCAAGGTGGAGTATAGAGGAGAGTATGGGGGGGGGGATTGAGGAAAGGGTGGACAGTGTCAACAACGTGTCAGGGAAAATGAAACAGGATGGAGGGGGGGACATCTATAAGCAAAGGGTTGTGTGGGATTACCTAAAAGAAAAAAGAATGAGAGTGAAATCAGTTGGGGGAGAGGTCAAAAAAAGCTCAAGACAATGTTTTTCGATCCATGCTAACAGGGTGGGAGGAGAAGAAAAGCCTTAAGAAGAAAGGAACGTTACAACTGAGGCCAGGGGGAGAATCTTGGGGCAGTAGCGAATCTGATTAGTGAAACAAAAAAAAGAGCAAGGGTGGCTCAGAGAGAAGGGGGATTGGTTGGGTAAAGAAAGACATAAAACTGTTGATGATGGGAACGTGAAGTCTAGTGAGTATGTACGGTATGAGAAAGCCTGCGCTAAAGAAAAAAAAAGAAGTTGGTAAAAATGCGCAAGACTTAAAGTATGTAAGCAAATACAAGAACACACGTCCAGTCCAAAAAGATTTGACAAAAGGAAAAGTGGACATCATCAAAGACAGGGAAACATAGATGGGCTGTCAAAATAGAAATGGAAAACTAATAATAGCCAGTCTAGTTGGAAAGTCGATGAATGACATACAAATCTAGGGACACACATAACAAACCTACAAGGAGATAATAATGGAAAGAGCCCATAATAAGGAAAGGGAAGACCAACCTAAAGAAAGCAAAAAAAGAAGGAAAAAAAAAAAAAAAATGAGCAATAAAAGACGATCAGAAGGAAATGGGGAGAAAAAAAACTAATGGACATGTGGAGGAAGACTCACCATACCCAAGGGATCCATAACACCAGAAAGTCTATCTTCATTCTTTAAAAAAAAAAGGGAAAAAAAAGGAAATACTGGAGAATAATGGGGTAAATGAGGGGAGGGCCGAATGGTCACAGGGGAAACCATCAAAAAAAACATCTTCCTCTCAGGGACTGTAGGGAGTCAAAACGGGGAAATGGGGGTAAGAAAGACATTGGGGGGGTTGTGGGGGGGAAAAGGGGGGGTAATGACCTCCAATGCGGAGACACCAAAAGTCTCGGAGAAGCTTATAACAGATGTTAGGAGGGGGTTAGGTTGGATTATGAGAGGGTGAAAGAGATCGAGGTAAAAGGACAAGGGAAATGTGGAACCACAGAAGGCTGAAGACAGGACAAAGACAGAGGGGTCAGTACGTAGTCCATGTGGAAAGGGAATCGCGGGGCTCCCGCATCAGGTGTCCGTAGGTCAACACCCTGGAAGGAAGACTCCGGGTGTCATCCGTAGGGAAAAAAGTCCGGGCAGGGATAGGGGGAATAGTAGAGCTTAGGAAAAAGGGATGTAAAAATGAATTACAACAAGCGGGAACAGGGCAGATTGGTCCGAGAGTATGAACTCAAAACAAAATATCAAAGAAAGAAGAGATGTCATCATAAAGGGAAAGCTCTCAAAAATCTGCCGGATGGTCACTGTCATGAATTCCGCTAGTTGGCAGGCCATCGCATCGGGGGAACTATCTTAGTAAACATCTAACTACTATGGAGTTGCATAATATACGAGAAAGTGGGGGGAGATGATGACGAGGGGGGAAAGAAGCAGCACAACGGATATGGATAATCAACAAAAAGTATAGAAGAGGATCTAGACGGGTCACAAAAATAGTCAAAAGACATGCATACCCTTGGCAGGGTAAAAGAGAATGGGGGTCCAAACCGTCTGTAGGAATCGTCGATAAACTAATCAACTAACCGCAACGCTGTTTATAGCTGATCCATATCTAACAAATGAGGGGATGCATTGGGAGTGGATTCAACCGGCTAATTCTTGTGAAGGTACCAAGTGGACATGAAGAAGTCAAGGTGATAGGGGAAATGTGACAAAGGTAATTTAGAAAAAACAATGTCACAAAAAAGTATTGATCATCCAGGAAGTTGGGGGGGGGAAAACGGGGTGGGGCAAAAAATGATGTAACCAAAGGTCGGTATGGGTCCATGGGTGGTGTGCACAGGACAATACAAGGCATCCACTATTATTGTAGTAAATAACGGTGGAAGAGTCTGGAGGTCCGGTATTTGGATGCCGGTATGTACGTGCCACATCAGGGTGTAAACTATAGGGGGTTAAACATTAAGGGTCAACCATATTTGAGCAGGACGGGGGAAGAAGGGGTGAAAATGGGGTGACGATCAAGGAAAAATCTCTTCACCCACTATCAAACCAGGAGGATTAAGTTGGAAAAACAGCATAAGCCGGGATGGAAAGAAAATGATGAATAGAATGAAAGGCGGGAAAGTTACAAAACCGGCATAAAGAGGGTTTGACAGAGGGTATATCAGTATGGTCAATCATGCAAGGCACATCCTTGGGAGCTAAATAATTTTGCCCCTGAATAACTAAAATGCATGGGGGTGGTAAAGAAACAGGATGGAGATAACATTACCTGACAACAAAAATGGGCCAAGCAGAATAAGGTAAGGCCAAAAGGAGGGACAGGTACAACAATCAAGTATTTATAAGTAGAAAACATAAAAAGATGATTTTGTGGCCAAGGATACCAAATGGATAAAGAACCTAAGGCGGAAACAAAAACACATTTGCAAAGAGGGACGGACCCAGATCTCTCTGCCTGGACTACAAGAAAGAATCCAGCAAGCCAGGGGGTTATAGCGAAATGGTCAGAATAGAGGAATACGTCAATTAAAAGCCATCACAAGTCTCTCTGGCCAAAAAAAACAAGAAAGGCGAAAAAGCGGTCATAAAAATATCTAGGCAAATAGCCCAGACGCACAAATGCTTCATTGATGAAAGAAATGTGGGGGACACTGAGATGTCAGGACAATTCACTAAGAAATAGGCCATAAGAAAAAAAAAACCTGACAGCTATTGGCAATATTACAGAGGGGGGGGGAGGGGCAAGACCAAAAAAAACTGGTGGAGTTAGGACCGGGAGGTGGAAAAAGATTTGATTCAAACTGAAAAGAACTATGAAGGAACATCCCAATGAGAAAAATGAGAGTTAGTTTGGAGAAGTTAATGGAGAACAAGATTACATGATTGCAATATGCAACAGGTAAAAATGACCGGATGACAGGCAAAAAATTACAAGGTATAGAGGGGGACACATGGAACACATGAAAGTGAATCCCGAAAGGTGAGCACAGATAAGAGTAATAGGGGGTAGATGTTGGGCTAAGTATAAAAGTAAAAAAGAAAAAGGGGACAACCTGGGGGTACAAAATTGTAAAAATGTATGGACAAAGAACAGATGAAGCTGTATTCAGTAGTAAGATGAAGGTATACTATAGAGAACGAGAGGTTATCGCACAAAGGAAAGTGAATATGAAAAAGACAATGGGTATAAACGAAGATCTCACTTAACACGTAGAATACAGGATTACGAAAAAAGAGGGGGGGTCAAAACATGGATTTCATATGAGAGCAAAACTCAAAAAAAATCAAGGGTGGGACAATGTGTCAATTGGATGAGACAGAAGGGGAGGAAATGACTCGATAATAGGTGGTCAACAGACAAGGTACATGAGGGTGATGCGTCATGTCGGGACCTATTAAGTGTAGAGCAAATAAAAACCTGGTCATTATAAAGTGGCCGATTTGGAAAATGGTGGCTTTCAGTGAAACTGAAACTAAGAGTCAGGAAAAAGAATCACAAAAAAGCCATGAAGACGGCTGTGGGAGGGAAGAAATTACCGGCATCTACAACTGGCCAGGGGGGGAATTATGTCAGCTGGACTTCTATCATGCTCTTGACGAAAAGTGGCCCACGGGATGGGCAAATGGAAGAAAACTAGCTCTAAAAGTATCAAAACCCTGAGGTAATGAGTAAAAAACCACGGAAAGGGGGGGAATATAGAGAAGATCCCTCTTACAATTGGAGGGATAATGAGAGAAAGAACTCCAAGAAGCCAGGGAGGGGGAGAATCAAATGTGCCCCAGAGGAGGCAATGGTGGGTTAGGTTCACT
>Ga0179593_1582387_pt1 | contig 10086 bp, 6 predicted proteins | sample CZODoug2_1_08_16_FD_185931 | JGI IMG/M metagenome (GOLD analysis project Ga0179593, IMG submission 185931) | Vadose zone soil fungal communities from Angelo Coast Range Reserve, California, USA - CZODoug2_1_08_16fungal (PacBio error correction) | ecosystem: Environmental > Terrestrial > Soil >...
AAAAGCAATATCTTCAGGAGTCAACGGGGAAAAAGGCCCTTCGAGAAGGCAAGCTGTCGGGCAGGTTAAATCTAGACAGCAGGAGAAGAATAGGGTTTCTGCGAGAAGGAGGGAGAAGATCGGGTGCTTCGGCGCATACATCGGAAAAGCAGGCGCTGCAAAAACACATGGGCTCATACCCTAATTGGTGAGGGAGCTAGGTCTTTAACAACGAACATAGAACTGAAAAAAAACAGATGGGGTGTCGCATCGAGGAACATGGGAGTCAAGGCCATTCACTACGAAAGCATCGTCCAATCCTGCCCTGAAAAATGTTCGTCAGGACCAAAAGGAGGGGGGCCGTCGTCCCGTTCGTCTGTCTCCATCAGACACACGTCCCAATCGCGGGTGAGGTCCGGTGAAAGGATCGCGACAAACCCATTGTGATGAAGGGAGGTGAGAGAGACACATTAGGAGAAAAAAAACGGTGCTGGCGATCAACAGTCGTCGAAGCGTGGGTGAAAATGCCTAGCGACAGCTCGAAGTGAACGGGCGGCGAAGGCGCGCAGAATGAAGACGGACAGGATGGAAACAGCTGAAGGGCGGGTGTTAGGGTCCGATTAAGTCACCGGCAGCTACATCAGTCGCCTGATCCTGTCGAATATCGGCCTTCAAGCGCGGGAAAAGACGTCTTATTGGCCCACCGAGGGACTTGAGGAAAGGGCCAAAGGGGTTAAAGAGCGGCACGCATGCCCGACGTGAGGAGGAGAAATCGTGCTGAGAGTCATGGGAGTGGCGCTTGGGGGGGCGACCTATCGCCCGCATTCACTAGAGGGCAAACCGAGGCAGGGGTAAAAGTAGAAAGTGCCAGGTACTGGCGCTCGTTCAAGCGCACCGGGGAAAGAAGGGACAAAGAAAAAAGATGTCTCACAGAAAGCAGGCGTCGAGAGGGGCTTTGGATAGATCCGGCCTCAACTCCTCACCAGCGGAGACGACTTAAGGGGGGGAAGATCTCAAATGAAAGCTCCCCCGATCAAAACGACCATACTCGTCGTGGCCCTCGGGAGAAAAGATATCCAAGTCCTTAGGGGGGAGGGATTAAAACTCTATTGAATGTCCTGTGCACGAAAGCTTTCGCAAGATCAGGTATCGCCGTCCGGCAGGCAAGGGCCCGAAACATACTCGAAGGATGGAAAAGCACGCCAGAATACTTAGTGAAAGCTCATTTCATTTGTTAAGCTAGGAAAGGAGACGCCGGCAAATCTCTCGACAACAACGAGTATGGGGAAAGAAGGAAGAAAAAAGCGGGCGTCGAGTGCAGATGGGGGGCTTAGCTCTGAAAAAGAACAGTCTGAATTGTTCGGCATTACAGCCAGGAGAAGGGTAGGGGGAAGTTCGGGGGGGTCCGAGGGCCGGGAAATAGAAGAGGATGTAACTCTAATTACGAAGGGATGCCAATCCCTGAGAGAGTGGTGCGGGAAGAAAAGAGAAGGAGAAAACAGGGGATCTCATCCGAAGGAGGTCGAAGGCAAAAAAGAGCATTTGGGCAACGGCGGGCCGGGTCAAAGGAGGGGAGGGGAGAGAACAAAAGGCCAGAGAAGACTGCTAGCCCTTTTTAGAATGTAGGCCGCTTATCGGGCCACTATCGACAGCGGGAGTTGATAACAATCCGTCAGCACAGGCCACTGGACGCTGTAAAGAGCAAGAAGAACTTATGAAAAGGGGAAGAAGGACCCGGAATCCTGAGTGAGTGAAAAAGGAAAAGGGAGAAGAGAAAAAAAAATATATGGGGGGGATCACCCATACTAAAAAGAAACGGGGCCAAGCTCATCCTTAGGGACCAGCGCAACGGGTCATATCCTATATAGGAAGAAAAGCTGGGGAAAAACCATCTGAAAAGGGGCTTTAATCGTCACGGAACCGGGGGAGGGTGAAGAAAGTCGCTCATCAGCTCTTTAAAGAGAATGGAAGCCTCTTGAAGACAGGGAAAGAGACTCTACCTTCAAAATTCAAAGGGGTGGAAGGCCTTTTTACACGTTAATGAAAGCAAATAAAAGAAAACAAGCCAAATAAACGCTGTATTGGAAAACGGGGGTCCGTTGGGAAGAAAAAGGGGAGTTTGGGGAAAAAGCCTCTCGGATTACTGGACCTCAGCATTCAGTTAACTCTTCTATAGGCGCAGAAAGGTCCCCAAAACGATCTCATCATCTACAAGAGAGAACAAGAACATAAGCATGAGAAAATTGAAGCAAATCCTAACACTCGTCAGAAAGGAAAGTAATAAAAATGGTGCTCTATAAAAAACAACGGAATCAACGGGGGGGGTGAAATTTTTCTACCGCTAGTGAAAAGACTGTGCTAAAACTAACAGGACAGCGCGTTCCAATTGTTACGAAATAGGGCGGGAGTGTTTACCTAACCGAGGGAGGGTTAGTATTTCATTCAGGGTTCGATGCAAAAACCAGGGGGGGGGGAAAGAGTCGACACTCCTTCATTTTTCCCGTGAAACTAAGCGCTTGCGTTGAAAAAAAGCGAGAGATCGCCATCAAACGGTCTTGCTAGGCAGAATAACTAGTGGAGAAAAATATGAAAAAACGCGAAAAACCTATCTACAAAAGTTAAGGGATGTAAGAGCACCTCAACCGAGAGCACAAAGAGATCGGACGACCCGCACTCTCGGAAACCAAGGGGCGGATCCGAATCGGCCGACGCGTTCACCTACATGAGCGGGGGAAAGGAAGGCGACTGGGCTCTAACGGCGACCGGCCATTCCTTCAGAGCAACGTCCACGGTGGGGAGAAGATACGGGAGAGCTGGGAGGGTAGAACCAGAAAAAAAACTGCAGCGGAGGAGCGAGCGAGTACGACGCCGGCAGGCGCGGGACGTGTCGACTATCGAGATAATGGGGGGAGCCACCGAACGGATGAAGGGGGGTCCGAGGTGGGTGACGAGAAAAAAGGGATGGTCGCTCTTAGGGAAGACTCATCACTAGGGGAAAAAAAAGGTCCGGCACGGCTCCTGTCCTTCAGAAACGGCGTCTTCAACTTCGAACAGGAAATGAAAGCGGATACCGACTTAGGGGGGCGGATCGACTAGTATCCGTCTGGGGAGGAGAGAGACGAAGTATCAGTCACGCGACGAAGTTGATTGGCAGGGCTTGTTACGGTTCGTCTACGAACGCGCAGAGGGGATAAAAAGGGGCTTACCAAAAAAATGCGGCGGGGGTCGGGAACGAGGCACATTGAAAACAAGGGCCAGCCGAAATTCGAATCGACGAGTATCTTACTAATTTAGGAATCAGACCATGGTTATGGTCCAACAGCTGCTAGGCGGAGGCGAAGGGGTACTTACAGCCGGGAGCCGTGCCTCGGGCAACTAAGCAAGCGCCCGTTCTCTTTCATAACGAAAAGGGCCTTTAAGCCAAGCGCAGGCGCCCGGCGCATCTCGCTCAGGCGGGATAAGAGGAGAACAATCCTAGACAACAGCGCTCGGTCCTCGGAACACGAGCAGCTCGTCAGCTTGGGTAGGGATATATCCGAAAAACCAAAGGGGAGAGGAGGAAAAAAGGGGGGGAGGGGGGGTATCCAGACCCCGCTTGGGGAGGCTTCGTGGTCCCCGGGCACTCTCTGGTCGCGGGTGAGGAGAGAGGAGGGGACGAGACGCGCCGTGGCGCTATGATCGCCCTGCTCGGGCGGGGCGTTCAAAGTCCCCTGTCGTGATGAACTGACACGCTGGGGGCGAAAGGGGTGGTCGTACTCTGTACACGTGCGTACCGCCGAATCGCTAGAGAGATCAACTAGACCAAACTTTTCCATAACCATGGTCGGTCTTCACAGCGTCAGAGGCTCTGCTCGCCGTCGAAAAATCAGGGCGGGTTCCATCTGTATTTCAAAATGCACCAGAAGAGAACACATCAGAGCAGTTTTGTTTTCGCCCGGGGGAGGGGGCGAGAGCGCAGGGTAGCCTAAAAGGAAAAAAACCCGTAAGAGACGGCGTCGCCGCAGACCTAACATGGTCGTAACAGACGGCTCCTCGCTTCAACAGAACGTTCGAAGAGGAGACCAGCATGTCGACGCGAACGTTCGCAGGCGAAATCGGGAGCCCGTCTGTTCCGGGGTGACTGATCAAGAAATCACCCGATGGGTCGTCAACTCCCTCGCGGGAAGATCTTGTAAGGGAGCTCAAGTACCGATTCAGTAGTCCTACCGAGGGAAGTGCTACTTGCTACGTCCATATAGAGACCCTCTAAAAGAGTGGCTATAGCACGAAGCTCAGGGGGAGGAAAAAACCTTATCACGGCCTGAAGGGGAATCTGGGCTTTCTCTTCTCTCCATGTGCAGGTCTCAGGGACCGGCAAAGACGGCAAATTGAAGAGAACACTCTTGCACTAATGAAGAAGGTAAGCGCGGTCTCTATGTGAACCCGCAACAATTCGGAGTATCTTGGAGAAAGATCCGGCGCGGTGGAGTCTGGCGGTACACCGGGGGAGAGGGTTCGCGGATCAAAAAGCTTCAAAAAAAAAAAAAACAAAAAAGTTCTTTCGGATACCCAGGAGAGATATCAATTTCGTTACGCCCTCATGAGAGAGAGGAAACAAGATTCATTGACGGGAAGAATCTGAAAAAGCAAGGGCATCTACGACTTAGAAAAAAGAAAGTAGGTCTGCTCCGATCCGAAGAAGGGAGGCCATTACCTTGAAACTGCGCTAAACAGTAGTAGAAGTTCAGGTCATCATAAATCTGGGCCAAACTTACACCACTAATCGGGATAACAAAAAAGGTCAAACGAAACTCATTTGGGGGTAATGAGGGCGATCGATAAACCAGGAGCCTACGGCATGGTGCTAAGAGGAGGGGTCGATGATGCGTCGTGGGGGGGGTTAAATTTATAGCGAAGAATCGGGGAGACGAAACCCCAACATCGCGTTCGACAGCTCGGGAGCAAAAACGGCCCAATCTTGTAAAACAGAAAAGCAGATGTCGTTCTTGACGTCTCAAAGGAGTCGGGCATCCAGCGCAGAAGGGGATTCGGAAGGGGAAGGGAGGGGAAGGATTCTCTACCAGAGCTAGATCGCATAGGACTCCCAGGTGGGTGAGTCCGACCGGGACTGCTGGTAAGTTACTTCTCTGAAGAGCCCGAAGTGCGCTTCTCAAGAGGAGTTCGGGGGGACGTTCGTGGAGGGGAGCGGTTGATATCAGCGCTACCCACCCTCGACGTCAGATTATAAAAGATCAGTTGGGGAGGGACGTCGGATCCATTTTTCAGGTAGGGTAAAAAAAAGACGCCGTGCCAAGACAGGGGGTGCTAGAAGCCACAGTCGAGATCGTGGGGTCTCGAGCATATCCGAAGGGGATAAGGATACGACGTCCGGAGCGAAGAAAAAGAATTGGAAATCCCAGAACGCTCGCTCATCGTGGCGGGGGAGGAGCGATGCATATCCCAAAGCGACCGTGGGAGTCGAATCAAAGCTAGGGATGGGAAGACGTCGGCTTCGAGTTCCAGGGAGGATCAGACTTCTGGTCGGAGGGAGGGGAAAGAGAAGACAGTCGGTATTTCCGAGCCCTGGAGATCGAAAAAAAAACAGCAGTGGGGGAGCTCGCATCACGGAAGACGATTCGAGAGAGAAAAAAACACGGAGTAGGGAGGAAGAGGGAAAAGGGCGCGAGTCTGGAAAGATGAAAGCAACTGCTTCTGCGCAAGAAAGGGCGTCAATTTACCGACGTAAAGGGGGGAGGGGACCGTTCTGCCGGGGGGGGCCGAGATGTAAGGAACTCGAAGAGGCCTGGGAAAAGGCCCCGTCCTCATCTTTTTTACTCGGGGAGAGAAACCGGGGAAGTCTTCCTTGAATAGAAAAATAACGTAGGGCCACGATAGCTAGGAGAGGGGGAGGCTGGTCCCGGGGGAGTGGAGGATAGGACGATCCATTCCGATTCACGATAAAAAAAAGGGTTGGAATTAAGTTGAACAGATCGGCCCAGATATCAGGAAAAGGCCCGTCTGGAGGATCACATGCAGTTTAAAGTATTCGGGGGGTCTACTATTGAAGTCAAAAATGGAGACTAACGAAGGGGGTATCCCTGGCCGAAGGTGCTATTTTACGGATGAGATACCAAATATGGGAAACAGAAACTAACCGTCAAAGACAAGCGACCTGATTACCTCTCAAAAGGGGGGAGGTCGAAATTTCGATATAAGATTAATCCTATGGGAAAAAAGACGTAACTTCTGTATGCTCAAAAGGGGGGGGATCAGTAGGCTTAAGCTCACTCGGTGGGGGTCAGCGATTACGGGTCCGAGAGATATCTCTACCTGCAATGGTGTATGATGCCGAGAAAGGGGACTCTAAAAAAAAAGTAACAAGGGGACATCATACACTGGTTCGTTGCAGGAGGGGCAGTGGGACATCGCAGTTCGCAGGAAGTCTCAAGGAATCGTCCTTCATTCCGGCTTGGGGGCGAAGACTACATTTGCAACACGGTCGCATCAAAAAGCGGACAGATGAGAGGGGAAATCAATTCGATCCGCTCAAGTCGGAAAAAGCCTAACCTCTGAATCATACATGGAGGTCGAAAACACAAATCGCGATTGGGGGGATCGTGAAAAATAGGGAGGAAAGACAAAGAACGAAGGATCAGCACATTGGGTGCCCAGTTGGAGAGGGGGGAAGGGCGGCGGATCAAAAAGGGTAATCGTAGGGTGTTCGACCTCGAAGAAAAAAAGTGTTAAAGCGCTAAACATCTCAAGGAGGTGTGAAGGGACGCATCTTGGGGTGGGAAGATCGAGTTTTCTGTTGCAGAAAAGGGTATCGCCAGCAAAACTGTCTGGTGAGAGGAAGGGGGTCCGAACGCGGGTTTGCGGGGAAATCGGGAACTAGACTAAGTTACTGGAAAAAAAACAGGCGAAAACGGAAGGGAAGAGTCTCTCTCCTGAGGAGCTCTGTTCGTTAAGAGGACCGGAGGGTCCACCGGGTGGGCACCTGCAGATCGAAGGGACGCTCTTAGGGACTCGTCACTTTCCTACTCTTATAAAATCGCTTCTCGCACAAGCAAGACACGTAAATGGGAGATTGCTCTGGGCTTGGGGGCGGGAAGACAAAAGACTCGACAGGGTGGGGGGCGCTCAGAAGATCTGAGGGATCAGCCCGGCACACGAGGTAAGGGACTATCTGCAGATAGGGGGGGATTAATAGTGAGAAGGGATCGAAAGCGGAGAGGGTGAGGGAGATGATGGGGAGGTCTGGCGGGATTGGAGACAATTACGGTTAAGAAAAGAGCGCCGGCCAAGCGGTTTTCGGCAGATGGCTCAGAGTTCCGAGCGGAAGGGGGGGAAAACGCACGATGATCGGGAAGAAAAAAAAAGACATGTAGGCATGCAAGGGCCCCGTTAGATGGAAGGGGGGAAAAGGGTGGTCGGCGAAGAAATTCGTCAACCGGGATAAACGGCGCTGACACAAAAAGGCGGACGGGGAGGGGGGGCTCTGCGCAACGCACAAACTACAAATGAAAAAAGGAAACGCGGCGATCGAAAAACAAAGTTAATAATCAAGAAAATTGGTGAAAGCAGCGCTGCGATCTAGCTCGTTAGAGGTGAGACGAAGAACTGAAAAAGGAGGGGAAAGGGATCACCAAGGCAAAATGTCGCTGGGCATAACAAAGAAAGAGCCGCTAAATTGCTTTGCAATCCCGGAACAGATGGCCGTTAAATAAGCGTTAATGATGAGAAAAATCGGAAAAAAAAGGGGTACGAGATCCTCGATCTAGGGATAAAACGGGGCCCCAGAGCAGGAAAAAAGGTTGGTCTTCTTGGATCTAGATAGAACAAATTATATTAGGAAAATGGAACGAGAAAACCCAATTGCCGAAGGCTCAAAAACGAAATGCAACCTGAGGAAGAGATCGGGGGCGTCGATCCGCTTGAAAAAAACAAAGGTCGACGATACGAACGCGAGGGAAAACGAAAAAGCTCCGGCGGGAAGCAAAGGCAGGGGATGAACCGACCTAGCAAGGGAACGATGGGGATACCGTGCGCTACCGAAGATCCAGTTGAAGAATCAGATCTCAAAAAACAGAAAACAAATGTTCGAAGGTGTCAGGAACGCAACGTCGACGGAAAAGGATCATCATCTCCCGGGGTGAGAGGGGGGGGAGGGGCGTTGGTGAAGAGTCTCGGGGAAAGGGATACTTTAGAAGGTCGGGGGTAAAAAAAAAAACAGTTACAAAGAAAAGAACGAAGGGGGCAAGGAAAGGTGTGTGTGTCCCTCATTTTATGAGTTCTCTGCATATCATGATAGAGGGATCCAACTTCCCACCCGCGGGGGGGGAGCAGAGGGCCACGCAAAAAAAAGGATGGAAAATAAAGGAGTCGAGCCAAAGAACCAATACGGCGATGCAAAACCCTAAAAAAGAACGAACGGAGCAGCGGGTTCCTCGAAACGACGACGTGAAGACTTTGGGATCAGGCGTACCCGGTCAAAGGACAATGAAAGGACTGGGTACCTCAAGAGGCATACCAAAAGTTACTCAATCTAAATAAAAAGTCAACTAACTTCGATCACTTGGAGCTCTGACAGAGCTTCCAGAGTCTTCTCCAGCCTCTAAAAAGTCGGAATCTTCTTCTCCCGGACCTCGAGGGTTCTCTCGTCAAAAAGCTTCTCTTCAGGGGGGTCTCTCAAAGGACAGAATCTCCAAACTAGGGTCATCAACCGCCGAGGGATCGGAGGGGAAAGTCGGGCAGAGATGAAAAGAAGGGAAGAAAAAGATCGGAATTCGAGGGCCGAAAGAAACGCTTTCACCCCTTTCACAAAGTGAAAGGGGGTTTCTTCCGATGGTGGGCCCGAACAAGTAAAAGTTAGATATCGGGACGGGAGGTCTCCGGCTCGGTGGAGGGGGCGAAGACAAGGCGAAGGTGCAACGGCTCTCGCATGAGCTGGAAAAACGGTCTTCAAAAACGAACCGAAAGGTTAGGAGGGAGCTCATGCGGAACAACGCATCCGATCCGGCACAGTGGAGAAAAGTCATGGAGAAGGTCTAATAATAGGGAAAAACAAAAAATATACGCTTCATGCACACAAAAAAACGGTTCGGCAGCAGCCGCCTTAGGGTGAATCAGACCGGTGGAACCGGGGCGAAGAGACGACCGTCGTCTGAAAGAAACTGACAAAAAAAAACAACAGATCATTGAGAAAAAAACCGATTGAAGGCGGGGATAGAGAAAAAAGGGGGGATGATGTTTCACGGGCTGAAAATAGAGACAACTTTCAGGAAGTTTGAGGGCAAATCTGCCCATTACCTATGAAAGGTGGGTGTGAAATGAGGCAGCATCGCTCTGGCTCAGCAACGTAATAAAAAGCGGCGAATGAGGAAAAAACCCGGCAAGAGGGGGGGAAAGAAAGCGTTTATGACGGTGTAGGGGTCCTTGAAGGGGGGCAGTAACAGGCAGCCTCTTAAAATCGGAACTCGCGATCTCGGGGGGGGGAAGAGTAAAAAGGCCATTCAATGAGGGGCAAGCAGCCCCGCGCGGAGCCGCCGAGGAAAAACAACGCGTGACGAGCTTAAACGGGGGTAAGATTTTCAAAACGGGGGCTCCTGAAGAAATGCCCGGCGCTCCACTGCGCTGGCGACTGGGACGGGGTGAAAAACGGGGTCTACCAGATCTGGTAAGAAAGACAAAAAAAGAACTCAACGGCCTCAAGTAAGAGGATCAGTGCGAGAGCGTCAGCAATTTCAGGGGAAGAGTAGAAGGCAGCTAACCGTCCGGGCAAAAGACTGTGAAATCCACGCAACTAAGGAAAAGGGTCTAAGCTCTCGGGAACTAGAACCTCTTAGCTCATGGCATGGATTGGGCGAAGAAAAGAAGAAGTGGGACAAGGGGTATAAAAAACGCCTCTCTCGCTGCGGCAAAAAAAAAGCAAATCTTATAAAATAGAAAAGAAAATGCGGACGCGGCAGGGACCCCGAGATGCCAAAAAGGACCTTGCGGGGGATGAACTGTGACATATCGTCATTCAAATGGACGGGTCCTAGTCGCAAACCATCCACGACACTACCTCGGGGAAGGGGAAAAACGCAAGCCCGGATTTCAAGGGGGGGGAGGAAGTCATACTCACGC
>Ga0179593_1616564_pt1 | contig 10086 bp, 12 predicted proteins | sample CZODoug2_1_08_16_FD_185931 | JGI IMG/M metagenome (GOLD analysis project Ga0179593, IMG submission 185931) | Vadose zone soil fungal communities from Angelo Coast Range Reserve, California, USA - CZODoug2_1_08_16fungal (PacBio error correction) | ecosystem: Environmental > Terrestrial > Soil >...
AAAGAATACTTGCTCTCCGGCGATTTGATAAGAAAAAAAAAAGGTACTAAGAATGGAAAAGTCTGGCCTGCTGATCGATGCAGAGAAAGAAGAGAAAAAAAGCGTTCTTCGCCTTGACGAAAAGAAATGTTTCCAGGGGGGTCAGCCCACCGTATTGAGCCTTTCTCGCATAGCCGGGGAGGGGCTAATTCCTGGGAAAGAGGAAGGATCGGAGGAAGGAGGGGAAAGGAGAACGATCGCCACCATCTTTAAAAAGAAGAGGGAAATTTCCTCCTTCTACTTCCTTTGGGAAAGGAGAAAAAAGAGCCAGCTCTCAGAAAGAGAGTAACAAAACGTCTTGTTTGGAAGGAAGGGAAAAGAAGGGGGGGAAAATCACCTACTTTGACGGAGAAGAAGAGAAAAAAACCGAGGGAAAGAAAAAGGAAGAAACATATAAATCGCGGTTCTGCACCTATTCCGGCATACAAAAAAAGAAAGGGGAAAAAGAAAGAAAGGAGGAGGGCGAATCCGTGTTTGAGGGAAAAGGGAGGGAGGAAAAAAAGAGAGAAAGGAAATGGAGGTCCCGATGTCCGCCTGCAATATTTGGCGAAAAAGAATCCGGTCTTCTACCAAAGAGAGAAAAAAATAAGAGGGAGGATATTCCAAAAGAAAATGGACCATCCACACCAACCGCGACACTGACCAGAAAGAAGAACTGTCGTCAAAAAAAAGAAGAAGGACGAGGCTTTGGGAAGGGACCGTCCAGAATTTCAATCCGGAAAGATAAGGAGGGGAGTTCAAAGGAAAAAAGGGAAAAGCATTATCTTGCTCTCGGAAAAGGAGGGAAAAGAGAACGGTCTAGAGGATGAAGAAGGAAGAAGGGGGAAGCGAAAAAAGAGGGAGTGTCTTCTCCTAATAAAGGGGAAGGGGGAAAAGGGAGAGCGGTCTGATTTCTACGGATGATGAGAGGGATTCCTTCTCTCATCTGGAAAAAAAAGGCTTTCTTCAACTCCGATCGAAAGGGGATCGGAAGGCGGTGATCCTCCCTATCGATCGTAGGGAGAGAGAGGAGACGCATTTTTTCTTCTGTTTCAATCAGGAGAAAATTGTTTTCGGCTTCCTAAAAAGAAGCGCCGCCGTCCACAGCGCCTGGCACGAGCCGGAAAAACCGTCCTTCCTGGCTGGGCGAGCTGGAGGGATCGCGCGAACCCCTCTCAGCAGTGAGATCGGGAACAGCTCTTGAGAAGCTTTGCGCAGCCCGGCGCCGGGACAAAGTCACAAAAATTGCAAGCATTCCCGTGGGCGGATCGGATGAGGGGTCTGCGGCGCGCAGAAAAGAGTGTCGAAAGAAGCGAGCCTCTTCGCCGGAGGAGCGGAAATCTGCGCTACGGAGAAAGCGGGGAGATCGAGAGTATCCTTTACTTCTTGCAAGAAGAATCGGGGGCATCTCCTCTATATCGGAGGGCAACGGGAGATCAGCCGCCTCCTAGAAGAGAAATCGAAGCATCTCGCCCGAGGAACAGAGGGAGTGAGCGGCACCCAAAAAAAAAAGCAGCTCGTCAACGCTACTACTCTTCATGGGCGGAGGGGAGAGCCCGGCGATCAGCACCGTAGCGCTAAAAAAAAAAATGGTCTCCTCTCAAACCGCGGAAGTAGGGAGAGCCGATATCTATTTCGTCTCTTCAGGAAGTAAGGGAGACCGTTCCTTCTTCGGGGGCTCTAGGGGGGGTCCGCTCCTTCAGGAAATAAATCTTACTACCATAAGAAAGTGAGATCGTGAGGGGATACGGAAATTTTACGTCTCCTTATCCGTAAAGAGGAGCGGAGATCCCTCCTCTTCTCGCGACCCAGGAAGGCCTGCGCTGAAACTTGAAGATTGACGGTAAGAGAAGGGGCATGGTCCTTCTTCCATAGAAAGAGCGCTCCTCCTCATATCCGATTATGTGAAGCGGAGAGGCTATCGCATACCAGAAGTAGGGGGGGCCCTGAATTTCCGAACAGATGTCGAAGAGACAGCTTTATGAAGGCGAAGGGGATTCTGGGGGGGGCTCCACGTTATCGAGAGGGGAGGGGGGAGGAGGAAAAGAGTCATATAAAGGATAAAAGAATCAAAGCTGCTTAAACCTGAGTGCGGAGAGAAGAAAAACCTGATCTTCCTGAAGGCGAAGATACTCGGCCTTCAGTATTCCGCGGTGAGAAGGCCATGCCCATTCCTTCTTCAAGAGAAAAAGGACAGGATTGAAGCGAATGGGCATTCTTTACTACTCTCATAAGGAAAAGATCCTCTTCCTCCGGTAAAGATGAAGGGAAGATCTTCCTACATCTCTCGCCAGAAGGGAAGGTAAGAGGTTCTCCAGGGGGAAGAAGTCTACCGAAAAAAGAGCTCGGCGCCGCCAATACTCTCTGGAAAGAGGGGGAAGGTCTTCCTGTACGATAGAAAAGAGAGGGGAGGATCTCGGCGCGCCTATCCTCTTAGGGGGGGGGGCTTCTACCATTCTTCTATCGGGAGGTAATCAGGAAGGATAAAGGAAAGCCCGGTGATTATTCTCCTTCGACGAGAGGAGGAGAAGGAATATCTCAATTCTCGTGGGAAGAGGGGGAAAGGAGGGTGTGACGATCACCTCCTCCTTCAAAAAAAAAGAGAGAGAAGGGATGTCTCATACCTTCATCCTAGATTGAAGACACAAAAGAGAAGATAGGTCTTCTGCGAAGAAGGGGAGGGGGGAAAAGCCGATATCGATAAGCCGCAGAAGAGGAATGGGAGCTCTGCAAGAATTATAAGAAGAAAAAGGGGGGAAAGAAAAAGTCTACCCTGAAAGACACCGAGGACGAGGAAAGAAAAGAAGGAGCCGCGCGGCTATCTGCGAGAAAGGAAAGAGCGCGCAGCGTGCCGAACGAGGAGAGGGGGCGGGGGGGCGAAGAGGGAAAAAATGGCAATTGATGTCAAGGCGATCGTCATGAAGGAGGGGGGGGAAAAGGGAAAAGAAGAAAGAGCCTCCTGCGCCGGGCTGCGCCAGCGAGAGGAAGGACATTCCTGAAGCTTCTTACGGGAGAAAGGAAAGAGGAAGGGAGGCTATCTGCTTCAAGCTCGAAAAACACAGAGGAGAAGAGGATCGTCGACGGCATCGCGAGGGGAGAAAGAGGGAGGAAGAGGAAATCGCCGTCGTTTTCGGAGAAAAAACATAGAGAAAAGGAGAAGGAAAACAGTCGAACCAATTCGCGAAAAAAGAAGGGGTCGCTATTTCCGGCAAGAAGACGAAAAAGGGTAGAAGAAAGGAGCTCGTCTTTGCCGCCAGCAGGGGAAAAGAAGGAGGGGAAACTTCTGCTACTGTCTTGCCAGAGGGAGGGGGGGAATCATCGGGGAACAAAATAGTCTGATAAACGACTTCAATCATGTCGGAGAAGGGGGGAGAAATAAACTCCTCCGTCTCAAATGGAGGGAGAATTATGATAAGAGGCAAAAAAAAGAGGAGCAAATGGCGATCGGCAGATCCTTGAGAAAAGGGAAAAGGAGACTGAGCTCTCCATTGAGACCGAAGGGGAAGAGTAAGAATGAGAAGAAGGGATCTAGGCATCCGTGCTCCTGAAAGAGGAGAAATCCCGCCTTGACGAACGGCGCAACCAAATCGGGAGGGAAGGGGGGAAAAACAGTGTAAAAGGGGGGGGGGGGGGGGGGGAGGGAGAGAGCAAAATCGGTGGATCTCTATTCCCGGAGAAGGGGGTTTCTATACCGGATTCGAAGAGGACTGTACGGGGTACTAGGGGAAAGAGAAAAAAAGGATCTTTACCTTTTAGCAGGGAAGAAGAGAAAGAAAAAAGGAGCAAGCCCACCCTCCTTCGCACACGGATCAGAGATATCGGAAGGGAAAGAGAGGGAAGAAGGGGACAACCGATTGCATCATTTTGATGAATTGTTTAGCGAAAGGAAAAGAGAAAAAAAAAACTTATTATTATTAAACTATTAGAGATGGAGAAGGGGAAAGGAGGGTGATCAAAAGGGAAAAAAGATGAAGGAACGTCATCAATACTCTTAATTACCTCGAGGGAAGAGAAGAGAAAGGTTTTCTTTTCTAAGAGAAGAGAGGAAGAGGAGAAGAGGGAGAGGAGAAGGCCAAGATTATTGCTATCGCCGAGAAAAAGAGGGGGAAGGAAGAGACAACCATTCTCTGACGAGAGAAAATGGCAAAGAAAGAACGGGGAAAAAGAATAAATGGGGGGGCTTACTCATCCACCAACCGAGGGAAGAAAAAAGGGGAAGGAGCGTTCTTCCATTGCTACGACCCAGAGACTTAAAGGAGAGAAGAAAAAAAGAAAGAGGTCAAGCCTACCTCTATACAGGGAGGAGAAAAGGGGAGGAAGCGTTCTTATCACATCGAAGGAGAAAGGGAATGAAGGGAGGGAAGGATACAGCCAATTACTTACTTACCCTGTGAGATGAAGAGAGGGAGAGCATACCTACATTATTCGGAAGAGTTAGGAAAAAGAAACGGGTTGAAAAGAAAAAGGAAGAAAAGGATTTACTAGCTTTCTATGGAAGGAGGGAAGAAGGTCAAGTTATTAAAGCAGAGGGGAAAGAGGGGGGGGGAGAAGACCGTCTTTCTTGCAACGAGAGAAAAGGAGCAAAAAGGAAGGTTCGTCTATATCCATAAAGAAGTAGGGAAGAAGAAAGGAGAAATTAGAGCATTTTTTAGGGAAGGGGGGGAAGGAGTGTTGATTATTACTAAAACGAAGGAGGGAGATATGCGAAAAGAGGAATGGCACTTAATACATCTCTCTGAAGGGAAGAAAAACTACCTTCCTTCCCTGGAGGGCGATGGAAGAAGATGAGAAAAGGGGAAGCCGAAGAGGGGACCTCTTCGAAGGAGGCCGAAAATCGTCGAGAGATGGCGCCTCCCTTCTCCTAGGAGATTAGGGGGAAGACAAAGGGAATCGCCTCGCCGATCGCTTAGAAAAAGGCAGGGGAGAGGAGAGGGAGAAGAGGCCGCTTCGACGAGTTCGGGAAGAGGGAAAAGGGAAAAGGCGCAAACTCCGCGAGAAGCTCGGCAAGGAGCGAGGAAGAAGGGAAGGAAATCTCTCCTCTACGCGAGAGTGGGAGGGGGGGGGGGGGCCAGTTTTTTTTTTGTAAAGGGGAAGCAAGGGGAGAATCGAGAAGGAGAAGGAGGAGAAAAAAAAAGCGGGTCATCTGGATTATTGGAAAGTCTAGGGGGCAATAGAAAGGAAGAGAACGACAATTTGTAATAGAAAAGAGGGGAAGAGCATATCTTCCTTTCTCAGAATATCTAGAAGGAAAAACGATTGAGGAAGAGAGAAGGAAAGGTTCTATTCTTGTGGAAGGGAAGGAGGGAAAACAAGAGACACCCATCCTTCTCTTCCAACGCAAGAGCATAGGGAAAATGGGACGAGAGAGGGGAAGAGTCTCCTTCAGAAGGAAAGAAAAGGAGGCTTCTGCTATCAGTTCGGCAGAAAGGCGACGAAGGGGAAGGATAGAAAGATCCTCTCCTCTACGCGAAGAGGAGGAAAGACCTCTCATTGATCACTTCTGGAGGGGAAGCGTAAATACAAAAGACGGGAAAAGGAAAAAAGAAGGAGGTCTTTCTTCTCTAGGGAAAGAAGAAGTCGCCCTCTGACGAACAGTTGAAAAGACCGGAGGAGCGGGTCGGAAGAAGAAAAGGGTCAGCCTATCTTGCTGAAAAGAGGAGAACGCCTTCCTGTTCGCGGCAGTAAATAAAGGGCAGGGAGTTGTAAGATGGAAAAGAGGAAGGGAGAAAAAAGGTTATCTTTCCCTACCCTGTTATGGAAAGGAGGGAGAAGAAATCCTTCATGCCTATTATGTATCGAGACCGCTGGTCAACCGAGAGAATAAAGAAAAGAGGTGCCTTATTTCCTAACCTTATGTAGAAAGAAAGAGGAGAAGGCGCGTCTATTTTAAAGTAGCTCTGGTCGCAAAAAGAACCAACAACCACTTATTATTATTAAAATAAGAGATCAAAGTAGCGGGAAACAGAGATAGAGGGGGGAAAAGAAAAAGGGGGGGTTTTTGGGTGGTGTGTTTTTTTAAGAAACATAGGGAGAGAAAAGGATAAAAAGAAAAAAAAAAAAAAAAATGATGGATTCTCCTCCTTCTAAGCGGTAGAGATAAAAAGAAAGGGAAGAGATGGCCGAGGCCATTCCCATTCGTAGGAAGAGAACTCGAGTAAAGTAGAAGAAGAAAAAGAAAAAGAAGGTACGACTCTCATAATTGCTTCTCGAAGAAAGAGAAAAAGGCACACTATCATATCTTCATCAGTTTAAGAACCGAGAGCTGTGAAGATAGAAGAGGGGGGTCGTCCGAGGTGCTCCTTCTTGCCGAGAGGAAGAGAGAGGGAAAAGAGCGCCGCCAAGACTCCGAGATGCAAGGGAAGTCCTTGGAAAGACGTGCTCCATTAAGAGTCCAGGGGGGATAGAAAAAGAAACTTCCTCTCTCGGGGGGGGAGAGAAATCGCTGCTGCGTCTCGCACTGCTCGAAGAGACGGACGGAGGGAGAAAAAAAAGAGATCAGAGCTTCGGACAAAGGAAAGAAGAGCGTTTGGGCCAGCTGCTTGGGTGATAGGTAGGGAGGTGTGCAGAAGAAAGAAATGGTTCCTCTGCTCGCTATTAGGCGGGAAGGGGAAAAAAAAAGCAGAATTATCTCCTTCTCGGTCGGGCGGACGAAAATCTACGAAAAAAACCCCAAAAAAAAAAGGAAAAATGGAAAAAAGATCGAGGTCTATGCGACGGAGAGGAAGAAAAACCGATGCCTGGGAGCTCGTCAAGAATTAGAAGGCGGAGGTCGACATGGAAAAGAGAGAAAGGGGGAGAAAAGAAGCCTCGGTTCTCTTATTCTCATGAGCAGCAGGAGGAAGCTCGCTCTTTGCGCCATCGACGAGCACGTGCCGAAAAGGAAAAAAAAGAGAGCCTACTCTTTCATCCTCCGACAAAAAAAAAAGCGAATCTTCTATTCTCTTCCAGGCAGAGGTGAATAGTCAGAAAAGGACTATCTCCTCCAAAGGGGAGGAAGACTATTCCTTAGCTTAGAGGATGAGAAGGCATCGGTTTGGTTCTGCCGGCGGCGATCGTGAAAAACTCGAAAAGAAGGTCGTTTGCGTCTTATAGGAGAAGGAGACGTTCCAGGCCTGTGGACGGAGGAGCGCGTCGCAAGTCGTTGGAGGGAAAAAAGAAAAAAAGGAAACATCTAACCAATGCGCGGAGGAGAGAAGGGTCCGGCATGTATCTCGACGACCCGCGTAGACTGAAAAAAAGGATCTTCTTTCCTCCATCCTGGCTCGCAAAAAAGAGGGAGGAAAGAACGCTTCTCTACTTCCTTTCCAGCGAAGGGAAGAACCAAGATAGACGTCGCCAGGAGAAAGAGAGGAAGAAAAGGAAGACTTCAATCATGTCTTCGGGAAAGAGGGGGATGAACTCCTACGATAAAGGTCGACTTAAAGCACATGATAAGTAATGAAGAAAAAAGAAGAAAGGGGGGGAGAGAAACTGTGCCTATGCTCAGATCCTGGAGAGAAGAGAAGTAGGGACCTTTCTGCCATTTAGACCGCCGTATCGAGGTCTGCTTAATTCTGGCAGAAAAAGGGAGGGGAAGGGGGAGCGCCTCCTCTAATTATCGGTAGTAAAATTGGACAGGGGGATTGCCGGTCAATGTTCGCGGTTGTGGGGTCAGCCAAAGGAAAAAAAAAAAGAAATCTTTATCGCGATGCCCTTTGAGGAAGAAGAAGGTCGAGACCGATTCGATCGCCTCGACGCGGGGTCTCAATCGAAAGACTTGCCGGAAGAAAGAAAAAAAAAGGAAAAAAAAAAGCCGTTTCTCTTCATCAGTCTCGGGATCAAAGAAAAAAGGGAGAGAAGAGGACTTTCCCTCGATTCCTTCATCTTCTTTGATGCCGGCAGAGTGAAAAGGGAAGGGAGGTGGTATCGCCATACGCCTTGACCGGAGAAGATAGATAAAAACGGACTCCTTTCAGTCTTGATGTCTACACCAATTCCTACAAATAGCATCGGGAGCAACAGATGCCGGGAAGAAAAAGGAGGAAAAAAAAAGCTGCGGTCTAATCCGGGTTGGAGGGGAGGGAAAAGATGAAGCGCAACGGCGTCGACGCTACAAGGTCAAGATCCGCGTTCGAGGGTCGCCAGAAGAGGGGAGGGGAAAAAAAGAAGAGATCGAATCCTTTCTCAAAAAAAGAGAGGGGGAGAACATTTCACGCGATAAAAGATTTAAGATGCCGCGAAAGGCGGAGAAGGGGGGAAACCACAGCCACCAAACCTCGTACAAACATGGGGGAGGCCGTTTCGTCAAGAGAGAGAGAACAGTAACCTTCTAGGAGGGGAGGAAGTAAGAAAGAAAAGAGCCTTCCCATAATTTCAATCCGAAATAGGAGTAAGGGAAAAGAGGTCTGCATCTTTCTTATCAAATGAGCCGCTGGGGTAGATGCCGCTCGGACAGTTCTCCTCCAAGTACTGGAAGGAAAGGGGATCAAAGATCTTCATACCGACAACATGAAGCCGGTGGGCTATACGCGGGGGATTCTCCTACTACCGATTGGGAATAGGAAAAGCGTTCTATTCGACTTGAGTGGGAGCTGTAAGGAAGGAGGGAGGGAACTTGGGCAAGCACTTCCTCTATGGAGAAAAAAGAAGGAAGGGCCGAGCGACTTTCTAGGCCTACGAAGTAGAACTCCGCGTCGGAATAAAGGGAGATCGTTCCCTTCTCGGAGAGAATGGTTTCGCTGTTTCAGGATGCGGAGAGAATTGGGGGAAGAAAGGGAATGCGTATCATGAGAGAAAATCGTCCTGGCACTTATACATCGCTAAATGACCGAAGAGAGAGGAATATTCTCAACGAAAAGAGGGTCTTTGCTATCTTGACGCAGAGCCTCCGGAGAAAAAAAAAAAAAATCCCGCGAGCGTCGCTTCTTTTAGAATCTGGCGCAGAAAGTGCATGAGATCGGGAAAGGGGGAAGGACTACACCGTGCGGCAGCGCCTCGCCGATCGAGGGGGCAGCAAGGGAAAAGGGATAAGATCGCCCTGTCGGCGAGAGGAGGAGGCACGCTTCTCCTCTATCAGTCATGGAAACCTCCTGCGAGCAAGCAGAGACCTTCTTCTCTTCTCTCATTAAGCGAGAAACCCCGGGCGGTGAGAAAAGGGGGGTCTCCTTGGGATCTCCGAAGAGGGGGAGGAAAAGAAGACTTATCTTCTTGCAAGAGAAAGAAAGAGTTTCGCGCGGGATGATTGGCATATATGAGGAACGGCGGAATGAAGAAAAAAAAACGACAAGTTGAGAGAAGAAGGGGGACCGATAATACCATATCAATCTGGGTATCAATTATCTAAGGGGAAAAGGGGAGGAAGGGGGGGGAATCAAAATCTCTCCGCGGAAAACAGGAGAAAGTAGGCGTTCTCTTCACAAAAAACCCATAACCTTGCAAAAGAGAAGCAACTCTACTAGCTCGTCATGGTCGGCCTATTGGCGAAGGGGGAAGGAACTTCGATCATCACCCATTAGGATGGTGCTTCCACACAATCTAATAGAAGAAGGGGAAGACTCTCCACCTCTTCTCTAAAGAGGAAAAGAGATTTCTTCCTCTTCATTGACACATTCTTCGGGAAAAAAGAGGGGGGAAAAGGGGGAAAAAGAGGCTTTTCCATCTCTTGAAATTGAAGGGGGGCACCAGGAGCACAGATGGATCTTCCATGTCCGGAAGATCTTCCTACCATGGGGAAAAGGTCTCTCTACGAGGGCCAGATCGGAAAAGAAAAAGGGGGGATCTTATCTTTCTGATAAGGGAGGGAGATCCCCGCCTTCTCTTATGTCTGAAATGAAAGGAAAAAGTTTCTTTTTCCCGAGCCCGGCGCTACTTTAATATTGACAAATGAGCTTGACCAGAGAAGGAAGCCTCTGCCATCGCCATTAACGGCGGAAGTCTCTCAATTCCGAGTATGGCGAGAAGAAAAGGGGGGAGAAGCGCATCCATCAGCGAAGAGAGGAAATGGTGGGGCGATGGAAGAGAAAACGGTTTCGCATGCTTGAGGAATTCGCCGAGGGGAAAAAGAGGGGCAAGGGTTGTTCGCTCCACGTG
>Ga0179593_1633409_pt1 | contig 10086 bp, 17 predicted proteins | sample CZODoug2_1_08_16_FD_185931 | JGI IMG/M metagenome (GOLD analysis project Ga0179593, IMG submission 185931) | Vadose zone soil fungal communities from Angelo Coast Range Reserve, California, USA - CZODoug2_1_08_16fungal (PacBio error correction) | ecosystem: Environmental > Terrestrial > Soil >...
AAAGGGAACGAAAAGCAATTCGTAGAGGACTCCACCCAGGGGAGAAAAAGGAAAAAAAAAAAAAAAAAGGGAGGCCCTCTGAAATCTTGTTTTTTTCCGGGCAGAAAGGAGGGGCAAAGCCTGGGTGAGGAAAAGAAAGTGGAAAAAAGGGAGGAAAAGGGGGGAAAAAGTACAGAACTTTATTAACTCTCCAATCACCAAAAGAAAGAAGAGAGAAAAAAAAGGGGGGGGGGGAGGAAGCAAACTGGAGATGCCTTGTGGTAAAAGCTGCGAGGGAGAAAAAAGGGGAGTTGGAACAGCTCCCTATTTTGGTCGACCAAAAAAGGAGAGGCGAAAAAAGCCAAGCGATTGGCCCATCCAGAGTGTCAAAACGAAAAAGGAAAAAAAATTCAAACTCCAGGATTTCTTACTCGCGCGAAAAGGGGAAAAAGAAGGAGGAATAGAGAAGAAATGAAGGGTCCTTGAATCCGAACGGAAAGAAAAAGATTCTCTCACTACCAGCCTTCAGTAAAAGAACAAAAAAAGAAAGAACTCGACCGATCTTTCGGCAAAAGAATGTGGGGGGTAAAAAGGGGGGAGAAAAACCATTCTATTCTCTTTTCGTGCCATGGGGCTATGCCCGGAAAAAAAAATGGGAAAAGGGGGGGGGGGGGAAAGATGTGAAATTTGGCGAATTGAATGAGGAAGAAAATGGGAGAGAAAAAAGGAGGGGGGAAGAATCCCCTAAATTCTGTTGAGTCCCCGCTTTGAAAAGGGGCGGGGAAAAAAAAAAAATAAGGGAAAAAAACGTTGGGGAAAAAAAAAGGAAAAAAAAAAAAAATTAAACAAAAAAAACCGGTTGCTGGGAGGGGAAAGGGGAGAAGGTAAAGGTAACGGTACCAAAAGTGGGGTTGGCGGGGAAAAAGGAGCAAGGCCCATTTTCATCTTCGCAAAGGGGAGGGGTGGTAAAAAAGGGGACGAAAGTGGAAAGCGATACTTCCTTTTACCGAAAGGGAAAAAAAAAAAAAAAAAGAACCATGTGACCCAATTCCCCAGCCCGACCATCAAGAGGGAAAAAGAAGGGGGGAAAAAAGGGAAACAGGAAAGGGGGCCTTGGGGACCATGAATCGCTTCAAAAAATCAAATAAAAAAAGGGGGGAAAAGGGGGGGGGGGGAGAAGTATAAGAGACACAATTTTGAACGACACAGGGGAAAAAAGGGGGGGAGGGAAGGAAAAGAAAGGGACTTTAATCGCTCAGCGCCTATATAATGGCATGGAAAAAAAAGAAGAGATCAAAAGGCCTTCCTTCCCTCGAAAAAAAGCGTCTCACGGGCAAAAAAAAAGCAACGGAAAGGAAAAGGGAAAAGAAGGGAACGAATGACTTAAGCCTGTGTTTCACGCACAGAAATGGTGAGAACGGCTTCCGGCAAAAGAAAAGAAATAAAGGGAAAAAAAGACTCAGGATTCCTGCTGAGAGTACGCCCCGGGCATGCAGGTCAGGGGGGAAAGAAGAAAGGGGGAATAAAACTTTAACGTGCTACTGAAAAAAAAGAGAAAATGAAACGGGAAGCCGTATCAGTACATGTTAAAAAAAGGGGAGAAAAATACTTTTTAATCCCCGTATCAACTGGGGGGGTGAAAAAGGAAAAAGGGGGGAAAAAAACAAAGAAAGAGCGGGACCTTCCTGTTCGGCAACAAAAAAAAGAAGTAAAACGAGAGGAAGGAAGGAACCCCCCCGCCACGAACCGCAAGCGGAAAAAGGGGGGGGGTGGGAAGAAGGAAGGGTGCCGCCTGTTTTTACAGCCGGGAAAATGAAAAAGAAAAGGGGCCGGAAAATCATTTTTTTTATGAGTAGACAAAAAAAAAAAAAAAGGGGGGGGGGGTACAGGGGGCAGAGCCTTGCTGACGGAAAAAGATGAGGGGTTGAGACCTTAACGTCTTGTCAATTCCGGGGGAAAAAGAAGGAGGGAAAGCGCCAAGGAAAGTGAAAAAAAAAGAGGGCCTGACCCGAGAGAAAAGGAAGGAGCGGATACTCAAAAAGAGATCACTGTCCTTTGAAGCCAGAAAAAAATGGGGGAAGGCCTTCCCTCCCCTTCTTACCGAGAAGGAGGGTGGGGGAAGAGAAGTTCGCTGCAAAAGTGTCCCAGAAGGGGTTACCAAAAGGAACTCCTTCCTTCCTTCCCCATACCACGTAAGCCGTGAGGGGGGGAAAAGAGAAAGACATGGAAAGATGCCTACCCACTCATGGTCTTATTGAAAGAACGGCAAATGGTTTTATATATTCCTTCCATTTCTGGTGTTTGGGAAAAAAGGGGAAAGAAGGTGATCGGAAAATTCGCGAACGAAAAGGGGGTGGGAATACTTTTCATCGTTTTCCAAGCTGGGGAAGGAAAAGATAGGGGGTGGAAAACTGGAGGTGGCTTTGCCTTGCACAAGAAGGGTAGCTCGGGAGACATTGTTTCACATCCCCTCCTGTCACCTCTGGGCAAAAGGAAAGGGAAAAGGGGGGAAAGGGGGGAAAAAAAAAAAAGGTTTCATTCTTGAGAGGGGTGAAAAGGAAAAGAAAGAAAGGGGATGCGTTTGCTCCGACGCCCAGGCAAAAAGGGAGGCGGGGTTAACCAAATTTCTGGAAAAAAGACCCCGAGAAAGGGAGGAAAAGGGGGGGGGGGGAAAATGGCTTTTTTCTTCTATATCCACCCAGTAAAAGGGGGAGAAAGGGGAAAGGATGGGACCCAATGCGCTGGCACAGGATGAAGGGAAAAGGAGAGGAAAAGTCCTATCTGGGCTCCCCTGGTACCCGAAAGAGGAAAGTACTCAGTTAATCCGACCCAACCCGAGTGGGGAAGTGGGAAAAAAGAAGGATGTTAACTCCCTGCTCCCCAATGGAAAAAGAAGGAAAGGGGGGGAAAACGGGTCAGAATCCTAAAAAAGGAAAAAAAAAAAGGGAGGGGGAGATGGGGAGGTGAGTCATCATCTTTTACATCCCTTTAAACGATAACAATTTTAAAAAAAAAAGGGGGGATTACCGAAAACCGGGGGCCAGAAAGAGAGAGGGGAAAAATATGTTTTGCTTGCGACAGAGGGGGGAGATGGGACATCTCATAGAGGAAAAAAAAAGGGAAGATAGGACTCAGTTTACGCATTTTTTCATTGTTGGATGGGGGGGTGTGGTCACAGACGAGGGGAAAAAAAAAAAAAAAAAAAAGGGGCAACCCTTCTTCTATTAGAAACAATGCAAAGGAAGAAGAAAAAAAAAGAAAGGGGGGGGTGATGCTGCTTCAAAGAAAAGGGGAAGGATCTTTGTCTACGGAGGGAACAAAGGAAAATGAGCTCGGGGACAGAAAAGCCAGAAAAAAAAAAACAACGTGTAGGAGTAGGAAAAGATAGAGAATGGCGGGGAAAAGGGGAGAGGGGAGGGCGACCACAAGGGCCCGTAGCAAGAAAGGAAGAGGAGAGAAGAAATTCCAAATTGCTTTTTTTTCCAAGGGGGGGAAAAAGGGGGGGAGAACGAGAGAAAAAGTGGGTTGGCACCGTTTGGGGGGGAGAAAGGAGAAAAGGGGGGGGGATCAAAAACCATTAAAATCTTCACTTAGGGGCAGAAGCCGGCAACAAAAGAAAAGGAAAGTCGAGCAACAAGATTGTGACCGAGGTAAAAGAGGGGGGAGGGGGGGAAGAGACGGAATACCCTCGAGTTTTGTTCCCGTGGAACGGAAAAAAGGGGGAGGAAAGGGGGGATTAAGAAAACCCGCTGGATGACGACAAAGAAAAAAAAAAGATGGTGCCGTATAAAAGGTCACAATGTCGCTGCCTAAAACCCGAGGAAAAAGGGAAAAGAGAAGGGGGAGGGAAACTCAAACCCGCCACTTGCACGCGGGAGGGGAGGGAAAGGGGGGGAAAAGGAATGTGCCAATTTTCGTCTTCTGGCGCGGGGAAAAGGGGCGAAAAAGGGGAGGGAAAGATCCCAAAAAGGGAAATAACCGCCCGAAAGGCCAGCAAATGAATGCAGCAAAGAAGAAGGTGGGAAGGGGGAAAAGGGGGTGGAAGAATAGCCCTAAAATCCATTTCCCCAACACCGCGGCCAAAAAAAAAAAATAAGGAGTGTGTTGAATAGGTGAAAAACGCCGGACTGGCGGGAGGGAGGAAAGAGGAGGGGAGCCAGAGAAGAAACACCCTGTTATGTTCCGTTATCCCGTCCCAATGAAGACAAAGAGGAGGGGAAGGAAGGGGGGAGGGGAAAAAAAATACGCACCAGTCGTTTGTGCAAAGGGAAAAAAGAAAGAGTGGGTTACAACCCTCTATCAAGGGAGAAAAAAAAAGGTTCAAAAACCTGGAACGAGTTGGAAAGGAAAGAAAAAAGGGGAGGTACGGCCGATTTCCTTCTAGAAGGAAAAGGGAGAGGGGGGGGGGGTAAAAGCCATGCCGCAAGGATAAAAAAAAAAGTAAAGAAAAGAAACACAAGGAGTGGTAGTCAATCTGGTCCCTATAGATCTTAGGGTGGTAAAGAGGGGAAGGGGGATGCTTAAGAAAGGCGCTTTTGGGAAAAAAAAAAAAGGCCGAGAAATCAGATTCCCAAATCTCTCAATGAGAAAAAAAAGGGGAAAAAAAAGGGCCAGGGAGAAGATATTTCCCTGGCTTCCAAAAATGAGGGGAGGAAAAAAGGGAAAGGAGAATGGAAATCTCTCTAATAAATTTTCGGACCGCAGGGAAGGGGGGGGGACGGAAGGAAAATTGGCGAAGTCTAGAACAGGCGGGAGAGGGAAAGAAAAAGAAGTACGTCCGATTCTTCATCCAATTCTCCCGCCATCAAAAAAAGGGGGGGGAGGAAAGGAAAGTAAAAGGATGCACTTCGTACCAACGACGGGGCGCAGGGGAAAAAAGGGGAACTTCCCATCCATATCTTCTGTCCCGCGGGAAAGAGAGGAAAAGAGTGGGGGGACGACCAAGGCCGATATCCCGGTGGGGTGAGGGGGGGGGGGAAAAAAAAAAGGTGGATCCTTTATAACCTTTTTCTCGACGAAAAAAGGGGAAAGAAGGAGGAAAAAAAAAAAAGGGGGGGGGGAAAAAGGTGGTTGAAACAAAGCGCTCCGTCGCCAGTAGCGCGCACAAAAAGAGGAAAAGAAAGGCCCCTTACTCTCTCCTGCCTCTGAAGTGAGGGGAGGGGGGAAAGAGAAAAAGGGAAGGAGTTCAGAAGGTCTCCACCAGGCGAGAGAGGGGGAAAAAAAGGGAAGAAGAGAAGGGGAGACCTTTTCTGGTATCGCCTTCGATGACGTAGAGAGGCAGACAGGGGAGGGAAGGACACTTCCCGGACTAAGAGCGGGCATTACAAGTGGCGGGGAAAAGTCAGAGAAAAAAAAAAAGGGAAATTATTCCTGCATTAATTACAAGTATATTAATGCACGGGGGGGGGGGAAAAAAAGAGGGGGGAAGGGGCAAATGACCTAACGGGGGTCCATTTCCAATCAGTGTAAAGAGAGGACAAGGGGAAAAAAAAGGGGAAAGTGGGTGCCAGCCGTGGCCATATCACCATCAATGTAGCATTTACTGGGCAAGGCGGGGAAGGAAGGAGGGGGAGGGGGGAATAGGAACATAAGGGGGATTTGAAATTCGTAACACGTTGGCAAAACAAGAAAGGAAAAAAAAAGGGAAAAGGAAAGGAAAAAGGGGGACCCCCGTCAATTCCGCTATCTTTCGGAAAAGAAAAAAAGGGAAAAGGGGGAAAAAAAGAGGAGGGGGCCCAAAGGCCCGAATCACGGTTTTTAAAAAAAAGGGAAAGAATAAACGAATCTGTATCTTCCTAATCCATCAAAAAAAAGAAGAAAAAGAGGGGGAAAAAGCAAGGAAAACTTAAGCATGGTTTATTGGCAAGGGTTGTTAGGAAGGGGAAAGGAAAAGAAAAGAGGAAAAGAAACCAAATCTTTTCCTAAATATCGTCTCGGGACGGGGGGGGGGGAGACATCCGGTCGGAAAGGGCGGATCCAAGACCCTTACAAAAGCTTAAAAAGAAAGGGGGAGGGAAGCTCGTTTTCCCTCTCTCCTCGTAAAAGAAAATCAGAGGGGGGGGGGGGAAGAGAAGCCGCAAATGAAAAGATTGGTGGAGGTGAAAAGGGAAAAGAGGGCAATAGGACCGGGTCGTATCCCCACTCCCCTATGTTTCCGCCAAAGAGTAAACAAAAAAAAGAAGAGAGAACACCAAAGGAGGGTCCCACCTGATCTCAAACCCTACAAATGGTTTGAAAGAAAATGTGGATGGGGCTCTTTCCTCCCTTTATTAATCTGACTCGATGAAAAAAAAAGGGAAAAGAAAAAAAGAAAAGAGGGGGATGAAAAAAGTAATGTGAAAAAAACTACTGGCCCGCCGGAAAAAAGAGAGGAAGGGGAAGGGGAAGAAAAAAAAAAGAGGGGTGCGTACCTCCTACTATTTCTTCTCTTCAAGCGCAAAACCTTGTGGGAAAGGAGGAAGAGGGGGAGAAAAAAAAAAGGGAAGGGAGGTGAAAAAAAGAGAGAGCGAGGCGCCCCTCAAAGAGGAGAATTTGGGGAGGAAAGGAAAAGACCCCATCAGGCGAAATACTTCCCGCCGGCCAAGAAAAGATAGAGCTTGGGTTGAAAAAGGCCGCCCATGTAGTGGGGAGTGAAAAGAAGGGTAAGGAGAGTTGCTTTCTTAATGATGTATTTTTGCCAACGTAAAGAAAAGGAAAAAGGAAAAGGAGAACCAGACACCAAAATCAAGAACGGGCAAGAAGGGGGGAAACAGTGGACGAAAGGGGGGAACGGGGCCCTTTTTTTTTAAGAGCTGCGAGGGGCGGAAAAGAAAAAAAAGGGAGGGGGGGGATATCGGGCCGTTGGGGATTACGAACCCCAGAAAAAGAAGAACAAGACGATTGGGCCATCCAGAAAGTTCAATACCATCCCAAAAGGAAATTTCCAATTGGGAAGGGGGAAAGGGAAAAAGAGGAAAAAAGGGAAAAATCCAGGCTGGGGACGAAGAGGAAAAAAAGGGGGGCGGGGGCTAAGCGCTTCTTTCTTTCTGCGGTGAAGAATGGGGGGGGGAAAAAAAAAAAAAAAAAAGACAAGAAAAGAAGGGGTCCGAAAAAAAGCACCCCAGCCCTCGTAAAAAAACAAAGAAAGAAAAAAAAAAGGAAAAAGGGGGGGGGGGGGGACGATTTTTCTAACATGCCGAAGGATATGTGGGAGAAAAGGGGAGAAAAAGAAAGAAGGGGGCAGCTGGCCCCACCATGGGCAGGAAAGGGAAAAGGGAGGTTTTTGGGGCATGGTATTAGTCCGATCCAAGGGAGGGGGGGAGGAGGTTTAAAAAATTTTAATAAAAAAAAAACGGGGCAAAAAAGAGGGGAAAAAAATCAGGCCAATTGTAAAAGAATAGAAATGGGCATAAGTTTCGAGGGGTGAACGGTAACTGGTTGGGGGCGTCACAAGCCAAGGGGGGGGGGGACCGGCCCATTTCATAAAGGGGAAAAAGACTTGAAGTGTGCCAAGGGGTTTACGAATATGGAAAGAGAAAAAAAAGGAGGGAAGACAGGAGATAACCATAACAAACCCATTTAAAACATGAAAAAGAAAAAAAGGAGAGGGGACAAGAATTGGGCACTGAATTGCCCATATGAAAGGGGAAAAGAGGGAAAAGAGCGGACAACATGATTGCAATTTAAACACTTAATTTAATGCAGGGGGGGGGGGGGGGGGGAAGAGGGGGGATGGGTTAATGACAAAAAAGAATACTTGTATTCCATGAGGAAGCATGTGAAGAAGGATACCTTGTGGGCATTTACCACCCTCACTGGTAAAAAATGGAACAAGAAAAAAAAAAATGGAAGTGGGAAAATAAAGGAGGGGGGAAAAATACTATAGACTTTTTCCCCTCGAAGGAGAGAACAGAAAGGAAGGAACAGTTACGATGAGGAAGAAGCACCAAAACCGACCGGGAAGAGCATAAAAAATGAAAAAGGGTTGGCTAATCTCCCCTCTTCACTACCACGAATAAGAAAAAAGGAAAAAAAAAGGAGTGGTAGGGGGTGAGGAGACGCCAGCTTCTAAAAAAAACTAGGGGGGGAGAACGATCCCTCTTCTGGTGGGAAGAAAGGGAAAGGAAACGTTTTCGGGCATGGCCTATAGAAACGGTTATCAAGGGGAAAAAAAAAAGAAAAAGAAACGAACGAACGATATCTTGCCTTCTGTTCGGAAAACAAAGAAAAAGGGGAGGGGGAGAAAAAGATGCCCGACGCAGGGGGGAAAAGAGCGGATGTTTGTCCATGCTGATTTCTTCCCTGTTTTTGAACAAAAGTAGGGCAGGGGGGAGTTGGGTACGAGTTGACGGGAAGGGGGGACCAACCGTTCCTCAGAAAAAACAAACCTTGTTTGTGAGTGGGAGCCCAAAAAAGAAAAGCCTCCGGACGTACTTTCTTTTTCTCCTTAACGGCGGTCAAGGGAAAAGGGGGGGAAAAAGCAGGAGAGTAATCGACAAGGCCCTTCCGGCAATAACGGACGATCCTCTTCGTAACTAAGGAAAAGGAGTGCAGATAGGGGAAAGGCGCCGTTACGACGGGCGAAGGAAAAGAAGAAAGAGAGAAAAAGAAATAATCTTTCTCCATCTTTGCCGTCAAGGGAGGGCGAAAAGGGGAAAAAGGGAGTGGGGAGAAAATATGCCCGCGGCAAAGCCAGGTTTTTCCCCAAAAACAAAAAAAAAAGAAGAAAACGGAAAGAGGGAATCTGGGGAGGGGATACGATTGTAACGATAAAGAGAGCCGGGAAAGAGGAGGGAGACTCACGGCAAACTCCCTTTCCCTTTTTGAGAAGAGGGGACGGGAAAAGGGGAGAAAATCACGCGGCATGACTGCCGGGGGATCAGGGAAAAAAAAGAAAAAAGAAAAAAGATACGGGGCAATTCTTTTTCCCATCTTGTGAAAAAAGAATGGGGAGGAGAAGGGGGGGAAAACACCTCAAACTCGGGCCCGTTGGGGTAAGGTGAAAAAAAAAAAGCAGAAAAATTTTCCAGCCCTCCTTCACCCGAGGGGGGACAAGAAAAAAAAAAGGCTGTAAGGGGAGCAATTGGCCCGTATTACCGAAATACACGGTGGGGAGGGGAAGAAGGTCCACCACCGAGATGTGTATGTCTTTTTCGCGAAGAAAAAAAGGGGTGGGTAAAAAGTCCTAGGAAGCCGGACCTGGCGGGTGGAGAGGAAAAATGACTTGCTTTTGGGGAAAAAAAGGGGAAAGGGGGGGAAAGGAGGAATGTCCTCGCTTGAAAGGATGGGGATTAGGGAGGTTATCCCTTTACTGTGATTAAAAAGAAGGGGAAGAAGAGGGGGGGGAGAACGGGGACCCAAAGACCCCCCCAGCATGAAAAAGGGAAAAGCCAAAGAAAAAAAAAAGAGGGAGACATGGAAAAGCTTCACTCACCCTTAAGTTTTAAGGGAGAAAAAGGAGAAGTATGAGTGTGTACGGAAAAAAAAAAAAAGGTTTCCTAACTACAATATTTTCTTAAGTGCACGGGGAGGGAAAAAGCCGGTTAAAGGGACCGAACACTTGGTAAAGGGTGGAAAGAAGAGAGAGAGGGGTATTCTCCTATCTAACCTCCCATTTCATCGGAGGAGAGTGGAAAAAAAAAAAAAGGGCTGCGAACCAGAGGGGATGGGTCTATTCCTCAATGTCGCATCAAAAGGGGGGGAAAAAAAGTTGATCCCATTTATTTTGCCCTTGAAAGAGAAAGAGGAGAACACCCAGGGGGGCAACACTTCTTCAGAGGAAAAAGGAAAAAAAGGGGTGGAAGTTTTTCTTCCCTCTCGGACTGGCTGCAGGGAAGGGAGAACCAGAAGGGAAGAAAGACAAAAAACCCCCCCCCTTGTCATCCATCTCTCGAAAAAAAAAAAAAAAAAAAAGGGGGGAAAAAAGGGGGGGGAAGATGGAAAAAAAAAAAGAGTCATTTCCTTCTTGTCTCCCGCCGGAAGGAAAAAAAAAGGACAGAACAGGGTCCCGAGAGAAGAAAAAAAAGAAAAAAAAAGGAGGGGGGGAGACATTCTCTCGGGAAGGGAAAGTACTCTTACGAAAGGAAGTTTTTCACAGGAAAAAAAGGTACGGTTCAACGAGAATTTCCA
>Ga0179593_1655371_pt1 | contig 10086 bp, 17 predicted proteins | sample CZODoug2_1_08_16_FD_185931 | JGI IMG/M metagenome (GOLD analysis project Ga0179593, IMG submission 185931) | Vadose zone soil fungal communities from Angelo Coast Range Reserve, California, USA - CZODoug2_1_08_16fungal (PacBio error correction) | ecosystem: Environmental > Terrestrial > Soil >...
CACTGCCAAAAAAAAAAACAGAAAAAAAATTGGAGGGGGCAAGGGGTCTACTACGGTGAACTGAGAAAAATGCGCGGAACTAAACTTTGCTGTTTGGTCACAGGAAAGAAAGGGGTCTGGGGAATTAAAGGAAAAACCGTTCGTACACTTAACGGGAGGGGGTGGGAAAAAAAAAAGGGGTCTGCCCAGAAAAGGAGGGTGAGGGGAAAGTCGGAAAAGAAATTTGGGGGCGGCAAGGAAAAAAAAGCCCCTCTTCAAGTCAAGGGCGAAAGAAAAAAAGAGGAGGGCCGACGGAAACCCCAAGATTGCAAAGATCCAAGCACGCGGGGGGGGGGGCCGGAAACCTTGAAAAAGAAAAGACCGGAACCTGATTAGAAAACACTAAAAGGGGGAATGGGAATCGGCAAAAGAATTCTCTTTATGACCATGGGCAAAAAAAAGAAAGGAAAAGAGCTTAAAACTAAGGAGAAGGAAAAAGAAGTAGTAGAGCTAAGAAAAAGGGGGTACCAGCAACGCATTACATTTTTGTGGAAACAAGAGAAAGGGGGAAAGTGAAATATCAAAAAGGTTAGATGAACCGGAGGAAGGAAAATAGGGACCGTGAGGGACAGTGGAAACTTAAAAAAGAAATGAGCCAACACAGCGCACGCAGAAAAAAGAGGAAAGGGCGTCCCGGGCTTACGAAGGGAGAGGGGGGGGAGAAGTTGGAAGGGGTGTGGTAAGGAAAGAAGGGGGCGGCTTAAAAGGGACGAAAAAATACGATAGAGGGGGGGGGTGGAATACTACAACGAAGCCAAACCAGAGCAGTGCGGCGTTGCCCACAAACGCTCATAAAAAAACCGAGGAAGGACGGGGGGGGGGATGTCCGCAGAAACGAGCGCCGTAAGCTAAGGAGGAAAGAGAAAAACCCTTGGGTCAAGGACCAAAGGGGAAAAACCCGGAATCGCAGGAGTAAGGGAGAAAACTGATCAGGAAGCGACCATAGTGCTCAGACAGAATCGACCACCTTAAAAGCGAAAAAAAGGGGCGGGCCTAGGCGTAACCCCTGTCAGATGGCGCCCATCCTCTGTTCAATGCAAGGAGTTGAAGGAAAAGATCGGCGCGCAGCTCCCGCCAAGGTGGGCACGTAGGGGAAAGCAGATCTGGACAAAAACAATCTCCGACACCATACAGCGAATCGTCCCGGCAAGGAATCGCGAAAAGAAGGGCAGGTCCCGCCTGCCTACGTTTTAACTGGGGAAGGGGGGAAATTTCACAAAACAGCACAGGAAGAAAAACATAAGGTAAGGAGATTATCCTCAGAATAAAACGGCAAAAAACGGTATCGTAACATCTCTGCTCAAAAAAACATTAGGGGACAGAGGGTCAACAAGGAGTTAAGAAAAGGGAAGCCGGAAAGTTTGCTTATGGCGCGGAAAGGTCCAATGGAAGGCCAAAATCGACTCAACCCGAATTTAAGAAAATTCTTGGAGAAGAGCTGATTAGGAGAACAGGGAAAAAACAGAACTCCCAACTGGAGAGCCTTGGCAAAGGGGGAGGAAGGCACCGAACATTTGGATGGTAGCCGCAACGAGAAGCCGCACTTAGAGACGGCGCTGGGCCTTGTAATAAAAGGGACGGCAGCCCCGCGGCCCTTGAAAGGCCTAAAAAAAAAAGTCCGGTGGGTAAAACGATGATCGCAAAAAAAAAAATGGCGAGGAAAAAAAAGGAAAACCGAGTAGAAACCAATAAATGGGCATCAAAAGCGGGAGATGGCTCATCAGAGAAAAAAAACACAATAGGAAAATAATCAGGTTCGAACGAAAGAAGAAAAGAATTTTGCCAAAGGCACAAAGGGATCCCGGCGCAGGGAACTCAGGAAAGAAAAAAAAAAAAGCCCGGGGGATCTGCAATGCGTGGGGAAAGGAAAAGGTCGCGAACGGAAGGAATACAAAAAGGACCACGCTTTGACGACGGCAATGATCGTCCGGGAAAAAAGGGTGAAGGACCCGTTCGTCAAAAGTTGGGACCGCCGACAAAGAAAGCACGTACACAATTGACTTCCTCGGAAAAAAAAATTCCTACGGCTCGAAACTTCCGGTTGAAGAAAGTACGCCGTTTGATACCGTGAAGGAGCGGGGAAAACCATGCCAATACAACAGGTGGGCGCAAAGTGCCGGGAAAAACTCTGCGGTGGGTCTCTCTGACCTTCGATCGCCGGAAATGGGGGATTTGGGGATCTGCGGGTAGATTATTAATCAAGAAAGATTCGGGCCCCTATTTTACGGGACTCGCCGAATACCATAAGTACAATATAAAGGGCCATCGAAAAAGGGAAATCGGATTGCAAGACCAGAAGTTGACAAAGGGCAGGAGAGCAAGTCAATCGGCGAACCCGAACTTAACGGGGCTCCGAGAAGCGATGGGGGGAGGGAAAAAGTTGCTTAGAAAACTGAGGGGACCGAAAGTGATAGGATCCGGATCACCCCTTAGAAACAAGTGGTCCAAAGGGACCCGGTGGGAAAGTCAAAAAGGGGTGCACGCGATTTCAAAACCGGGAAAATGTGCATCCTCTGCGTATTTTTCGTATTCAAAACATAACCAGGCTTGGGGACGGGAACAAGTTCAGCGGCCAAACCCTTTTCAACCAGAGAAGACAGCAGGGATATCACCGATCTAAAAGGAAAAGAGACCTATCGGGTAGGGACAGAAAAACAGGGAGCGCACCGAAATAACGGGGAAAAGGCAGAATGAGCCGCGATTTTGAAAAATTCAACGGGAGGTAACTGGGCCAGGGGGGGTCAGGCAAGAGTAAAAGAAAAGTGTCAGGAGACCTAAAGAGGGAAATGAAGGCGCGTTCCACGGAACCCTTTGTAACCACAGCACAGCAAGCACGAAAACGGGGTTGACGCAAAATACACCAAAGTGGACTGCCCGAAGACAAAGGATACATCAAAAATACATTGCGTTTGGAGGGATCTAGGCACACCTACGGCAAAGGGCTCCCCCAGAAAAACGGTCCCAAAAAAAAAAGACGTACTGGTCCTTCAAAAAACAAACAAGGGAGAAGATGCGCCGTAACAACGCGACTGGGAAAAGGGAAGGGGGGTTCCGGGGGCCAAGAGGGCGGGGGGTTGCCAAGGAGTCAAAGGGAAAAAAACGTTTTCAATGTCTTAAGTGGCAGTCTCAGGAAGTCCAATTGCAAAAAAAAAGGGTCAAAAACCATCAGGGAAAGGGGTTCCAAAGGAAAGGGGCGGTGTGCGGTTTGGATAAGTCCCGGGAAAACATCGCGGAAATTGAGAAAAGGGGCGGGGGACGGGGGGAAAGCTCAGTAAAACCGGCCTGCCGAAAACACCAGGAATAGACCAGCTTGAAAGGGGGGGAAAGCGGATAGGGTATCCAAAAAGAGGTCCGGGGGTTGGGAGCGCCGAGCTGTGAAAAAAAGGGAGAGGGGATATTGTTGCCGCAAGATCGAGATTAAGAGAGGGATTCATTGCACTGAAAAAAAAAAAAAAAAGGCAGGGAGACGGGGGGTTTTTAGTGGGGGGGAAAGGGGGCCGGAAAAAAAAGGGGGGGTGCGAAAGGGACATAGAGGGCCCTCAGGGGAAAATACGCGGTGAGGGATGGGAAAAAGGCCGGGAAGGGGAAAAGGTCTTCGCTGACCAAAAAAGGGGGTGACTAAAACCCGCAATGGTTGTGGAGACGGCAAAAACGTTGTCCGAGGGGACCTCCTACGCGCCCAAGGAGGGGGGGAAATAATTCGCAAAGCATCTTGCCCGGCAAAGAAAAGGGGACTACGCCGATGCCCAAAGGTGGCTTCTGGGATTGGGGGCCCCGACGAAGAGATGGGGGGGGGGGCCCGAAGAAAAAGATCAGTGCATGCAAGGCACGAGGTTATAAAAGCAGGGACACGCATGTGAAATTAGAAAGGTAAAGCTCATAAAAAAAGCCACAAAAGAAAGACAAAAAAACAAAAAAAAGGGACAAAGCCGAGAGCCGGGGAAGCAAGGCGGGTTAAACTTTCCGCAGTGGGGGGAAAAAGACTGGACCCATATGAACAAGTAGCCAGAACCAAGGACTTCAGTTCAAAAAAAAAAAGTATGGAAAAAAAAAAAGGACGGACAAATTCGGCGAATGGGAAAGGAGGTCTGCATAAATCCTGGTGGTGGAGGGGGAAAAAACTGGCTGATTTCCGCAAAGGAAAAGTGAAAAAAACCGGAAGAAGACCTGGTCCGTTTGGAAGTGCAAAAGGGGTGATTAAAATGTGTTGCCGGACCACAAAAAGAAAAAAAAAGGTTGGCCAGATAAAAGGGAAAACAGGGGGGGAGGGAAAAAAAAATTGAGAAACGTAACGCGGACCAAAGAGAAACAAGGCAAATGGAGCTCCCACTGGGAAAAGTAAAAGGGTACAAGCCTTCGACCGGAGAAACCGGGAGCGAGGGGGGAGAGAGAGGAGGAGTCCCAATTCAAAATAAAAAGAAGAAGGGTCGGTCACCTGGGAAAGGGAAAACTCCAGGGAGGGAAGTTCCAGTTCCGATTTAGGGGAAAAAGAACCAAAAGTTGGGGGACATGTCACCGAGGAAGAAAAAATAAAAGGACAACCAGGGGCACATTGGCCTGGGGGCTGGAAAAGGGTTGCACGCGGGGTGAAAAAAAGCCAGACATAACACAGGCCACAGCACAAGAGGGAAAGATAGAAAAAAGGGGGGGGACGCTTCGAGGGGGGTCGGCTACGGGGTGAATCACCCCTAGAAAAGGGGACTCAGGGAAGGGCTGCAGGGCAGGAGCAGGGGTAGAAGGGAAAGGGCACTTTACCCGGGGAGAGAGCCTCACAGGGGGGCAAGTAAGAGGGTTCAATCGGGTGAAGCGAAGGGGCGGTCGATGGGGGTTTTTGGCGAAAGGGAGGAAAAAAAGCACCGCCCATCGGCCTAACGGGGAGGAAAGGGACTACGCAGTGAGAAATCAAAAGGGGGCAGACGGGAGGGGCAAAAGATGGTTTAGACGGGCAGAAGGGTTGGGGTGGTAAATGAACCCGTAGAGCCGGCTGGGAGGAAGGGAAACAGCCCGGGGGGGGGGGGGGGATCAAAAAAAAAAAAAATTGTTAAATGTGAAAGCAGAACTTAAGGTGCCTATGGTCAAAAAGGGGGCCCCGGGAGGGAGTCAAGTGGGGGGAGGGGGGAAAAAAAATTGAGGGGAGGGGGGGTACGGATCGGTGTGGGTTGTGACAGGGAAATCTGAAGGGCAGAGGAATACTGAGTAAACGGGTACTTGTGAGAGGAGAAGGAAAGAAAAGTGGCAGCATTCTAAAGGGGGGGGGGGGGGCATTTGACACAGAAAGGACCGCAAAAAAACAAAGCAGGCCGCCGGAAGAATGAAAGGGGGTCTACGGCACGATTCTCGATGAGGGAGTGGGGGGGTCAAAAGAGTAAAAAACCTTCAGGCCAAACGGAGGGAGAAGCTGGTGGGGTTGAGGGGGATGGATACGGGAGGAAGTCGAAACATCGCGAGCGTTCTGAGGGGCAGCCATGGGAGGGGAGGAAAGTTGTGGTAGTCCACGTAAAAGCGGATTCAAACGGCGCGGCATAGTTACGTGGAGAACGGAAAAAAAAAAAAGCAACTAAAGAAAAGGGACCAGGAAAAAACACCCCCGAGAGCTTGGAAGGGGGGGGAAAATGGAAAGAGGGAAAGCAGATCGAGGTTGGCGCGAAAGGGTGTGGGGGGAAAAAACAAGCGGAAAGGGGGAACGTCCGGACCAGGGGGAGCAGCAGCAAAAAACTCCCTGGGCTTGAAAAAGCCAAAACAGGGCAAAAAAAAACAGGGAACAGAAAACACAAAAACAAAAGAAAAAAAAAAGGAGCGCCCGGGAAGACGAAGTTGGCCCGGCCCGGGGAAAAGGCGCCTCGGCGTATTTCGGGGCAGGGTGCCCCCGCTTGAAAGTCGAAGGGGTGGAACACACCAAAAAAGAGATGCGCCTTCAAACAAGCAAAAATGGGTGTTTTAGGATAGAAAAAGTGGTGGGGGGGGGGGGGAATACGGTACTGGGAACGCTTTGAGTTTGATTTGAGTTGGTGGAACCTTTAAGCTCTGGACTGTTACAAAGTCTAAAAAGAGGGGGGTACGTTAAAGGAAGAGGACTGCCTCGTACTGAAAACTCGGTTTATTTCAAGAAAAAAGGGTAAGCAAAAGACTGATGAGGGGGAAGGGCTGCGGGGAGAAGGTGAGCACTTTTCATCGGCTCAAGGGGTGGGGGAAGGACTACAGGGGGAAGTTTGCAGTGAGGGGAGCATCATTGAGTGTCAGGGGGAGGAAAGTTCGAGAAAATCCCTTTCCATGGGGGGTGAGAAGGTTCCAACAGGTATGATGGGGGGGTAATAGGGGGGGCCGCCAGAAACCTTTGCCTGTCAATGAAAGGAAAAAAAAACAAAAGCGTCATTGAAGCACGTGGGGGTGGTTGGTGAATGGTGGAGCCAACGAATGGAAAACAAATTTCAAAGTTCACTTTCCGTGGAGAAGCAAAATGGAGGGGGGGAAAACCGAAAAAAATCTGGGCAAAAGAACCACGAAAAAAAATCAGTTCCGAACGGGTAAGTGTTGGTTTGAGAAGGGGGAACGAAAAAAAAAGCAACGGAGAGACTAAAAAAAAAACTAAAAACAAGGCTGGGGTGGAAGTCTGGGGGAAAGGGCAACCTGGAAGGGATAAGACGGAAAAAAGGTTTTCAAGGGGGACGGGGGTTCGGGCTAAAGAAACCACAAATTATTACATTATAAGAAGATAAGAAGGACGAACCCCCTCCTTCCTCACTTTAATTGAAGGAGAGATCGCAGTTTGGGAGGGAGGGGAAACAGTCGAAGAAAAAAAAAAAACAAAAACTTGACCATGTTTTGTTCCAGGGGTGTCAAATCAAGCAGAAAGGTTTGAGTACATCTCAAGGTAAAAGAACTTCTGCAAGGATGGGGGCGTTGGGGGGTGAGCAGGGGAACAAAAGACGGAAAAGGGTAAAGGGCGGCAGCATAATTGGCAAAAAAAGGGGACAAAAGGGGGTTGGGGTGTGGGGTGGGGGGGGCCCTCTCCCAACAAGAAAAGGGGCCAACGCATCGGCATTGCTAAAGGGACTTGCAGAAAAACTCCACGCTTCCAACTATTCAAGGAATATAAGGATGGAAAAAAAACGGGGGAGACAAGGAAAACGGTCAGTTAAATGAAAAAAAAAGGAATGATGGCACACTCATTGTAATAATTGGGGAAAGGGTAAACCGGCCCGAAAGCCTTAATTCACCCAGGGATAAATCGAGAAACGTTCCGAAGGGGGCTAAGAAACAACGGCGCGCCTAGGAAGAAGAAGATGCCGCAGAAAAGGTGTGAGGGCTTTTGGTTCTGCTACTCATCCGATCGGATGTATATCAGGCTATCTAAACCCGTGCAAGGATGAAACGAAAAAGGGCTTCAGGTCTTTTTCTCCACCACAGTCAAATGCTCCCGTCAATTTCCTCAGTCAAGACGACTGACCTTGAAGATTTAAAACGAAAAAGGGGAATTTACAGCGGACAAGCCGGGAAAAGAGTCCGGTCCTTTTGTGGTCGCGGAAAGGGTGGGTGTTGGGAAGAAAGGCCCGGAGGAGAAAAAAAAAAAACGGGGGGAAACAGGTCAATACGGATCGATAGGGTGGGGGGACGAAGCTTTCGCGCCCAAAGCAGGGAGAGGAGAGCAAGTGGGAATAAAAAGCGGCGCAAAAAATAGTGCCGGTTTGCTATGGAAAACTCAAAACGTAAAAAAAAGCCGGTGAAGCTCGACCGGACTATACCACGTCATGACCAAGCAAAAGAAATGATGGAAAGGAAAAGGCGAAAAAAAAAGGAAGGGGACTTCTACCAAAGCTAGGAACATGAAAACAAACGAAACAGAGGGGCAAAATTCATTGTCCCATAGGGAGTCCGCGAAAAAGAATTGAAAAAGGAACTTTCTTGAGAAAAAGGGGGGGGAGGGGAGTGGAAGGAAACCCTTTCATCTTCGGACGCACTTTGGTCGGGAGCAGAAAGGAGGGGTCATGGTCAATATACCTGACTTGATGCACTGAACAAGAGACAGCCATAAGGGGGGAAGAGGGGAAAAAAGAACGAGAAAAAAAAAAACAAGTCACGTCCAAAGCACCCCCCTAATGCACGACACGCAAGCTCAAGTGGACAGATCGGAAAGAAACTCGGGGATGCCTCATTCCCAATCGTCAAAAAAGTGAAGGACAATTTACCCCAGCGAGCCAAAAAGTAAGGAAGGGGACGGGGAACCCTAACAACGAATACAAACAACCGGCTGAAAAATAAACAAGATCTCCTTTATCAAGGGGGCTTGGAGAGGGGAAGGGCGGGAGACCAGAGAAAAGAGGTAAAAAAATGGGGACGCTTGACTGCACCAAATGTACAGAACACGCCACGCACGCAACCGTTGTAGCGGATGCGAACCAGCGGGAGGAATCGGGGGGGGAAAAAAAAATATTGACAAGAGGAAGCCGGGGGGGAAAAAAAAAAAAATAGGGAGCAAAAAGCCTGGGCAGGAATGCGCCCTCACGATGTGGATGGGACAAAAAGACGCGAAGCCGGCGGTTTTCGAGAGGAACAAAACAAAAGCTGGCTGGAGCAGGGGGGCTGATGAAACGCAAACAAAAAAAAACGAAACCAAAGCCCAAGCCGGTGGTTCCCGTTGAAGCAAACAACGGGGGCAAAAAATGGCGATGGGACCGAAAGAGGGTCAAAGAAAATACCCCCATGGCGAAGCTCCATCAAGGGGGCTCGGGAGGCCAGAGAATCAGTCGAACTCACGTGCGGATAACAAGTGACAGGCGCTGGCTCCATTTTGGTCCCCCAACAGGGGGGGTCAAGGGAAAAAACAAAGGCTCGGACCTGGGGGGTTCGGGAAAAAAAACGTTACGTGAGAAAACGGGAGTCGCACGCCTGCATTTGAATCTTTGCAAACCAACCGTTTGGGGGCACGGGGAAAAAACAAGGAGAAGGCGGCATTCCCGAAATCGGAACTTTTTCGTTCTCCAGGTTGGGAATAGCGGAAAGACAAGAAGGTAGGAAAAAAAAAGAGGGGGAAAGTTCATCGCCAGGCAAGAACTCGGCGCGCACTTCTCCGAATGGTCGGGGATACCCTATTAAAGGAAAGGGAGCTTTCAAAAAGACTCATGCAACGAGGTTCAAACCGGGCCGATTTGAAACCGCCAGGGGTAAAGCGGAGGATAACAGCGAAGCGGAGAAATGTATAGGGGGTGGGGTTGGTGCAGGGGAGGAGGGAGTGACGCTTTTGTATCCCCGGGGAGGGTGGGGTTTGGAGGAACAATCAGGGCCAGAAAAAAAAAAGGAGATTCGGGCCGGGTGAAACAGATCCAAAAAAATCGACCCATACAAGTGGGACCGAGTTTTGAAACGAATGAGAACTGGAAAAAAAGGCCAAGGTCGAAAACCGCGGTCTGCTGGAGGAAGCGCCATACGAATTTCGAACGGTCGTGCAAAAGAAGAAGAGGGGATTAAAAAAACAAAAAAAAAGCGACAAGTTCCAAATTGGATTTGAAAAACAGGGAAAAGGAGCACGACGATTACCCTAACCCCTTTTGAAAAACATACCTCCAGTCTGAGGAAACAAAACAGCAAATTCTGGTGCAGAGCGGGACGCCCACCCATGGGGAACCAAGAGCATCAAGAGAAAGGAGGGGAATGAATATAAGAGAATTAAAAAAATATCCGGGAAAGAAAAATTCGACAGCCAAGCTCGGGGCGAGAATGAAAGGAGGAGTGTGGGGTGTGGAGGTATACCGGAATCGCCGTCGTTGGGGAACCATCAAGCGGTCTATTAATTGGGGGCCGGGGGGGGGGGAAAATCAAGAGGTCAAGGGGAAATAGAATCCCTAAAACTGCAACTTGGGGGGGGCGAGGTTCCACGACAATTGTCTGACCCCCACAGCCCATCACAAAAGTAACGTATAGGGGGAAAGAGGAAGGAAGGGAAACTTCCTGCGAGGCCAACGGGGCAAGAATGGAACGGTTTTGGGACCTCTCCGCATTGCAAAGAGACGGGAAAACCAAAGCCAACAGGAAGAATTCAAAGGATCAAGG
>Ga0179593_1715516_pt1 | contig 10086 bp, 13 predicted proteins | sample CZODoug2_1_08_16_FD_185931 | JGI IMG/M metagenome (GOLD analysis project Ga0179593, IMG submission 185931) | Vadose zone soil fungal communities from Angelo Coast Range Reserve, California, USA - CZODoug2_1_08_16fungal (PacBio error correction) | ecosystem: Environmental > Terrestrial > Soil >...
GGAGGGGGGGGGTGGGAGAGAGGAGGGGGGAAGAGAAAGGTAAGAGAACTCCGAAAAAGGGGAATGGAAAGGGAGGAGTCAATCTTTCGGAAGGGGTGAGAAACGTTGGCGGATCTCCACGAAAAAAAAAAGGTTCACTCGAAAAAAGAACAAGCCCAATCATCGAAAAGACTTAGGAGAACGGGGGGGAAGGGGCAGGGACGCTCGGAAAGAAAAAGAAGGGGGAGGACATGAAAAAGGGTAGATTGAAAAAACGTAACTCTGTCCGAGGTAGAGAGGAACCATCGGAAAGGAGGAAAAACGGGAGAATCAGCGAATCAGCCATCACGAACGGAAAAAGAGTGCGCGCGGGGAAAAAGCTTGTGCACACGAAAAAAGAAGGGTCAATAAAAAACAAAAAAAGCACGAATCTGGCTTCGAAAAAGAACGACAAGAAACCACCTCGGGCAATCAGGGAGGGGAACAATTCTATCGTTTTGAAAGGGTACATGCGTCTTCAGTCCGACAGACAAAGAAGTTCCTGAAGAAAAGAAGTGTAGAGAGCGGCGATGCTGGGGGAAGCAGCCGCTGGGGAGCCAAAAGGTAACACTCCGGAAGTGACTTAGCAAAGTTGCAGAACATAATGAAAACCAGACGCATTGAAAATCCTAATCTACCGCAGGAAAAACGTCCGCAACCGGGGGGTGTTCGGAAGAAGCCTCGCTACCCGGCCGGCGCTTATGTGTTTGAAGGGAAGGGGGAAAAAGAACACACTTTAGTGCTAACGCGAGGAGGGGGAGACCGGCTGCATTTCACAGAGAGCACCGTGTAAAATCAGAAAACCTCGGCGGTGGTGAGGAAATTGTCTCGCTGCTGCATGCGCTGAAAAAAAAGAAAAGAAAACGATTATTAAAATAGAAGAATGGAGAACATCTCGAAAGTCGAGGAACCACCTCAGGGAGGGATCTCGTCAAGGGGGAAAAGCTTTGACTAATTCCAATGAAAAAAGGGAAAACTGAGGGACCAGCCAGCTTCGCGGGAAAGGAGCCTGTGTGCTTGGGAAAAAGAACCGTCCTTCCAATAAGCGAGGCACAGGAAAGCGCGGCTCGTAACCACGGCCGCCAGGGAGGGGGGTGGATTTCGCTTCCGCGGCGGCAACTGCTTCTGGGTCATTCATGAGGAGAAAAAAGCGATCACAGGACACTATGAAAAGGACAAGTTTCACATCGTCTTGCAAGGGTCAAGCCATCAAGAGAAAGAATGCTTAAATGGGGGGTAACTTCGAAAGTATTCTGGAAGAAGGGGAATCATTCACCCATGAACAGTTTCCAAAAAGGGGGTCAAGGAAAAGATCGTTGAAAAATGTCGGAGGGGGGTTCAGCTTCGCGGAAAAGACAGATAGTGCTTGTGGAGGGACAAGGGAGGTCCGGCTCGAGGGGGGAATGCCCTTACAGAGCAGCAAGAGGCCCGTCAGAGAGGAAGGGATGCCTGCTCCCGAGATAACGTCGGGATCTTGCCGAGTTCCCTTTTGCGCAAAAGCTTATGATTTTAAGGTCCAATCCCTTGGAAAGTTCGCTGTATCCGAACGAAACGAGAGGGCCGAGCTGAATACTGCCCTGCATGAGATCATCCTGAGGCTCTTGCCAGGTGAAGGATTGTGAGGTTCCGGAAAAAAAAAAAGGGGGAAGCAACTTTGAGAGGAAATGTGAACGCCGCAAGCAATGCCTTCACGGACATGAAAAAGCAACCCGAGCACTCCGCGCTCCCGTGGGGGACAACAGGCCTTCATCGCAGGGGTTCCGTCCGCTGGTTCCTTCCGAAGTTTATCGGGAGCAACCATTCCTTGAGGGGAAGGGACTAGTCCACAGGGAAGGCCCATTATGCCTAAAACGAAGGCTGTAGTCCCAGAATTCCCGAGGGGGGGGAAAAGGCGAGGGAGCCTGGAAAGGGGGGGAACTATCACGGGGCCAACCTTTGACAATCGTGGAACCTCCGACTTTCCGAAAAGGCGAAATCCGCAACCGGCGAAAAAGGGTGAAAGAGAACGGCAAGAAGGTCTAAAAGTTTACTTGGTCCAAGAGGAAGAAGTATAGAATAAACCAAGCACGACAGCCCAAAGAGCACGAAAGTAAAATGGGACGGTCCAGGGAGGGGTTGCGAAACCATTCTCGGCAAAAAAAACTCTGTTCCGGGGGAAGCCCAACTACCGAACGCTGAAAAAAAAAAATAAGGATCCTTGTGACGACTCGTTAGGAAGGCGCCTTCGGTACCGCCGGAGCAAAAAGCTGTAGGGAAGGACTTTGAACTCGCCCGCCTCGGTACGGGAAAGAAACGTGTTAAGAACCACAAGAAGAGCTTGGTGCCGGATCGAAAAAGCCATCGCAATCCTGTAAGGGAGTCGCAGCAAGACTCCAGGGGAACTCCATACACATAAGAAGGCCGAATTATCGTACCTGTGAAGGGCGTATCATGGAGCTCTCACAACAGGGGACACTCATAGAGATGAATCAGAAATCATTGGGGGGGGGGGGGGGGGTGATGAGGAGAGTGATTGTGGCTGAGGGGGAGGGGCTTTCGACGCCGCAGGAGGTACACGTTTTGCTCGAAAAAGGAATTTCAGATCCTCACTCCGAGACGGGGAGGGGAGAAACACGGAGGGAAAAGGGGCGAAAAAATCAGAATAGCAGTCCTGTGTAAGGAGAAAAAGGTATTTAGACGAAGTCGAACGCAAAAAAAAAATTCCAGGGAGACTTATCTGCAAAAAGGGGTTTTCTCTTGTGGGGGCTTATTCGGAATATGGAGGGAACAAGGGGAGAAAAAACAACTCACCTTGGGAAGTGCGCAGTTTCTCGAACGGGCTGGCGTGAGGGTAGGGGGGAATATGTCTAAGAAAGAGGCTCGAGAAGAATGGGGCCCATTACTTGCCGGAAGGGGGGGGCTTTCAAAACGTATCGCCGGGGGGGGCCCTGACGTCTTGAAATTGGAAAGGAACGATTGTTCCTCGAGGGAACAGCCCTTAGGGAGGGTAAAAATGCTACATCGACAAAAATATCGGTAATAAGGAAAAAAAAGCCAAGGTTACGGAGTGCCAAAGGCGCTATTTGAACTTGAGGGGAGCCGGGCTGCAAACTGGGAAAAGAAAGGGACGGAGAAAAAGAAGGGGGTGAAAAGGAGCTCGGAATGAAGGAACTTTCGGCGCAAGCAGAAAACGGAGGCGGGGGGGATCTCCGGCGGAGGGCAGGGGAAATGTTAATCGGGAAGGGATTATCTCGAACAAGAAAGAATGCTTCCCCATTCCCAGAGGAGAAGGGAGGATACGCCTTTGGAAAGAAAAAGGGACGTCGCAAGCTGCGAGGGGGCGGACGCGATGTGAATTGGAACACGTAAACGGCATAGGGCCGATGTGCAAAAAGGGGAAACACGCAGGAAGCTTATGGATTACCCGAAGGGGAAAAAAAGCTAAGCAGGCCATCACGAAGAGATTTATAGGAAAGGTCACGCTGGACAAGGAAAGGCGACACTCTTCCATAAACCAAACGTCTTGCTTCGGGGGGCGGGTCCGAAAGAACGAAAATAGGGGGAGGGCCAACTCTGGGGGGGTATGACAATCGGGAGTTTACCGTGTCACTGAAGAAAGGAAGTCCCAAGAAATCCTAGAGGTAAGGGAGAGACTGACGATGAAAAAGAAGGTCGAGCACAACGTCAATAGGTAAGCACTTTTACCCATAGGGAAAGGTAAGGGGAAGAGGTGCCGCCACAGAATGACTGAAGAAGGGAAAAGACGCCTGATCACACTGTTCCTCAAAAGGAGGGCCGGTACCGGAGCCCGCGAAAAAGGAGGAGAGGTGGTTTGGGGGGACCTGACGGGGTCGTAAAAAGGAAAAGGGGAAAAGCGCTGTCTGGAAAATTGTGCGAGGAGGAACAGAGGGAAGGAGCGGCGCCGCGACGGGGGAAAACAGTCGGCGGGGAATCCGGCGACTTTTCTCGCTTCTTCATGAAAAAGAAAAAAAAGGGAGGAAAAGAGAGATATGGCCGCCGCAAAGGCAAGAGGGGAGGGGGGAGAGGGGATTTTAACAACGCTCGTCGCGTGCCGGGGGAGAAAATTCCCACGCTGTGGAAATGGACGTACCCGCCATTTCCAGAAAAGGAAAGAAAGAGGGTGAGGTTGGAAGAAAAAAAAAAAAAAAAAAAGGGACGTTCCTTCCACCAGAAGGCAAGTGGAAGACCGGCCGCCCCGGGGGGGGGGGGGGAGGGACAAGGCTGGAGGCTGCTTGTGACAAGGAGGAGGAGTCTTCTGGAAAAAAGAGAAGGGGACTATTGAAAGGGTTTACAGTTGCATTACCACACGAAATTGTGCACCCTAACGCCGCAAGGAGTTTAGGCAGGAAACTTCTTGGTCTGGAAATCGAAGAATAAAGAAGGGATGGCCCCGTGTCAGGCCCAGAGGGGAAATCGTAAAAGAGCTGGAAAATGTCGTATTGGGTAAACTTCGCGGGAGCAAGCACATGAAGAGGGGTTGTCGCGCGGGGGGGAAAGCGTGGGCCGTGCGTGAGTGGGGGAAAAGGGCCCTTCCCCGAAACATCGCCGAGCATGGACTTGATTGCCAGGAGAGGGGATACGTATAAAAAGGCGGGGGAGAGCATCTTTACGATGGTGTCAAGGGGGGGAGCGCACAAATAAAGGGTACGGGGTCGCACTGGGGGCGTACATCTCGGAGAAAGAGGGAACTGGGCCCCTTCACCTGCCTGAACATGAAGGGGAGGCCCGCTCGGAAAGGAGGCATATTATTGGGGAGGTTCGTCCTGTAAGAAAAGGGGGACCTTTGCAATCCCGGACCGAAGGGAAGCCTTCAACGGGAAAAAGGAAAGGCAGATTGTCCGCACTACTCCAAGAAGGTAAAACAACTTACTTCATCGCTGGAGAGGAGACCGGGTTTTCCTTGAATGAAAAGTGAGCGGGACTTGATGCAAAGAGGAAGAATAGGGATTGCCCAAAGGCTGCTAGGGAAGCCGCGAGGGGGGGGGAGGCCCGATATTTGGGGGCAGGGGAAAAAAAATGGCTACGGAATATCATCCGGGCAGGGGGCCCCGCTGAAAGAAAACAAGGGGCCAATTGAACAAACGTCCCTCCGCACAGGGGACGGGTGAATCCCCAAGTCTGTGGAAGTGGGACGTGGAACCAGAATTCTCGTTATCCGTCAGGGATTCCCGAACACATCACGCCCGACTATCAAAAAGACCCACTCTAGGAGAAAGGTGAGTTTTTTGAGAAGGGAGTATTCCCTCCCTCCGGTTGAAAGGGAGGAAACGCAAAATCACACGAGGAAGAGTAAAGGACATGTATTACCGAATGGTTCGCCTCGAAATAAATGGATAGAAGCGGCCACCCATTAAATTCGCGTAGGGAAAGAAAAAAAGGGGGGACGCTCCCGGGGTGAAACGGTACTCCAGGGCTCTTCGGAGGTCGATCGAATGAAAATGAAGGAAAAAAAGCCCTAAGCGGTGCTTCGCCAAAAAAAGGGGAAAAGCCATACACATCAATAAAGCCAGACGAGGAAGAAAAAGGTAAGGGAGGCGGTGAAGTTATCGTATCATCTCAAAGGGAAAATTGAAAGAGATAGATGATCCGAGAAAGGGAGACGACATTACCTGAGAGCAGGGAGGGGATGGGAGGACTCACGCGCTAACAAAGGAAAAAGGTTGTTGGGAGGATGGCTAATATTGAAAAAAAAAAAAAAAAAAAAGAGGAAAGAGCGGAACGAGAAGTGCAGGTCTAACCCCTAAAACGGAAAAGGAAGGGGGACAAAGCAAAGGCTGCGCCTACCGCGAAACCGCGACGGAAATGAATGGAAAAGAAAAACCAGAAGAGGTGAAGGAAAAGGAGGGAGTGCAGCGTTTTTCTCGGGGAGGGACTGAAAACAGGGGGGAGTGTAGCCTAAAGGAGGGAACATACTCCACCTTAGGGAGACGGTGGGGATCCTTCGTCATGTCTTTTTACGGAAAGTACTTTACGAGACAGGTATTCTGTACCATAGTTAGAAAATTCTTGCCGGAAGTCAACGTACTCCGGTGCGGGAGGAAAGGGAATGGGCAACGTGAGGGTATGCAAAAGGGGGGGTGTTCGGGGGTAATAGAAATAGGGAAAGAACAATTCGCTTCTACAAAAAAGAGGGAAATCTCAGTCCTCCTTGCAGCCGGGGAAAGGGCATCTCTATTAACAAGGAAAGAAAAACGGTACTGAATAACGGGAAATCCCAGGGAGAGAAAGCGATGAAGAATTGAGGGGAAAGTTAAAACGGGCAATCTTGAGAGGAGGGAAAAAACTTGCAGGCATTGAGCGTGATGCAGGCAAAGGTTCACTCTTAAATTTGTGGAAAACATCAGAAGCATCTTACAGAATCAAGGGGAAAACTCATTAGGTGGTGAATTAAGGGAACTCAGAGGGAAAAGCTCTTCGCGGCGAGATAACGCTAAAAGTGGAAGGGGTGGACCACGTGAAGTCTGGAGACGCCTAAGGAAGAAAGCTGATGTATACCAAAAGCAGAGACCACCTCACAACTTCAATGAAGAGGTGCTCGCTTGTAAGGTCAAGGGGAGAAAAAGCCCAGGGTGTGACAATAGGGCGCGACACAATCACGAGACAACGCGTCCCCGAAGCTGAAGAAAAAACTACCACCGCAAGGCAAGTGTTAAAGTAATGACGAGAAGGGGACCGTTTACATGCGGCTGGTGACCGCAGGGCCGAATAAGTTCTGAATATAAAAAAACTAAGAGGGGAATGCGTCGATGGCGGGGATGTGTTGTAGAAAGTGGAACAGACGGGAATAGTGTCAGTGAGGGGGAAGGGGAAACAAGAAGCAAAACCCCTACTCATGGACCAAAAGCAGACGAGTAAAGAAGAGAAATCCACACTTCCGCAAAAAGGGACAGGAAAGGGAGCCTCTAGTGGTTGTGGGGGGGAACGGGGAAGGGTCGGGGAAAGCACCCATCTGGGGAAAGGGAATGGGAGGGGAACTAGTGGAAGGAGGGGAAATCTGGGAAATCGGCGACGCGACGTGGGAAACAAAGGGAAGGGAGTAGCTGGCATGCGGCGGGAAGCTCTCTAAAAAAAAAAAAAAGGAGGAAAATATAGAGATTCTCCGCCAGAGAAAAAGGCGCCGGAGTTCCAAAATCGGCGTCAGGGAGGGAAAAAGTGAATAATTCCACTCTTTGAAATTCAAGTCGCAGCGCAGCCTTGAGCAAATAAAAAATGGGGGGGACCGGAGTCCCTTCCACCCACAATAAGCGAAAAAGCGAGGAGCTGGAGGCGTAAGTGTGGGGATTTGAACGGCTACGGGGGGAATGAGGCGGGGGTTTCAGGTCATTAGTTCTCGGCGAAGAAAGTCACATTACACTATTCCCGGGAGGGGGGATACAAATTTGCAAAGCCATCGCATTCCTTAGAAAATCGTCAGAAGAATGGGAATTAGAACTGTCATCCTGTCAAATCTCCGAGCAAAAAGAAAGGGGAAAACAGTCCCAAACCAAAAAAAGGGAAAAGAATCTGGGGCCCGCGGTGGAGGGGAGGGGGGTCAGCTTCTCGGCAAAGCTGTTATGCGCATTGGGAGGGGGGGGAGCGTTTCTGTCCTCGCAGGGAAATTCACCGGGAGAGGGAAGCGGAAGAAGGAGGGTGCCGTTCGTTATTGCTTTCTTCAAAAGGGAGGATAAAAGGCGGTTGAAGGGTCTTTGAGCAGAGGGACAAAAGCGGACAGAAATTACGGGGGAAAAATAATACTTTTCGCGGGAACATCTTCGGAAGAAAAGAGAAGGCCGAGCGGCCCTGCCCGCAAAAAAAAAGCGCTCTTTGGGAAGGAAGTTCATAGGGGGGGACGCCTTAATCACTTTCCGAGGAAAAAGGGGGGAATCACGCCTTATATAGGGAAGGGGGAGTTAAGAGGACACAGTCCTCGACTCCTTTAAACTTCCTTCCATCGCTTTCGAAGGGATTGGGGACCAGGTATCTTTTAGTCGGCATTCAAGGGGGAAAAAAGGAAAATTCTATTTCCCATGAGGAGGAAAAACAGCCTCTGAAAGGGACAAGATATTTTTTGTCAGGGACGAGGTAGAACGAATATTTCTAGACCTTCCTGGGCATTGGGAAGGTGCCCCCGCGTATACAATCGTGATCAGGGAAAAAAGGGAAACAAGAATAACCTGAGAAAAATTTTGAAAGTCCAAAGGAACGAGAATTTGTCAAGTTGTACTTGGGAAAGAATTCTCTTATCCGAAAGAAAAAGGACGAGAAGCCCACGAGGAAAGAAATCCACCCGCATTAAGGGTTAGCTAAAAGGAGGGCATTCCCTCCCTCTGGGGGAGGAAGAAAAAGGAGAACGCTGCATATAAGGATCTTTGGAGGGAGGTCTGTCCCCGAGAATAAATTCCTCACGTCGCGGGGAAAGAAAGGGGGAAACGCAGCCTTTCCGCTCTCGAAGAGAAAAAAAGTTGTTTCGAAACCAACGAAATCCGGCTTTCGGATCGGAGAGAAAAACATTCAACTTTAATGCGTCGCCAAGAAGCGCAAGGGGAAAAAGCCCGCAGCCGCAGATCAAGGTAGAGAGGGGATTTAGAAACCCCCCCCTAAAAAAAAAAGGAGGAGGAAAAAGAGAGGGGAAGGGTCAAGAATATTACCTTGATGACTGCGCTGCGGATGGGGAAGGGGGCAGTGACGGCGCTGCTGGGACGCAAAAAGGAGAACGGTGTTTAGATGAGGGTGTATTCCGGGGGAACCGATCAGGGCTGAAACACTGATAACTGCACAGGAGGGAGGAATCAGACGTCTTCTGGTGTACCGCAAACGGGGAAGAGAAGGCGAACCAGAAGAGGTAAAAAAAAAAAAAGGAGAAGTATCTTCAAGGCGGTAGTAGGAAAAGGGAAGGGAAAGAGGGAGGGAAGCAGAAATAACACATTAAGAATTGCTATGGACGTGAGGGGATCGTTCTGTTCTTGAAGGAAAAAGGTCTAAGGAAGAATCTGGGGGGGAAAGTACAACTTGAAGAGAATAAGGGTGGGGCCTTTCAAACCGGAGCGAAGGGGGAGAGGGGGGAAAGGCGTGGAATTGGCAACGTGGAGGAAGGGGGAAGGAGTGGCAAGGGACAAGCCGAAGAATTGAAGTAGAGGAAAAGGACAAAAAATATCTGTAAGAGGGGGGAAGGGGACAAGGGTAGGAGCTCCTGGGCAATCGCTAGAAAGGGGAAAGAGTCATCACTTTATGCAGAAACTGGGGAAAGTCCTAGACAAGAAAATCTTGAGGGAGGGTGGAACTATCGGGGGGAGGCAATCTTTCGGATCTTTCAAGAAAAAGGCATTTAAAGGGGAGGGCTCAGGGGGAAAAGTTGCTTAAGGGAAAAAGCCGACAATCATACTGGAAAAACGAGCGAACGTCATGTATAAGGAAAGTCCGGGGGAAAGGGGTGGAAAAATAGGGAGCGGACGAGATGTACGCGAAAGTGAGGGGTACAATAAACGTCATTAAAGGTAAGAGGGAGAGAGCAAATTAACCATCGGAAAGCTGGGTGAGAAAGCTAAAAAATGCGATGAGAGGAGGGGGAAAAGGCAGGGAAGGGGGGGTTAGACTAGAGACGGACTACACTCTTGAGGAGAAAAAAAGAAATAAGGATTCTTCTTCCTCGAATAAAGAAATACTACCACAGAAATCAATGACAAATCTTGTTACCATATAGAGGGGGGAAGGGGACTTCTTCTCTTATAGTAAGAAAGAAGACCTAAGAAGGGGTAAAAAGCTTACTATGGAGGAGAATGCGGCGAGGGGAAAAAAATGACTGGGGATGGGGTAATGCCACTTACAAGCGGGAAATAGGGGAGGGAATGAGCTTGTGCCGAAGGAAGGGAAAAAACGCATGGAAATCCGCGAATCCAAACTTCAAGAAAAAGGGGACGGTACCGAGCCTCTCTTACAAGGGGAAGTTGGGAAGAACTGACGTTCGGGGGGTTAAAAGGCACAAATCTTGAGGGGAGGGAGCTGTAAATTTTCTTTTACTTCGGAGAAGTCGTAAAAAAAGAGACGTGGAAAAAAAGATCGAGGGGGAGAAGGAGTACTTTCTCCTCTGAG
>Ga0179593_1814795_pt1 | contig 10086 bp, 4 predicted proteins | sample CZODoug2_1_08_16_FD_185931 | JGI IMG/M metagenome (GOLD analysis project Ga0179593, IMG submission 185931) | Vadose zone soil fungal communities from Angelo Coast Range Reserve, California, USA - CZODoug2_1_08_16fungal (PacBio error correction) | ecosystem: Environmental > Terrestrial > Soil >...
TGCTTTTCATGATGCAGGGGAGGACCTATTTCTTAGTGGTGAGGAGGGAAGAGGTGAAGGAGGTGGAGTCGAGGATGATAAAAAAGAACCACTGACGTCTAGAAGAAGGAGCGTTGGAGGCAAGCATGGGGGGGTCAGGACACCTCTCCGAAATCACAAAAGGTAACGGAACGGGGCAACTTCGGGGGTCAAGAATCAGCATCGACAGGGAACAGGCGTGAGCAGGCGGCATCCTGTGGGGGAGACGGTACAAGAGAGATAAGGGTTTAACTACTACGTCGTCGGGGGGAAAGAAGCACAGAGTCGCGACCGCGGGGTGACATGGAGTTATAGAGACTTTTTAGCCGGGAACCATAGATTGCCGTCCGTCCTTCTTTGCCAAGGGGGCCGCCCCGCTTGTCCTTCGAGCGCCAGCAGTCCATGAAATCCTGGGGTAGCCGGCAGGGCACTTTGTCCGGGATACTTAGCGGAAAGTTGAGAGAGGGAGTAATCTTTTAAACTACTTAGGTGGGACTCAGCGGTGCACTACGCTTCTACGACTAGGCCGGCGGGGCTACAAGTGGCTAGAATGGAAGAGACTCTTCGGGTAGCAGTCAAACTTTAAAGGGGGATTCCTCGGGACCATTTGCTTTAATCGTTAAGCATCGGGACAGGAAGAGATCGACGATGCCGACCGACCCAAAAAAGACGGGGAAGGAAAACGCATCCGTAGGAAAGGATAGTCGTGGGCAACAATCATCTATAGAGAAGAACCAGGGGGAGAGGGAAAAACGGAGGGGTCACTTCTTCCAATTAGTACAGAACAAGGAGAGCGATATGATAGCGGATATTATGAACACCCGAACTACTGGACGTTAATGCGGGCGCCGGGGGTATAGGGAGAACGGGTTGATTTCTCCATCGCAAAGTATCTAAGTAGAAAAAACGGAGGAACGCGTGTGGGCGGCCATTTAAATTTATCGCCTAACCTCTCTGCTCGGGGGGTCGAAAAACTACTTCTGCAGAAGAAGGGGACTAGGTGTTCGAGAAACGGCGTTGATCGAAGAACTCGTCCCCACCAAACCGAAGGCCCCCTTCTATCTGCGACACTCGCATCACCGAGTCGGGTACCGGGAAAATTCTGCTCAAGTCTACAGACATCACTAGCTGATCCGCCGAAGAGTCTTTAAGATAGGTTCACCTTGGTTCTGCGCAGATAACGTGGGGCATCCAAGCGGTCCTCTTCATCGATTGCGTGGGAACGTCAACCACTAACGCCTCGTCTAGCGCAGGGGAGGCTAGAGTCCTACTTTTATCTTGTCGGTTGGCAGAAGAGGGAAATCTCGGCACGCTCAGTGGTGGCATGTTCCCTAGGGGTGCCCACCCGGAGAGGGAAGAATTCTGCTCTGGGGAAAAAGATCTGGGCGAAGGAGCTCAAAGTGACACGTCTGTATCTTCTCGATCTCAGTCAACACAGGGAGCTGATGCATTCGTTGTCCCTCCAAGACTTCACTCTCGCCCGCGCAGAGAGTGTTTGCCGGGCCTCGCGTACTCCGAGGGAATGGACGGGAAGAGAGAACTTGTAGGAGAGAGGATAGGGAAAGACTCTAGAAGGAGGAAATACTTCCCTAGCTGGCGAAGGGGATAGCTCCAGATTCCTCGCGGCATTCACTATCCCATCGCGATCAGGGAGCGAAAGCTCTAAAAAAAAGGGAAGTGAAAATGATATAATCGAAAAAGAGAGCGATGCTGGAAGAAAGAGCTCTGAAAAAAAACGCTCTAAAGACTCTTAAGAAAGGGGACCTTGGGCGCGGGATCTCATACGCCCTCGAACAGAAGGAGAAGAAGAAAACCCGTTCACTGCGCGGGAGGGGGTCACGCTGCGGGCGGGGAGAGGTATATCTGGGTCCATCCCTCCTCATCTTAGCTCCTACCACGGGTGAGGCCCGACGTCGATCATCCGAGGAATATAGCGAAGGTATCAAGGAAAAAACGCGGTTCTAGAAAGTCGGTATATAGTTATATCAAGTTTCTCAACGGACCCAGGGCCGGCTCGCGTCCCGTCCAGCGCAGGGCCAAGGCCCGAAGGCCGTGGGGGGTCAACTTTCCAATACTCGCTGTCGAGAGTTCACAGGGACTGGGATTCGTCTGGGGTCCCTATCAAGCGGTGCTCGCCCAACGTAACAACGCCGAGTGCGGAGATTCTGCTAGGTCTAGGATCTCATAATGCCCGCCGGGACTCCAAAGGATCACAAAGGTTCCCTCGGTCAGAGAAGAAAGGGACTCAGGGGGTCAAAAACGTTATCTAACTACGCAAGATTCCCGGAGAAGGGGCCCTCGTACTGAACGAGCGTCCAGACCACCAGCCTAGGTGTAAAATCCAACTCAATCTTTGGAAGAGGCCGGATGTCTCTCGCGCGAGAGAAAAGTGCTCAATTGAAAAAATATAGCAAACAACAACTATTAGTAGGAAAAAGAGAATATGGTAGGGGGCAGTCTAGGTGCGTGGCGCGCAGAGAACTCGGCCTCTCCCCTCATCTGATTAGTGGGTGAAGGGACCACCATCGGCGTGGTCCAGCTTCCATTTCTGGAAGAAATGTCCAGATCGTGAGGCCGTTAAAGAGGAACTTATATCCTAAGAGGGCGGAAACAAATCACGGGGCCGAAATATGCGCATCAGGACAAAGGGGGGGGAGAGTGCAGGGCTGGTCCCTTGGGAAAGGAAGGGGGCTAAGCCGGAGAAGAGAGGCGGATTGTTGTGGGGCGATGACAGGGTTGGATTTCGACTCAACGCTATTGCTGATCTCGGAGGGAGAGCCCAGATAGCACGCATCAACGTTCCCCTGAGACTCCTATGTACAGCCGATATGGTATAAGGGTACGGCTGGGCAAAACAGAAGATACACAAGGAGGGTTACTTCCGCAAAAAGAAGGTCAGGGGGGTACGTGATATCTATATTCAAAGGCTGATAGACTAGGAGGAGTAGGGGTGGTAGGATTCATCTTGATCTTGATTGGAATGAGGGATCGGGAAGGAGCCTTGGCCACATCACGAGACAGGCATCGGCGGCAGACTAATCTATCTCCTGCAGTGGGGGCTAGGGGGGATCCAATGCCCTCTTCCCGCACCATGACCACGTCATCTACGTCGTAAAGCAGTCTTCAGCCGGCCAAAAGGACATTAAGAGGAGCTAGGGGGAACCTTTCTTCATCTCCCACCATGTACCACTCGGCGGGGAGGTAGTACCCTTTGTGGAGCGCTCCCTCGCGCGCTAGGGAAGAGTGCGCAAAGAGAAGATTGGGGGCTTGTAGAGGGAGATACCTTGAGGCTATGTACTTCCTTCTCGAGCTACATGAGCCGCTGAACCGAGCAGCCAGGATATGCGTGCCGGAATTACAAGCCCCGCTCTATTACAAGAAGGGGTTCCCTGAGAAACGAGATGTGAAAAAGGTTTATTACTCCACTCCTCTAGGGCCTTAATCAAAACGTGCGCGCGCTGGTAACGATCCGAACTACGTTGTATAACCTAAAAGGAGACGCCTCCTTGAAAAGAGAAAGGTTTTGAAGCAGCAAAAACGACTTTTCCAATCGCCAACGAGGTTGTGCCTAGATGAGTCGAGAGGATTGACTCCAGGGAAAAAACTTCGACGAAATCTCTAACGAGGGTCCGAAGATGGGAGGCGTGAACTTCCCGAATAGATACACCTTTCCGCCACCGCTAGTGGTATACCGGACGTGAGAGCAGAAACGGGTCAAACGAAGGAGAAGAGTATCTGCAGGGCGCCTGGGCGCAAGTTTTAGCAATGAGGGGGGACCGAAAAGGAGAAGAGGGTGGTAAAAAAAGCAAAGTATGCGCGTGGAGCTGCCAAAAGTGGGGGCGGTCGTCTATCACGCCGTGAGGAGTGACCACGCTCCACTTCCTCGAGAAGAAGAAGAGTCGCGGGTGTGGGGGGGCATCGTCTGTAATATTATATCGAGAGGGAAGTCCCAGGCCCAAGACGACTTAGACTCTGCCTGGGTCACAGTACGCGGACTTTTCTCGGGGGACAGCAAGGGGGGGGTGTTTACGGCGACTAGCCCTGACCCCTAGCGACTCCGTAAAACAAAAATAGAGGTGCTCTGGATTCGCTCTAGATTCGAGAGTTCGTTGTCAAGGCGTGTACGTTTAATACCCCCTCAAGAGGGAAAGCGCGATTGTTGGGGAGTTATTTATAGATGGAAGTTGGGTGAACCACGACGAGCGTGATCCCTAGTCCGTATGCTGGGTGCGAAAAAAATAGTCGATTCCGTCCATTGGTGCGGAGAAGAGTCCGTATGGCCGGACGCTTACACTAGCGCGACCTCACAAAAGGGGCAGGGCCGCTCGTCTGCTAATCCTGGGCCCATCACGGCCAGCCGTCCTAGTCTTCTCTCGTACAATATAACTGAAAGAAGGAATGTCCACCAGGGAGGGGAGGGTCCCCGAGAAAAGAGTCCCTCAACTGCGACATTGTGCTCTTCGCTCGCTAAAAGACAGGGGCAATTCTCACCTTACTTCATTACATTGCGGGAGGGGCCAAGTGCCTTTTTATCCTTGTGAACCACGACCGGCGGAAAGATCCCGCACGATGTATAGGGCCACCGATACAAGGGTCCGTGTCCCTAAAGGGTAGGGATCTCTTCTCTGTAGGTCCTACGGCCGCTCGTAGTGGAAGTGAGAAGAAAAACTTAGCCTAGAAACAGCGCCACAGGGATTCGCGTAGCCTATAAGGAAGAATTTTTCCTCAATAATGCTCAGGGGAGAGGGCGATCCTGCCGATCCCCGGGCCGCGCCGACATTTCTGGTCGAGTGTGGCAGAGGGGAGTTAAGAATACAACTACTTTCCTCTGTGCAGAGGGGTTGGATGACTCGATCAGACACCACGCGGCAAAAGTGGCAAGGGATCGCACAGAAAGATTCTTCTTCCTGTCCACCGTGGAGCAAAAGGGACTGCAGAGGGGTAGAGAGTGTCATCTCTTAAAAATGAAAATAGAGGATTTTTTTTAAAACAAGAATACCGAAAAGACTCGCTGCCACTTTGATCTGCTAAGGGTTCGGCTTGCCGAAAAAAAGTGTGCCGAGGGGGAGATCGAGTAATTCTCAAAGGGACTTGGCTCGATCAAGGTTGGAGCTGAAATCCAATTGTCACATTGTCACGAACTAAGTCGTCGTCGGAGAAAAATCTGAAGTAGTCTCTCAATATGACGGGGTACCGTAGCCTTCGTATTCGTCCGACAAATCGTTGAGGATAAGTCACCGTATGCATCAGTGGAAAGAAAACGGAGGGGACAAAAAGAAAGAACTATTTCGACCGAGGGAAAGGGAAGTCGTCAATAGTTTAGTTTTCGCAAGATCCCAGCGACTCGGATGTCGACGTCTGCGTCTCACGACCGTGGACCAAGTATGTAACACCCCGGCGGCGCTCGAGAGACCAATCATGTAAGTCGTTTCGTCGGACGGGCGAAGAGAAGAAGGAGGCACCTGCAGTTTGGCGGAATGTTTACCTCGGTAAAGAACTCGGTGATCCGTCGACGGGCTCAGAAGCTCGAGGTCTCGCTACGGACTCAGCTCATTGGGTTCCGACCAATCTAGGGAAGGGGGAATGGAAAGGAATCAATTTACTTTATTCGTCCTCCAGCGAGCCGGGCAAAGGAGGTAATGAAGAGGCATCGGCCAGCCGCTGTGCGACCCATGATTCCGACCGGGGGACGGCCTCACTACCCTCGTGAACAAGAAGTCACTTGAAAGAATCGAACTAGAACCCTCAATGAGCTCTACGCGGAGGGGCACGGCTCCGAACGGAAACCGTCCATACTCTCATCACTGCTAGACGGCATCTCGAACCAAGCGACTGTAGTATCTTTCTTGCTGAGAAGTGTCTCTTACGCCATCGGGGCTGTCAGCGAACGGATCGCAGGTCGGGGCCATCACTTGTCGCAGCATCCGGTTGTCCTGACAGATAGATGACTCCTATATTAGCCCCGCCGCGGATTCAAACAAGAGAGGTCTTCATCAGGGATGACTATAATTGGCAGGGGGGGTCACGAAAGATCGCCCGACCACGGCGGGGAGTCCGCGCTACCATCATGTGTACCCGACTCACAAGGGGGGACCGATTCATGCTCAAATATATCGACTAGCAGACGGCGCGCGGTCGCCGTTCGCGGGGAGCTTCGTCCGGTTCTTCACGTGTTCTCCCGACATCTGCTCTCGATGGGTGGGGGGGGGGTTCCACGGTCCTCGAAGAGGAGGGGCTGGAGTATCACGCGAAAATCTTCTTCCTCTTCCTCCTCTAGCCTGGCGGTGGAAATGGGCTGGAGTTTTCCGTACCTTTCAGCAGTGGTAGATATCGTTTGTGAGCCCAGTCCTGGTGAATAAATTACAGAAGCGGAGGGAATTCTTCCAGCTCGAAGCACAAGAGGTTAACTCCTTCGTATCTGTTCCCAATCGCGAGGGCTGCTTCCTCGCCTCAAGAGGTATATATAGGTAGTTTTAGGAAGAAAACTGGGAAGAGAGGGAACGTCCTGAAGACACTGTCCCTCTGTCTTTGCCGCGATCGGGAGAAGAAGCCGAGGAATATCCAGGGCCTCTTGCCTGGCCTCGTAAGTGTAGCAGGGGCGTCGAGATATGGCTAGGGGAAAAGGCCTCTCATAAGAGAACTTACCTCAGGAAAGCGAGAGGGGGAACACTATACCTCTCTATTTATCTCTCTGCGCATTATCTATAGAAATAAGGAAAAGTGTACCCGGAGATTAAGCACGTCCCCAATCTCTTATCGAGAATTAATGGCACCGGTGGGTGTGAATCTAGCGAGAATAGTTACAAGTACCGTGGGTGTGACGACCTCATCGAACTCGAACAATTCGAGAAGAAAGACGAGCGCTTGCCGGAATGTGGTGGGGCCGATGCTGCCTCTGCCTCTCACGCCCTCTCCTTGCACGTTTCATTTCAGGCAAGAGGGAACCACGCGACGTGGAAATCCTAGTAATCTCGAGTCCTTCACGGAGGAAAGACAACGAGGCGGGGTCCGTTCCCTTCCTCTTTGATAAGCGTGGTATCCATGTTGCGCAAAACCATCGTCATAGACCAATCCTGCAGAGAGAAACTTCAAGAAGGGAAGTAATGATGAAAAATGTATGCTCTCGTGGCGGGAAGCGAGGCGCTATGTCGCACCGCAATCTTGGCGGCGGATCCAGATTACTCAGGTCAGCGTCCCATACAAAAAAAGAAAGAACTCAGGGGTTGGGGAAGGATCCTCCTTGCCTCCGAGCCCAGCCGGGCTAATCGAAAATTTCACTCGCTTGCGCATCTTCGAGCGCTCCCTCCTTTGGTGGCCGGCCTGTGGCTACGAGAGGTCTCAGATCGTGAAGCGAGAAAACAGAGATTTGAGAGAAAGGAAGAAAAGCGGGGAAAAAAAAAACGCATCATCCGCCAAGAAATGCTCTCGGTGGAGGAGGGGGGAAGAATCGCGAGCAAACGCGAGAGCGCCTGCCCAAACTCAAAATCTCTCAAACAACAACCACTTAGTATTGAAATGATAGAAGGGGGGGGTTGAAGTCAGCGAAGACGATGAAGGGGAACTCTCTTCACGGAAAAGGAGAAAGTCTTATTCTTGGGGAAGGGGAAAATAGTCTTTCAAAAAAAAGGACCTGGATCGTCCATGGAATCGCCGAACTAGACGTGAGCCGGTCCTAATGTATCTCACGAGGAGGTCAACCCCACCATTCGAACTCAAGGCGCAGACATAGTTAAAGGTTGCGGAAAGGCTTGCTGAGGGGGGAGATACTAGAGTCTCCTCATCTCGCTTTCGGGAATTGGAGGTTACGGCGAGCCTTTACGAGGGTGACACCGCTAGCCTGAAGAAGGACCGAGGAGTGACGTAGAGTCAGGACCTCTTCCTCACCTCGAGCAAAAGTCCCTGCCTGACGTGCAAGCTGGAAGGGGATTTGATCGGCCGATTATTCTCCAGTGGCTAGGGGCTCAACATGGAGAGTACGAGATCCCATCTCAGTTACGAACGCAGGGGGAAGGGAGGCTTATGAGGACTATCTCGCGATTTCCGAAAGGGAGCGCGACGAAAGTCGTTACAAAAAAGTTTTCTGGAGAATTATGTATTTCCAGAGGAAGGGGAAGAGAGAACCGCATCGATTTGCACCAAGCACCTCCAACGGGGCCCGAATCTCAACGACTCATTCTTGGGGTGGGTATAGGCGCCCGTCCCCGACCGCAACCTAATCCAAGGGGGTTCATGACCGGTCGGACCAGCGGTCGGGAAGAGAACAAAACCGGAATGCAAAGGTGCATAAGAGGGGGGACTTCAGGAACCCCAGCACGGTTACCCCTCGGCAGTGAGGGAGGGAGGGTCAGTTAAGTAAGTCCCTAAGAGCTATTTGTATGTGATGACCTCTAAAAAGAAAGTTCGTGTAGGTGCGATATCCTTAAGGTAAAAGGGGAACGAAGCGCCCGCCATGATACAGGGGGCTCGAAAAGTATGCTTGCTGGTCACTAGGCTAGGGAAAGAAGCACGAGCTATAGAGAGGCGAAAGGAAGACGTACTCCACTCCGACGTGCCCCATGGAGAAAGGCCAGACCGGGAGAGCCGGATCCGGAAGACTGGGGGGTGAGAACACTATTTTCGCCCGCGGTCGATATCGAAAGGACGCTTCAGAGGTTTTTCGGAATTCTCAACAAAAAAAAACGGGAATAGTTGTCCGTAGCACAGTAATAAATGGACGAGCCATAGACACGGGTGCCTATAGAACCTCCACCACGACTATGATAATGAGGCGTGATACTAACGTACAGAAGCTAGGAGAAAAAAGTCGACACCGCCACCCATCGGGGACGGGCCGATGTCGGCGTCCAAACGTGCCCTCCCTCCGGCCGGACTCGCTGCATAAGCGGTCGGCGAAAAAGAGAGAGCTTATAAGGTAAGTGGGGTCGTACCCGCCCCCTCTAGAGGAGAATCACGAATGCTCTTGTTCTCTAGAGAGCGGTTGTGCTGAAGACGGGATCTCTGCGATGCGACACTCCCCCTCGACCTCACTATCGGGGGCGTGAATCAAGAAAAAGAGGAGGTAGTAGAGATACGGATCTCCCTTATTCCCACCACGACTATTCCTTCGTTGCGTTCACCAAACTACCGTCGGGAGAATTGGGGACAGGCGAGATGAGGTACTATCCTTCAGGGCCTCTAGCGCACCGCCCGTAAGAGGCATATACGAAGGGGTGGGTCTCTTATTCATAGAATCATGCTGACTTCTGTTTCCGGATACGGGGTGAAAAACGTTCCCCTAAGCGGGACATCGCGATGGTTAGTTTCTCTATGATCGAGTGGTTGGCCAAGCGCCCGACCGTCTCGGATTCTCTTTGAGAGTATGTGCCGCCTTGTTCGCCCTGTATTCCTATCCGAAGCTTCCAACACTCTGAAGGCCCTCCATTCCCAGGGCGAATGCCGCGCGTCTTTCCGAGGCCGGTCACAATGGCCCGCCACGGCAAGGTGCAGAATTTTAGCCGAGATAATCTCGGCTCTTGGGGTCGATGATGAAACAGCGTAGGGGGGGGGGACAGGTAACCCGATTCCGAAGACGCCAGGGAGAAGGCTCCGTCTCCGAAGGGGCCTGCCAGCAGAACCAATTCCTGTGACCTAGGGAAGAATCTCTAAATGCCAAACGGGTTGGACACTGTTTACCAGACCGTCCGGAGGAGAACGAAATCCGCCGTATGAAGTGCCCACCCTAGGACCGACGAAAAATTGCGCGGGAGCCGGATCGTGCTCTCGTGCAAGACGCCGGGTTGCCCCCCGTTTTAGGGGAAAGACACGTCAGATAGTCACACTTCGGAACAACGATCGAGTCGGACTATAAGAAGAAGGTCGGAGCCTTGTCCACCGATGCCTACTTCCTCCACGAAAGAGCCGGAGGGGAAACTACAGGAGGTGAAAGGACCAAGCTGTGTACTTCAATAACCGACAGCTCAATCATTATGTTGGAACTAAAAACTCTAGACCCGGGCTAGAGTGAACCCGCACACACTAGAAGAAGGAGTGAACGGGGCACCAATCTATTTCTCGGGAAGTGGTAGAGTA
>Ga0179593_1264010_pt1 | contig 10085 bp, 5 predicted proteins | sample CZODoug2_1_08_16_FD_185931 | JGI IMG/M metagenome (GOLD analysis project Ga0179593, IMG submission 185931) | Vadose zone soil fungal communities from Angelo Coast Range Reserve, California, USA - CZODoug2_1_08_16fungal (PacBio error correction) | ecosystem: Environmental > Terrestrial > Soil >...
AAAGCGCAGGGTGGCTAGGCACAGGATCAGCAAAGAGCGCTCAGCAAGGGGAGGAGGCTGCCGCTTTGGGCAAAGGTAGGGCCCGGGAAATAGAAACAAGAAACGGGAAGGCCACGTATGACTGGAGGAACTGGAAAAAGCCAAGAGGAGGCAACGTCCGTGAAGGATGAAAGAACTGAGACGAGTGGCGACTGAGCTGTCCGAGCGGTATCGGGGATAAAAGCGGAAGAGTGTGTTGCACACGGGGGTGCACGCGGTGGGTGTGAGGCAGAGAGGGGGGCAAAAAAGGCGAAGGAGCGGCAGGACGAAGGGGGGGTTCGAACGAAAGCAGCATAGACAGGGAAAAAACTTCCAGGGAGAAAGACAGTTAACTGGTCGTACGCGGCGAGAAGGTGGGAACCCGGTGATGATCCGCGGACTGGAGGAAAGAGGTCGACCGCCGGATCACCACTTGCGTGCAAGTAGGCGAAAGGTCTTAGGTCGACGGACTTGGCAGGGAAATCGTGGGGAACGCTAAGGTGTCGGAAGGCTACAAGTAAACTTTAAGTCACGCAAGCCGCGCAGTCTTGGACAGGACAGCTCGACGAAGAATTGGGTTGCTTTCTGGTTTGTTGCAAATGTCAATACGGGTAAGAAACAGGGTTTAAAAAAAACTTAAGGCGCCGGGGTTAAAGCAAGGGGAGAAAAATTCGTCGTGCGGCCATGAAGGCGCATCAATAGGAATGTACAAAAGCAGCGGAAACTGCAACGGAAAACGAAGCGTTGTCGGGAAGGAAGCCCAAGGAGAGTAGTCCTCTGTCATGAGACGGGATCTGGGAAAGCCTCAGCTGTGATCAGAACCTGGGTGAACCCGCATTTCAACCACCCGCAAAGGGGGGGGGGGATGAAAAGAAGCACTTGCGGGTCAGACGCGGAAGGCGCTAGGGGGATTGACTTCGGCTTGGGGGGACGCCATTAAATTTAAAACGTGAGGGGATGGCGCAGGGGGAGGCGATGGGCCCCCACCACCCTGATCACCGCACAACCATTTAAAATGGTCGTGGGCACTGGGGTATGGCCGAATGCAGCAAGGATTGGAAAACGTAACCGAGGAGAGAGGATGGTGAACGACCGGTAATTGGGAAGACGAGGAACGATGTCACCTCACTGCAGAAACAAATTGGGAGGAGTGTACCGCCTGGGGGGGGAAGCCCGAACACAAGAGACAAAAAAAAACTGGCTTGGCCGGAGAATGGACCGACGGCGCAGTGGAGTGTAAAAACGCACAGTCAAAAGCAGGGCAGGTGACTGTAGATCGAAGCTGCGGGCCGGCTCATCGGGGCAAACGCCTTGAAAGGAAAAAGCGTGGTTGAGGGGGGAAAAGCGCCATCGTCTCCAGTAAGACCAGAAGGAAGAAAAGCAAATGTTAAGAGCAAGGAGCCTCTCTCTCCTCGAATTTAAACCCGAGCGACGGGTTGAACGCGCCGATCTGGGGCTGAGTGCGGCGAAAAGAGGCGAGCCTCGGGAAAGAGAGAGGGGTTTAGCAAAACGTATGTGAGAACCAGATGCCGCTAACTCATGTCTCTAAATCAAAAGGCCGCCAAAGAAGGTCATAAGGAGGGGACGGAAAAAAGGAGGACCGGCAATCTAGATCGATCTCTGGGCACAATCAGGAAGAGCACGAACAGTCCTCCGAAGAATCAGGTAGAACCAACCCATTTCGAAAAGAGGTTCGCTCGTAGATGGAGGCGTCAGAAGGTCTTAGGTCACTAAAAGAGAAGAGAAGGAGTCAAAGGGGAACAGGTTAGTAAAGCGGATCGAGCTGTAATTGTCACGCTTTTGACCGCGCCACAACAAGGAAAGGGGGCAAAATCGAGCGTTCGGGGGGTAAGGCCTCAATGTGTCAGAAAGCTAATGGGCCGTGGTGTGGGGAGAACAGGTTTTTCGCTGGGGAGCACTCCGCGGAAGATACAGCGGAGGGCCATACCGCTTCGGTGAGGGATCAACAGGCAGCAAAAGGTGGGTCAAGACGGCGCGGCCAGTAAGAAAAGCTTAAGGACAAACTTCAAGCGTTTTCCAGGGAAGCAGCCGAGGTGAAGGAAATGCGAGTGGGCCCGCCGTCACCTCCGAAAGAGAAAAGAGGGCTAAGAAAAAAAAAAAATCCGCACCCTGGGCCTTCAGATCTGTCACCGAAAGGAAAAGATGTGAAGAGAGGAGTGGGGCGTCACTCTAAAGTGAATTCAAGAGGGGGACTTTCATATGGGAGGCCAACCTCCAGGGGAACCGATGAGGAAGCCTCCTCGTCAAGGCAGGCGATGGATTGGAGAAAGGGGGACACAAAATTTGCAAGTCCTTACGATGACGAAGACGGGGGAAGAATCATCAAACCAAGGTGCAAGGGGGGAAATAGTTGGTAGGGGAAGAAAGGGCTTGCGCAATCGAAAGCAGTGACGGTCGTCAAGGGTGGTGGGTGACAAGCAGAAAAAAAATAATAGCAGCCATCGGCAACACTTGGTAATTGCGGCAGAATCCTCCTCGGGACCAACACGCTAGTTGAACGGCAATATAAATGCTGATGTGCGAAAGCAATGAGAACACATAGGTTAGCCGATTCGTCGTTGAAAACGCATGGTCGTACGGGTTTGGGAGACGTGTGATGTGTAAGTGCAAGGGAGGCTAGCGCGGTCCACGGCGGCAGACTTACCTTGACAAAAACTGGTGCGTACCAACCTACGAGAAAAGTTGAGCAACCTTGCATCAGGGGGCACGGCGGGAAACGCGCCCAACGGAGACCTCGTCCAACACTTGGCAACAAGGCTTTTGCCCAAAATCCAGACCCGCAAGCAGGAGTGAGATTGCAACACGCGAACACGAAAGGAAAAAAGGGCGTCGGAAAAAAAAAGGCAGACTCTCTCCTGGGGGACCAAAAATCGCTCCAAGAAAGTTCGCCCCAGGATGGCTCTGGTGGTAGGCCGTGGAGCTTCCTCGCTTGACGACCAAAGGACAGGGGCTTCACACAGAAACTGAGGGAGCGCGCTCGCCACGGGGACCGGGACATGGTGTGCAGGGTGTCGTCGAATCCTTTTACTATGTTGCCGTTCGTTTCGGTCGTCTTCGCTTTGGCGGACTGTCTCTATCTTCTTCTAAACTGGGGGGAATAGCCAGAGACACCGAGGGGGGCCGGGTGCGTCCGGATTTAGCAGCAATAGGTGGGGGGCGACAAACGGGTTACAATTAAAGCCCACCGAATACCCGCGGGGAATTGATCCTGATTCTCTCCGCAGTGAGAATAGTAGCTTGTTACCGTTTCGCATCAAAGGCGAAAAAGCCAGTCGAAGAGAGGGCATGACAAGGCTCAGGGGCTTGCGTCGGTCTCTTCTGCATTGGGATTGGTGCTGGGGGCGTCTTTCGCGGGTCCCACCCTTCCTCGGAAGGTTAAAGGTCGGGGGGCGGGAGACGGAGCTGATAAGGGTCCCTCGCGTCCAATCTTCGAGTGACGGAAGGAACATAAATTGACCGCCGGAGGCATCAAGGAGGGTCATCAGTGGAAAAGTCCGACACGAGTGCCGACACAGGAGGTCTGTAGGTAACACATGTCGCTGAAGACGAGTGAAAGTCCGTGGTACATCTCAAATGGAAAAGAAAAAGTCAGCCATAAACAAATAACTACAAAGAAACTTCATTGCTGGTGAGAACCGGCCGAACCCAAGTGACCGAACTAGAGGGTTGAACGGTTCCTCGGGGTTGCGGACGGGATAACGGTAAAACAAGAGGGGGCAAGCGCCGACTTCTCAGATCTTGCTCTGAGTGACAAGTAGCGTCACCTCCAAAAGCGAAAGAGAACACCTACGTCCAGGTGTCGTGGCAAGAAGCCAAGCAAGTAGGATGATCGCCAAGGGGGATCTGAGAAGGGCTTAGTTCTCACACAACCACTGACACCGGTCACGGCCGCTGTTATAAAAAGATCAGGGAGCGCCAATAGAAATTCTACGGGGGGGTGTTATCTGCCTCAGAAGAAAGGATCGGTAGCAAGATTGACAGCACCAATAAATTAGGCAAGGCTGCCGCGGATGGATCAGGCGAAGAAAGGACTACGATTCAAAAAAAAAAAAAAGAATTCTGCCGTCGCAATTCACCTATGGCGGAGCCAGAGCAAACAAGAAGAAACATTAAAATAGAGCATGTTTCCGGCCAAGGAAATCGAGTCAGATCCAGTCCTATCACAGCTCCAGATGGAAGACGAAGAGTAGGGCGCAGTAGGGCCTTATCAATGGAGGAAGAAGAAAAAAAAAAAATGGTTTGACCCGAAGAAAGTTTCAAGGAAGGTCAAATCTGCCCAATCCTAAATATCACTTGCGCACTGGGACAATCGAAGTGTACGGACACCAGGAAAAAAGAAAGGAGTTCTATACCGCAGGGGACCCGGGACGGAGCTAACGTCACAAAAGGGATCGTCTAATTTCTCCGGGCATCTACATAGAAGCGACCCACCGATGCCAGCTCCACATAAAAAATCATCGGGCAATCCCGGAATCCGCCGCACTGGGTCCAAGCGCCCGCACGAAGATTCGCCGATCACCTCGGGCGTAAAAGCGTCAAAAATTCACGGACCGGTTGTCTCGGGGTGTCAGGCACACTACAAAGAACCAAAGTACCGCGGGGGCAGACTACGGGAACGACGATGTAGGGCGTGGAAAAGAGGGGGGGCCGAAATGTATTACCAGGCGTTGAACGCAAAAACTTAGAGGAGTGACATGCATCTCATGAATAAGTTCGCCGGCAGGAAGACCCGGCGGAAATAAAAAGTCGGTTCGAAGCTGAACGTTGATCAAAAGCGAAAAAGCACCACCAGTACCACTTCTCAGAAGGAAGAGTCCGAAGGGGAAGAGGCCGGAGGGACGCCACACGCAGGCATCCTGGCAGAGCATCGTCGAAAGCATGTGGATTTACTGCGAAAAGGGCTGGACCTGTCTGGCTTTCGCCATTCAAAAAGACGCCCGGGGGGAAAGTGGGGTGAAATCTCGCGCAAAGGGCTGGAAAGAGAATTGTCGGAGTATTCGTTCTCAAGGTCTCGGCCACGGGCTCTCGGGGGACCGGTCCAAAACCGGCGGAAGGAAAAACCCAGCAAGGGGGGAAATCATTTGTCTTCGACTTGGGAGAGGGAGAACACAGACGTGGGGTTGGAACGTAAGGAGGAATCTGCAAAAAAAGGAAAGCTGGAACGCGAACAAGTCTAACTACGAAGGATCTGCCTTCCTCTGAAAGACCAGAGGGAGAGGGACCCATCCGAGGGGGGTGCCGCAGTCAATAAGCGCCATGCAGGGGGCCCTGCCAGTTCAGTGGCTTAAAGTCACGGAATAAGTAAAAAGGGAAGCGATGCAGGGAGCGGCGGGTCCGAAAACAAGTGGGAAGAAGAGGAAAATGCTTCGTGACGGACGTGTGAGACAAAAAGATTCGGAATAGTTCTGTACAATAACGGGGGGTACAAGGGTGAATCCATCGGCGTCTTGATATGGCGCCGCTTAGGTTGCTATAACTTTAACCCAGACAATACGTACTCGAAAAAAGAAGCAAAAAGCGGCTTCGCGGAAAATCTTATCGGATTGCTAAGGGCCAAATACCAAGCGAGAAGGAGGCGCGAACATCTTTAAAAAAAAAACAAGAGATAAAAATCTAGCCGCTGGCCGATTGGGGGGGTCAAAGGGAAGCAATTTGAGTGTGCCGCATCGTCCTTGGCGACAAGAAGAATGGAGAGACGGTCTGCAGGGGGGGTCCGAGAGAAAAGGCACAGAAAAGTTACTGGATTCCCAGAGCTGGAGGAAATACCCCTTGGAGAGCGGGTAACGCGAAGTCTGACCAGAGTGACTTAAGGAGTGCCACAAAAACTTAAATCGATACTCTCCTTCGGGCGGTAGAAAATACGAAGTTCGCAGCAAGGACGCACAGGCCAACGTTCGAATGATGCGAAAGGGGGGAGGAAAGGTGAAGGGCTACAGCCCCCGGGCAAATGGACCCGTGAATAAACGCGAAAGATAGGGGGGGGAGGAAGAGGGCCGAGACCAGTGGTTCGGCAGCTACTCAGGGTGTCGGGTCGTGGGAGAACGGAAATCAAAATACTAGGCCAACGTGAAGCGTGGTGCCGCGGGTCGGTACAGCAAGAGTAAAACCCCGTCGGAGGGCTCACAAGTCTCTCACGACGGAACAATCCCAAGGGGGAAACCGCATTGGGAGCGGAGGGAGGTCCGTCACAGAGCTCGTCGGGAGGTTGGGGCAACTAGGGTGTCTAATCTCAATATCGAGGTGACAAGAATTTTAGCCCCGCCGCGGAGTCTGCCGGCAGGGTAAGGCAATACGAAGCGCAAAGCGGAGCTGAAAGAGAGAACATAGTGACATACAAAACACCGTGCAGTTAAGAGTGGCTATGTTACTTGCAGACAGCGCGTAAGAAAGCCCCTTGGCTCGGCGCTACGGTGCGACGACATGATATATGAAGGAATTTAATCGGCGTGAAATATGCAGCAGGGAAGGGAGTTGAGGATGATGGTTGTGGCTCAGGGAACCTGCAGAACGTAGAAAGACGAGGGTAATGGGGGTGTTGAGGAGGGGAAAAGGAAGCTGTGAACCCGCGTAGGCAAAGAGGGAAGTACTGGGGGGAGTGGGGGGGGGCGATAGGCGTGCACCAGTCACACTTTCCGTAAAGTTTAGGAGGTATAAAGAAATTCAATGGTTCTCTCGGCCTGGAGTGCACGGGCGTTGACGTGCGTGGCATAGTCAATCCAAGGGGGAAGGGGGTGTCGTCGTGTCTTGGGGAGAGAAAGAAAAAGGCGGAAGGGGACGGTGCAGGTGCACGTCAATCACAGGAGCCGCATCAAGCAAGGGAGGAAAGCAGGGGGACAATCGATGGTGGCGGGCGAACTTCTTGCAAACATGGCAAACATCAGGGAGGAGGGTGGGTTGTAACCGAGACAAGCTTTCACTGAGGACGTCAAAAAACACATATGAGGAAAGGGCCTGCAAACTACGGTAGGTTATTGTTGTCAGTTACAATGTGATGGGGACAAGACTGGAAGATTCAGGAATGAAAAAATGAGATCGGAAGGCCTTAGTCGCGGCAGCGCGGGGAGCGGTCTGCGGAAAGGGCAGTAATGTAACAGGCGCGGAGGGGGGGGTGCCTCGGGTGAGCAATTGGTGCGGCACTACCGCAGGACGCGTGTGCGACGAGCGGGGACTGACTAAGGGACTCACACACTAAGCAGCACAGACGCCTGCTGTTGACGAGAGAATAACACGAGCGGCAAAGTGGCGCTCCCGGCGGAAAAGGGAGATACAGGGGGTAGGGGGCCTCTGCGCGAACAAGGATGTGCCGGCTTTTGGAAAGGTGTGCGTGAAACAAGCATCTAGCACGGGTGAAGTGGATTACCACTCGGGATAAGGGAACATGCATTTGAAGTAAATAGATCACCTTCGGGGCGCGTACATCGTGACTGGGAAAGCAATGGAGACAGTAGAAACCGCATTTATGCTGAAAGAGGCAGCGTCTCGTGATAGGTTGGCAGTGGTTCCTTAAAAACGAGCCGCGTGTGGGAGGGACACGTGCGGAACAGACAAAAAAAAAGAATGTAAAGGGGATTCGGTTGGGTGCGTACGGGAATCATGTCCAGGAGGGCAATGGAGAGTGACCTAAAACCAAGTCTCGGGTCTAGTCTCGTGGACAAAAGGGGGTGCGGTCGGAAACTTGAGTCGGGGGGAACCTACTACTAGGGGCATCACGCCCAGGTGTATATAAAACTGAAAACAAACGTATCAACTAACGCCGAATGGGTGGTGTGGGCTCTATCATACGAGAGAAGAGAGTAACGAGTCAGGCGATGTCGCCAAAAATGAGATGTCAGGGAGCAAGATCCTGACAAGAGCGTCCGCAAGGGGGGCTCACCACCGTTGGTGGAACGTCATAGCCTGGCAAGAAGTCTACTGCGAAGGGATCGGTCTTGGTTTAGATATTGGAAAAAAACCAACCATAAAGCATGGCCGACCAAGAAACACGCTACAACAAAGGGGGTCAAAAATACGCTTAAGATGGGGACGAGAATCAAGCCTGGCGGTCTCCTAGAGGAAAAGAAGGGTAAGGTTGGTAGGTGGGAGGGATGGAGCTGCGAAGCTTCAAACTGCTCAGTCGATGCGCGAGGGGGGTAGAGGGAAGACCGAAAAAGGGGGTTCGTCCGGTTCCTTCCAGAAAAACCGGCACACGGCCAGGGGCATAACCGAGAGTGAGTCTGCTTCAGCCTGGTGGGGGGAGGGGCGGCGCGCCGTACAGAAAATTACCACCTCAGCAGGCCGGTGGCGAAGGCAAAAACATGCGGGGACAAGGACGGGGGAGATGGTATGGGACGCACTTCTGGGCCGATGACTGCAGGGGAAACACTGCGACCTCGAGAACCAAAAGGGGGGGGGGAGGACCACGACAAAGAGCCTTGCCGGTCGTAGACACATACTACCTTCTGGACTACCAAATGTAGTAGAATCTCTGGTAAAGAGAGTGTTGAAACTTTCAGGACATCGGACAAATGAGAGACATCAAAGAGTCTTGCGGGCTGTGGAAGTGAGCCCGTGCCTTTAATAAACCAGACAACAGACCTTTAATCTCTGTGCGTAAGATGCCAGAACAAACAATTGGACTGAGCGTGGTCAGGCGAGGAGAAAGCAGCCAGGCCAATCTTCAAGACCGTCTATGCGCAACTCAAGGGGACTGATCTCCCTAATGGGAGTTGCCAAGTCGGACTCGAATGGGAAGCGCAGCCCGATGAACAACATGGTTGAGGCTGAGCTAGCGCTACAGACAACTATGACGGGGCAAGCTACAAGCAGGATGCGCGGCGAACGGTAATGCAAAAAACGTGGACTCGGCCTTAAGACAGTGTCTTGTCGGAGGGGAAAAGGAAGTCAGAACGTAATTAGTAGGCAACCTGCAAGGAGAGAAAAGAATTCACGGGCCGTGCCTCAAAATAGGTCCGAGGCGAGGAACGAGGGCGGGGTGGGGAAATAATTCAACACCAAGAGCTAAAAAAATCGTCCATGCACAAATGCGTCAAGAGCAAAAGGAAAGTAAACACGCGCACGCCGCGCTTCCGAGCAAACTAGCAGGGCCAGAGAAACACCCGACGACACAGATCCCGCATAAAGTGGACAAGGAGGTCAAAAGGGGCGGAGCCTCGTTTAAGGGATGAACCGCAACCGTATCCCGACTGGTCAGCTAAGAAAGGAAAACTCTTCCAGGGCTACCATGGGGAACAGAGGAAGAAAGGTGCGAGAGGGAAAGGTATGGAGTAATCATTCGAAGACACAACAGATGAGAGCGCGTGGAAAACTCTCTGGAGCGTGTCTAGGCGAAATGCGATTGAACGGGGTACGTGGAGAAACTTCAGGGGGAAAAACCGGTAACTAACGCGACGAATGGTGGGAGAAAGAAGGGAAAAGGGTAACGTATCATACGTAAAAAAAAAGGCACTGTGGCGGGGAAGGGGGGAGGGTGGTTGCGACCAAGAAAATCGTAGGGGGAAAGGCGGCAGAGAGAGAAACAGAGATACGGGGTCGGACGCAGTTCGTGACTCACGTAGATAGAATGCGTCAACGGATTACAGAACCATTCCTAGGCGTCAAAGGACGGGGGGGTGTGACCAAGGCACTGGGAGGCAAGGAAGAGATTGGAAGAAGGGGTCCGACAATACGAGATAAAACTAGGGTCCTAAACACTATTTACAACTGCAAAGGTAACGAAACACAGGCGATGGGGCACGGCGCATAAATTCGATGCGACTCTATGGAGTAAAGAAAAGAAGTGCGAAAAGGGTACGCAGGCACTGATCGGGCCGGATTGAGAGGAGCCACCAAGGGGCGTTACATAGGGCCGGGGCGAATGGATGTGCTGTGCTTCAGATGGCACGAGAAGTCAGCAGTCAGCCGCAGACAAAGACCATGGGGGGGGAGTCGGGGATACAGGGGAACTAGGCCGGGATAACGGGATCAGATGAAGGGGAAAACAAAACTGAAGGGGGAGACTGCAAAGTCCAACAGTAGACTCTAACGGTTGGCTAAGATTCTCTAAAGAA
>Ga0179593_1347241_pt1 | contig 10085 bp, 10 predicted proteins | sample CZODoug2_1_08_16_FD_185931 | JGI IMG/M metagenome (GOLD analysis project Ga0179593, IMG submission 185931) | Vadose zone soil fungal communities from Angelo Coast Range Reserve, California, USA - CZODoug2_1_08_16fungal (PacBio error correction) | ecosystem: Environmental > Terrestrial > Soil >...
TTAAGAACCAATCAAAAGGTCCTCCATAGACAGCGGTGCGCCTTTAAAACCCAGCACCGATCGTGGGGGGCAAATCGAGACAGAAGAGCTACGGGGCATGGACCGGGAATCGCGATGGGTATGGGCTGGCAAAAAGTGCGGAAGCTCAGTGTCATAAGGATGTGACGCGGGGACTTTCAGAGTAGTACTCTCGGAGGGAAAGTAAAAAAGGGGAGCGGGAAGTGACGGGGAAAGGCAAACCGCACACAAGGGTCAGTGGCACAAACGACACGGAGACAGGGCTAGACAAAATTCGTTATGGGTGTTCTGGATATGTGTATGATTCGGGACGAACAAGGTCTCTCGTGCAAGCCATGCACATGTCTTGAACCCAAAAGAGACTGCTCGCCAGGTAAATCTGGGGACAACCGAAAAAAAACCAACCATTAGGCAGGACGGTGGGACCGAAAAAGATCCTGGGGAAGTGCAGGGGAACTGATTCCACAACAGGTTGAACTGGGGGTAATTGTAAGTAAACCCGGTTCACACAAAAGAGGTCGGCTGGGAAACAGAGCTACACAATCAGAGGGGAAAAGACAAAAAATCACCAAACAGCCCTATCACTCAAATCAACTTCGCCTCCACAGGACCAACACACAACAAACACTGCCACGCAAAGGGAGAGCTATCAAAAGGGGGGGGTACCTATTCAATTAAAGCGGCGAGACAATTGTGACACGACCGAATAAGGGACTGCTAGCTAGACTCTGAACGTGTGAAGTAAATCGAGCACGGGAAACTGGCGAAGGAGGGGGGGGGGGGGTGGGGGGGGGGGCACAATGGTAGTCAGGTGGGGGAACCCTCAAGGCAATCTTTATTTGGTTTGGGTGTTTGTTTTTTGGGTTTTTGCTTTTGTTAGGGCAGGGTTTGTGGTTTGGAGGGTGTTGTGGGGTTTTTGGTGGGTGGTGCTCTCCTTTGTTACACAGGCCCCGTGGGGAAAAAACAATGCCTGTTTTCTATCATTTTGGGGGGGTGGGACATGTTCCAGGGATGTCGACGTGAAACGAAGCTTTCGCGGGGACGCAGAGGACGAGGGCATCGCGGGAAGAAGCAAGGAACAGTGTGAAAAATGTAAAGAAAAGATTTGGCACGCATTGGGGAGGATGGAGAAGAAGCGCTAAGCAATTGAACCAGAGCGTAGGGGGGGGGGGGGGGGAGGGTAGATTGTTTCGTTGAACAGTGAGAAATAAACATAGAAGGGCATAAATGTGGAAAAAACGGGCGCAGGGACGCAGCGCTCTGTTTGGTCTAGGGGGGGTTAGTTTCCTGAACGTATAAAGAAAGGTGGGACGATGGATGTGGCCCACTATCACGCCAATCGGGGGGAGTCAAATAGGAGGAATTAGGAAGGACGTAATCCTGAGAGTAAAAAGAAGGGAAAACGTTAAGAGAAAAATGAAGTCAAGGCGTTCGGCCAAGCATAGGGTGGTTGTAGACCAGGACCCCGCCGGAAGCATTGGGAACAATGCACTAATTTTCTTAAACAGGTGGAAACGCCAATGTCGAGAACGTATCTACAAATTGTTGCCCGGGGTCACCTGTATGGCCGGGGTGATCGGGATACGAATCCAAAAAACATGGGGGAAAACTCACGCAAAGAGGGGGAGCGAGTACGCAGAGTGGGAAAACGGAAGAAAATCAAGTGGGAGGGGGGGGAACAGTGAGAAAGAAACGCTAGTGGGAGGGGGGGAGGAAACCTTATGCCACGGAATCAGCAAGAAAAGTCATAAGCTGAATCGACTGCGAATAGCGCTAATAGAACAAGAAAAAAAAAAGGAAAAGAACTGTCCCGCAGAACTACCCACGACAAAAGCAAGGCAAAAGGAGGAAGCTTCCCAGAACAACGATTGGTTGAAATCACGCTTGAGAGAAGGCGATGGGGAGAAACGAGAGACGCAGCTACTGAAAAAAAGGGGAAAGGAACCGCGAAAAGAGAGCTATTTACTGGGAGGTACACAAAATAATTGTTGGCCATTACGACCTTCAGGGAAGCCAAAGGAGAAGATAAACCGGAGGACTGAGTTGTTGGCAAACAATTGGGGGAGAAGTTTGGGAAAAAGCGCAGATTGCAATCAAGTATCGAAAAAATAAACACACAACAAGGAGGAGGAAAAAGGGGAAGGAGGGAGACTGATCCCCAGAGCGCTCAGCCTCTGGAAAAGACCCATGAGGGGGGGTAAGCCGGTTACAACTTCATGGGGGTGAACTTGCATGGAGCTTTAAGGGGAAAGAAGTGGAACTAAGAGAAAATTGGTCGAAGGAAAACCGTTGAAAAAGGGGGTGGGGCTTTATGAAAGGGAACGCGGTAGGGCAGTCGCTGAAATAAAAGAAAAACTTTTGCGAAGCCGCATCCCAAATAGGTTACTTGCAATTCCAGAAAAGAAAGCGTTTCCTTGGTGCCTGTGGATGGGGCGTTCGGGGAAGAATTCGGAAAAAGGGGAGGAACCTATTTGGGTGAAGTCTTTCGACTCAGGAGAGAGGAGAAGATCAGGGGGTCAAAGGAGGTCGGGAGGGGGGCCAAGGGATTATTGCCCTAATGGGGGGTGAAAAGCCAAATAGAGCGGAGACGGGGGAGCCGGGAAACAAGAAAATGGGAGGTTGGGGATCTGGCGGCAAGGTTTATTACCTGAAAAGGGAGATCCAAAACGCCGGCTGATGTCCAATAGAGTGTCGAAGGGATCGTTATCAAAATCTGATGAGGGAAATGCAAGGGTCTCAGAACGCCAAGCACTCAGTAGATTTGGACAGCTCATTGGGGAGGGGGCCCAAAAAAAGAACGTCCAGGACACTTCTTGAATGGGCGCAGTCCGGGGGAGGTGGCCGCGACCAAACACTGGGTCAGGACGCCCCGCAGGGGAGCTGCCTGCAAAGGCTCTGTTAACTTCAGGGGGGTTGCACCTTCGTAAAAAACCAGACTGGGGGAGGGACCGGAAGAAGAAGGAAAGATTTTGGAGCCATATCCGACGTGTCCAGTAGAATCGTGAGGGAAAATGAAATGCAATAGCCAAAACGGAGGCCGTTAAAAGAACCATCGCAAAAGATCCGCTGCAAAAGCAAAACACTATTGGGAAGCCTGACCCATGATAGAATGTCTAGGTTGACAAAGTTAGGGAAACTAACCCAGTCGGAAACGGGGGAGGGCTAGTTCGCTAAAATTGCAATTCAACAACAGTAAACGATTGCACAAAAAGAAAGAGGGGGATTGGAAATAATTAAACGGGAACCGAACTGCTAGAGGGGGGGGCCTCGGTAACCTGCAAGAATTCGAACTAACGGGGGGGGAACGCTGTACATGGGTTTACATTGAAAACCGCCCTGGGAAGAAAAAATCCGAAAAACGGGGGGGGGGGCATGCTTGCGGACAATCGGAGAGAACGGCGTGGTTTGGTCACACTGAAGAAACATGGACAAAAAAGCGGAGAGAGTCATTGGCGTTAGGTAGAGTGACTGAAAAGAGAGGTGAGAGATCGGGATGAAAGGTCAAATTCTGAGAGTCACCAAGGCTCAGCAAAGACCCTGAAAGTGGAAAGCGTTGCCAAAAGTTTTCAACACTGTCGGGAGAAACCGAGAATGGAAGGGTGGGATTGGGTGCCGGGATAAGTGTTACAACACTTAAAAAATGAAATCGTTGAAGCAAAATTTTGGGGTTGTTTTCCCCTATGGTTGGAAGAACTAAAGGATCTCCTTTTCATCAAGCCGCCTTTCCACGGCCACCAACACTACCCCCACAGCCTAACCCCTACCCCCACCCCTCCCCCGACCTTCACGATAGGGGCAAAACAAACTTCAGGCAATGCTGTGGTTCGCGGATTAAAATGCGAGTGGGAAGAACAAACACAAAAGGCCTAAAGAAAACATCAAAAAACCGACGCCAAGCTTAATGGTGCAGAGTGGGAAGGTAAACCGGTTCTTAACGCCCTAGGGAAAAAAAAATCCCAGAGGCGCTGGTCGATCGAAGGAAAAAGTACAACCGATGACTTCCGCCTAGGTTTGAAAATGGCTGGTGCAATCGAGGGTGGCGCGATGTTTCCGTCCCCAAAGTTAACCTGGGTGAAGGATTTAAGAGGCGGGACCGTAAGCTAGGCAAAACACGAGGGGAGAAGTAATTCACAAAAATAAGGTAATAGAAAGGGGGTAAGCAAACCTTATTTAGGAGCATCGGGGCGTGTATAAATACAGCTACACGATAGCTAGGGGCGGTAAATTGCCCTATTTGAGTCTTTAACCTTTCTAACAAAGAAGTTAGTATGTAGGAAGGGGACTAAGGATGACGCGGTAAAAGGGCAAAGCCACCAACCGTGCAAGGGCAGGAAAGAAAGCAAAAATAGAGGGGACTTTAGCCAGAGGAAGGAGTTGGGGGTCGGCAACTCGAAACAATGAACGCGTAGCGGGAAAAGAGAGTGAAATTTGACTCAAAGGAATAAGTCAACTCAAACGCGAAAGAGTGGTAGATAAAACGAAAAAAAAAAAAAGGAGGAAGGGTAGCAAAACGGGGGGGGGGAAAAAAACAGAAGGGGGAACGCTGCGGCAAGAGAGAAGTCTACGATCATTCTCGAAAACACTGGCTGGCAGGGGTTATGGACTCGATAGTGACGAGAAAGCAAAGGGGGGAGGCGACAATATCTATCTTGTGCCATGGAATGACGTGTGGGGGAGAATTGTGCGGTGAGGAGTGACCGAACGAAATACCGGGGACATAGAAAAGCGTTGGGGGGGGCCGTTGAAGCAAGCATAGTGTCATAGAGGAGTTGGACTGGCCGACCTGTGAACTAAGGAAGACGCTCGGACGTCATGTGATAAATAAGTCCTTAAATGTAAGGGATGGGAGTTTTCTTCAACAACTTTAAGACAAGATTTACCATCTCTTACTTCGGAATAAGTGGCATGAGTAAAAAAAAGAGACGCGAATCGGTCCGTCGGAAGTTGGGGGGGGTTGAAGAACGATCAAAGGGAAAGCTTTCAGGCGGAATCTTGTTGTCCACCTCAAAAAAAAAACTTTAGAAGAAAGTTTCCTACGCTTGCAGAATTTGCATGAAACCGAGGAAGACAAATGCTAAAACTCAAAATCTGAATCGAGGGTGTTGCAAAACATTCGGGAGGAAGGAAATGGGTTGAGTTAAACTGAGATGGTTAGATAGCTCTAACACAACAAAGATTAAAAGAGATATTAAGATTTCTACGGTATTAAAAAAACAGAAGGCTGACGACGGGCACACCACTGAAAAGGGTGAAAGGGGAATCTACCTTGCTACTCGGGGTTCCATAAAAAAGGACAAGAGATGGAATCAGAGTTCTGAAGAATTTGAAATAAAAAAGATTCGCCCGAACGTGGATCTATTCGACCACCAAGAGACGGGGAAGAGGGATGAGGATGGCCACGAGGGTGGGCAAAAAAAGCATAAAAACACTTAGAAAGATGGGGTAATTAAGTCAATGGAGGTAAAGAAATGGTCCTTACTGCAACGGTCCCGGACGAGTGAGAAGAGCTGTCAATTAAAGTAAGAATACCGTCGGGCAACGTCGAGAAAGTTCGGGAGTGAAGAACCGACAACCAGAGTGGGGTCGGAGGTCGCGGAAAATTTCTGCAGCCGGCAAAAATGCCCCGCTCAAAAAATCGACAGGAAGAAACCTCCGAATGGGGAAATTCACAGAAGGTCTAAAGCGCTCGACTCCATCCACCTGAGGTCAATAGGTTGGGTTTGATGGCAAATGAGCGCGAAGGATCGAAGGGCGCGCTATTGCGAAGGATCGAAATGCGCAAGACGAGTTGGAGAGGAAGAGCTCGCGTGGTAGGGTTGGTGGGAGGAGGAAAATGGGGCAGATGCGTGACCCAAGAGGCAGTGAGGAGGTTAGACCAACCCCCGAGACGGAGAAAAGGAGAGAAGATTGCTTTTAGGCCCTCTCTTAGGGGGGGTGAGTAGCTGCTGGAAAGTGGCTAGGGAAAGGGACAAGGCCAGGGGGGGAAAAACTAAAGTCTACATGGAAAAAAAAGGAGGCAGCGCAAAAAACTAGATGAAATACGCGCAAGGCGTGTAGATTGGAAGACACCTCCCCTGCATGAGTCAACTCAGTATCGGTCTCGTGGGGATAAATCAGATACCTGTGGGTTATTTTGAAAAGAAATCGGGCAAGACGAGAGTCGCAAAAGGGAAAAAATCCTAAAATCCATTTCAATAGATGGGGGTATAAAATATCGGCTGGGGGGGGGGGGGGGGAAGATTTCAACGCACCTTTGCAACAACCGGACGAAGTCCTCACGTGACAGTCAATACAGATACGAGTAAGTGTTGGAAAAAAAAGGGGGACGGACGGAGTGAACAGAAACAACGTTGGCAAAGGGGAAACCTTGGAAAAAGGGGGGGGGAAAAAAAAGGGGGGTGCGGGGCGCAGCGTTGGTGGTTGCAAACTTCCAAAAAAAGTGATCATACGGAACAGATCATAAGGACCGTGGGGAAGGTGTGAAGATGAAAAAAGGGTAGGTTCCGGTCAACTATGGTCTCACATTATAGGGGGCTGAGGCAAAAGACGAGCACCAAATTTAGAACAAGAAACCGGGTGTAAAAAAGTGAAACGTAAGAAAAAAACCAAAGAAAATTCTCTGCGAAGAGAGCAAGGTGGGGGGAAGAGGGGGCACACCAAGGGACGGAAGAGACATTTGATTTCTTCTTGGATACCCGATATGGGCACTCTTACTGTGTTTAAAGTGAGCCTCCCAAAGTGAATCGGGGGGGGAAAGGTAGGGGGGACCAAATGGTCTCCAGTGTTTTGACCAAGCTAACATGGACTCCGATCGGAAGAACAGACATTTCCAGAAAAAGTTCTATCAGGCGTGGTGTGATTAAAAATTATCCAAGAGGGGGAGAGACTTCAGGGAGCATTTTGCCGCGCCTCTTAATATGGCAGGGAAGGAGAAGGTCACCAACAAAAAACAAAACACATTAAAAGGGGGAAAAAAGGGGTCGGAAGTCAAGAAGGGTAAGGGGCATAATGTGGCGGGAATGCTACTTCTGAAATAAGCCGAGAGAAGGTGGCGTGGGGGCGAGGGTAATAAAGGGGGATGAGGAAGCAAAAGGGGGTCCAGCGCCCCAGGCGAAGTTAAAATAAAGCTGAGGAAGGGTTAGGTGACCAGGAACCTATAACAAGTGGGGCGATGGAAAGGTTTCTCATAAGATCGGTGCAAAAAGAAGGGGCTCCTTGGATTCAAGAGAAATGCTATGTGCCGTAAAGGGAACCTGACGAGGTGAAAAGGAAACAGCAGAAGTGGATAGCATTTGGGTCTTCGAAGGCAAAGGCGTAGGCAAGATTCGGTGGGGTCAGGGTCTAAAACCTCCTAAAATTAGCAGGGGGAAGGGGTCAGGAAGGTAAGTTGTGGCAGAGCCCAATGGAGTCAGAAAAATTGGCATGACAAGGGTGGACGTGGGGCCGGAAAAGTCAGGGAAAAAAACGGGCAGATGGGGGGGGCTGGGGGACGAAGAAAATTCAACGAGCTTGTACAAAGGAAAAAAAAGGACTATAAGCGACTTGTGCTCCAAAAAAGGGGAGCAGAGGGGAACATCATGGAAATGATTGGGGGGATAAAGCTCTTTATGGGGAAAAAAAAAAAGGACGATAGGAAAGACGGAGGGTAAACCATTCAATAGACTTTCAAGTAGAGGAGTAAGCTAAGAGAAAAGAAAATAAAAGTATGTTAAACGTTCCGAAAGGTTAAATAAAAAAAAACCATCCCTCCAATCGGGGGCTGCCCGTCAAAAAGAGGGGGTGGGGAAGCCGAGGGAACAAGCGTTGACAGCAAAACAGTCAAAGCGGGAAAAATGAAAGGAAAAACCCTTCAGGACAGGAGGAAAAAGAGTAAGTGACTTCGTCAAAAAAGGAGGGAAACCGTAAAAAAAGCGAAAGGTGAGACCAAATCTAACCCTGTCTTACTGAAGATCAGGGGGGGGAAGAAAGGCAGATCTTTGGAACGACCGCTGGGCGATATCATGGGCTAGCAAAAACACCGGATAGAAAAAGAGGGGAAAATTATCGCGTGACAAAAGCTTGGAAAAAAAAAAAGTTCCGGAGAAAAAATGAGAGAGTAAGCCTGTGGGGAGGGACTGTCTCCTGGGGGGAAGGTGCAGCGCCGGGGAATGGACTGGGGGGGAAAAAAGGCAGAATAGAAAAGAGATGTGAGCAGAAAAGTGGGTTCGAAGTAATTCGGGCCAGAAGGGGGAATGCTCGGCCCGCTAAAAGGGTTGCATAAGGGTGATCCAAAAAAATCTTAGATGGGAAAGCAGCCCAGCATGGTAAAAAGGGATCTTGGAGGTGGGGGTCGAAGGAGAAACGTCTGAACCTTCCAGTTTTTGGGGTGGGTCGTGGTTATTGCTCTTCAGTGACAAGAGGGCGATGGACAGCAGCGAGGGGTGGGTTCACCGAGAGGAAGAAATGGAGAAAATAACCTATAGCGGCCTTTATAAAAAAACGCATGAAAGGAGGTCACTCTGGCACCATGTGTAGAACCGTCGCGGAGGAGCTCCCGTTTTCCCTCAAAAAGTTCAGAAGGGTTCGTATCCACAATAAACAGGATGGCTGCGGCAAGGCCAAGGGGGGGCTAAACAACGGACAGTAAAGCATTGCTAGGGATTGTTCGCGTGGGAAACAAACGCCACAAGCGAACTTCTTCTGGGGGCGAATGCAGTAACTGTTTGGAAGAAGACCAAAAAAAACTCTTGACGCAATAACTAGGTTTCCAAATGTAGATGCAGTAAACTCTGGAAGGGGGTGATCTGAAAAATTATTGAAATGAATCAAATAAACCTGAAGGGGAACGATGGAAGCCCACCTCTTTTCAGGTATAGAGGGGGAAAAATCCTCGCCAAAAGGTCAGGGGAAAACGGGGAAGTTAAAACTAACAAAGCACCAACAACAACTGCGCAAAGACTGGGGAACGGAACCCGTTGGCTCGGCCAAGGTAAGTTGACCCAAAACGGTTCAGAACAAAGACGCCAAAACATTCGCTCCGGGTTAAAGTGGCTTAAAAGGTATAACATGAACCACAGGCAATTACTTCAGGGGGGGGGGAATTCAGAGAACTTTTCACCAGGGAACTTCTGCGAGTGTTCCAGAGAGAAGCGAATCAAACCGGGCAGAATGGGCAGGGAAGCAGTCAGTACAAACGCGGGGAATTCCATTGACAAAAAAAAAACTTAGCGGCATGGGAAAAGGGAAAAGGTTGGCCGGGGCTGCGACAAATTCAGGGAGCTAATGGCGCAGGGGGGTGTGTGTCGCACCAAGGAACGGGCCAATCACCACAGCTCGAAAAACTAACTTGGGGGGTATAGATACTGACCGGGGGAAAGGAAGTTCTAGAAGGCGGTATAAATCCTGGTCAAATAGGGTCTTCAATTAACCATTTGCACTGGCTGATTGAAATAAGGTCAAAGTACTCGTCAAGAGTATTGATGTGGGGGGGTCTGGGGGTCCTTAAGGTCACTTTTAAAAGGCGACGTCTGGTAGAACAAAAAAACAAGGTTTGGGGTAATTGAGGGGGGCTCAAAACAACGCCACCCCCAGCAAACGGTATCCTCCCAGTTGGCAAGGAAAAAATGAAAACTAACAAAAGAAAAGGACAAGGGGTTCCCGGGCGGGGGAGTGGTGAGCTGGGGGGAACTTTTTCGGGGTAAGTAAAACAAAAATGCCTGACAAACCAAATCAAAAAAAATAAGGGGTCCAATCCTTAAAATGGTTGACGAGGGCGCGAGTTTCCGGAAATCACAAACGGAAATTGAAAAAAAGACACGCGTACTACCGGGCGAACTCTCGAATGGTCCGGAACTTGTAGCAAGGATGTGTGTGGGGGGGTGCCAGAGGGGGAGGGGTTGGCAAAAAAAGGGGAGAGGGGGAATGTTTCTCCCACCCTCTACAGTGGATAGGGATTTCAGCCTTGCAGCTAATCTCGTATCGAGTAGATGGAGACAAATCGGGAACAAAAATGAAAAGAGGGGGGATCATAAACAAGTAACACGATGAACGAGGGATTGCTCGGAGGGGGATGTAGTCATACACCGCGC
>Ga0179593_1390835_pt1 | contig 10085 bp, 15 predicted proteins | sample CZODoug2_1_08_16_FD_185931 | JGI IMG/M metagenome (GOLD analysis project Ga0179593, IMG submission 185931) | Vadose zone soil fungal communities from Angelo Coast Range Reserve, California, USA - CZODoug2_1_08_16fungal (PacBio error correction) | ecosystem: Environmental > Terrestrial > Soil >...
GCGTTGCGCAAAAAAGTTCTAAGAAGGAGCAAGAAAACATAGAGGAGAGAGAGGAAACCGCTCCACCGCCCGATAGCCAGAACCGCAGCCGGTTCCTTTAGGCCGGGAGATCACAACGATCAGAAATCCGCCAATCCTTTAGTCTAAGAAAAACGCAATGGGTCCGAAGGTTTCAAGAAAAAGGTTTCGTAAGCAGTAAAAACCCTTGTTTGTGTGGGGGGGGGGGGGGGGGGGTTTTCTATGGAGGATTGTTCGGTTGGGGGGGTATCATATCGTATTTGTTCAACGAAAATAAGAACCCCAGAAAAAATGAAGAGAATATTCACGGAAATTAAAACAAAAAGGGAAGGAGTCATCGGGGACACTCTGACACAGAAGGCGGAACTTGACTGTTCGAAAACTATGCCAGCGACTACGCAACAGTGCACCCGGATGCAGTTCCCGCGCCGAATCCAAAAGGTCTGCGCCCGCGCGGAAAAATTCCGGCAGGGAAAAAATGGTGTGAAAGGGAAAAATTGTCGATGGGAAAAGGAAAACCGGCGCGCACATAAAGCCGGTGTAAGCCGTTGAGGGGATGTGCAAAAGGGTACTTAATTTGGGGAAAGAGACGGGAACGTTCGGCAATTGTGAATCCCATACGAGAAGGAGGGAGGAGTGGATGTGGAGCTTTGACCGGTGATGAGCTCGAAACTCCGCGAAATTCAGTCTAAGGGGACGGCCAAAGAAAATTACCAAAGTTTTGGGCAAAGAGACCCCATGAAGGGGAAGCCACCGCCAGAGCTCCGGCAGTACCTGGAAACCAATCTTCAGAGGAAAGGGGGAAGAGAAGTCATTAGGATAAGAACACCACAGATCGAGCAGTGACTTCCGGCCAGCTCTAGCTCCGCGGGAAGCGCCTGAAGGAAGAAGAGCAAAGATGCAGGGAGGAAAGTCGCAAAAGGGTAGCAGAACCCGGATACAGGAGAAGAAGAGATCCAAGTGAGCACCATCTTCCCATCGAACACCTGGGGTAACGGTGGCGACTGCGACAGAAACATATGGCAGCGCAAGCCGGACTAGGAAACTATCAAGAGATCATATCAACGGTACCTGCAAGTCGCCGAGTAGGCCTCTACCGGGGGATGGTCAATACATGGATAGAAGATTTTGCCTAAAGTGGTGGGGTTATAGTCATAGTAGCGTTTGTTGGGGAGAGAAAGAAATCGTCTGACTTGTGGAAGTCTTTCGTCATTTTCAAAAGTACTCTTCCGACCGGCAGTTTGCAACGGCGGAAATATCGCAAGGATGTTGAGCTATTGTTAGGCGGGGGAAGGGGAGTCAAAGAAAAAAGCGAACAAGCAGCATCGACGACCTTGGGGGAAGTAACCTTTAGCCCCGGGCCATACCGATGTGTAATAAATCAACAGTCGCGATTTGAGGTTGGGAAAAAAAAAAAAAGAAAGAAATGGCATCCAGCGCGACCCGAGGTAGCAAAGTAAATTACCCAACAAAGGAAAGAACACGAATAAATATGAGTGATGGTTTGACTTTACGCACGAAAACGAGGAATCAACGAATGAGTAGTATGGAAGGAACAAGGGGAGAGTTTCAAACATTCCTTCGTTAACTGACCTTCAAGCATTATTCTTACTGGATATCCGCTACAATTGAAGAAAAAATCTGATTGGACGATGATATACGAGAATGTCCCAGGCGGACACCAAACCTGTCTGATGGCTTGCCATGTTGCCGAAGCACCGGGGAAGATTTGTTGAGCGGCATCAGGGTGACAGGCATGAAGACAACGACTCCAAGGTCGGGGAAAAGCAAACTGGAAAAAGGGGGTGAATCCCAAAAATATCTAGGCAAAGCCGTTGACCACATCGTTATCAAGAGTGTTGTAAAGTTCTCAGACTACACAACAACACACGGAGGGGTAAAGAGATCTCGAGGGAAAAACAAAGAAGATGGAAAGGGTAGCGGACGTGGGGGAATAGAGATGTTGAGGTACCCAGAAGGGTGCCTTCAAGTTTCACAACCTTGGAGACGGCCTGAAACCGGTCCTGCTGTTGAGGAAAGCTGACAACCACGCGTAAAGGGGGAGGGAAGTCCACTGAAAAAAGAACAGACTTGGATGTTAAGGAAGGGTTGCCATTCCTAAAAAGCAATGGAAAAAGAAGTCTCAAGCGTTCGTAATAGAGGGCGAGAAGCATTCAGAAAGAGAATGTGAAGTCCCGTCAAGAAGGAGACATTGAACCTCTCCCATGGGTGCCCCAGCAGACCTTCCGGCCTTGGTCCAGAGGGCTTGCGTCACAGGAAGAAAAGCACTGCTGGAAAAGCTCTTTAAACGCGCTGCATCAGGGGGGTAGTCACATGTGTGTGGATCAGGGAAGGGTGGAACAAAACTCGGGACGCTTGGATGCCACCTTACGGAGGTCCGGAGGGAGGAGAGACAATAAAGCCAAAAGGGTGAGGAGGGCTTAACCATATCGGAGGTAAGAATACAGGCTAAAACAAAGGAAGGAATCGTCTGGCTTCTCGGGGCTCGATTGAATGGGCTAGAAGAGGAAAATAAACAGGTAAACATCTTTCTACGTAATTCAAGGGATAAGAAGGGAAGGAACGAAAAAACTGCAAGGGACCGCCGAAAGTAGTTGCAGCCAATGACCGGACGGTCTTCAGAAAGTCCCATCTCGCTGGATGTAGAGCCAACGCGATAAAAACACCCTGAGTCAAACTGCGATTTGGGGGAGCCATAGGTGAAGGGAGAGGGGAGAGGGGAAACGAGCGGGCCGGAGAAGGCAGTTCACATGGAGAGATAGAGATATTTTCAAGTACCGGCTTTGCGCGGCACACCTGGTCTTTGTACTGAGGACGCCCAAGTGAACCAAGGGTGTGGGCCGATGACGATGTTGGCTAGGGGGGGACACCTTCGTCGGCGAAACGTCTTTCCCGCGAAATGGGACCAGAAACTTGTTCGTTCGACGGCCCAAGGAAGAAGGAGTTGATCTTAGAAGGAGAAGGTCACACTACATTCAGAGACGATGCCGGACTTTCAACATCGACTATTTGTTGGGTCGGAGGGAATCTCAGCCTCTTCGCAGGGGACATATGGAAAGGGAGGGGTGGAAGGTCGGAAGGCTTCACGGCTGCTTCTTAAAAGGAGGACCGTTGAGTCGGGAAAAACTTTTGTCCAAAGGGAAAGGAAAGTCGCCTGTACCGGCGCTTTGAAGAGAGAAAATAACAGCAACAATCAAACCCAAGTCGCCTCCCCTGGAAGGGCGGGGAGGGGGAAATACCGAAGTTTGAAAGGAACCGCAAGGCGGAAAAGGGGAAAAATTGCCCGCCCAGTGAAAGGGCGCTACCAAACAACAGGCTGTAAGGCATGAAAGGAACGGGCTTTTTCGAACAAAGACTGAAAGGGTCGGAAAAGGTGAAACACAATGGACCGTGTCCAATGGAAGGAGGGCCGGACGAAGGCGCAAAATATCCCGTTAAGGGAAGCGCGGGAACCAGAGCATACCTCGGGTGAACTGCAGAAAGTAGTTCGAATGGAGCGAAATTGGACAAACGATAAAAAAGAGGCACAGCCGCAAGGTGGGCGAGTTCGCTGGCGCGGCGCAGCGTTAGGGGGTTTAACGGGTCTCTTATTAGGAAATGGAAGGGGGGGTGAGTTGTTTAGGGTTGAAAAATACTAAGTAAAACGGGAAAAAATAAAAAGAATCTCCTCAAACAGTCCAACACCAACAAAAAAAACCCACACAGGAGGAAATGATTTCAGACAAATTGAGGGGTAAGGAAAACAGTGCGAAATCGAAATAATCAAGGGGGGGTTTCGGAAAGGTGATTTTTTTTAGTGAAAGGCCTAAATAAACGCCGGGAGTTCCGATCCATCGGGAGTTTCGGAGGGAGTACCCTCTAGGGGAGAAGGCTTGATGCAAATCTATAAACTGGGGATTCTGTTCGAAAATGACAAAAAGACTATCAACCAGGGGAGAATAGATGGTGCAGTTTCAACAGACAAAGTTTCGCCGAAAAGTACAGACTAGACGAAGGAAGGGGGTCGCCCCGCGCCAAAAAGAAAGATAGACTCTAACCGTAAGAAATTTTAAAGAGGGAAAATCAAAAGTACCGCTCCTTGAGATTCACAAGAGTGCAAAGGGTCCTAATTAGTTTAACGAAATTGGGGCGGAACAGGGGACAATGTTTGTGGGGGGGTGGTTTTTGGAGTGGAGATGGTCTTTTTGTGGGGGAGGGGGGGGGTTAATTCAAAGGAGGATTTTGTTCTGAAAAGAACAACCTCCTTCACCCAACAAAACCTGACAATCGATCACCTCAAATTAAAAACAAGCCGGGCAAGGAGGGAAAGAAAAGTCGCCGACGGAGGAGGGTGCGTTATTACATTCGCCAATTGTCTCTTCCAGAGACACTAAAAGGAAGTGACAACGTGGAGTTGTTCCAGCTGCTAATAAAAGGAAGGCTGGAACCGAATTAAAAAACATTAAAGCGGCATGGACAGAATGGTGCCCCATTTGGGGTCCACGAAATGGGAGGGAGTTAGCAAACCGAGCGCCCGGCCGGACAGCCGGTAAAAAGTTGGTCAAAACTGGGATGCAAAGGGCCCTTTTCCTCGGTGTGGGGTCGGTGGGAATGAACAGGTGAAAGTAGTCATTTGGAACTCGGGCTGCGATTTCGGGGTGGGGGGGGAACTTTTTCAGGTGATTGACGGACTCGCGGACGTGATACGGCGAGACAGGGGTGGAAGTCAAAAGGAGAGAAAACCTTGTGGGGTCAGGGGGGACCTCCAGTGAAGGGGAATCCCCCGAATAACGAAAGAACGTAACGGGGCAAACCATAGGCCAGAACGGGCGCGAAGAGGCTAAGAAAGGAACAAAAATATCGGTGTCAAAGGTTGCAGGAAACGCTTAAGGGAGGTGAGAAAGGAACTTGTCTAGAGCAACTCTAGTTAGGGGGTTCAGGGGGAAAAGAAAAGGGGTCTACAAAATGTCTCAGGCACCATCTTCTACAGGAGACATCCTCAGAGCCAAGATCAAGGAGCAAGACGTAAGCGGAAAACTTGGAACGGAACGATGACGACAAAGACAAGGGGGGCCTATGAAAAGACGGGAATGCCACCTCTCTCTACTAAACTTTTGGGGAAATGCAATCGCCGCCAAAACCTATAGATGGGTACCAGAGGCTACCTTGGATAAAAAAACGAGTTTGACTATGGTTGGGGAGAGAGAAGCGTTTGGGATGAGGGGGACTACATCTCTCTGACGTGTGTGGAAGCCGGTTCCCTTTTTCAGGAGGGGCAAATGGCGGGCGTACCAACAGAAAGGTTTGTTTGTTCGCCGTGCGGGATCGCAATGGAGTAGGGAAAAACCCGAATTATTTGGGGAAAAGGTATGTCTGCGGCGCGCGGCACGTAAAAGCGAAAAGAAGGAACCCTCCAAGGATAAAAAGTGTCACGGGAAAGGGGGAAGACCTAAAGAGAGGTTCAAACATCACAACGTCGCGATTTAAAGGGACTCATCTGACCGAGGAAGGGCCAGACGCGGACGCCGAGGCCTCAAAGTGAAAGTAAAGGGAGACCCAATTTACGAAAAAGAAGCAAGAGAAAGAAAAAAGGTTGGATTGGAAAGGTGAGTCAGTGAAGACGCAAGAGAAACAAGTCCCACGGGAGAAGTAACACGGGGAGAGATTCAAAAGACCAGCTCCTTCGGAGGGAAGGCACATTCTATGAATTGACGAGAAACCGATAGAGCCCAAGAAGTTGAAATCGATGAGTGACGCATCTGATCAATGGAAAGACTATCCTCGAAAACACACGTCTGAGGGATGCACAGGGGACCGCAGCCCCGGGAAAGAAGGTTGGGAAGCTTAAAGGAAAAAAAAAATGTACCTAAAAAGGCCAAAGCCCATGTCTCACCGCACGGCACAGAGGGGAGAAAACATATATAGCCCACCAAAATTACATCGGATCACCTTATAAGCAGAGTAATCTTAGAAAAACACACGGAGGAGTGAGGAAGAATCTGCCGAAAGGGAAAAAAGGAGACCCTAGGGTAAGAGGTGGTTGCATAGTAAAGAGGGGGAGGGTACCTCCATACTTTCAAGGCGGGGAAAGCCTTGGAACGGGCCGTGGAAGGCCTGGTCCCTGCTGGTTCCGTCAAGCTGCACAAGGGCGGGCGTCCAAGGAAAGACATCATTTTGGCTGGTGGATTATATGGGAAGAGTAGGCTCAGAAGCCGAAATAACGAGGCCTCAAAGGGAGGAAAGAGGGGTGCTGGAGGGACAGTCGCATCATAAGCAAGGTAGGACCGATGACGGTTCAAGGAAAAAAAACCATTGTTCCTTTCCAAGGGAATAGACGAAAAAAAATTCCTTTGTCCGTCTGGTGACGGGGTTTGCTTCAATCTCAACGAGTACAATGGAAGAAAATCTCGTGGGACAAAAAGCTCATGGTAAGGGCCCTTTACTCTTGCTAAAAGGACTCTGAGGACTCGATGGATGCAACTACAAAGGAACGTTCGCTGAAGGGAGGACAAGACAAACCCCAATGCTACATGGTTGTGGAAGATATAAAAGATAGAGGTATGGAAGGCGTTCTACAGAACGAACGGTTCGGAAGAAGGATTTCTGGGAGTCGTAGATGTGGCGAGTTCCGAGTCTGGCCGAAGAAATTCGTTCACACCAGACTTGGGAAAAAAAAAGGGGGCTTCCGCGAAGGAGACACACATGCTAGTCGGGAAGAAAATTATTTGAAACATGCCGAACGACGGCTCACAAAAGGACAGCGCTCTTGAGGTAGAGAAAAGAAAAAAATCTCGTAGGAGAATAAAAAAAATTCTGCAACCGGCGATTGGTTCCTAGGTAGAGATGAAGAAGGGAAAAGCGAGAAAACTGGCAGTTTAAAAGTGCTAGTATAAGATATTTGCAGGGAACGAGGCTCGCCTAAAGAGGTCCGAAGTGGGCGACAAGGTAAAACCACGTTTGGAGGGGGACGGAGGGGGGAGGATTGGCCTCCTGCGGAGTTCTAAAGCAGGAAAAATTGCTGAGAAAAAAAACCGGGTGGGGGAGTGTCGTCTTCACAGACGCATATCAAAAAGGGGGGCAAAAAAAAAAGGAATTCAGTGAAGAGGAAAATATCAGCGTCGTCTCTAACTGCTCGAAGATGTGGGGGGAGGAGGGGATTGAAGAAGAGGAGGGCTCAGGTGGAAGGTGCCGATTGGTTCAGGGAGAGCAATTCTGAGGGAGGATCCCCTTCATGGCGTCTAAAATAGGGGAAAAACAAAAGGGGTGGTAGAAAAAAAAAGTGGAGAAGTAATGTCAGAGGAAAGTTTTCGAATTCCGCGCAATCACCGAAAAAAAGCCAACCTCAATAGGCAGACTTCCTGGCAAAGGGAGTGAAATGCACCGAAAACGTGAAAGGTGAAAACACAAGGAGGGCACTGAAAAGTTGCACATCCCATTTGGAAAAAAGGGGAGCTAACACATGAGTTGAAGTAAGATCAGGCGTGGCTCACAATGAAACAAGTGGGAATAAGGGGGCAATGGGGCCCTTCGTCAGAAACGCGGGGAGTGAGTACTCGAGGCGCAGAAGCTCCTTTTCTGGACAGGGAAAAATTTGCCAAAACGACGCATAACGGTTGCACTTGGCATCCGAAGGATCGGGCAGAGTTGGGGAAATGTATCAAAAGAACCTGACGAAGTCGTGCGAGTGACTGCTAAAGGGCGGAGGGTTGGTTGTTTGACGGCGCGGATAGCGATTGGAGAGGGGGGATTTGTGTGAGGGGGGGGTGGTGCGTTTTTCAGAAACAATTACCAATTAAAAACCAAAGCCACAAGCTACTATCTCCAACACCAACAAAACAACCCCGGGGGAAGGGAAAGGAACAGGAAGGAAACAGTTGAAAGAGGAGGAAATTTAAGGGAAATGAGAAGAATCTCAAGGATTGGAGTTTGTGATTGGAACTGTCCAATTGAAGAATAAAAAAATATAAGGTTTCGAGGTCTCTAGGAAGGGGGATTTCTTGCAGACAGCACATCCTGGACGGGCTCAGGGAGGAAAAAAAGGGCGGAGTTTGAAGACTGCCCCAATCTAGAAACACTGATAAGGGAGATTGGGTTTCACATTGAGGAACCGATAAAAAGGAAAAAAAACTGAGCGAAATACAGAAAGGAAAATAGTTAGCAAGGAGAAACCCCCCTCGAACCTTCGCAACAGGGGGGGAATCGGCCTTTGCCAAAAAAAAAAGAAAAAGACAATCCTTGATATTTCTTCGTTCGCAAATTTTGAAGGAGGAGTGGAAGCCATGATGTAGAAGGACTGCCCCCGGTGTTTTTGGTGGGTGTTTTTGGTTTGGCCAGATGAGAGTTTAATTGGGTGGTAATTCCTCTAGGAGGTGGTCGGAACCAAAAAAGAAACCCCCCCAAGACCAACAGATATATCAGCGAAGGGAAAAGCACTCGGAAGCGAAGAAAAGAGAAACGTCGGATGTGCTGCGTGGGGGAAAGTCTCCCTTCCTATTACAAAACGCAATTAGGGGAAAACCAGGGAATTTTGTTTCCCATTGAAAGCAAGGGATCATTGCGCCTCTCGTAAAATCATCTTAATTGAAAGAAGAAAAGGTTAAAAAGATGAAAACAGGGTCGAGCGCAAACCGCCTTAATAAAGTTCCTAAAGAAGAAACGGTAAGGTTTTCAAAACGGGGATGCGAAAGTGGAAACGGGAAGAGGGGGGGAGGGGATAACGTTGAGCCAAGAAGGTTAACGACAACCAGCAAGGGAAGATTGAGTTTCCAATCGGAAAGTTGGTAGCAGGGCGGAAAAAAAAGAAGAGAAAAACGGGATCAGCGACAGTTGGGACGTCCAGAAATCTACCCCAAAAAGTTGGGGAGGAAAGGGTAAAAAAAAAATGAAGTGAAGCATAAAGGGAGCCGCAGGAGGATGCCACCAAGAACTGTAACCGACGCGGGCAAAAAGATAGAAGACCCAAAAAATGCGGGGGGAAAGGTGAAGTAAGGAACATACGACGCTGACTGATGGAGCCGGAATTTCGAAATAAAAGCGGTAGCGTTCAAAAGGGCTCACATTGGCAGGCACCATCTCAGCTCCCGCAAAAAGGAAAAAAAGTTACACCATCTGCCACGACCCCAACCGGTGGAATGGATCCTAAGCAACAGAAAAAGGGGGAAAGAGCAAAGAAAATCTATGCCACCTAAATCCTACGAAGGTGGAACTGACATCCCGCAGCTCCTGAAAGAAGATACATAATTTTTCAAGATAGAAAGATGGAAAAAGATCTCGAGTGGCCAATGGGGGGGATCATAGCTGGGGTTTTGCAACAAAGCGAGGCTGGGAACTTGGGAAAGAAATCGTGAGTTCAAGGGGCAAGAGGGAGGGCTTGACAGGGGGAAAGGGTGTTTCTCCGTCGGGATCGCAAGTCACAAAGAATGTTTGGGGGTCACTTTAGTGAGGAGGGGAAAGGCGGGGAAGCGCCACAGCGAAAAAAAGCCCAGCATTCTTACGACAGGGGGGGGACCTGTAAGACAAGGGCCCCTAAGGGGGAGGGGTGATACGAATGAAAAGGGAGTTTTAGTGCGAGCAGCATCAAAGAAAGGGAAAAGGAAGTTTGTTGGGAAGAAAAAGGAACGCCGAGGCAATCGTAGCAAAGAGGAAGTCGCCCCCATGAAGAAAAAGAATCAGAGTGGAAAAGGATGGAACATTGGTTCGTGAAAGGGCACTACAGCTAGGCAAAAGCGGACTGAAGTCCGAAAAGGAAAAAGGAGGATGGGGAAAGAAAAAGAGCCTGACGTTACTACTGCAATCTGATTCGTACGGAGAGAGAAGAATTGAACTAAATAGGGAGGCAAGCTCGGAAGTTACTATGATTGCAAATGGTCACCTAAAAATCAACAGAAAAGGGATTATGGGATGGGAAGGGCCGCAGCCCTTGCAAGTGGGCAAGCGGGAAGGACCCCACCATAAAGGGGAAGGAAAAAAAAAGAAACCTCAAAAGGGAAGGTTAACCGAAGTCACATTCTTTGTTCAAAAATCTTAGGCCACCCAATCCGTTGACGGATCGGTTGTTAAAAGTAAAG
>Ga0179593_1511287_pt1 | contig 10085 bp, 13 predicted proteins | sample CZODoug2_1_08_16_FD_185931 | JGI IMG/M metagenome (GOLD analysis project Ga0179593, IMG submission 185931) | Vadose zone soil fungal communities from Angelo Coast Range Reserve, California, USA - CZODoug2_1_08_16fungal (PacBio error correction) | ecosystem: Environmental > Terrestrial > Soil >...
TATGGCGGGAAACGGGGCAAGGATTTTCAAACCAGAGAAGCAACCCTGGAGGAAAGGGGTAAAAAAAGCGGTCCGTAAAAAAAGAAAAAATGCGGATGACGCATCCAGACCTCTAAATTCTAAGTCCTAGAAGAAGAATGCATTGGGAGGGGAGAAGGTGGTAAAAGGTTTAGAGGGGGAATGTCTTCGATCCTCTTTGTGCAGGGGACAGACCTTGCACAAGTCTCAAATCTTCGGTTAATCCATCGAAAAGGGTTCACAGAGGCAAGGGGACGCGTGGACTTTCATTTTTTGAGGTGAAGGGAGGTTAAGAAGAAAAAAACCGTGAAAAAAGGACGCAGAAGGCGAGTCGCACTGCAAGAGGCTGCTCGTGATACAAGGAAAGGAAAAAAGAGGTAAAAAATGGGGGGTGTTAATATAGATAAGAGAAGCTACCAAAAGAGGGGAAGCGGTGATCACGGACTATGGATTGCTTTGAACTACCAAAGAGAAGGAGGGTAAAGGCACCGTGGTGGGAGGGAGTGTGCAAACTGAAGGAGGAGGGGGGAGGAAGGTAGACTGACTCAACCGAACTTAGGACGTAGATTTGAATGGGTTTGGTACGGGATCTTCAACTTTCGTCCTTGACAAGAAGCAGCGGCCTTTAGTGACGGAAGCAACTAGGCGGGACACCTACGAGTCCGGTAATGTGGAGCAGTAGAGGAAAGGGAAGGACGAAAAAAAGCCACCAAGGAGGTGAGAATCAACAACGGATAATGAGAGAAGGAGGTCCCAAGCAGGATGGGAAAAGACTGGAAACGCCTCCTTGGGATCTCAGACCGGGAAAACCCAACCGAAAAAAAAAAAAAAAAAAAAAAAAACAAAAAAAAAAAAAAAAAAAAAAAACAAAAAAAAAAAAAAAAAAAAAAAAAAAAAAAAAAAAAAGAAATAAAAAAGAAAAAAAAAGAAAAAAGAAAACAAAAAAAAACAAAACAAAAAAAAAAAAAAACCAAGAAAAAAAAAAAAAAAAAACCAACAAAAGAAAAAAAAAAAAACCAAAAACAAAAAAAAACAAACAAACAACAGCAACAAAAAAAACCAAAAAAAAAAACACCCACCCCCAATAAAAGAAAAAAACAAACACAACAAAAACAAAAAAAACAAAAAAAAGAACACCAAAGAAACCCCAAAAAAAAAAAAAGCAAAAAAAACCAAAAAAAGAGGAAGGAAGAAAAGAGAAAACAACGGGAAGAAAAAAAAAAAAAAATACAAAAAATAAAAAAAAAAAAACAAAAGAAAAAAAAACAAGGAGAAAAAAAAAAGAAGAGAAAGAAAAAAAACAAGAGCAAAAAAGACGAAAAAAAAGAAAAAAAGAAAAAAAAAACAAAAAAAAAAAAGAAAAGGAGAAAAAAGGGGAAGGGAGAGGGGGAAAAACACAACAAGGGGGAGGAGAAGAGGAAAAAAACAAAAAAAAAAAAAAAATCACGAAGGGGAATGCTCCCTTTGGAAGGGCATGGGCTCTCAAATAGTCATAGAGAACGGAGCACTTAGGGAAACATTCGTTGGGGTTACGGAGGGGGAAAGCAAAGGGGTCATTGTCAAGTAGCAAACCAGAGAAGAACGAGTTGGAACTTGGGGATCTAGCTCAAAGGGAAAGTTTTTTTCTTGAAAAGTATACTCAATCGAATTCCTAAACAACAAGGAAAAAAGCCGAGGAAGCCCCGCAGAAGGTGAAGAAGTGGCGGAAAAAAAAAAAAAAAAAGAAAAATACCTCAATCAAAGATATTAAGGTAGGGCCTATAATCAAGATAAAGCGCAGAAGGAGATGGACCGTGTAAATTCGAAATCACCAAAGATACACACATCTGAAGGGAAACAAAGAATCCACACCTCTGGAAGTAGATTACCTACAGCGCTGAAACAGAAGCTAGTTGTTACTAACTCAAGGAAGATGTAACTCAGCTTGGATAGGCTCGAGTAAGGGTGAACGTCGACTCCTAACGCATTATCGCCGCTAACTTGATATGGAAATCAAGAAGAGAAGCCCAACAAAAGTGGGCCACCTTGAGTCCGATCGGTGAATCCCTGGTATTGATCAGTTGTCGAGTAGGGGAAACCAAAAGGCACTAAGATGCAAAGGCCTGAGAGAGCAGAACTTTATTTTGAAAAGGAGGGGCGCTCAACAGGGGGAACCAAATAAGAAGGTTGAAGGTTCGGTTCGCAAAGGGGAATAAACAGAACTTTGGGGGCCAAATAGGCTCCTTGTAGGTAATGCCCACAAATGGGAGAAAAACGCAGGACCAACCAGGCTTGGAGGGTTTTCGGGGGTACAGGAACAGCTATGGATTTAAGGACACTCAAAAAAGACACATGGGAGTCGGGGGGGCTGCTTGGGAAAGTCTCGGAGGTTCACTGAACACGCTATGCGGCGGGGGAATGACACCTCAAGCTGAGGATTGAAAAAAGGTGGCCGTATCTAATCTGCTTTGAACAAGGGGGCGCACCTTAAATGTGGTGGCCGCGGGAAAAAAGGAATCGAATTCGTACATATGAATTCAGGGAAGTGCCGATAACGGGAAAAATGGGGGTCGGCCAGAGCGCGGAGAGGTCTCTATAGCTCAAATAGGGGGGAGCGGGAAGGTCTCTAGTTCAGCTTCCACTGAGTCAGACTGATCTGTACGCGGTGCGTCTCTCAAAAAAAACTCAACACAAAAAAGGGAGAGATCGACCGTCCTGGAAGGTGGGAAGAGGAAGATATAGAATTCGAAGCCCGTAGAGTGTGTGAACATATAGACCTGAGATCTGGGGGCGAGGAAAAAGAAGATGAGCCAAGAAACCGAATGAGAAGTCCGATGTAGATCAAAATGGGTGGACGTCAACGAAGAAAGGAGCACGGGAAAATAGAAGGTGACAGTCCATAGGTGTGAAGACTCGCAAGTCATATTCAGTTGAAACGACGAGAGTGGAAAAAGAGAAACATGAGACTGAGAGGCCGCAAAAAGGGTGTTGAGGACAACGATCAACCCTGAAAAGGTTCCTGTCGGGTTGATCCGTGTCGAGGGGGGAAAAGAAGTCAACCTAAAGGGCTATTGGGGCTCCTACGGGTAGGTGTTGCCGCCTCACGAGAAGTCCAGAGCGGTCAAGCTGAGCACATCGAACAGGGCACATAGTCAAAAAAACATTCTCCAACGTGGGGTAATTGCCTTGGGGGGCGCTCGCAACGGTTCCGGGGGAAGGGGGGGGCGGATGACAGTGGGGGTGGCGGAGGGGGGATTTGAAGGGGGGTAAGTTCGCAGTATTATGTAACGGGAGGAAAAATAGCGAATTTTCGAGAAGGAAGAAAAGTCTTCTGCTAAGACGAACATGGAAAAGGGGGCAACGACGAATCTTCATGGGCTGGCACGGGTTTCTTTACTGGGGGGCAAATATAAGGGGATGGGGGTGTTGGGGGATTTAGAAAGCAAGGAGAAATATCATTGCCGGTCATCGATCTTAGACAAGTGAAAGTAACTGATAAGAAGATGCCTGTAGGTGGCGGGGGGTGTTTCTTTCTGCAAAGCCACTGCTGGGGGCACCAATGTTAACAGGCCGCGAGTGGACGGGGGACGGGGAGGGGGCCTGATTTCGTCCTTTCAAAGGGAGGAAAAAAAGGGCGATACAAGCGACAGATAAAAAGGCTTTTCAAAAGAGTTAGCTAAGGGGAGCTGAGGGGGTTGCAAAAAAGAGACCGACGGGGCTGTCCATAAGTGCTTCCAGACTATTCCGTTTATGTTAGCGAGGCACCCTGAAGTGACAGGTGGAGGCCGTTGGTATGGGAACGGTAAACTGAATGTGACAGGGAGGGCGTTCCAGGGCACAGAAATACTGCGGATGATATAGGGGGGACCTTGCGTAGCAGACACAGACTTGTGCACGACTTCAAGCCACTGCGTAAGGACTGCTGTCGCGCCGCATAGTTGAGACAAAGGACGGTCGCTCTATTCATTGAAGGGAAAAGAGTTCGTTGTGGAGGAGGAAAGTTCGGTGAACCAACCAACACAAACACGGTGGGCGAGAGGAAGAGGAATTCCATGGACTGGGAGATCGGGATGGGACCCAAAATTTTGGGCAAGGGGGGGGGAAGAAAGGGCAAACTTAGAAAAGGGTACAATAAGGGGGAGGGCAGGAGGAGGAACCTTTTCCTTAGATTTTGTGGATAGTAGACGATGAATCAGGCGCTCTATAGAGCCCTTCTAGGTAGTGGGCCTTAAATTTGAGCTTAAAAAAGAACAGGCCAAAAGTCATAAAGAGCCAGTTTAAAGTAGGGGGCAGGAAGGGGTGGATAAAGGGGGCTACGCACTTTACCGCCGGGGTGCAGTGCGACTTCTCTGGAGCGGGGGAAAGGAAAAAGACACATCCATACAACGGGGGAGGTGGGGAAAACGGGAGGGGAGCACGAGTACTAAATGAACTCCCTAGTAAAGGCAGGGGAGCCCTAGTTTGAATGACTTTTGGCACGTGCCAACCTTCAGAGTGGGAAAGCAGGAAGGAAAACCGAAAAACTCCAAGATATTCCAAAAGCAGGGTGGAGAGCGTATAAGGGTGGAAAGAGGGGAGGCAGAACGCAAGCTCGTTTTCTTGAGTGTTCGAAACTGGCAAATGCCTCTCAAGGTGCTCTCCGGGATGTGGGGGTTGGAAGATTGACCACGGCCCCATGAGGATGAAAAAGAAGAGCAAACATACACGGAGGGAAAAGAGAAAGATTTCATTACTAGGGCGGGGAACGAGAAAAGAGGAGTCGTTCAAATAAAAAGATCAAGAGTGGGAGAATGAAGGGGGGTGACAAAATAGGAAAGGAAGAGAAGAGCGAATCAAAAAAGAATTCAACGGGAGTCTTCTCAATTCATCAAACTGTTAAGGGATAGGGAGGGATGAATGAGGTCCATTTCCATTGTCAACGAGGGGCCGTTGGAATACCAGTTCCAACTAAGGAAACGTCCAAGAATCCGGAACGGAGGGGATACCAAAGTGGACTCGTGCCTTCTCGGTTCCCCGAAGGCAAGGGCATGAGAAGGGGAGCAAAGGGTCCCCAAGCGCAGAGGCAGTCGCCTGACAGGTTATCTTGAGAAAGGGGTTCCACCAGCGAATGAAAAGGAGGAGAAACAAGGGCAGCGGATGATTATGAGAGAAAAGAGAAAAGAAAAGGAAATCGTGTGATCTCTAAGAGATCGCTTAAAGAAGGGACGGGTAGATCACGGTTCAGAAAAGGGTTCGGGGGATTGCAAGGAGGTGTTAAACCATGGTTTGGGGGGGAATCACGTGCAAAGAGGGGAATGGAGAACAAAAGTCCACCTGAATAAGAGTTGTGCTATGGGTTGGGGGAGGGAGTGGTGTAGGAAAAACGAATCTCCTACATAAAGTCTGCCACGAAGAGCAACTGCCTTTAATAACTTGCGTGAGCTGAACGCGGACGGTAGGAAGCAGGGGCAAGGCAAGGGTGAGTACGCAAGTCCTGAAAAAGGATAGATGAAGGGGATCCTCAGTTGGAATGGAACGAAAATTGGCAATAGGGACGTTCCCTACCCAACTCAGCTCTATTTTCACTCTTACGGGTGCCGAGCGGACTACGGAAGGCCTCGACTTTGACGAACAAACGGATTGGTTTAGATTTTGGACCTAAAGAGGGGGGAAGAAAGCCAGGTCGGGAAAGGGAAAGAAGTTGGCGGCTCGGGTTGCCTCCTACCCGGGTTGTTGGGTTTCTTCACCCCTTTGGGGGGTACTAGAGAAGGAAAGACAGAAGGAAAAAAGACCGCGAGAAATTTCAACCCGTCGAGCGTGAACACAGGGGGCTCTAAGTAAACTCCCAGGATACAAGACAGGAAGATCGACTAGGGGGCTCTGACAAAGCGCACGAGGGGGGAGAGCCGGAGGGGCTCGAAATCGTGACCATCTCAAACTTATACATAAGGAAAAGAGAAAAGAGATTAGCCGACGAGCGGACAGGAACTTCTAGTGGCTTAAGAGAATACGAAGATGTAAGATATTTAAAGGACTCCTCGCGCGGCGCCGCAGAACTTGGAGATCAAAACTAAGGAAAAAAGAGGGGAGACCACCTGGAGAAAAGCAGTAGGTCCCTTTGATCATGGGTAGTATAAGAAACTAATATAAAGGAAGAAAGAAAGGGGCAAAGTCGATGTATCATGAAGGGTGCACAGGAGAGACAGCTTACTCCATCATCTGGGATAATGGGTCTACCATTACGTTAGCGAAGAAAGGGGGGCCAATACCTCATGGGGAAGGACTGGGGTGCCTAAAAAAAGGAAAAAATGACAAACTGGAGAAAACGCCCTTCTGTCAGGGGGGGTAACATTGTGAAGAAAAAACGGCAAAAAACAAGAGAGCCTGCGGACTCGAGAGGGGTCCGGGGCGTGGGGCTGATGGGGGGCACTTCAGAGATAAGGAATTGTGCGTAGGACCCGGGGGGGCTGGGGACTAAAACTGACAACACGTTGTTCAAAAGTATCGTATCAATTTGGACTGTAGGAAAAGATTGGCCTCTTCCATCGGAAGCGCATTCTGGTGGGAATCGCAAGAGAAAGGGGAAACAACATATTGAAGGGTGGTCTATGCAAAGGAAGAGGGGGATCTTGCACAGATGTTTCAAGCTCCTCTACCAGGTGATCTAATGTTAGTCACTGACCACCCAGGAGAAAAAAAAAAGGGAAAATGTGATTCACAACAACAACCTGAGGATGAAGAGGAGCACACGTAAGCATCAAAGGAAGGGTGGGGGGAATCGGTAGAAAAGTTCCCGGAAAGGGGGGCTGGATGAAAGAAGGGGAAGAAGCGCTCTGCTCGACCAATGAATTATTCTCACATAAGAGGGGAGGTAAAACGAAGGGGAAAAGGATAGAAGGGAAACAAATTTCATTGTGCCGGAGGTTTAGACAAAGAGCTATAAGAAAAAGGAACCAACACGTGAAAGATGTTATAAAGGGGGGAAGAACGCCGGGGGATAGAGGTTCAGGTTGTAAGGCCAAAAGAGAAAAAAAAAGGGAATGCAGTCCTCAGAACATAAGCGTTTGAATTACCTGGAAAGAGACCTGAGAAAGGTGGGAAGGACAGGTGGTTTGAACATTTGGGGAAGAATGAGCAGTAAAATAAAGGAGACTATTTGGGACTCAAAGAGCGGGTAGGTTAAAGAAAGAAAAAAGCAACCTGGAGAATCTCCGATTGAGCCATAGGGGACCTCATTGTTTGGCGTATGCATAGGGGGGAGAGGGGAAAAACGAGAATTGACTGCGGGGAAGGCTGATCAATTGCCTGTTGGTGCAAGAGGAAAAGGGTTACATGATCAAAGATGCGATCATTGTGTAACAAAAAAGAGGGGGTGTGGTTTCTTAGAGGGGGATTTCGAAAAGGGAGCGGGCGCGAGCTTTAGGATCCGACGGTCTTCCGACGAGAGAGTTGAAGAGGAAAAAGGGACGCTTTGAGTAGTTCCCGGCAAATGAGTACTAGAGGGCGGGGTTGGGAGAGGGGGCCGAATCGAAGGAGGTGTCTTCCGGGGGTATTTCTGTTCCTATAAGGCAAAGGGTTGGGGGGCGGGTTAAGTGGCAGCGCGAACATACCAATGCGCGTCTGCTCTGCAATCAATGGGAAGGGTGAGGCATAGGGGAGGGGGTGTGGGGGGAGAAATGCCGACCGGGGGGCTAGGAAAATGCGCCGCGTGTCTTGGGGGAAGGAGGCGCGTGAAGGGCTCAATTCAAAGGGGAAAAAAAAGTGATTGGTGCATAAGGAGAGACGCAAAGGGAGATAGAGAAGGTGGGAGGCAGAAATGACCGTTGAGGAAAAAAGCCTAACTCTGGATGGGGGACTGGGAGCATACGTATAAGGATTATGGTGGTTAGGGAAAACACAGAAAAGGAAGATCCAGGGTAGTAAGGGGAGGGGTGGGACAAAAAGAGGGAGCAGTGAAAGATTTTCACATCGGGGACAAACTCATATCATCAAGGAAAGGGGGAAGCTGGCAGAAGCAATCAAAGGGGGGGCATCGTCTCAAATGGGAATGAAGAAAAAGGGGAGGTCTTACCGCTCTTAGAAAAGAATCGGTTGGGTGATGACGTCCAGTCTAAGGTAAAAGTTGCCCTTGCCGTTTGATTCTTTGCATTGGTGGGGAAGGGAAACGTTTGAAAAAAGGACACAACACAAAAACCTTGTGGGGGGGGGGAATATTAACTGTAGAAGGGAGTACGGGGAGGAATGAACAGGGTAGAGGGACCTCAGGGTGGCAAATGGGGGAGGAGATTGTCAATGTTTTTAATCCGGGGACATTGAAAGAAGAAATGTGATTCAAAGACTTGTGAGTCAAGGGTGGGATTCTAACACAGACATTATTTTCAGATCGACAGACAAAAAGACGATCGTAAGCGTCACTGTGGCAAGAAATATCGATGAAAAAACTGCATTTTGGAAAGGGAGTATTCCGGGAGACCTGGAGAAAAAAGTAGCCCAGCGGCAAGCGACTCTCTGGTTTGAGGGAATCCAAGCAAGGCCCTCCATGGGTGCGAAAAGAAAGAAAGTACTAGGGAGGAGGACAACCAACAGAGAGGGGAGAAAACTCTTGAGCCTGTTTTTCGTGGCAGGCAGCAAAAAAGAGTGGTCGAAGAGCAGAACAAAACCCGGACATATCAATCACAGATAAATGAAAAACATCTTTGAAAGCCGAGGGGAAGTTCGGAGGCGCATCTCGAATTGTTTCTTTAAACGAAACCGGGGGGGTGGACGAAAACCTAATCAAAGGGTGCTGACGGAGGGGTGAATGGGGAAAAAAAGGTCAAGATGGGGGGAGAGAGGTTAAAGACAATTCGGAATAGTCTCTCCAACTGGAAAGAAGATGCAAAAAAGAGAATGGCGGCGATGGGATTGCTTGATGGTGCAACAAAAAAAGAAACGACACTTTTCAAAAAAAAGGGAGGCAAGGGGAACACTCAATAAAAGAGATGACGAGAGTGCTGTAGGAAAAGGAAATCGGCCGAATTAAAAAATGTGTCAATGATGTCGGGGGGGGGGGGGGTTGCAGGTTTGGGCCGTCTAATCAGGGGCCGTTGGCCAAATGGGAAAAAGAATTTGACTCCAAGAGGAGGCAGGACAGAAGAATGGATCATCCGCGTGCGACGCTTCATCCAGGTAGCCCACTCGGAAGGAATGGTTGAACCCCCGCAGAAAGGGGGGCTAATGAGGGAAGGTGCACAAGGCGGCTCAAGGGTCGGAAAGGTTTATAAGCGAATCAAAAGAATAATCAAAAAAGCTGGGGTAATAGGAGGAGAAAAGAATCTACAAAGAAGAATCTGGGGATCTCTCACGAGAGAACTGAGGGGAGATGTGTTGCCAAAAAGAGAAAGAAAAAGAAGAGGGAAAACAAGCACCGTTTAAGGGCATGAAGGGGGTGGAAACCGAGAAGCAAGTGGGGACCTGACGCAGTCCGCACGCCAAGGACCTAATCTGGGGATATTAAAGGGGGGGGGTAAGGGGATTGGAATGTGGAGGCCCGGGGCTTTCTGCCTACAAAAGGAACGGAGAAAAACCAAAGCAGGGGGCTAAGAGCGGCATCAAAGTAAGGCGGAAAAAAGAGTTTAATAATCGTCCTGGAAAGGGTCAAAGACAAGGATGTGTACAAATTCAATTGATATGGGAGGGTAGCAAGGATGTCCGCAGTATGCAGGGAAACTCGAACTCTCCGGGGCAATCTAAAGGAAAACCCAATAACTATCACTCTGCCAAGTTTGCAGGCGCAGACAGGGGTCAAACCATAGCAACTTAGTGACGCAAAACAGCTCCGGAGGTTTATGCTGACCAAAAGAGGGGGGAGGGACGGAGGCGCACCAAAGAGAACTATTTTTCTGAGAGCTGTCATCGAGGGGGGTATCCCTTTGATTAAATCTGGAACGAAATTCACAACGCAGCCATAAAAGGATAAACACGGCGGAAAAATGAGATTTTAAAGGGGGAGAAATAACAAAAATACAGAAGATGATCAGAGGAGGGAAGTGTTGCCTAGATCTCTGAAGGCGCGAAGATGGAATTCACAAAAAAAAAAAAAAGGAAAGAACAACAAATCTTAATGAAAG
>Ga0179593_1513375_pt1 | contig 10085 bp, 11 predicted proteins | sample CZODoug2_1_08_16_FD_185931 | JGI IMG/M metagenome (GOLD analysis project Ga0179593, IMG submission 185931) | Vadose zone soil fungal communities from Angelo Coast Range Reserve, California, USA - CZODoug2_1_08_16fungal (PacBio error correction) | ecosystem: Environmental > Terrestrial > Soil >...
TTAATCACTTGATGAAATGGGGTTGGTGGGGGGGGGGGGGGGCAAAGAAAATGGGGTGCGCTTACGAAAATGGAACTCCTTTTCTGACTCCACAGGAGCCGGACGCAGTGGCCACTCGTGAGGGGCTGAAAAGGATTATACCTAGCAAAGGATAAAGAGACTCCGCGCAACTTCCATAAAGTGTGTGGATCGAATTATTGGGGGGGGGGGATCGCTCAGGGAAGGGGGCAGGTTATGAGGCGCATTAACAAGCTTATTCGTCCAGGTGCGCGGATGAAAATGACCTTTGATTTGCCCACCCTACGTGGGGGAAAAAAAGAACCTCGATTCGATACTAAAGTACCAGCAAGCCAAAGGCAGAAGGGAAGACGGGGGGACAATGAGAGATATAGCAACTATCGTTGAGGCGAGTAACTGTCGCAGGGATTCTAAGACGACACGAAGCCAGGGGTTTCACCGTAAGAAGAGGAAGCCGAAAAACCAATGCCTCGTCGGAATGTTTGCGTGGTTGCAATCGGGAAACCATGAAACGAAATCCAAGGGGAGCGTGAGGGACGGCAGAAGCCGGCTAAAAATACGCAACTCAAAGGGAAGGGGGGGGGAAGTGAGGAGTTCACCGCGTTGCTAAAGCACCCAGGGGAGATTTATTTCGAAAGCGGAGAAAAAAAGGGGTTCATTTGCGTTCCAAAGCTACTGCTGCCGCGGAGAGACTTGAAGGAAAACCTTCTGTCTCTCGAGTAGAAAATTGAATCCGTAACGTGGAAGGGGAGGGAAGGTAAAAAAAGCACTAAATGATAATAAAAGCGGGCGAAGCGCGTTGGTTCAATGAAGACGATGAGAGTGCGCCTAATTATGTCAGAGGTCAAGATTCGTTCTTTCGCGGCGGGAATTAAGCCGTCGGGGGTAAGGGGGGGGGACAAGGAGGGAGGAGCGGATCAGGACATTCTCAATAGGGGGACATCATTGGGCTCCACGCTCTTAGCGGCCGGCCAATGATTAAAACTATTTCATGTGACGGGAAAAAGGGGAAAGTTTGGGGGGGGCTAGTCAACACTACGGGGCCTTTGTGCCGTTCATAGAACTATTAAAAGAAGAAGTGAAAAAACGGCATACAGTAACGTGGCTTGAAAAAACCAGGTCGACTAGGCGTTGTGGGAAAGGGAAAAAAGAAGGAAGAAGGAGAGAAAAAGATTGCCAAACAAGGCGCAAGGGACTAAATGCGTGAGAAGTTAGGAACGCGGGGAAACGATGGAGCGTCACCCCAACCCGCTTCGGAAAGAATCGTTTGAGGCAATTGGAAAGGGGTCCCTCCTGGAGAAATATAATGGGTAAGCGCCGTATGGGAACGACCTTTAACCTAAGGGGGTCCGGCATGAGACCGAGCTTAAAAAAGGGACTGGTGTAACCAGGGTTCGGGGGGAGGCAATGGTCGAGGGGGCGAGAATGATTACGGGACTTGAAGGGACCAACGGTCTTCTGGGACATAGAGTGCGAGCATGACTACCTCGGTAATAGCGAAAAGAAACGTTCTAATCATCGCGTAACCGGAACCTTGGAATAAAAGATTAAAGCTTGCTACGGGACCAAATATCACTACACGTTCTCTGCGGGAAAGGGGGGAGACTTGAAGCCGTAAGAAAGGGGGGGAGGCGTAAAGAAAACGCGGCGCATGCAGCCCGTTATCTGCAACACTTACGGGCCGAGACTTTGAGGGGCGGAAAGGCGCTGCAAAAGGCGACAGGGGATGTTTCTGAGCATCACATCTCGGGCAGGGAGGATGCATCGACCACGGATGGGGGTGCTTCTAAAGGCGGATTTTGTGTGTTTGGTAGGGGGGGAAATTATAGTGGACTGGGTCTTTATACCAAAAACGTGGGGTGAGAAAGGCGGGGGATGAGGGTCCAAGGGTAAAAAAGCGCTTCTCGAGGGAGTGGGGGAGGGGACGCAGAAGGTTAACGTGTTACCCTAACGCTCCTAGCAATTCACACGTGAACAAGATCCTGGGGGGGATGTTATTGGGGTAGTAAAAGAAGCATCGAAGTGCATTGTGTTCAAGGGCTCCATTTTGACAAAGAAACTTACCAAAGGCGTATTGTGTCATACCTTGGCAGAGATCTAGAAACACCAAAGGGAGAGTAGGAAGATATAGATGCATCAAAGGGCCTGACCAAACGTTCAGGGTTTTGGGTGGGGGGGAGGGTTTAGAAAAGGGAGACAGCCCATCGTCAAAGCTCGGATCAGATCTATTTGCACCTAGGCTCCAAGTGACGTTTTTCGGGTAAGTGGAGTGGGAGGGGGGGTGCGTATAAGTCGGGGTGCGTGAGATTTCAGCCAAAAAGAAAGACGAAACCATTAACTCAAAAAGTATCAGCGGGGACCAAACAGCCGGGAGACACACCCTGCCCTACGTGCTGATTTAGCGGCACCCATCCTTGTGGAAAGCAACCGGGAGTGCAAGAAGGGGAAACGAAAAAGCTGCATGACGCAACGGAAAAATGAACGATGGGGGGACGCGGAAAAGACGTTAAAGGGGAACAACTTCTGCACTGTTCCGGAGCACACTTGAGTATGAGCTTGTGGGCAAGGAAGAACATCGAAAGGAATCTCAGGCAAGGGAGGAGGCGAATTCCAGAAAGATGGACTATGAAGCATTCCATCTAGAAGTCCTGCCGAAAAAGACACACCAGCAGAGAGTGAGTTGGGGGCAATAAGGAAGCGTGTGTAGGAAAAAGGAAGAAATGAATCGAACCAGGGTGCATAATCGAAGCCGGCTGAAGAGGGCAGGGGAAATAAGAAGGGATAAAGGGAAAAATGGTCAAAAGAAAGCGATACCCAACGGATATCGCGGGCCAAGTGAGGGAGACTCGCCACGTCCAAACGAAAAGGGATTTCCGCAAAAGGTTTGGGGAAGGCAAAAAGGGAAAAGGCGTGACGACCTTAGGAACTCCATCACATTGCCAGATTTGGACATCTAGGAGCGCTCTTACCGGGCAATGCACGAGGGCGGCCACCACTCTTAGGCCAAATTTTAAAGGGAAAATGTTCTTTGGAAACGGGGAGCTGGGAGCGCCGAAAGTCGAAAGAGGGGTCTACTAAGTTCGTCAATTTTTTCCGGGCTTCTGCCGAGATGAATCGTCATGGAACCAAAGATCACTAAAGGACTGGATGCCGATCACGGAAATCCTGCCACATAGGTTGAGGGGGGGGGATATCGACCCACGGGCAGACTGCCCTTGAAAAACGGCAATCGTAACGCCGAAAGAACGAGGGAAGCGAACTCAGGGGAAAAAAAAATTACCAAAACGAATCGCGTACATCAAACACGCGCTCAGGGGAACACGCTTTCTTCACGGTTCTGGGGAAAAAAGTCGATCGGCAAAGGAAAGGGGGAAAAAAAGCGCCGGCGCCACAGCAGGGTCCCGGCTCAAGTCTTCGTTGAAAAAAAAAAAAAAAGGAAGAGTCAGCGTTGAGCACGCAAATGAACGACAGGTGATAATGAGCTTCGAAATCACGTCGCGACTTCCCCTGGGGTGCAGGGAGGGGGGGGCTCAGGAGAAAAACCATCTCGCCTGAAGTTCCGCCGCGTATATAAGGCAATAAATCGACTCGCAAGGAACAGGGATTCAAAGGGGTGAAGGAAAAAAAAAAGAACCAAGCGCAGGTATTAGGGCACAGTCCCCAGGCCGTAAGGGGGAAAGTTAAAAAAGGTCGGTGTCGGTGGTAGAAAGGGAAAGAGACTCTCGAGTTGTACTAGCAATTCCACGAGGGGGGGGAAACAAAGGTATCGCCAATTGACAGAAACTGGTCTGAGGGGTGATGGTAGGAAAAGGGGGGGGAGGATATCGAAAGGTCGGATATCAGGAAAAACGTGACTGATACAGAAAAAACTTGCAGAGGAAAGCTTCAGTTCTGCGACGAAGGGGAAGCGGTCAAACAGCGCCGTCAGCGAAAATTCCTGCTAGTACAAAGAGGGGGAGGTCGCGATCCGATTTACAGGTCCGGGAGTTTTTGATAGAAAGAAGAGTCAGCAAAGGGCGCTGAACGTGGTCGCGGATTCATGGAAACGGATAAGGAGAAAAAAATGCGCAAGGAGCAACCGAGAAACATCATAAAAGGGGGCAAGAAGGATAAATTGCATCCTAAAGATCTCAGACAAAACACAGGTAGAGGACAGAGAGGGAAAAAAGGAAACGGAAAGGCAGTATCAATAGGCAGGGCGATAGGGGAAAGGTTGCAGCGGGGAGGCTGGGGGGTGCAGCTTATCCTGTACGTCTGCCTTGAATGAAGAAAAAGAGAGTGGGCTCGATGAGTCTACGGGAAGGATCTTGAGATCCCGGCCTGGTAAATCTGATCGAAAGAGCAAAGAAAAATCAAGGGGTGGCATAGCAGAATTGGGGGCAGTGAAGGGGGAAAGGTGCCAGGAGACGAGGAAAGGAAAAGTTTCATCGAGGGCCCGGATGAAGGACGATTTATTCAGCGACGGGGACCTCTCAACTCAGGAAAAAACTAGAAAAGTGGCACCCGCAATGCACAATCGACCAGACAGAAAGAGGGTTGCAAGAGATCTTCACTAGTTGAAAGTGGGCTCGTACAGACTAGAGAGGACAAGTTAATAAAAACATCAGGGGGGGGAAAAGGGGTGACGCCTACGAACCAGTACGTAAAACTGCCCTAAACCTGCTGAAAGGGAAGGGGGGCAAGATAAAAAAGGCGGAAAAGTTTACTTGGGACGTCGGCGGCAAGATCAAGAGGAAAGGACAAAGAGATGGTTTTCATTCTTAGTGGGGGGGAAAAACCCAAAGTCGCGTTGATTGGACAAGCGATCAGACTGTGTGAGGGGAAGGAAACGAAAGCTGACTGCGAACTCTCAATTCACTTGACAAAGGACGCGTAGGGTCGAAATTACGACGTTACTGTGGCCAGATCGAAGGGAAAAACCATAGGAGGAATCAGAAGAGAGTAAAGAACGCGAGGCCGTCAAAATCCGCCAGGGAAGGTAAAGAAGGAAAAGGGACGAGTGCTTGTAGCGGTGCGGCTGTATCGGTTCCAGCGTGCGTGCCTTGAAATTTCCCAGAGAAAAGGAGGAAACATTAGCGTGTTGAATGAGGCGAATTTCCGTGAGCAGCATCCACGCAGAGCGTCGAAAAAGGGGAAAGGAGCATAAAGCCGGAGCGACGGACGCCATGGAAATTTTGTTCAACTAGTAAGACATACGGGTGAAAGCAGGGGGACGAGAGAAGTTCCCAGCTACGACGGGTTCAAAGAGAACGCGGCATAAGAACCGGAAATTGGGGGTAGTGTTGCCGGGAGAACTCCGCTACGGGAGTCTCCGCGAGATGCCAATCCCCGGAAAAGGGACAGAATGTCAGGTCCGTCACGAGATGCCAACCGGAGAAAAACACCCTGCGAAGCCAAGCGTTCGTGGACGTGCAAACGATCCACCGTCGACAATCGTCTCCGTTGGGGAAGCGACTTTGATGACGAAAGAGCAGGAAACCTGGAGAAAGAGAAAAAAAAGAGCTTCCTCCGCACGGCTTCGGATTAGGAACAACTGGGGTTCGAAACATGAATGGCGCAGGGGGCAGAAAGTGACTTAGGACGATGACTTATCTGCCCAAAGGAGATGCGGTGAGTGGGGGCAAAAAAAGAAGACGGGAGTCGTCGCCGTTTAGAGTCAAAGGGAATTCAGCGACCTTTGAACTAAGCGACGTTGACCCAAACCTTGGAGGAACCTTGTGCAGACTTGAACCAGAGAAGATGGGAGGTAAAAAATAGAAAAGGGGTCCGCGCGGTCATGCATCCTTTTTCTGGGGGGAGAGACTTTGAAAGACTCCGGGGTTGTTCAGCAGGGGGAAAAGATAATCAGCACGTCAGGAAGGGCGGATAGTCTTAAGGGAGGAAAAGATGCCCCAACACCCACCATTTAATGTTGCAAGGTATTGTAATAGTCGGGGGGGGGGGGAGAAAAAGGGAAGGATTACTAAACAACTAAACAAGTCAAATGAAATCCATGGGGGGAAGGGACGGTCGGGGGGGGGAAGGGACTCTGAAATCCGAAGGCTTGCGGCCTCCACCCGGTAAGAGTGCAGGGCGCAAGGACCAAACGCAAACGGGGGAAAGAAGGACCGGTTGCTGCAGGGCTCAAGAAAAAACGAGAAAAAGAGAAGCAGCAAGACACAAGTACACCGGTTTCAAGGGCATTGGAGGCACTCTCCAAAATCGCAAGCACGACAAGGGGGACAAAACGAAGGATCCAAGGACTTGGAGGTAGTGAATTGTTAGTGGGGAGGGGAAGTCAGGAAGGAGGGACTCAAAAGGGGGTACCACAACCGACTATTAACAATAAACCTTTGAAACCAGAAAACGACAATCATGAGGGCAGACAAAAAATGGAGATCAGCCAAGGAATGGATAAGAAACCATCCCCGATGGAAAAACAAACCTCCGGGCACGCGGGGCAATTCTCGAGAAACTGAAAACGCCGCTGCCCAGTGCCGATGGGACAGTCCCAAATCTGTGGGCGGTCTCGCGGCACGTGACACAGAAAAAATGTGGAAGTGCGGAAAGCTTTAGATTCTGGCAATGTAGCGGGGAGAAAGGAAACAAAAAAAACGAAAAGAAATCGACGTCGATCTAGCTTCCAAGAGAACGTCATTCTAACCATCTCAACCAGCACAACCACCAGCGGGGGGCAGAATCATCGTGTTCCGTAGGGAAAGAAAGGGGGCGAGACAAGTTACAACGACCAGGTTCAGATCGGGGCCTTGCGGAGACGTTCCCTCATTCAGAATCTTTCATGAATAAGGTTAGAAATTTCTGGAATCCAAAGGAAAAAAGAATAGCGGCCACGGAGGGATTCGATCACCACGAAACTCTTTTGGAAGTTCAAAAAATGCCACGGCGTGGCCGCGTGCAGACCTTCGCAATGAAAAAGGAACCTGTGGCCGGGCAGATAGGGGTGAGACTCCAGCGGGTAGTCGTAACCGAAAAGCGAAGGTCGCGTGAGAGGGTTACGTTGGCCGAACGTTGAACGGAAGGAGGCGGTAATAGGAAGGAGGTCACAAAGTTTCGACTATTGCAAAACTTTCCATGGCGTAAAGAAAAGAAGATGACAAGCGGCGAAAAACGCGACGACGTTAGGACAACTATGCTCAAGTCAAAAACGAGTTAAGGTCGGATCCCCCGAAAGGCAAAAGGGCCAAGGACGCCGCTTCGAGAAAAACGCTCTCCCAAGAAAAAGCCCCTGAAAAGACGCACGAAGGGTCGGCAGGGAACACGCGAAAAATTCTATTCTCTATGCGTTTCCGTTTTGGAATCTAGCTGAGTAATCTAAGGTTCCTATTCAAAGGCGCGCAAAAAAGAGGGGGAGTCTTCCGAATAGTAGCAGTCAGCGGAAAGCAGAGAGGTCTTCGTAATCAAACGTCGTCTACTTATCCCTTGTGCTGAGCTACGACTGGAGACGAAATCTGTTGCAAGGCTTATATCGGAGGAGGAAAATGGGAGACAGTGTTCCCTGTTGGGGCCAGATGTGAGGGTCAAAAAACGTCCTTATTTCGTGCCAGTCGGTTCCGTACGGGGGGTCGTAGTCGTTAACAATGGGACGGGGGGGAAAGGGGTAAACTCGGACTAGACTCACTCTATTGGGAAAAGAGGGGTTCAAAGAGTGTGAATCTCAGCCGGGGAAAACGAATCCAGGCAGTCTGGTCAGGTTGGGAGAGGAAAGGTTGAGCGTCGAAGGCGGTCTTCTATCCAGGAAAGACCGTCGCTGGAAATATCCTTCCTCTCACCTCGGAATATCTTAAGTAGGCGGGAGATCAACTCGCGCGGGGGTTATCGCCGGGGAAAAGGGACGAAAAAGAAAGTGAAACCTTGACGTCGGAATTTAGCCGCTCTATTCTGAAATTTCAGGTAAAAAAAAAAGAATATGTGGAGGTAAGACTCTCACGGGAAACATCTCCGGTTGAACACTAGGCGCAGGAGCTCGGGAAAATGAGGAAAAAGAAAGCGCAATAGCTGACCTGCGATCCATCATAGGAAGGCCTTGAAAGTGATTAATTGAAGTCACGAGGGGATAAAAAAGAAAAAACAACAACAAGGAGGAGAGAAAGGAGAAGAGAATTTTAGCGAAGGCGGATCAAAGTCGGAATGGGGAAAAGCGCTATCGTCTAGGTTTTGGCGAAGGACCTGGGTCAGCTTCAATTGAATAAGCGCGCCTTGACAGAGGTGGATGGGGCTTGACCGGGAGGGGAATTTTGTTTTTATCAAAAACCAGAGAAATGTAAATGAAAGAGAAAAACTTCAAGACTCACATGTTTGTGGCGACGGAATGGGTCGCGTGACGGCGAGACACGGTTGAAGTTGACGAGCGCAGGAAAGAAAGATGCGTCATCGAGGCCCGGATATTGGAACCGGAGGGCCTGGCTATAGACGCGCAGACGATCTAAAAGTTGTAAGCGCCAAAACGGGAATCGGTGTGCACGAGATCGAACAACAATGGACGAAAAAGTCTATCACTAGTTTTTAAACAACAGCGAACCAGTTTAGCAGCGAAGTAGACTGCACGAAATATCGGCGCGGAATGTTTGGGGTGCAAAAAGGGGGAAGACCAAGGCCCGGTTCCGGGCTGAAAAGGCAGAGACATCTGCTAAAGAAAGAGGGGGGTTCGGGGATGTTCACCAGGGAAAAAGCACACCGTCGCAGTGGGGTCGAAGCATGCATCACTACGGAGGTTATTTTCGTGCACAAAACTGCGGCCCAATAAGTGAGCCGGGCAAAGGAAAGAGTGTGAGAGAAGGGGGGACCAAGGGGGGGTTTCCTAGTTTCAAAAAAGAAAAATCAGATCAATGTTCATACGAGTGCTGACAGAGACTGCGAGGGGCCTTATGTTCAAGGTTACGGCGGGGGGGGGGGGAAGCGCGGTATATTCCAGCGCCTTCTTGGGAAATGGACCCAGGGGAAACTTGCGATCAGCGGAAAAGAGGTGGGGATGAGCAGGATGAAGTGAGCCCTGCATCAGAGAAGGAAAATAGTTGGGTGCGCTTGGGGGATTCTACGAGTGCTCTTTCACCGCGCATTGGAATTAGAGGGGGTAACAGCCGTTTGCCGATGCACAGACCCATCGATAACGTTTCAAAAATAGGGCAGAAGGGAACCGGGAGCCAGCGGAACGAAAGTTGTTACGAGCGCTACTCCTAAGGCAGACTACATTCTCCTCAAGATAGAAAAACATCTGACAAAAAAGGGTTGCAGAAGTCGTCACGCGCTCCGATGGGAAGCAACCCCAACAAAAATGCCCAGTATGCCGTGGCATGAGATCCCCGTTCGAACGAGAGATAGTGGGTAAGCGGAGGTTGATGCCGATGCACCGCAGGCCTTTATGAAGTCATGAGACCGCGAGCGTCAGGTCAAGGAAAGTCTCTGGTGAACGAATCCTTCCAAATGCGACAGGTAGCAAAAACTTTTTTACGGACGATTGACATCTGACAGAAAGGAAGGGAGAGCATGACGGTCTCGGGATCTCGAGGCCGGGGGAGGAGGTCGAAATATTTAATTCGCAAAACCTGCACCTGATCAACTGCGAGTTTACACAAAAAGAGGGTGAGGTGTGCGGCAGAGAGGGAAACGCCGTAAGATGTGCCGGAGAAAAAAGGTTGGGTCAGCCGTTCAGCAGCCGGGAAGAGGGAAAGGATTCTGAAATCGATTGCCCCTCGTTGGGGGGAAAAAGAATGCTGCATTATCAAGAAAGCACAGGTCGAGGGCAGGGGGCGGAAGAAGGAGAGAGGCATGCTAATGCCTGATTTGGTTTCAAGACAACAAATGTTTGTTGATTAAGGTCGGCTTTGCGGACCACGAAAAAGTGATTCTAACGAACATTCACTACAAAAAGATAATTTGGAGCCTTGGGTGTGAAAAAAAGGAGAAGGTCCGAGGAGGTGACGGGGGGGGAAACTTGCCATTTTCTCAACTGGAACCACACTTGCAACCTTTGTAAAGGGTGATCAGTACCTTTCTGAAAAAAAACACCGGAGGAGGAGAAAATAGAGGGCAGCAACTGTCTGCGCAGACAAAGGGAAAAAGGTTCGGAA
>Ga0179593_1598657_pt1 | contig 10085 bp, 7 predicted proteins | sample CZODoug2_1_08_16_FD_185931 | JGI IMG/M metagenome (GOLD analysis project Ga0179593, IMG submission 185931) | Vadose zone soil fungal communities from Angelo Coast Range Reserve, California, USA - CZODoug2_1_08_16fungal (PacBio error correction) | ecosystem: Environmental > Terrestrial > Soil >...
AAAAACTAAGACAGCAGCCACCACTAGTGGCTGTGAAGTCCTGAAAAGGGGGGGACCGTAAATTTTACGAGGGGAGGGGGTTCGGAATAATTACAAATTAAAAAAAAACAAGCTCGGGGCGTCCTTTCACCGTCACTGTTTGAACACTGGTCAGGGGGGGGGCATGGATCGTTCCCAGGAGGAGGAGAAGAATGAAAAATAGGCAGCCTCATCCGGGGAAGGGGTTCAGAGAAGCTCAAAGCCTTCGGCGGATTCCGGAATCCGAAGGGAGATTCTTTAAGAGGTAAAAAGAGGGGAGGAGGCGAACTCCGGCTCTCAGGGGGGGGGGAAAAAAAGGACAGAATCCTTTCCGGGGAGATTCTAGATCTACTGATTATAGGACTGAAAAGGTCACGGCTGCGGGTAACCAAACAACCTGGCAGGTGGCCGACCTTGGTGCCTGAACTTTGTTCCGCTTTCAAACAAAGGAGATGCAGCGTCGAAGGAGAAATCGTGGGGTTGGGGTGGAAGGAAGGTCCAGTTCCCGCGACCAGTACTTGGAAAAAAAGGTCTAGAAGGAGGCGCTGGAGGTCGGTGTTGAGACATTAGATAGGGAAAAAAACACATCTGGGTCACGAAAAGCTTTCAAAAAAGAAGGGCAGTCGCATCTGACAAGTAAGGGAAAAAAAGGAGGGGCATCCGTCCTTGGGGGAAAGAACCAGGAGGTTGTCGCATAGTCTTTAAGGAGAAATGAGAAAATGATATGAAAAAGACGCCCGGTAGACGCTGCAACAAGAAGTCGCAATTGGTGGGAAAGGAAGAGTTCCGCCTAATGTCACCGGTCTACCTTGAAATCAAAAGTAAATGCTGAAATGCACTCGTGTCAAATCGATGGGGGGGCAAAAATATGGAGGCTAAGAGTAGAGGGCAGATTTATCGGCGAGGGACAAGAAGAGATTAGAAATTGCCGGACTGGTGTCAGCGCACTTGACTTAAATTCTCAGCAAATACGACAGTGGAGAAGCTGGTAGGAGCTCATCTTAAAGGTTCCAGGGGAAAAAAAAAAAAAGAAAATTGGCATTCATAGACGGATTGTCCGTCAGGGAGGGGGAAAAGCAAGGAGACTTTATCAGTTTCAGAGACCTTTCCACCCCACGCAAAAACGGACAAAACTGTGGAGGCGTAAACTACAATAACGGATTTCGAAACTTGTCTAGGGGGCGAACATTATGTCAAACCTAATGCACTGTCGGGTATTGCCCCGCGGATCGAATTGGGGGGAAGAAGGATTTAAGGGCAGGATCCAATCATGCACGAGGAGGGGTTAAGAAGTCAAAGGGCTCCACTCGTAACTCGGAGGGCTTTCAAAACAGAAAAGGTAAATGGGGAGAAGATTGCTTTTGCCGGCCCAGGTGGGGTTGGGGGGAAAGGGTAAGTTGCTCTGCGGGGGACCGAGGGGGGAAGGTTTTTCAGACAATGGAAAGGATTCAAGCGTCAAGTGGCCACAGCGAATCTCCGATTTGAAAAATTGGGCAAGACCTGTCCAAAAAATGTTAGTGTAAGGGCGTGCGACAGGCCTCCAGTTAACTGAAGCGGCTACACTGTGTCGCCAGTTGTTTTCTGGGGGGGTGGTCGCCTTGGGAGGGTGCTGGCAAGCGTCCACCGACACGACGGTCCAGTAGAAAAAAAGTCTTAGGTGGAGTGTCTCACTTCCTTTGTCAAGGTAAGGAAGGAATTCATCTAAAACGTTAAAAAAGGAAGAAGAAGAAAAACGGTTATGGTCACCTAAAGGCCGTGTTGGTGGTTTGAGTGCTTGTGGGTGGGGAGAATTCTTGCCAGGGTCTAGAAGAAAAGGGGGTGGGGAGATAATTGCGGTTGGAAAGGATAAAACCATTCGAAGTAATGTCAAGTCGGCGCAAGGAACGAGTCATTGCATAGAGACGGGACCGGAGGGTAGAGTTATGAGGTCAAAAAAAGGGAAAGTCTCAAAGAGGGGGGGGGGTTCCATGATGGTCGTTCCTGGAGACACAAGGAAAAAAGCTGGTCTTCCGTATTTCTCGAAAAAAAACTAAAACGAGGGAAAGAAACTCCAGCTGACACTTCCATTCTTCCCGCCAAAACCCGGGGCGCGGGGGGGAACACGGCGGTGATCCACCGTTCATAACCGTGGAGGGGGGTGTGGAGTGAATTTTGAAGGAAAAAGGTACGGGCATGGTTGCCAACTCCGCACGGGGGGGTCAAAACGCCAGGGGTCATCCATCATCGTCGAATCACGAGGGAAGGGCTGGGAAAAGGGAAGTGTGCCATCACAGTCGTGGTTGTCATTCGGGGGATAGAAAGTCTCCTCCAGGGCGCGCTGGAAGGTCGCTCTAAAAATGGATGACAAGTGTGCCAGGAACTGCTGGAGGGAGAAGACGAGGAAAGTCCAAAGAGAAACATGAGGAAAGGCTGAGATTTCCTTTGTGGACCGTGGGACAAAAAAATCACCGAAAAAACGAAAATCCTGTTGGAAAGTGTGTGACCTTCAAAAGGAGGAAAAAGTTGTGGAAGAGAATTCCCTTAAGAAGTTTAAAGGGGAAGTTCGGATCACGGGAATAGGGGAGGAAAATAAACTCATCGCGTAACTGCGGGGCAGGGGTTTAGGGAAAGGGAGAGGAAAGGGGGAAGCCAAGAAATGGCCTTCGAGACTTTAAAAACCAGTTGGGGGTCAGCAACCTAAGTTGGGGGGGGATTCAATACTCCCAGCTAGATGGAAGGACTGGAGAAGTGAGGGCTTTCTTAGTTCAATCCTTTATCATCGAGGTTAAGTAAATACTTTCGTTCCGGAGTTCCAGGGCTAGTAACCGAGGAAAGGAATTCGAAGATGCTCGGTATGGAGGAAGGGGGGGGGGGATATGGTCCGTTTTCGGCAGATCACAGGGAAAGGGCTCAAAATTTGAACTCATATCCTGGGAGCGGGAAACGCAATAGGATGGCATCGCCGCACTTTTAAAGCCGCAAGGAAATCCTGGGGGAGGGGTGAACTGCAAAAAAAATTCAGGTATTGATCCGCCAAAGTCAATTACTTCTAATTGAAACGGATTGTGGGAAGTCCAATGAAGAAAGGGGGGAGCATGGCCTAAGGGGGGGGACTCTATACTCATTCCATGCAACCGGGGGGGGGCTCAGAGAAAAAAAGATCACGGACTAGGACTCCTGGGAAAAGACCCTGGCTGGGAAAGGAAGTTAACATTATTTGGCAGGTTTGGGGGGGATGGGGAAAGAAACGGCAACCCACAGGACCGAAACTTGGATGTTGGGGGGAGCAATGAGGGGGAAACATCTAAAACTAATGGCCCGAAGCATCCAGTCTTGCAGAGGAAGAACTAAAAATTGAAAAGGGGATTTTATGAGGAAGCCTGGTGGAAAATAAACTCAATGCCACGCCCTGTGAACACTGACACCTGGATTGGACCACCGGCCCCGGCCCTAGTGCTCGGCCCGCGGGCTGGAAAAAGGGGCATGGGGAAAAAGTAAAAACCCGCTTTACCATCCCACTTTCAAAACTGGGGGAAACGCAAGGGGAGCTGTGGAGAACAAATTTCGCGCTGGGATTGGAAAAGGAAACTCGGGAAATCTCGTGGACTAGAATAGCTTAAGAGGTGGATGAGCAAGTCAGGATCTCAACGTCGGCTGAGTTGGAAAGACCATCAGGAGAAAGGCATATATTCCAAATTCGGGCCTTTAAAGTCACACAAGACATCCTTGATGAGCAAAGGAGAAAGTGTTGTTGGTGCAGCATACCGAGCCTAAGGGACGGAAAGGGGGTATAGAAGAAGGTTTGAGAAGTGACAAAAGCTCCCACGGGGTAGTCTTCCGGAGGTGCGTAAAAAGAAGGGATTATTGAGAAGACATCAAGAACTGGCTCCTCCACTTGGCAAGAAGGCGCCCCGAGAAAGGGAGAATAGTAAAAACGAGGGAAGGGGAGGCAAAAGCAAAATTTACAGTGGCGGGGGGAAGGGCCTTTCAACATTGACGGCTGAGTTTTGAGCAGAAAAATGGATACTGAGGCTGTTCTAAGAGTGGTAGGCAAAACGGAAAAAACAAATCAACTCACCTGGGGGGCGCCTGACGAAGGGAATGTGGGGGCAAGGGTGTAAGAAAAACAGGAACGGGGGGAGCTCTACGGTCGGGAGAAAGGACAAAAAACAAGCTTCAGGAAGTTGAAGTGGGACTAGGGGGGGTAGAAAAAAAAAAGGACAACCAGGGGTGAGGTACAGAAAAAAAAGAAATGTTCTCGCCTTTGGGAACTGGTAGGGGCTTCACAAATCCTTCTTAATAAATAGAACAAGAGGGTTCCTGATAAAGGGGGCACAACGATTGCCTTTGTCAAAATCGTGAAGGAATTTCATGCCCTTAAAGATGTGGAGCTTGGAGAACGCGCTTACTACGAGTTAAACAGATTCGGAAACTCACAGCGTAAATGTTCGCCCTACAGACACAGGGAGGGGAGCGATCAAGGCCGGACGGGGGAAAAGTTAGGGGTTGAATGGAAGTCCACGGAACATCTATGGATAGCGACCAGGGAAGGGGGGCAACCTGAACTTAATGTGGGAAAAAACTGTTTAACTGTGGCCATCCGAAGGGGGGGAATTAAGAACCGAAGATCATTAGTTAAAGCCAAGAAAAGTGTCGTAGAGGCGAGAAAGAAGTTGGACAACGCCGTCAAATTGACCAAGGCAGGGGTCTTCCTAGGGAAAAATCTTATAAAAAGACTTGAAAAAATAGTAAGAAAGGGCCAAGATTGATGCTCCATCAAAACCTGAAGAGAGGGAAAGACAAGGGGGGTATCGGAGGTGGGGAAACTCGGAAAAACATAGTTTTGTAATTGACGAAGGTCTCAGAAGGAGGAGTACTATCCGCAAATCCTTTGCGGCACTGAAGAGAGCAATGACAAAGGTTTCAATCTCAGTTTAGGCACCCGGAAGGGACCCGGGCGAGAAAAACTTTCATTTTAACGTCTCGGCAGTAAACGTAAAGAAGGAAACCCCTAGGGGGGCCTTGAAAGAACACCGTGACCAGGGGGGACCTTGAGAGGGGTAAGAGAATCTTAGAGAAAAAAAGTTCCCTGGAATCAAACCGGGTGCCCCTAACGTGAGACCGAGGCTTACAGGAGAAGAGCATAGAAGGCTCAGCAAAAGGGAGCAAAAAGGGGAAGAAAAAATACACGCGCCCCTTTGGGTTCGGGGGACAAAAAGTGTTGAAGTGTGTAAGGGGGGGAAAAAATATTGCAAGGCTATTAGAAAAGATCTTAAGTCAGGAGCCGCCTGGTCTGGAAGAATTGGGAAAAGATGAAATTTTGTTCACTGAAAAGCAAGATCTCTCGTGAATCGAGATCAACCCGCAGCGTACACTTTCTTATATGAACTACCCGCGAAGGAAGAAAACGGTATGAGAAGAGAAGTAGTAAGAAGAACTTCGGCGAGGGGCCGGTTATAAAGAGATAAAGTCAAACTGTAAGGACGGAAAAAAGGGGGTGGTTGTGCATAATATTTGCACACATGGAAAGAACAGAAGAAGGGAAAAATAAAAGGAAAAAAGACACGGGGTTTCGCGAGAAAAGATGTGGTATATGTCCTTATTATCTCAAAAAGTGAAAGAGAAGGTGCAATTCCCGATTAGTTTGTACGAGGCATTTGGAGGCAAGGGGGGGGGGGGAAGGAACCGTCGAGTCTTGTTTACATTTATGGGTTTGGACCGGCAATACTGAAGATTTAGCCTTAGGTTAGTTGCAAGGTGGTGCCGGTCGGATTACAGGGAAAACCCAGAAGAAGCATAGACAGGCAAATCAATCCTGTATCAGACCGGGTGGCAGATAAGGAGGGTTATTCAGGTGAAGGTACCATGCCGTACTGTAAACCTGGAATCTCGGGGGGAAGGAGACTCGAAGGGAGGGGTCAGTTAAATCCACCAAAAGCTCAGGGGACTTTATATGAAGAAGAATCCGCTCCTCTTTAAATTATACCTCTTCAATCAAGAAAAAATGCTGCGATGCAAAGCCAAAGGAGAGGTAGGTTGACCGTGGGGGGGGGATTCGGAGGCCGCGTTCCACAAGTGCATTGAAAGGGGGAAAAACTCTGGACCTCGGTCGCAGAACCTAGGTGGGGGGGAAGCGCTTTTCAAGGGAGTAACAGGGGACAAAAGAGTGTTAACAAAGGGACCGCAATGATATCTCCCGGGTTGGGGGGGGGGGGGGGGGGGTCCGGTCGGGCACCTGTTCCTCTGAAAGGTAAAACTAAGGAACATCAGCGCGGTATCACAGCAAGGTCATCTTATACTTCAGGGGGAGCAACAAGGACGTTTCTTTAGCCTTCATAGGAGATAGTTTCGATTTGAAGGGTGAAGCTCCCTTGGCTACACCATCTTCAATTAAAAAGAGGGGGGAATCCTAGATCCCCACTCAGGGTAAAAGGTCAATTGCATCTTCACTTGAAGTATGGAAATAGCCGATGGATTCGCTGAAGGAAAGAGTCAGTCTAAGGGGGGGATCGTCTTGGGGACCAGATACTTAAGTACGGGGAGGGGGAGGCGGGTGTAAAGCTCAACTGTCTTAATCTCACCCGATAGAGGGAGTTGAACAATGATCGGAAAAGAGAAGCGGAATTAAGGCGTATGCAAAGGGAGGCAAATCTAGACGTAAGGCTAGATGGAGAAGGGAGGCCAGACGAGAGTAGCCTTTTAGAAGGGGAGACTCGAAAAAAAAAAAACACCACACGGAGCGTGACCTGTCGTACTGTCCCCAAAATACCTGGGGGAAAAACCACGGGGTACAGGGTTGGCATACAAGTTGTGAGCGAATCAGGAGAAATATCGGGGTATGGGGGGACGTGCTATGAAGTCTGAGGTTCAATGATAACAGGCACTCGCAGCCACGTCGGGAAAGTCAGGGTGGTGCAAGATCTTAAAACTCGTCATAAGTGTAAAGGGATTTCTGTACTAGAAATTTGGGGGCCCACACGTGTTTTGGGGGGGAGGGGGGTCTGAAGGGGGGGGGGGGGGGGCCGCTTTTAAGAGACATTAAGGGCAACGCCTGGTCAGTGGTTACCCGAGGACCTGTTGATGGGGGGGGATAGAAAAGGCAGGGACCAGTCGTCCAAATGTCGGACAAGAAGTCGGCAGGACCAGGTGGGGGAGGACTTTTTTGATGGTCTGGGCCGCCCGGTGAAAGAAAAGGATCCATCTTTTTGCGGTGTTGGGGAGTCCTTTAATATTCAGGGCAAAAAAAGGTCAGCCCAGCCACGCATCGGACTGGTTATGGGGAAAAGAAAAGGAAGGGGGTTGGTGGTGCCTCGCGAGGGTTAGCGCAATTTGCTAACCTTTGGGAAGTTTTATGGGGGTAATTCAAAGGGAGGGGGTTTGTGGGAAGGAATACAAAAAACCGTAGCCAGACACGTGCAACTGCGCAACCACCTCTCCAACTAATTGACCCGTCTATGGCAGGAGGAGGGAGTCCCAGAAACATGTTGCCGAATGGAAAAGTCGCTTGTTTACCTGGGGGAGCCTGGGTGAAAGGAGGCCATCATTCCGATCAACTCAGTCCTGAACGTGATGGGAGAAAGACAGAACGAGGAAGAAGGCAATCCAGGGAAATATTCACGCCTATTAGGGCGTCAACAGGGGAAACGCCGTTGTCAACTGAACGCAATGTGGGCTCCCAGGGCGGGAAATGTATTTTGAAAAAAAGTGCTTGCGGGGGGTCAAAGGGGGGACGTTATACGAAAAAAAAGCTAGACACATGATTCCCGCAGCCGGCGATACAGAACGTCGACTTGTGATGGTTCCTGGGGGCAAGGCAGGGATTGGGTCGCACAAGAGTTAGAGAGGCCCAGAAACTCCAAGTTTCCAGAAAGCAAAGTGGGGCGTTGTGCCAAGGGAAAAGATGATGGGAAATATCGAAAAAGGGGGATCTCCCAACATGCGCAAGGAGGGGAAGGGGGTGGGGAGTTTTGTTTTAAAGGGACCCTCCACCACATAAGTGAAAAAGGAAAAATCCTGTGCCAATTGTTGTGATCTGAACGAGGAAAGAAATCAGTCAGGACGGCGTCTGTCCCTTAATCGTTGGGAGGGGTAGTTCCGAGGACCTCGATCGAATTAGGACATTGGACAAGGGAACCTCTTCGGGAACGGGAGGAGGGGGGTACAGGAACGGTGGAGCCCATCGTCCTGGAGTCTTAGACGTGAACAAAGGGGAGGGATCAAGAAATTTCCACCAGAGACCTTATTTCTGCTCGGAGGGGGGAGTCTGAATGTAAAAAAGGGGGATGGCCTTGGTCAACTACGTGAGCACCTCATGGGCTGAGGGAACCTGGGTACATAGAAAATGAAACTGGGGCCTTAGAAGTGGGGACGGGGGAGGACTTCTGACCTGTATTGAGAAGTCATCTCTGAGACGATGAGAAATAGCATATCAGTTTCAGATCCATGTCAAAAGGGGAGGGGGGATTCAAACAGTGAAGGAGGCTATCACGGAGCGGAATAAAGAAAATTTCTGTCAAAAATTGAGGGAAAACCATCCAGAAATGGAAAGTGGAATCCTTTATCTTGGGCTTTCCTGAAGAAAGAGCGTGAGGAACTGGGTCCTGAATGCAGAAATTGGAGGCCCATAAGGAAGTCCCCCAAAAAAGAAACGACCTATGGTTTCTACAAGTCACAATTCCATTTCAGCGGGGGGAAAGAGGCAAAGTGTGGGTTTTTGGGGTGTTTTACTCCAGGAGTTACGCCTTTACAAAAGCAAGGTAGTGCGTGTGATTATAAAATTGGCAACAAAAAAGGGAGAGTTCCGGGGGGGTGCAAGTTGCTAAAAGAGAACAGCAGAACACTCACAGGTAACCTCAAGAGTATAGGAAGGTTGGGAGAGTGCCCTTGAAATGGAAGAAATTTGGTGAAGAAGAAGGACAAGGGGCCCAGGAAACTGGGGGGGACAGGGGACGCGAAAGGAACTTCAACAAGGGAAGAGGTTCTTTGAGTTATCTATTACTCCTTTGGAGATACCACGAGGGGAACTCCCCTGGGTTATTACTGGACATAAAGGGGGTTTAACAGGAATGATCCCTAATTTCTGGACGTCCGAGGAGGAAAGAGCAAAGGGGAGGAAGTGCCGCGCACGTCTCACAGGCTTTATAAAAAAAGGGGGAACAAAAATCGATAAGATCAAACTGTAAGCTGGGTCAGCATTTGCAGCTCGTCAGAGATGGGCCACATCGGGAACAGCGATCGTGGGGCCTCTTTATCCGTACGGACGGGGAAGGCAAATCGTTTTCTTTGAAAGCCCAATAAGCTGGTATCTTAGTAAAAGGGGTCCATTTAGGACACAAAAAAGAAGAAACAATCGGATGCAAGAGAAACTTGTGGTTTGAGGGGAATAACGGATAATAAAAAGGGGGAGGCCGAAGTATTTGCGCAGATTGCTCATCTAATAATTGCGGAAAAACCCGCACGCATTATTTCTCATCATTCAGGAAAGAATGAAGGTAACAATCCAGCGAAAGGGGGTGGGCAACCAAAAAGGTCAAAACAACAGTGTCGTGGAGGGAGTTAGTGGAATGACGAGAAGTCTATTGTTTAACCGGGTTAGAAAAAAACCAAGCAAAAAAAACACAACATTTTTCTGAGGGAGGTCATCCGGCGAAGGGCAAGAACCGTACAGAAACGAGCACGGCCCACACTCACACAAAGTACTAACAAAGACAATTCATTTTGTGCACCAGGGGGGATAGCGAGAAGGGGGGCGCTACACTTTCTAGCACTGTGGAAAAGGGCAACGATGGAAAAAAAAAGAGTTTTTAATGTAAGCGGAGGAGAGAAAACCTTGTACCCGCCCATGTGACATAAACGCCGAAATGCAATTGTGTCTCACTAACGTTGCAGGCGCGTCAGATCCCCAGGGACGGAATAAAAGAAAGGTCCGAGGCACTAAAGTGACTTGGACAAAGAGGCACCAATATCAACGGGAAAAGAGTGTGGCCGAAACTCTATCAAAAAAGGGAAGAACCGGGAGGGGTGAGAAAAGGACGAGGCGTAACAAATGTGAGGAAAAAGTCGACCGAATGATCAAGACGTGGTGTCGG